>WNFS01002090.1_pt1 | contig 20925 bp, 18 predicted proteins | sample 5400141 | NCBI WGS metagenome assembly WNFS01 (sample SAMN13153358, study PRJNA577476) | soil metagenome | isolation source: 60 cm saprolite under Madrone tree | place: USA:California | collected 2016-06-14
TGGTATTACAGCCAGTCGGGCCCCGGCGTATACGGCGGAGACGTGCATTTCTACAGCATCGACTGGGACGGGCGCGAGGATATCAAGCGAATTGACACGTCACTCTGCAAAGTGTCGCTGCTGACGGGGCAGTTCGACTATTCCTGCACGCCGGACATGACTCGAGAGGTCGCGAAGTCCATTCCGGGCGCGCGGCTGGTGATCATGGAAGGTGTGGGACACTTCCCGATGATCGAGAACTATCCGGTCTTCCGGAAATTTCTGCTGCCTGAACTGGAATTCATGTGCCGGAACGCGGGCTAAAGCCCACGACTACATTTGGGATCAACTTCCGTCTGAAATGTAGTCGCGGGCTTTAGCCCGCGTTGTGGTTATTGCTTGACACACCGGGCGGCTTTATTGGATGGGTCGCTCGGATTCAGCACTCCTCCGCGCCTGTCGCGATAGACCTGGTGGCAGTTGAGGCACGAGTCCGCGACCTGATTGGTTATATCGCTCACGGCTTCTTGATTCCGGGACTGAGCTGCCTTGTAGGCAGCCTTGCCCGCCTCCGCAAGTTCGAGCGTAAATTTCACCCATTCGGGGTCGTTTATGGGGACAGGCTTCCCGTTCTCGCACCGGCGTCCCGGCGTCAACATCAGAGGCGCCGACTCGGCCAGAGCCACTGCGGCGTAATCGACGAGTTCCCATCCTTTATATATGCCGCCTCCCCAGATCACCCAGTTGAACCCGCCCGGCGAGACGGCGCCCTCGACCGGGGTCGTGGGGGCACCTGGGTCAACGCTCTGCACGGTGAACAAAATATTCGAGCTGGGAAAAAGAATGCCGCGCATCACCTGTGCAAGGTTTCCGGCGGGCGGAAAGGAAAGCGCCTGCGCTGCGTTGAGGGCCGGCTTCGGCGAAGCGCCATTACCGGCAGGCCAGGTGATCTGCTTCAGCGCTGCCTCGTCGGCGGCAAGTTCGGCCCGTCCAGCGGGGAACTTGCCGACCTGCAGTATATAGGCCAGGATGTCTGCCGTTTGCTGGCCGGTGAGCTTTCCCGGGTTGTCCTGGGGCATTGTGTTCCGAATCTTGACGGCGAGTTCCGACAGCGGCTGCTTGTCCCAGTCCGCGATGAAATTGTCTCCGGCAAGCGGGGGGCCGAGGCGGCCTTCGAGCATTTCGCCGTGACAGGACGAACACTGAGTCTTGTAAATCGCCTGGCCGCGCCCTGCCTGCGCTTCCGTGAATACACCTTGCCTCACCGTTTGTGATTGCTGGGCGAGTACGGTGAGCGAGAACAACGCCACACCCAGTGCGCAGTCCGACAGGATACTGAGCGATACCGTTCGTGGCACATTTTCCTCCCGAAGAAAATTCGCTGAATCATAGCACGTCGGCTTTGTATTATTGTGGTTTGGTCTGATCTTGCATTCTAAATGGGGACAGCACTTGGACAAGAGAAGCACACAACCCCGAAATTGCATTCTTCGCAGCCTCAGGACCGAAGAATACAAACGACTCTTAGCTTTCTCCAAGCCGGTAACCCTCAGCGCTGGCGATGTCCTGTTTGAAGCGGGAGATCGGATCACCGACTTCTACTTTCTCCATTCCGGAATGGCTTCCCTGCTTTCGACAACTGAAGAGGGAGCCACGATTGAAGTAGGAATGGTGGGGTATGAGGGCTTCGTTGGGGCTGATCTCGTGCTGAAGACAAACCGCATGCCGTATCGATCAATGATGCAAATCCCCGGCCAGGCCACCAGGATCACAGCACGGCCAGTGCTGGACGAATTCGAAAAGAATCTCGATTTGCGCAACCTGGTCTTGCGGTATCTGCACCTTGTCCTGACGCAGGTTTCACAATCGGCTGTCTGCAATCGTTTCCACGCAATGGAAGCGCGCCTCTGCAGATGGTTGATGATTAGCCGTGAAATCATCGACTCAGATGAAATCCCACTGACTCAGGAACTTCTTTCGCAAATGCTGGGGGTCGCCCGGACGGGGGTCACGATGACGGCCGGTATTCTCCAGCAATCGGGGCTGATTCGCTACCACCGCGGGCGGATCACTATTTTGGATCGTGAGGCTCTGGCCGACGCTTCATGCGAGTGTTATCGCATCGTGAAACAAGAATTCGATCGGTTCATCAAATGCTGACCATCGCTTTACCCCCGCTTTTCAACTGAATGTCGGGTACAAGACAGACACGTTGCAGGCAACACATCTACACTAAATGGTTTTTGAAAGTCCACATTTGGTCGATGCTCGAATTGTGCCTCGTTCAGTCGGCCTGGGACGCCCGTGCAGCGATGTGCCGATTCAAGATAGACGACGTCGTCGAAATCAAAACCGTAATCTTTTCAAAACACACTGGACGAAAGGGCCGAATCACGAAGGTCCTTCCGAGCAGGCAGCAGACGCCGACGCTGGACCGGTATGTCGTGCGTTTGAGCGAAACCGAAGAAGAAACGTTCTGGGACATTCAGCTTGTGCTCGTTTCTCCGCCAGCGTAAGTGACCGGCAGCGTTAGAACCACCGCCCCACCCTGCTACAATCATCCCGGCAGTTTCAGTCTTATCAGCGCAATGATTGACATCGACAAATCTCGCTTTCGTGTAAAACCCGGCGGAAAGATTCGGCTGTCCGACTACGATCCGGCAGATACGAGCCTCATGCCCGACAGGGCGAAAGCCGACGTGAAGACTCAAAAAGATCTCTTGAAACTGCAAGATCTTCAGGATCGCTTCTATGCGGAACATCAAAGGGCACTCTTGATCGTGCTTCAGGGAATGGATACGAGTGGCAAGGACGGCACGATCAAACATGTAATGAGAGGTCTCAACCCGCAGGGCTGCACGGTTGTGTCTTTCAAGGTTCCGGTAGGGGAGGAATTGGATCATCACTTTCTGTGGCGGGTCGAACGTGCCATGCCTCGCCATGGGCACATTGGCGTATTCAACAGGTCCCAATATGAGGACGTGCTTGCAGGGCGGGTTCACCAGCTGGTGCCGAAGAAAGTGTGGAAAAAACGTTATGACCAGATCAATCGATTCGAGCAACTCGAGAGTGAACTGGATACCGTCATTTTGAAATTCTTCCTTCACATCAGCAAAGACGAGCAGAAAAAGAGGCTGGAAGAACGCCTCAAATCTCCGAGCAAGAATTGGAAGTTCTCGCCTCTGGACGTCAAGGAGCGTGAGCTTTGGGACGACTATCAGGATGCATATGAGGACGTTCTCAACAAATGCAGCACGAAATCGGCTCCCTGGTACGTCGTGCCTGCCGATCATAAATGGTTCCGCAATTGGATGGTCGCAACAATTGTTGTCGAGAAGCTGAAATCGCTCAGCCCTAAATATCCGCGACCCAAAGCGGACCTGTCGAAGATACGAATCGAATAAACCAATTCACGAATTGACGCGCGGCTAAAAAAGTCGTGTAATCGAGGGCTGGACAAAGGCTCAATAACTTTTCTTTGGAAATATAGGAGGACGTTATGCCGCTTCGTTTGGGGGCGACTGCTCCCGATTTCACTGCAGAGACGACAGAGGGCAGGATTAACTTCCACGAGTGGATCGGTAACAAATGGGCGATGTTGTTCTCGCATCCCAAGGACTTCACGCCGGTTTGTACGACCGAACTAGGCTATGTAGCGAAGCTCAAACCGGAGTTCGACAAACGGAACGTGAAGGTCATCGGTTTGAGTGTGGATTCGGTAGAGGACCACAAGAAGTGGTCCAAGGACATCGAGGAGACTCAGGGAGTTGGGCCGAACTATCCGATGATCGGCGATCCGGAACTCCAGGTCGCCAAGTTGTACGACATGCTTCCCGCGGAAACCACAGGCGCCGCATCAGGTCGAACGGCGGCTGATAACGCCACTGTTCGGAACGTCTATATCATCGGCCCGGACAAGAAGATCAAACTGATGATCACCTATCCAATGACCACGGGCCGCAATTTCGACGAGATCCTTCGCGTGATCGACTCGATCCAGTTGACCGCTGCGCACAGAGTGGCCACGCCGGCGAACTGGAAAGAGGGCGGCGACTGCATTATTGTTCCGGCCGTAAGTGATGAAGAAGCCAAGGCCAAGTATCCCCAGGGGTGGAAAACGCTCAAGCCATACCTCCGGCTCGTCAAACAGCCGAAGTAAGCGATGAAGTACTCACTGTAGCGGCGGTCTATGACCGCCGGTTTCTTGCGGAATCAAAGAAAAACCGGCGGTCATAGACCGCCGCTACAGTTTGGTCTGCATGAAACGCTTCAGCTTTTTGATCGCACGCTCATCTCGTTTGTAAAACGTCCACTGCTTGATTCGCTTCGCTCGCAGGAATCCCGCGTCTACCAGAAGGTTCAGATGTTCACTTGCAGTGGGTTGACTCACCTCCAGTTTGCGGGCAATGAAAAGCCCACAGACTCCATCCTTCACCAGATCTCCATCCACTTGCGGTGGGAAATGCTTCCGAGGCGCCTGCAGCCACTGGAGAATCCGGCGTCTGGGATCGCTGGCAATGGCGCGAAAAGCGAGGTCAATATCCATATGGCAATTAGGCAACTGGCTAAGTATAATTTCCTGTCGTGGCCGTCAGCGACGAAAAAATGATTTCCACCAACTGGCCCGCCAGTCGTGAACAGATTGCGACTGTGGCGCGGCAGATCCGTCCATATGTCCGGCGAACCCCGGTTCTCGAGGTCGCCGGAGCGGATGTCGCTGTCGCGGTCAATTCCATCATCTTCAAGCTGGAACTGATGCAACATGCCGGATCATTCAAGGCGCGCGGCGCATTCACGAATATGCTGACGCGCGATGTCCCGCAGGCGGGGGTTGTCGCAGCTTCAGGCGGCAATCACGGAGTTGCTGTAGCCTACGCTGCGCGAACTCTCGGATGGCCCGCGACAATCTTTGTGCCTTCTGTGGCCTCTCGTACCAAGCTGGCGCGTATTGAGGGCTATGGAGCGACTCTCAAAATTGCCGGAGATCGATACGCTGATGCTCTTGCGGCAAGCGAAGAGTGGGCGCTTCGCTCAGGTGCGCTTCCCATTCATGCATACGACGCGAAGGAAACGATCACCGGGCAGGCCACCCTCGGCATGGAGCTTCAGGAACAGTGCGCGGATCTCGACACACTGCTGGTCGCGGTCGGCGGCGGTGGGCTGATCTCCGGAATCGCCTGCTGGTATGGAGGAGCGATCCGGGTCGTTGGTGTCGAGCCCGAAGCGGCGCCCACAATGACGCGAGCGCTGGAAGCCGGACGGCCGGTGGATTCTCCGGCGGGTGGAATTGCGGCAGACTCGCTCGCTCCGAAGCGGGTCGGAGAGCTGGTTTTTCCAATCGTTCAGCGCTTCGTCGACAGGGTTCTGCTCGTTTCCGATGAGCAGATCGTTGCCGCGCAGCAAAGACTCTGGGATTCCTTGCGGATTGTGACAGAACCCGGCGGCGCCGCGGCATTCTCCGCACTGCTTTCCGGGCGCTATGAATGCACGGCTCGGGAACGCGTCGGCGTGGTCTTGTGCGGCGGGAATACCGAGGCTGTCAGATTCACCCCTTAAATTGACATGAAAAAACCCTGAATGTAGGATCAAGCGAAATCCTGGAGGATAAAGATGAGCCATCGATCTTTACTGAGTTTGACGGAAACAAGCAGGTCACGTTGCGAGGGACGATCACCAGGATGGAATGGATCAATCCCCATGCCTGGCTCCACATGGATGTGAAAGGCACTGATGGCAAGACAGTCAACTGGGCCATCGAACTTGGCCCCCCGAACTCGCTGATCAAACGAGGCTGGAAGAAGACGTCCGTCCCCGCCGGAGTCGAGGTTCTGGTCGTGGGTTACCAGTCCAAGGACGGTGCGAACCGGGCAAACGGCCGCGACATCACGCTTTCCGATGGCACAAAGCTCTTCGCCGGCTCGTCCGGCACAGGTGCTCCATATGAAATACCCGTTAAGTAAAACCGGCGTTCGTGTAGGTGTCACGCTGGCAATTGTTGTCGGATTTGCCGCAGCCGCCCAAAACGGACAGAGCCCGGAGAAGAGAATTACTCCCGCCGAAGTCCAGTGGCCGGCAGCAAGCGGGGCCGGAGTTGGCACATCGGGTCTCACTGGAATTCAGACTGTCGTTCTCAAGGGGGATCCTACCAAGCCTGGTCTTTACACGCTGCTCCTTCGCCTTGGGCCGAACAACAGGATTCAGGCGCACTCTCACCGCGATGACCGCGTCGCGACCGTCGTGTCGGGTAAGTGGTACCTCGGCTACGGCCGCCAGTTCAACGAGGCTGCTCTGAAAGAGCTGCCGCCCGGCAGTTTTTACACCGAGCCTCCGGGAGTCTTTCATTTTGCAATGACCAAAGCAGAAACGGTGACGATTCAGATCACGGGGATGGGTCCTTCCGACACGGTGTATGCCGATCCGCGTAACGATCCTACGAAGCAACAGAAGTGAGCAGCGACTGACGCAATCCGACCTGTAGCGGCGGTCTATGACCGCCGGTATTTCGTTGATTCCAGGAAAAACCGGCGCTCATAGAGCGCCGCTACAGTTGCTACGGCTCGACCACGCTCACGAGGATTCGCCGTTTCCCGAACTTTTTTGCTGCAGCTTTCGCCGGCATCCAGATGTCGAAGTGATTGTTGTCATGCTTCCGGCCAAGCCGGTCCAGGCATTCGTAGCTCCGGTCGTATATCAAGACTTTCGTTCCAAACGGGTATCGGCGCGGACACGCCACGACACCGTCGTGAGGGTGCGCACCGCTGGCCGTCATATGCCGGGGCGATGACGAGTAGGCAGTGACGACAGCCCGCACTTTGTGCGCCCGTGGGGAAGCGGGCAGCAAGGTTGGAATTACGATCAAGAGTAGAGGAACCAATCGCTTCATCTTCGGCTGCCTCCACAGGAGCTGATAGTAATTTAGACGACCGGTGTGACGAATGATGAGGAAGAGGTAATTCGAACGCTGATTGACAAATCAATGCAGCCGTCACAACCTATCTTCTGAAAGGAAGCGAGCCATGGAAGTCTTCGACGCTGTACGCACAATTCTGGCTGTACGTAGTTACAAGGAAAAGCCGGTGCCGTCCGACCTGATTGGGCGAATCGTCGAGGCGGGACGGCTCACGGGGAGCGGCATGAACGCGCAACCCTGGCGTTTCGTCGTCATCGAGGATCGGGAAAGCATCCGCCAGATAGGTGCGCAGACGCGAACCGGACCCTACGTCGCTCAGGCCCCGCTGGTGATCGTCGTCGCCATCGAGAGGACCCAATTCGCCGTGTCGGACGGCAGCCGTGCCATCCAATCGATGATGCTGACGGCGTGGGCGGAAGGCGTAGGCTCGAATTGGGTAGGCTTCGTGGGATCGCTGAACGAAGTGAAGCCGCACCTGGGCATTCCCGAAGAGCTGGACGTGTTGGCGGTCGTGCCCTTCGGTTATCCATCCAAGCCTGTGGGCAAGGGCAAGAAACAACGGAAAGCCCTCTCGGAGATTGCATTTCGCGGCCGGTTCGGCCAGCCGTTTGCGTGAGGCTCAGTGTCCAGCTTGATTGAAACTCTTGCCGCCGAACTGGAACGCCCGCGCGAACTGTCGGCCCGGGTCATAAACTATATCGGCGGGACGTACGGGGTTGACCACGACGCCGTCGGCCGGTTCCTCGTCGACGAGTTGCCAAAGCTGGAGGACTACGAGCTAGACCTGATTCTGTCTCCCGTCTTTACCCCCAAATTGGCCCACCAGGCGGTGTTCGCTGACCTGCTTGGTGGCGACTCCGTTCCGCGGGAGCAATGGCCCGCGTTGATTCAACAACTCGCCGCCCGCCCCACTCGCGCGCAACTGATCACTGACGACGGGCGGGCGCATTCCGTACCGTTGCGCGAAGTGACCCTGGAGCGCTATGTCCATCGCCTGCGTCTCGATGCCACGATTCCCGAGTCGCTCTTCAAGCTGCTTGATCGAACTCCGCCGATCGCTGACCGCCCGATGCTCAAGGCTGTCGCCCGCCGCGCTGTCTGGGAGAACGATGCCCGTCGCAACATCCTGGCGCGCTACCTCGCGGCCAGCACCGACCGCGGCAGCTACCGTCTTGCAGATGCATTGGACCTGCTCAGCCTCGTCGAGAGCCACAAGCCCGCCAGTGTGGATGATCTGGTCGCGTGGATTCCGCGCAGGCAAGAAGCGCTCCAGGAACAAATCAACGTGGGCTCCGGCCCGAAACCGTTTTTCAGCGGGCACGCTGAAGAGTTGCACGGCGGTGAACGCGACCAGCGTCAGCAAGCTGATGTCCGCGTATCGGCGAAGGAAAACGAGCTTGTGTTTCTCAACCGCCTGCAGGAAGTACTGTCCAGTTGAAGACAAACGCGGGCTAAAGCCCGCGTCTGACCTCGAATTTCGGTTTAATTCCTCTGCCCCAATTGTTGCAGAACCTGCAGTGCTCGCTCTCGCAAGGATTGATCGGGACTCTCGGCCGCCTTGCGAAGATGGGGAATTGCTCCGGCCAAGTCCCCCGACCTGGCCAGCGCTATACCATAGTTGAATCGCGCCGCGGCGTAGTCCGGCTTCAGTCGAATGGCAGTCTCGAAGTGAGAGCGCGCCTCGCCGATACGGCCTGCGGAAGCAAGCACGCTGGCCAGATTGCTGTGCGCTTCCGCATAATCCGGCTGGATCCGAATGGCCTCTCGAAACGCGGGTTCGGCCCGCGACAAGTCTCCGCCCTCGAGCCGCACGCCACCCAGACTGTTGTGCGCTTCAGACATGTCGGGATCCAGATCGATAGCCTTTTGGAAGGCCGCCAAGCCATCGGACGTTGAACCCTGTCCCAGGTAAACCAAACCCAGTTGGTGCCAGGTGGCGGCGTCGCGAGCGTCCACCGCCAGAGCCCGTTTGAGAATCTCAACGGCACGTGCAAGCTGTCCTAAGGATCTCAGGCTGAATCCAAGTCTTTGGAGGGCTATCAGTGAATCCGGCTGGCGCCGGACCGCCTCCTCATAAAGAGGAAGGGCCTTGTCGATTTGGCCGCTGTCTTTCCACGCGTCGGCAAGTTGCAGATAGAATTCCATGCGGTCGGGACGATACTTTTCGATCGCTGCGGCAAGATCCTGAATTCCCCGATTCAGGTTCGTCTTCTGGCTCACCTGCGCGACCGCCAGGTACAGTTCGCTCTCCGGCCCATTCGGCAGCGTCTTCGGATAGTACGGGACAACCTCACCATGGTAGGCATTCTCATCCGTCTCGCGCCGCTCGGCCATTTGTGCCAGCAGATCTCGAGCCGGTTTGCGCCGCTGGATGTAATGGTCCGTCATCACCACGTGGACAACGTCATCCGTACGCCGCTTCGGCATATGGCAACCGATGCAGTCGCCGGACGCCGAATGTTTGCCTGACGCCACGAGTTGCTTGACGGCGACATCGTGGCACTGGCGGCACACGGCGGTATAGTGCGTGGCGGCTTCTTCCCCCCGCGGAATGTCATGGGGATTATGGCAAGTCGTGCACTGCAGCGCGCCCTCGCTCTTTTGAAAACACGCAGAGCGCCGCAACCGGTAAGCCGAGCCGGCGATCTCAAATTTATCGTCATGGCCGGAGCCGGGCGCGTGGTCAAAGTGAAGCATGAAATTTGCTAACGGTTCACCCGGCCGGTACGAGAATGGGTCGCGATCGTACCGCACCATCGAATTGGGCAGGCGAGAACTGGTCGTTTCGAGGTGGCACTGCATGCACACCTCCAGCTGTCTATCCATGCTTAGCCGGGCCGGGTTCACGATAGCCTTGCGTATCTCTTCCACGCCGGCGCCAGCCTGCACTGTCTCTACGTGCCTGCTCCCGGGACCATGACACCTCTGGCAATCGATACCTTCAGGCACACGCCCGAATACCGGTTCAACTCCCGACTGACCGCTCCCCGAAGGCGCTGACTTCGGTATCTCTGGAATCGCGTTGTGGCAGAACATGCAACCGTAGGTCACAGCGCGCGTGAAGCCGGGATGATCCGGGCGATCGTAGCCAGGATTCATGGCCCATGAGCCCCCTTTTCCCGCGTACCATGCGAGGGGAAGTTCCACCAGCGTGTTGCGGCTCGTACGGTGCAGGTACGCGCGCACGTGATTGCCGGATCCCATGACAAAGTCGATCTCTTTCTCGATATTGTTCGTCTCTTTGCCGTCGAAGCCGATCTGGTACCGGCGCTGGTAAAACCGTCCGTCGCGCTCGATCATCGTAAAGTAGCTGTCGGACGGCTTGTGATAGAACGTGGCGGCTTTCCTATTGTCGCCTACTGTGTTGGCCGTTGTGGGACGGCTGAAAGAACGGCCCATACCGGTACGCTGGTACGTTTCCGAGATGTTCGGATGGCAGTCGGCACACAAACTGGGATCGACGTAGCTATTCTTCGGAAGGTTATTGTCCGGAGCCTGGACCGGGGCCGTTGTGGCAGAGCGAAGGTGCACGAAGTAAATAACGCTCGCCAACACGGTGAGTAAGACGATGCTCGCGAGCCACCAATGCTGCCGCACCGGTGGATCTTAGCCTGCACCGCGGCTCATCGGCAACAGAAGTCGCCTCTAGTAGGATGCGGAAAAATGCTCCTAGAAAGCAAACCTGCACTGTAGCGGCGGGCGGTGTTACGCCAACATCATTAAAAGCAGATTAACTCCACATTAATTTAAATTTATGCAAGCGGAGGGATTGCACGACGATTATATGGAGAGCACGTAAACAGAATTTAATCTTTGGTTAATCTAAGTCGCCATCACTCGCGCGTAAACTTGGCGCGGGGAAGTGAGTACAATGCATTCATCCTGCGTCCTGCTGCTTGTTGGAGCGCTTTCGGTGTGGGCGGCACAACAGAAATCGGCAGAAACCAAAGGTCGTGACTACACTCTCTCCGTTGACGTCGATCTTGTCGTATTCAACGCTAGCGTCCTCGACTCTAAGGGACGTCCTGTCCAAGGGCTTTCCAAAGACAACTTCCGCCTGTTCGAAGATGATCGCGAGCAGCAGATCAAATTCGTGCGCCCTGAAGACGTTCCTGCGACAGTGGGCCTGGTCATCGACAACAGCGGCAGCATGCGGCAAAAGAAGTCGGACGTTATTGAGGCGGCGCTCGCATTTGTCGAGTCGAGCAATCCACAGGATGAAATCTTCATCGTGAACTTCAACGAACGAGTCTCCATGGGCCTGCCGGAGGGGCTCCTGTTCACGAACGATGTCGATCAACTCCGCAACGCTTTAGCAGGAATACATACCGACGGGAAAACGGCGCTTTACGACGCTATTGGCGTTGCATTGAAACATCTGGACTCCGGAACATATCAGCGAAAGGCGCTGGTCGTGCTGAGCGACGGCGGTGACAATGCCAGCGCATCCACGTTGAGTGATGTGCTCAAACTGTCGGAGCAGTCGAGCGCGACCATTTTTGCCATTGGAATCTTCGGCCCTGATGACAAGGATAAGAACCCGAAAGTCCTCCGGCAACTCGCTCAGTTATCTGGCGGAGAAACTTACCTGCCGCAGCGCCTCGACGAACTCAACGACATCTGGCGAAGAATTGCGGGCGGTATTCGCAACCAGTACACCATCGGCTACGTCTCCACAAACCTGAAACACGACGGCACCTTTCGTAATGTGAAGGTGTACGCCACCAGCCACGATGGCAAACCTTTGCGCGTGAGGGCCCGAAGGGGCTATGCGAGGTAACAATGCATACACGTAATCTGTTATTTTTTTGTGTATTCGCCATGTCTCTTGCGGACGTCGTGCTGGCACAGCCGACCGTGCCCCTCACTGTCGAAGAGGGGGTGCCCCTGCCGCTGATCCTGACGACCAAACTGCCATACAAACAGAACGCACCCATTACGGCGCGGCTGGTCGAACCGGTCTTTGCTTTCGATCGCGAAGTCATCCCCTCCGGAACAGAAGTCCTGGGACGTATCACCGGATTCCAGGCTGCGCCGAGGTGGCGACGGGTAATGGCCATTCTGAGCGGAGACCTCACGCCTCTGCGTGAGCCCAGGATGAGTTTCGACGCTATCGTTCTGAAGAGCGGCACTCGAATTCCGATCCAAACGTCTGTCGTTCCGGGAAGCGATACGCTCGTCCGATTCGACCGGAGCGCACCGCAGCGCAGGAAAGGACACGTTGCGAGCGCCGCCGCAACGGCACGCGAAGAGATCGGTGTGCGTAAACGTGCGGTCATCGCTGCTGTGAAAACACCAGGCAAGATGGAGCGCCTGAAGGACATGGCGTGGGGTTTTGCGCCTTATCATCCACAGTCCGTGCCTTCCGGCAGCCGCTTCAAGGCCACCCTTCTCGCGTCTCTGCAGTTCGGCACAGCCACTCTCGAAGCGTCGAGAATGAACGAGATCGGCTCAGAGCCGCCCGGTGAAGCTGTCGCCTTCGCGCGTCTTGCAACCGATCTGAATTCGGGCACGACACATCATGGAGAACCGGTCGAAGCCGTGCTTTCACGGCCGCTGGTTTCCTCCGGCGGCGCCCTGATCTTTCCGGAAGGCAGCCGTCTCCACGGCACAGTGGTGCAGGCGCGAGCGGCGCGGCGCTGGCACCGCAACGGACAACTTGCATTCATGTTCACCAGAATCGAGCCGCCCTCCTCAATCGCATGGACTGCGCCTGCGGTTCAAGAGGTGGAGGGCCGCCTCGAGAGCGTCGAAGTGGACAGTAGGGACATGAGCAATGTTCAACTGGATGAGGAAGGCGGAGTGGCGATCACACAATCGAAAAGACGCTTCATCACTCCGGCGGTCGCACTGATGATGGCCAGTCGCGCCGGCGATGACGGCGATCGAGACCGCTTTGCCGAAGGGCATGCGCGCGTGGCGGCGTATCACAGTAACTTTCGCAATAACTTTGCCGGGCGGATGGTGGGCGGCGGCATTGGTTTCGGTCTCGTCGGCACCGCATTGGGGCGAATCTCGCGGCCTTTCGGAGTCGCTCTGGGATTCTATGGCGCAGGCCGCTCGCTCTACATGAACGTGATCGCGCGAGGGCAGGAAGTCCATTTTCCAATGGATACTCCCGTCGAGATTCGATTCGGCCAGCGGTAAAGAACAAGAAGGACTCTTAAATGAAGCGTTGTTTCGTCGCGATTCTCTGTCTCCTTGGCCTGACACTCCCAGTTCAGTCATTGGCTCAGTCGGCTTCGATTTCAGGAATCGTTCAGGACCAATCGGGCGCCGCCATGCCGAATGCCCTGGTCACTCTTCGAAAAGGGGCGGAAGCCAGAACCACGCGGACGAGTGCAGTGGGTGCGTTCTCTTTCGAGAAGGTGAGCGCCGGAATATACGAAGTCCAGGTGGAGCAGGAAGGTTTCAAGGCGGCGGGAACACGCGTCACTGTCGCCAATCGCTCGCTTCGGCCGATCGAATTCAAACTGCAAATCGCGAACCTTCAGCAGGAAATCACGGTCGCGGCGGACGCGATCCAGGTGAATACGCAGACAGACAGCAACCTCGACGTGGCGGCGCTCGATAGCAATGCGCTGGATAACGCGCCCATATTCGATCAGAACTACATCGCAACCATGTCCAGGTTCCTCGATTCCGGAGCCATTGGCACCAGCGGAGTAACACTGATTATGGACGGCCTGCAGGTGAATAATATTTCACTTCCTCCATCGGCCATCCAGGAAGTGAAGATCAATCAGAACCCCTACTCTCCGGAATTCATGCGGCCCGGCCGCGGGCGAATCGAAGTCGTGACCAAGGCGGGGGCATCCGCCTATCACGGCACCTCGAACTTCGTATTTCGCGATAACCGCATCAACGCACGTGAGCCGTTCGCTGCAACACGCCCGCAGGAACAACGCCGCATTGTCGAAAGCAGCCTGACCGGGCCGATAGGTTCCGGCAAAACATCGTCGTTCCTGTTTGCGGGAACATTCCAATCTGAAGCTGCCCAATCGATCGTATTTGCCATCGACCCTTCAGGCGAAGTACGCGCGAACGTGCCGAGCCCTCAGCGACAAGCCGATCTTTCCGCTCGAATCTCGCACCAGCTTGGGACGAACAACGCAATCGCCATCCGCTATGAAGCCCAGGACCAGTACACGAAGAATCAGGGCGTCGGCGGCTTCGTTCTGCCGGAGGCAGCCAGGAATTTCCGCAACCGCGAGGATACGATCACATATACGCAGACCACCACCTTCACGCCAAAACTGCTGAACGATTTCCGGATTCTTTTTGGCAAGGAGTACCAGCCGACCCGCAGCATTCAATCGGGACCGAAAATCGTTGTGCTCGATGCGTTCACGCGGGGGGGCGCCCAGGCCGATCGTTTGCAGACCGAGTATCACACTGTGTTTCACGATGTGATGTCGTGGTCTCACGGCAGACACACTCTGCGGATGGGCCTGGATGTTCCGGATCTCAGCCGCCGCGGCCTCGAAGATCATACAAACTTTCAGGGCACGTTCACATTCTCGAGCCTGCAGGACTATCTTCAGGGCCGTCCGTTCTCTTTCATTCAGCAGGCGGGCCAGGACAAAGTCATTTTCTGGGAGAAGGTGGTTTCCGGTTTCATTCTCGACGACATTCGCGTACGGCCGAATTTCACCCTCTCTGTCGCTGCGCGCTACGACTGGCAGAATTACTTCCACGACAGGAACAACGTTTCACCCCGAATCGCCTTTGCGTATGGGCCGGCTCATCATCCGAAAACAGTGATTCGAGGAGGCGCGGGCTTCTTTTACGACCGCAGCGGCCCGGGCCCAATTTTCGACGTCCTCAGATACAACGGCCGGCAGTTGCTTCAGTATGTCGTCACAAATCCGGGATATCCGGACCCCTGGGCGAACACACAGCAGGCGCCGGCCGCTCCAAGCAGCATCGTGAAGCTCGCGGCGGATGCCCGGATTCCTTATCTGATTCAGTTCGGATTCGGAGTAGAAAGACAGTTGAGTAAATCGACAACGCTGGCGATCAACTACACGGGCAATGAAACTGTGGGACTGTTCCGTTCACGCGATGTGAATGCGCCGCTGCCGCCGTTCTATGCCGTCCGGCCGGATCCGGGCTTCGCAGTTGTCCGTCAGATCGAATCTTCCGGAAGACTGGAAAGTCACTCGCTGGATATATCGCTTCGCGGAAATGTCACGCGCTTCTTTTCAGGCTTGATTCAATACGGGCGAGTGGGGGCGTGCCGACTTCGATCAGCGGCATCGATTCAATCTCATCGGCACGATCAAGGCGGGCAAACTGTTCAACCTGGGCCTCGGTATCTCGTTGAACACCGGACGGCCGTACAGTTTGACGACCGGCCGGGACGACTATCATGTCGGTACAGCGACAGCCCGGCCGGCGGGAGTCGGACGGAACACATTGCAGGGTCCGGGCTATGCCGAGTACGACCTGCGTTGGTCACGCGAGTTCCGATTGTCGCCGCCGAAGAACGAAGTGCCGCAGACGATCACTTTTTCATTCGACGCATTCAATGTTCTGAACCATGTGAACTACACGAGCTATGTCGGTAATCTGAGCTCGCCGTTGTTCGGACATGCCGTCGCTGCGCTGCCGCCACGCCGGTTGCAGCTCTCCACACGTTTCAACTTTTGATCAGGCCCAGCGGTTCACCGGGTTTGTAGCCGGGAAAGACTTGATCAGAGCTTCGCCCCAGATGGCGGCTGACAAACTCGCCCAGCACATCGCGGAAATCGGTAGTAACTGCGAGATCGCGCTGCTCGTAAAGTTGTTCCGGCTCGAGGCCCGGCCATCGGCCGTAAACTTTGCCGCCACGCACCGGTCCCCCGAGCGCCATCATCACGTTCCCGTGTCCGTGATCGGTGCCGCCACTGCCGTCTTCTCTCGCCGTCCGGCCGAACTCCGACATTGTCACGAGGACAATATCTTCCATTCGATCGCCCATATCGCGTGCGAATGCGGCCAGCGAGGCGCCGAATTCCCGCAGGAGATTCGTCAATTGTGGAGATTCGTTGACGTGATGATCCCAACCTCCGATCTCGGCGAAAGCCGCCTCGACACCGACATCTGCCTTGATGAGGCGCGCGACCTGTTGAAGAGCATTGCCGAATCCGCCTGCGTACTGCGCACCATTGGCGGGAGGGTATGGATTCCGATTGATGGACTCGATCATTTTCGCCGCGTCGAACGTTTCCTTACCCGAGGCCATCAAGCGCGGGTCAGCCGTCGTTGCGTACATGGTCTCGAGGATGGAGGCGACGTCTTTATTTTGCGTTTCGAATTGCTGCAGGTTGTTCACTGCTACGGCCCGGCGGCTGCCACGGAGTGTGCGCGGCAATTGCGCGCCGATGGCAATTGCGCGAAGCGGCGACACGCCCGGCTCGACGGGTCCGAGGGCGCGATTGAGCCAGCCATCTTCGCTCGTCCGTCCCGGCGTTCCCGATTCCATGAAGTCTTGAGCGTCGAAATGGGAGCGCGTCGGATCGGGTGAACCGGTGGCGTGAATAATTGCCAGTTTGCCGCTGTCCCACAATGGCTTCAGCGGTTGTAGTGACGGATGCAGGGCAAAGCGTCCGTCCAGATCGATGCCGCCATTATTTTTGCCCGGTTGAGGCACGGCAATTGTGGGCCGCATCTCGTAATAGAGTTTTTCGAAAAATGGAATGACCACGTTGAGACCGTCGGCGGCGCCGCGTTGGAAGATCGCGACCAGGATCTTACGTTTCCGGCCATCCTGCGCGGCTGCACGCAAAAGCCAGGAAGGCGCAGCGCCCAGGCCTGCCATCGCGAGGGCAGAGCAGCGAAGAAAGTAACGGCGTGTAAACATGGCTACCTCCTTTGAAAATCCGGTGAACTGATGACCAGGGTGGCGAGGATCGACGGCGTCGCCTCTCTTCCCTGAATGCCTTTCTCGATGGCCGCCAGCATCGATGGCGACGGCGCCATGCCGAGAAGTCCGCTGGCTTCACGCCCGAAACCTGACCGGATGCTAGAGCCGTCGCGAAGTTCATACGACCCAACACGCTGGCCGTGTTCGTCCAGGCCTCGCCAGTATTCGGATAACCGGTCGGCTCCAGCTTTCCATAAAGCGGTTCGCCAAAGTCGGCGATTCGCTGGGCGAGTGTGAACGTGTCGGTGACATCGGCATTGAGCGCGCGGACCGCGCTGACGGCCACCTCGAGCGGCGACTTGATTTTCGCTTGCCATGCGCCTTCGGATAGGAACTCCGTCGAGCTGAACATGGTTTGGAGTACTGCCCGAAGGTCGCCGTCGGTTTTTGCAAATGTTGACGCCATGCGATCCACCAGCGCCGGCGGCGGATCGTCTGCAACAAAACGTTGTGCCAGCTTCTTCGAGATGAACTTCGCGGTCGACGGGTGATGCGCGATGATATCGATCACTTGCACGCCGTCCTGCTCGCCGCCCATTGCAGGAATCGTATGGCCAAGGACCAATTTTTCCTTCCTGTCGTGCATCGCGGGATTGAACTGAAATTCCGCAAACTTCTGCGGATCGTAGATTGTCCAGCCGCTGAAAGCACGGGCGACCGCGATGACGTCCTGCTGCGTATAGCCTCCATCGACACCCAGCGTATGCAGTTCGAGCAGCTCGCGGCCGTAGTTCTCATTCAGGCCCGGCCTGCGCACTCCAGGCGGAAATGGAATGTCGTCGCGAGGAACTTGCGATTGCCAATTGTCGAGATAGAAGAGCATTGCGGGATGCCGGGCTGTGGCAAGCAGCATGTCCTTAAAATGTCCAAAGACATATGGACGTATGGCATCACGCTCAAAACTGGTGAGCAGCACGCGATCCGGCCCCTTCCCGTTGAACACATTGAAGTGATTCATCCAGAAGTCCACCAGCACTTCCTGGAGCTGCCGATTCGAATCGATCGCTCGATACAGCTTGTTCTCGATCAGCTCCGAGTTCACCGCTTCCTGTGGCTGTCGCGCAGCCATGGCTTCCCGCCGAAACTCCGGCACGTCAGCTAGTGACTGCGGCGGTAGCGCACGAAGGATCTGCAGGCGCTTCCCGGCGTCGAAGGAATTGAGCAGCGCGATCTTCTCTTCGGTGGTTCCGCGGTTGGCTGTCCGAATTTGTTCGGGAGAGAGTAGCTCGTTCAGCGGCGGCATCAGTTTGCTAATCTGTTTTTGCCGTGCTTCCTGTTCCTCCTGTCTGATTTTTGTGGCTTCCTGCTGCAGGTCGCCGGGCAAGCCTTCCAAGAACTGCGGCGGCGCTGCGGTCAGAAAGAGCCGGCGGGTTTCGGGATCGAGTGAGGCAAGCATTGTCCGCCTTTCCTCGGCGGAACAGTTCATTAACCTGCTCATCTGTTGTGGAGGAAGTAGTGGCAGTATTGGCGCCTTTACCATCAACGCCGGCGGGACTGGAGGATATTTCTCCAGAAGCTGCCACATTGCGAGTTGTAGGGTGGCAAGCGGTTTCAGTTCGGCTTCCAGGACGGGGTTTTCCGGAATCCGGTCGGGATGCAGTTGCAAGTCAATCCACTTCTCGACCGTCAATCGCCGGACCTTCTCGACATCTCCGGGACGAGGCCCGAACGTCAACCGATTCAGGACGTGAACGATCTGCTTATCGACTGAAAGTTTTTGATCAAAGCGGCCCGCGGCAGTTCCAGGGAAACCGAGAGCAGTAACTAACAACGCCGCGAGGCCCAGCGAACGGCCGAAGCGTTTCATAGGAGCCTTCCCTTCGAAAACGTCTACACCGAAGGGACTTTACTATGGCGCATCGGAGCGATGATTAAACCAACATTAATTCCTCTTCATTTTCGAATCATCGCAGAGAGCGGTTCCGTCTACTGTAGCGGCGGTCTATGACCGCCGGTATTTCGTTGATTCCAGGAAAAACCGGCGCTCATAGAGTCGCCGCTACAGTCAGAGCCGTGAGATTTTCGTCAGAACACGTACTTCAGCGCGATCTGCATAATTCGCGGATCGCCGACGGACAAGATCCGGCCGAACGCGGAGTCGGTCAATGTCACATTCGGGCATACCGCGTTGGTCCCGGTCGGAGGGCAGGGATTGACATGGTTTGGCATGTTAAACGCCTCCGCCCGAAACATGACCGACTGCTTCTCTCCAATCCGGAACGTTCGCGTCAGGCCCATATCGATCTGAATGCTTCCCGGTCCCAAAATATTTCTCGAACCGAGAGTCCCGTAAGTTCCCAATGCGGGTTGTGCGAACGCCGCTGGATTGAGCCAGAGATTGATACTCTTGTTTGGAGCGTAAGGCGAAGCAAGCACCTGGTTCGGCCTTTGGTCGGACGTTCCGGACAGTGCATTGTCGAGGCCCGAGGCCAATGTCAGGTATGGGCCAGACAGGATACGGACGATTCCCGAAACCTGCCAGCCAGTACCCAGGGCGCGCAGCGTTCCGTTGGAAAACCGCGGCGTCTCATACACTGTCGACATGTTGAAGTTGTGCCGCCGGTCCAATTCGCAATTCCCACGATTCGCCCGCCGGCGCTCGATAATATTTCGACCGGAGATCTGCTGCTGTAAGCCGTCATCGATGCAGTGTGACCAGGTGTAGTTCGCCAGCAGGGTTACACCCTTGGTGCGCCGTTTCTGGAGCGTAAGCGCCATCGCGGTATAACTGCGTGTTCCAGAGTCGTCGCCTCGAAGCATGGTGCTGAAATATTGCCCTTGAGCCGGATTTTGCAAATACAGCTGTCGCCGCTGATTCGTATTGGAAGTCGAGGAACAGGGGCTGTAGGTCGTTCCAGCGATCACGCAGCTATCACCTGGCAGGTACACCGCCGGATCGGCTTCGTACCCATTCGCCAGATGAATCCCGCTGTTGCCGAGATAGTTTCCCCCCACAAGCCAGTCTGTCCCAAATTGCTTCTGGATGCCCAGGTTCCATTGATGGATGTAAGCCTTCTTAAAGTCCTGCGGAAAGAGGCTGTAAGCGCCAGCCGTTGGAAATGTCATGTTCGGATTTCGGGTGATCGGGAACGGATTACCTCCGGTGTTGCCTAGCCACGGATTTGCAAAACCACCAGGCAGGTTTGTGATGCCAACCTCGTTGCCCAATGGCGGCGTGTTCATAAGGTCACCATACCAGTCGAAATGCGGGTAGTCATAAAAGAGTCCGTACCCGGCACGAACCACCATCAGGCCGTCCGCTTTAGGATCCCACGCCAGTCCCAGGCGCGGCGCGAAACGAAACAGGGAGCGCGAACCCAGCGACTTACTGTTCGGAATGCCGGGATCGCCAGGAAACAAGAGTCCCGCGGGCGCGTTCTTGAACACGGTGCTTCGAACACCCTGGTCGAATGATTTCTTGTCGAAAAACCCCGTTTGGCCATACTCGTCGTATGGCGGCACGAAGGGCTCCCATCGCACGCCGCCATTGACCGTCAGGTGGGTGGTCGCCTTCCAGGTATCTTGCAGGTAAACGCCCGTATAATTCCGGCGGAGGTAGTAACCAATAAGCTGGCCCTGCGTCCATCTGGACGGCTTTCCCACCATGAAATCACCCAATGCCAGGCCGGTGTTCGTGGCGCTGAAAGTGAAATTGCCGGGAGCCGCTCTACCCGCCAGCCAGTTCGTCATGGAATGGATAAAGTTCACTCCAAATCCGATCTGGTGGGTTCCCCGCGCCCAACTAATATCTTCGGAAAGTTGAAAGGCGGTCGAGTTGGCGTGACCCGGAGTCGCCGGCCCTCCGAGGAGAGTAAACGCCCCCGACACGGTGGCGAGCGCAATCTTCGGGTAACCGGACGGGTAGTAAAGACCGTTTACCCCCAGGTCGCCCCAGGTGAAAAAGTCTTTCGAGAAACTCTTCTCGTTGAGCGTGCGAAGCAGCGTTCCACGGAAAGAGCTAACCATGTTTGGACCGATCAAGTAGGTATCGCCCAGAACGAATGAATGAGCTCGCCGAATATAGTCAGGAATGCTCACGGAAAGCACGGTCTGGCCATCATAGTCACTCGGAGTATCCAGGCGCGCGAGCTCATAACGGCCGAATAGCGAGTTCTTAGCGCTCTGCTGG
>WNFS01000984.1_pt1 | contig 20907 bp, 16 predicted proteins | sample 5400141 | NCBI WGS metagenome assembly WNFS01 (sample SAMN13153358, study PRJNA577476) | soil metagenome | isolation source: 60 cm saprolite under Madrone tree | place: USA:California | collected 2016-06-14
AGCCGGCGCGTCCTGGCGGCCACTGGCGTGGCGGCGGCGTTCCTGCTTCTCGGGATCCTCTTCAGCGTCACCCGGCTCGCGTTGTTGATGCTCGCCGGCGAGGTCGTCTTGCTGGCCCTGCTGCTCCGGACCCGGCTGGCGATCGGCCTCGCCCCGCTGGTCATCGCAGGCGTGGCCGCGGTTCTTTTCCTCTACCCGCAGGTCGGGCCCGTCGTGGACCCGTACCTCCTGCCCGGCGAATCGCACCGGCACACCATCCTGTACATCGGCGATCCCTCGTTTGCCGAACACCTGCGCGCGCTCGCCGCCGACATGAAAGTGGTCAGCCACCACGTGCTGGGCACGGGCCTGGGCGGATCGGTGCATCGCTTCGTGCAAACCACCGAGGACACGACGGGGGCCGGTGAGAGCGCGGTGCTCGGCTTCTTCGGCGACGTCGGCGTCGTGGGCGGGGTGCTCTATGTCGCGCTGTACGTCCTCGCCATGTACTTCGGGCTGCGTGCATTCTTGGTCGCCCCACGCCGGTCGCTTGCCCAGGCCCTGCCGCTCGTGGCCTCGGTCGGAGGCCTGGTGCTGATCCCGATCACGCCGACCAGCGACGTGTGGTCCGACTTCTCGGTCACGTTCCTTTTCTGGTGGGCGGTCGGGTATTCAGCAAGTATGGTCGCCCCCTCTGGCGCTACGCGCCACCTCCCCACTGGTGGGGAGGCAAGGGCAGAAAACGGAACCCATTGGTAGGCTAGTCGCCGCATGAAGGTTGTGATCCTGGCCGGAGGCCTCGGCACGCGCCTGTCCGAGGAGACCGAGCTCCGACCGAAGCCGATGGTAGACATCGGAGAGCGCCCGATCCTGTGGCACATCATGAAGTCGTACGCGACGCAGGGATTCAAGGAGTTCTTCGTCGCCCTCGGTTACAAGGGCGAGGTCATCAAGCGCTACTTCCTCGACTACCACGGCATGAGCAAGAGCGTGACCATCGACGTCGCCACGGGCCGTGCGAGCTTTCACGAGTCAGAGGTCGACGATTGGAAAGTCCATCTGATGGACACCGGACTGAAGACGTCGACGGGCGGGCGCGTCAAGCGCCTTCAGCCGTGGCTCGAAGACGGCACCTTCTTGCTGACCTACGGCGACGGCGTGTCAGACGTCGACATGAACCAGCTGCTCGCGTTCCATCGCAAGCATGGAAAGATCGCGACTCTCACCGCAGTCAGGCCTCCCGCCCGTTTCGGCGCCCTCAACTTCGACGGCGACATGGTCACTGAATTCATGGAGAAGCCGCAGATCGGAGAGGGCTGGATCAACGGCGGCTTCATGTGCCTGGAGCCTCGAATCTTCGGCTACATGAAGGACGACGAGGACAGCCTCGAGGCGGACGTCTTGACGCGGCTCGCGAAGGATCGTGAGCTGGTCGCGTATCGCCACGACCGCTTCTGGCAGTCCATGGACACGCTGCGCGACGTCAGGCTGCTCGAATCCCTCTGGCAGAGCGGGCGCGCTCCGTGGAGGAACTGGGAGTGAGCTTCTGGCGCGACCGGCCGACGCTGGTCACGGGCGCCACAGGCCTGGTCGGAGGCTGGCTCGTCCGCCGTCTGCTCGAAGCCGAAGCCGACGTGGTCTGTATCGTCCGCGATTGGATTCCACAAAGCGAGCTGAACAGCTCAGGGATGCTCGACAAGGTCAAGGTGGTTCGCGGGGACATCCGCGACCAGCGCCTTCTCGAGCGGACGCTGGGCGAGCACGAGGTCGACACCGTCATTCATCTGGCTGCCCAGACGATCGTGCCCATCGCGAATCGCAACCCGGTCTCGACGTTCGAGACCAACGTCGAAGGCACGTGGGCGCTGCTGGAAGCCTCGCGCCGGAGCCCGATGGTCAAGCAGATCATCCTGGCCTCATCTGACAAGGCCTACGGAGAGCAGGCGAAGCTGCCTTATGACGAGACCATGCCGCTCCACGGCCAGCACCCATATGACGTCAGCAAGTCGGCGGCCGACCTCATCGCGCAGGCGTATGCGGCCACATACAGATCGCCGGTGGCCATCACGCGCTGCGGCAACTTCTACGGCGGTGGCGACCTGAACTGGAGCCGGATCGTTCCCGGCACCATCCGTTCGGTGGTGCGCGGCCAGCGCCCGGTGATCCGCTCCGACGGCCAGTTCGTGCGCGACTACTTCTACGTCGAAGACGGCGCCGCCGCCTACATGTTCCTGGCCGAACGCCTGGCCGAGAACAGAGAGCTCATTGGAGAGGCGTTCAATTTCTCGAACGAGCAGCCGATCACGGTGCTCGACCTCACGCAGCGGATCCTGCACCTGATGGGATCGAACGCCGAACCGGACATCCGCAACGAAGCCACCAACGAGATCCAATGCCAGTACCTGAGCGCCGAGAAGGCACGCACCAAGCTGGGATGGGCTCCGCTGTTCCAGCTCGACAAGGGACTCGAGCTCACCATCTCGTGGTATCGCAAGCTGCTGGGCGCGCCCTCGTGACGGGCATCGCGTGCCGGTCCTGCGGAAGCAGGCACCTCGAGCTGGTTCTATCGCTCGGAGAGACGCCCCTCGCCAACGCACTCCTGACCGAACAGCAGCTGACGCAGCCGGAGGCTCGCTTCCCGCTCGACCTCGCGTTCTGCCCCGAGTGCGCGCTGGTGCAAATCACGGAGACGGTCCCGCCGGAGCAGCTGTTCAGCCACTACCTCTACTTCACGTCGTTCGCCGAGACGATGCTGCGTCACGCAGAGCAGCTGGCAAAGCGCGTCATCGAGACCCGCGGGCTCGGGCGCGACAGCCTCGTCATCGAGCTGGCCAGCAACGACGGCTACCTGCTGCAGTTCTACCAACAGGCCGGCGTTCCGGTGCTCGGCATCGAGCCGGCCGCCAACATCGCGGAGGCGGCGCGCAAGCGCGGAATCAACACGCTGACAAAATTTTTTGGCACCGAGGTCGCTGAGGAGCTGCATCGCGAAGGCACGCTCGCGGATGTCGTGCACGCCAACAACGTGCTCGCCCACGTAAGCGACCTCAACGGTTTTGTCGCGGGCATCGCGAAGGTGCTGAAGCCGGACGGCGTGGCGATCATCGAGGTCCCCCACGTCAAGCCGATGGTCGAGTCGCTCGAGTTCGACACGATCTATCACGAGCATCTCTGCTACTTCTCGCTCATCGCATTGCAGGCGCTGTTCAGCCGGCACGGGCTGACGGTTGTCGACGTCGAGCGTCTTCCGATCCACGGCGGCTCGCTGCAGCTCCACGTCGGAGGCTCGGGCGCACCATCGGATGCGGTTTGCAAGCTGCTGGAGGAGGAAATTGCGGCCGGCCTCGACCGAGTCGAGTTCTATGCCGAGTTCGGATCCCGGGTGCGGGAGCTGAAGGGTGAGCTGCGCGGCCTCCTCGCGGACCTCAAAAAGGACGATGCGCGCCTCGCGGGCTATGGAGCCTCCGCCAAGGGCTCGACCCTGCTGAATTACTGCGGCATCGGCCGCGAGACGCTGGACTTCGTCGTCGACCGGTCGACCGTCAAGCAGGGCCTGTATACGCCTGGCACCCACCTGCCCATCCTTGCCCCCGAGGTTGTGCAGGAGCGCCGCCCCGATTACCTGCTCCTGCTGGCCTGGAACCTGACCGATGAGATCCTCGAGCAGCAGCACGCCCACCGCGAACGGGGCGGCCGGTTTATCGTCCCCGTTCCGGCGCCGAAGGTCATTTGAGTTGATCGAGGGAGTCAAAGTCGTTCCGCTCCGCCGCATCCCCGACGAGCGCGGGACGATCTACCACATGCTCAAGCGGACCGACCCCCACTTCAAGGCGTTCGGCGAGATTTATTTCTCAACCATCTACCAGGGTGTCGTGAAGGGCTGGCACCGCCACAAGAACATGACGCTCAGCTACGCGTGCATCTACGGGCGCGTGAAGCTGGTCATGTACGACGACCGCGAGTCTTCACCCACACGCAAAGAGCTGATGGAGATCTTCCTCGGGCCCGACGACTACTCGCTGGTGGTGATCCCGCCAATGGTCTGGAACGGCTTCAAGGGCATGGCGCCCGACTACTCGATCGTCGCCGACTGCATCGACATCCCGCACGATGAGGCCGAGTCCGAGCGTATGGACCCGTTCGACAACCACATCCCATACGACTGGGCGATCAAGCAGCACTAGCGTTGCGAGTTCTTGTTACCGGAGCCTCCGGCTTTGTCGGCTCCCACGTGGTCAAGGCGCTCATCGACCAGGGCCACGACGTGACCGCCCTGGTGCGTCCCGAGAGCTCGCTCTGGCGCCTCGATGAGGTCGCGAACCGGTTCAGGGTGGTCAGGTCCGATTCCACCGCGCCGGCCTCGCTGCTCGCCCCGCTTGCCGGCTGGCGTCCCGAGGCCTGCATCCATCTCGCCTGGTACGCGGTGCCGGGCGAGTACCTGCAGTCGACGGAGAACGTCACCTCGTTGGCGCTTAGCCTTCGGATGCTCGACGAGCTCGTGGTCGCGGGCTGCGAGCACGTCGTGATGACCGGCACGTGCTACGAGTACGACACCGACTCCGGCGACCTGCGCGAGGATGGGCCGGTGCGGCCGGCGACCATCTACGCCGCCTCCAAGCTCGCCGCCAAGATGATCGGGGAGCTTCGGGCGGCGCAGCTCGGCGTCGGGTTCACCTGGGCGCGCCTCTTCTATCTATATGGGCCGTTCGAGGACGAGCGGCGGCTCGTGCCGGCGGTGATCCGGGCGCTTCTCGAGGGCCGCGAGTTTCCGGCCACCTCCGGCACCCAGGTGCGCGACTATCTGCACGTCGAGGACGTCGCCTCTGCGTTGTGCGCCCTGGCGACGAAGGGCGCCGCGGGCACGTACAACCTCTGCTCCGCGCACAAAGTCACGGTTGCCGAGCTCATCGGTGAGGTGGGGCGCATCATGGGCCGCACGGACCTGGTCCGGCTCGGCGCCCTCCCCCAGCGCCCCGGCGAGCCGATGAACGTCGTCGGTGACAACGAGCGGCTCCGTGCCGCCACGTCGTGGAAGCCACGTCACTCTTTGACGGAAGGCCTGACGGGCACTATTGCCTGGTGGAGGCAGTACTTGGGACGCGGCGCGCCGGCGGTGCCATGACGCCGCGGCCGCTGGTGAGCATCGGCATGCCGCTCCACAACGCTGGGCGGCATCTGACCGAGGCGCTCGACTCGCTCCTGGCACAGGACTATCGCGAATTCGAGCTGATCCTCTCCGACAACGCCTCGACGGACGCGACCGAATCGATCTGCCGCGAGTACGCGGCTCGCGACTCACGCATCAGCTACGAGCGGACCGAGAGCAACCAGGGGGCGGTCTGGAACTTCAATCGCGTCTTCGAGGTCGCCAAGGGCGACTACTTCATGTGGGCGGCGCATGACGACATCCGAGCGACGCGTTTCGTGAGCGTGTGCGTGGATGCCCTGGAAGCGCGGCCCGATGCCGTCCTCTGCTGCACGGGAGTCGGCTTCATCGATGAGGACGGCCACGACATCGAGCCGTGGATCGAGCTTGTGCGGCCCGTGGGCCGAACGCCAAGGGCACGCGTAAGCGAGATCGCGCGCGCCCGCTACTGGCTGGACGTGTACGGGCTCATGCGGCGTAGCTCGCTTGCCCAAACACGGCTCGCGCAGCCGGTCTGGGGCTTCGACGTCGTCGTCGTGATGGAGATGTGCATCCGCGGCCCGGTTCTATTCGTGCCCGAGCGGCTGTTTTACTATCGCGCCGACCCCCAGAAAACGGTCCAGTACGTGGCGTCGTCGCTTGGCTCGACCGGTGTCGAGGGAGCCGTGCCCGTCAACTGGAGCGCGATGACGCTCGAGCTCGCGCGGGGCATCTGGCACTCCCCGCTGAATCCGTTGCATCGGGCCGCGCTAGTCGTCCAGCTCGTCTTCCAAATTTGCGTGTTCAACGGGCTCGTCGGGATGGGCATACGAAAAGACGTCGGCCCGAATCTGCGCGCGGCCTGGGAGGACCGCCGGTTCGGACGATTCGCGGCCCTGATCGTGATGGCCGCGCTCGTCTTTCCGGTGCAGAACCGACTGGTTCGCGGGGGCTATCGACTCGTGCGGCCGCGGAAGCGGACCCCGCAGACGCCCGTGTAGGCTGTGGCCGGTGCCTGATTCGAATATCTCGGTCGCGTTCGACATGACGTTCCCGAATCGCAACCAGGCCGGCTCTGGCGCTTATGCAAGATCCCTCGTCGCCGCACTCAAGGCACGCGCGGACATCGAGACCAGTGTCGTCTCCGCGCCGGACGGGACGAACTTCGCGGGGACGATCAGATGGCTGGTGCATGACGCGGGCGAGAAGCTGAGCACGAACCGGACATCGCTCCTGCACTGCCCAAATTTCGTCACGCCATGGAACGTGCCCATGCCGTTCGTGACCACCGTGCTCGACCTTTCGACTCGCCGCTTCCCAAGCGATTACCCGCTCGAATGGCGGGTGTACGAGCGCTGGCTGGTGCCGGGGCGCACGCGCTCGGCCGCGCTCGTGATCGCGATCAGCGAGGCGACGCGACGCGATGTGATAGCCGAGTACGGCGTGCGGCCGGAGAAGGTGCTGACGATCCACCCCGGCATCGACCAGATCTTCTTCGACGTCAATCCGGCCGCGACCCGACCCGGTCCTCCCCACCTCCTGTTTCCCGGCGCCCCGATCGCCCGCAAGAACCTCGAGCTCGTGCTGCACGCTCTCGCGAGTGCCCAGGCCGGCACTGCGACCGCGGGCGCGGATCTGGACATCAGCGGCGCTACCGAGGCCGCGTTTCCAAACCAGGCCGCGCTCATCAGGTCGCTGGGCCTCCGTGAGCGGGTGCACTGGCTGGGACAGGTTTCCCGCGCGGACATGCCGGCGCTGATGGCCGCGGCCGCCGCGGTCGTGTATCCCTCGCACTACGAAGGGTTCGGCCTGCCGCCACTCGAGGCCATGGCCGCCGGCCGCCCTGTCGTGGCTTCGAACGCGTCCTCTCTGCCCGAGGTCCTGGGCGACGCCGCGCTCCTCGTCGACCCGAGCGACGAAACCGGCTTTGCTCGCGCCGTGGAGTCGGTGCTGACGGACCAGCAGCTGCGCGAGCGACTCATCGCCGCCGGCCGAGCGCAGGCCCGAAAGTTCACGTGGGAGCGATGCGCCGAGCGCACGGTGGACGCTTATCGCCTCGCCCTTCAGGTCGCCGCTTGAACCACCTGCGCCTCGTCGGATTCAGATACGCGCCCGCGATCGGCGGCGCCGAGAACTATGCCAGGCGCCTGCTGCGCGAGATCGGAGGCCGTCTCGACATCGATGTCGTCACGTGGCTGACGAGCAATCGCACCGATTGGCTTCGCTCCCTCATCGACGGCGAACGCGACGCGCCGGAAACGTATGAGATCGATGGTCGCCAGGTCACGGCGCTGGCGAGGTGGCCGCTTGGCACCCGCCGCCGGCTCCGGGCCCTCTCCCCTCTCTACCACTTGCCCGCCAGCCCGGCGCCGACGCAGATGGGACGGCTCCTTGTGCCGCACATGGCGGCGATCGCCCAGGGAACCGACATCGTCCACAACGTGTTCATGGGCCGCGAGGCCTTCTCGTTCGGCCTCATGCTGGCTGCTCACAACGCCCGCAAGCCGTTTGTCTTCACGCCTCTGCGGCACAAAAGGCCGCTCGGGTGGAATTCACCGGCGTTTCGCAGGATCTACAAGCAGGCAGAGGCGGTCATCGCGATGACCGAGGGCGAAGCGGCCTGGCTGGAGCGCCGGGGCGCGCCGAAGCAGCGCCTTCACGTGATCGGCCTCGGCCCCCAAAACGACCCCGCCGCATCGCCCGCTCTCGCGTTCAAGGCGATCGGCGGAAGGCACCGGTTCGTCCTGTTCTTGGGCCAGCTCCACGAGTACAAGGGCTACCACGCTCTGCTCGCCGCCGCCCACCGCCTCGAGTCCCGCGACGTGCTCTTTGTCTTCGCCGGCCCCGATGTGCGCAACCATGCACGACGCATCCAGCGGGCAGGGTCAAATGTCCTCTGGCTCGGGGCTGTCGACGACGCGCTGCGCGATTCGCTGCTCCGTGCGTGCTCTGTCGTCTGCGTGCCTTCCTCGCGCGAGAGCTTCGGCATCATCGCCGTCGAGGCGTGGGCCAGCGGCAAGCCGGTCATCGGTGGCCCGGCGGCGGCGACGAGGGAGCTGATCGAAGATGGCGTCGACGGCTGGGCGGTGGCCCAGGATCCAATCACAATCGCGGCGCGGATCGCGCAATTGCTGGACAACGAGGAGCTCGCGCGCGACATGGGTTCTCGCGGCAAAGAGAAGGTTGAGCGGCGATTCACGTGGGAGTCAGTGGCGAACGCGCACCTCGACGTCTACGAACGGGTCCTCACAGGTACGCGCCGATGATCGAGCGTGTGAACGTCCTTGGGGTCGGCGTCAGCGCGATCAACATGCATATGGCGCTCGCGCAGATCGACGAGTGGATTCGCAACCGCGATCGCCGTTACGTCTGCGTGTGTCCTGTGCACTCGATCATGGAATGCCGGCGCTCGGCCGAGGTGCGACACGTCTTCAACGCCGCCGGACTGGTGACCCCCGACGGGATGCCGCTGGTCTGGGTGGCGCACGCGAGCGGCCACCCCGAGGTGAGCCGGGTTTACGGCCCCGACCTGATGCTGGCCGAGCTCGCCGCGAGTGCGCGAACCGGCCACCGTCACTTCTTTTATGGAGGCGGGCGTGGGGTGGCGCAGGGGCTTGCCGATCGGATGAAGGCGCGCTTTCCTGGACTGGAAATCGCCGGCGTCTACGAGCCGCCCTATGCCCCGCTCGATCGGCTCTGCACCGACGAGATGGCGAGCATCATCAACGCGGCTCAGCCCGATGTTGTGTGGATCGGCATGAGCTCGCCCAAACAAGACCGCTGGATGGCGCGCATGCGCGAGCGCCTCGACGCGCCGGTGCTCATAGCGGTTGGCGCCGCCTTCGACTTCCACAGCGGTACCGTCAAGCAAGCGCCGGTATGGATGCAGCGCTCCGGCCTCGAGTGGGTCTACAGGCTTGCGACCGACCCCCGCCGGCTGTGGCGCCGCTACCTGGTCGACAACCCCTGGTTCCTCTGGGAGCTTGGCCTGCAGAGGACCGGGCTCAAGAAGTTCGAGCTGACTTGAGCTCCCCTTTGCGGCCAAAACCTCGCCACGAGTTCTGATTCCGCCAGCTGATCCGCACGTCACGAAGATCGCTGTGCTGGAACCAGGCTTCGAACTCATCGCGCCGTAGATAGAAGGCGACCGGCGCGACCAGGTGGTCGTAGACGATGCTGTAGTTCCACTTGAAGTTGAATTTCGACATGCTGTACATATATTCGCCCGACGGCAGCATCTCGAACAGCCGGGTCTTCCGAAGTGGCTTATAGATTCCGTTGACCACGCCATGAAGCACCACTGACATCGGCCACGCGACGATCGGCAGCATCGAAGGGCGAAACCGGGTGGTGATGTTCTTGCGGAATGGATTGATGAAGCGGTGCACGATTGCGTTGTTCTCGCTCCCATACACCCACGCGAATATCGCGCCGCCCGGGCGTACGAAACGGAGCAGCGACTGGAAACCGCCCTCAGGGTCGGGCAGATGGTGGAGGACCCCAATCGAGTAGACAAAGTCGAACGGTCCACCGTTTCCAGATTTCGGGAAGGGCGGAGCGTAAATATCGCCCTGAAGCACATGTACGTTCGGCATCTTGCCGACGTTTGCATAGGCGGTCTCAACGGCATCGCTCAGGTCCAGTGCGACGACATCTCGGGCACCGTATCGGCCGGCGTAAAAGGAGTGGCGACCGTTTCCGCAGCCGGCATCGAGCACCACCTTGTCGTGGAAGAAGTCGGGCTGGATCGGATGGATCCAATCAAGGAACTGCGCTTCGTACTCCTTGTAGATCTCGCCAAATTGGTGCCACTCCCACCCGAAGGCGGCGGACGTCCTCTCAGCCACCGCCGAGAGTTTCGAGGGAAGGAATCGTGGGATGCCCCCGCGGATAGGGAATCGCTCCGCGCACGATTTGCACACGAGCTCGCCAGCGACGATCTCGTGTTCAGACGCGGGGTCCGTCTCTGCGCCACACAATTGCAACTGCGCGCCGCACGTCGGGCACGCCAGCAATTCCACCAGTCGAGGCTTCATGAGGCTTTGGTGTTCAACTCGCGGTATTTAAGCAGGATGAGCTGTGGTCGTGAGCGCCACGCTAATCTGGACCGCGGTTTGCGAAAGGGAATCTGTAGTTGCTGACGGCACTGCTAATGGTGTCAGAGGCGATCGCCTTCGCATGTGGGGCGCTGATATTTCTGACTGTCATCGGCCTCGGTCTGACAGACCTGCTCCTTCCCGCCGATGGATTTCAACTACTTCTCGCGCCGGCTGTAGGTCTTGCTGTTCTTGCGCTGGGATTCCAGTGGCTGACCTTCGTAGTCCCTCCGCATGTCGCGGCGGTCGTCGTGTTCGTTGTGTTCGGAGGTCTGACCGCACCTGTCGTCTGGCGGCGAAGGACGAAGCTGCTTGCTCGGTGGCCAGACTTGCTTGGCGGAGGAGCTGTAAGCCTTGCTTTTTTCGGCGCCCTGATCCAGATCGACCTCCAACAAGGCTTTTTCACGCTGGCGGGCTTTCCTTCCGACAACGTTTTCATCTATATCCAGACTGCCCAGTACCTGGTCGACCACTCCATGCCTCTCCCCCACCAGGTACTGAGCCTCGTCAGCCCAGGCAGCGTAATTCTCGCGACCGGAACTGAGTTTCCCAACAGTGTGGGAACGATCGACGCAGCCGCGAGCGTCCTCAGCGGGTGGCCGGTCTATCAGCTTTTCGACCTCATGACCGCACTCGCACTCGCGGTCACCGTGGGCCCAGTCTGGTTTCTCGTGCGCTCAGGGCTCGGGGCCTCTTGGTGGACCGCGGCAGTCGCGGGAGCCCTTCTCGCCAGCAACCAGCTCCTTTACTGGGTGATCGGCATGGGTTTCCAGCAGGAGAGCTTGGCGCTCCCCGTCTTCATCGGCGGCCTGGGCTCCGCTGCCCTTGCTGTGCGGACCGAGAGCGTTCGAGCGGGTGCCCTTACCGGGGTGCTTGGGGCATCGCTGATCGGCGTCTACCTCCCTATCGCGGTCCTCTTGCTCGTCTGCGCGACGGGCTGCGCAGGTGTGTTCCTCGTGGCCGATCGAAAAATCAGCTGGAAGGGATTGCTCCGCCCCGCGGTCGGAGGAGTGGCGGTTGGAGCCGTTGCCGGGCTCGCCGCCCTGTACGTGTTGCTGTTCGGCGGTGGCCTCGCCCTGTGGCTCACGCTCGCTCCGGTGCGAGCGCCCGCGGGCGGCATCTCGAGGTTTCCCCCTCTCCCGTATCTGCTTGGGACCCTGCCGTTCGCTCATGTTTGGGAGCTGCTCCCGCAGCCCTATGGGACGTTGGAACGGCTTGCTTTACCCGTACTCGTGCTGGCGTCCGCCCTCCTGGTGCTTCTACTGGTCGTCGGGTACGCCCGGGCGATCATCCAGCAGCACGCCCCGGAAGCGGCGATCCTAGGCGCCGGATTCCTATTCGCGGGATATGAAGCCGCGGTCGCTCGCTACCCTTACGGCTTCGTCAAAGCGATCGGCTACATAGTCCCGCTGACGAGCGCGTTCATTGCTTTCGGGGGGATTGGACTGGATTCGTTGTTCCGACCACCTCTGCGCCGATTGGCGCAAACCGCAGGCGTGGGGGCTCTTGCCATCGTGATCGGGGCCTCCGCGCTCGCCAGCCGGGACATGGTCAGGTTGTGGCTCGACAATCCAAGCGAGCCCACCTTCCCCCGCTCCTACCTGCAACTCTCGGCCATTGCCCGCGAGGTGCCCATCGGGTCGAGCGTGCTGATAGATGTGGCCGGCGCTGACTACGCCACGCTCGTCAGGGTCGGCGCCGTGGCCTACTTCCTGCCCGATCGAACAGTGCGGGTGTACGTGGGCGACCTGCGATTGGGTACGTTTCCGGACCAGGACGCCAGGCCTGAGCCGTGTCTGTTCGACTATGTGATCAGCTCAGCGACCTCGGCCGTCGGCTTCTCGCTGATCTATGCGGATCCAACGGCGAGTCTGAACGTTTACAAACACGAGGGGGCACGCTGCACATCGGGCTGATCACGCGGGCGGTGTCGGTTTGGACTTCTTCCGCCACTGGGCCACCACGAAGCACGACGTGCGCTTGCCTTGCAAACGCTCGAGCCTGGGTTCGAGCCAAAGCAGCGGCCGGCTGTAGGAGGCCTTCAAGCGTGGGGGTATGCGGAAAGCCATGGAGTTGAAGACCAGTAGGTATGCGAGACCACCTGAATATCGGGTGGTGATGAAATCGAAACGATCCCGATTGCGCTTCTTGATGTCGTCGACGTCGACTGCAGCCTCGTTTTCCTCGAACAGCTTGTCGAACCGGTACCAGAGCTTGCGACCAACGTCAGCCATCGAACCCGTGTGCGGCTCGAAGAAGCACAGCCAGGCGCCCGGCTTCAGGATTCGATAGATCTCGTCGACTGCCTGCGGCACGTGCGGGTGCACATGGTGCAAGCCGCCCGTGATGAAGACAGCGTCGAACGACTCGTCCTCGAAGGCGGTGTGCAGGATCGATCCCTGCACGCCGGTGGCTCCAGGAAGCTTGGCGCGGAACTGCTCGATAACCTTGGCCGAGATGTCGAGGCCGACAGCTTCGGCTCCCTGCTTCATAAGGAACTCCGCGGTCTGTCCGCTGCCGCACAAAGCATCGAGGACTTTGCGGCCGCGAAGGTCGAGGCCCGCGATCAGCGGTTCATAAAAGAAGCGCTGGCGGTACTTCTTGCTCCACTTATCCGAGTAGTGGGCTTCGTACTCCTCACCGATCTCGTCGTAATGGGTCCGCTGGCGGTCCTCGAAGTCTTCTGTCAGGCTCCGAAGATCTCCCTGGCCAGGTCTTTGCCGGCCCAGTAGGGGTAGAAGCTGAGGGCGGGCGCGGCGCCGAATGGATGCAGGCCGCCGGAGAGATCGAGCGTGTAGCCGGATGTCGCCGACCCCGGCAGCAGCCAGCCGCCGCGCGCGATGTCCTGCCCGCCCCAATAAGCGGTCGAAAGCAGAGCCGGCATGACGCTGCCGTCGGTGCTCGGATGGAAAGGATGCATGCCGCCGAAACCATCCAGCACGTATCCGGCGTGATTTCCATTGCCCGGCACTAGAACGAGGTCGCGAGCGATGTCCCAACCGGCCCAGTAGCCGCTCCCTACCATGCTCGACCCGGCCACCGGCGAAGGGCCGTTGATGCCAAATGGATGTACCCCGCCGTAGGCGTCGAGGATGTAGCCGCCCGTTCCATCCGAGAAGATGACCACCCTCTTGGCGAGGTCTCTGCCCGGCCAGTAGGGAGCTCCCTGAGCCGCCAGTGGGGCCGTGTTGCCGTTGACCCGGAACGGGTGCAGCCCGCCATAGCCGTCCAAGACGAATCCGCCGGTGCCGTCGGGCAAGAAAGCGAAGTCCCGGGCGATGTCGATCCCAGGCCAGTAGTGCCCGGCGCTGCCGGTGGTTTCGCTCAACCCGGCGGCTCCAAAAGGATGCAGGCCGCCATAACCGTCGAGCACGAACCCCGACTGCGGAGCCGCCGCGCCTGGAAGGGCCTCGGCTGCCCGGGCGATGCTCCAGCCGGCCCAGTAGGCAGTGCCGTCCAGAGGCCCGCTGTTGTCGGCGTGCGTGCCGCCATAGGCGTCGAGCGTGTAAAGGCCGTTGAATGGCAGCTGGTTGGTGGCGTTGGACGCGATCGCGGTCGTGCCCGACGTCCAGGCACTCACCACTCCCGCCGCCGAGTGCGCGCGGGCCATAAACGTGTAGCTGTGGCCCGCGTACCCGTTGGCGGTCGCGGCGCCGGCGCCGTTGGCGGCGGAGACCGGGTTGAGCCCTAGCCAGCCCTGGCTGATGGTGGTGTCGTACTGCTTCACCTCGAAGTACGCGACCGAGCAGCTGCCCGCCGTCAGCGGAACGCTGAACTGGGTGGTCGTCTGCGATGCCGCCAGGTTGATCGTCACCGGGCACGAGAAGTAAGTACTGATGGTCGACCAGAATTCCGGCGCGCCACCTGCGTAGTCGAGTGAAAAGAAGCCAACGCCGCCGAGGTTGTAGTGGTTGATGGCGTCGAACTTCGCGCCCATGGACAGCACGTCATCCCAGTATTGGAGCCCGATGCAGTTCAAGTCAGAGTCCCACCACGTGTCCCATTCGCTCACGCCGTCGCCTGGGTCGCGATGCCCGGCGGCCTGGCTTACCCCGTGCTGGTAGATGAGCTGCGAGGCGAAGGCATAGGTCGTCGTCTGCGGGTTCGCAATTGTTTGGTGCGCAATGCTGGACGAGGCGACACAACCCCATCGCCCGTATAGAGGCTGGCCCATGATCACCTTGCTCGCCGGCACGAGCGCCGTGTACTGCGACGCTGACTTGGTCACGTTGAACCGGTACGTGTTCAGCGGCGACACCGGGTTGGAGCAGTACGAGCTGCAGTTCAAAGGAATCTCAGAAGCGTTGGCGTAATCCATGTCGTAGGCCATGACGAAGAAGGAATCGACGTGAGGCGCCAAGCCCGTGATGTCGAAGAACTCCTGGTTGTCCTCGGCCGACCCGGAGAACGTATCGATGGCAATGTACTTGCCTGGCATAGCGGCGCGAAGGTCGTGGGCAAACTGGGTCAGCCAGTCTCGATTGGTCACACCGGGCGTGGTCGAGCTGGTGAAGCAGTACTGGAGGGTGCCTTCGTAGTCGATGTTCACTCCGTCAATTCCGGCCGCGTTGATCAGGTCCGCGGTCTGTTGGATCGTGTGCGGTGTGTTCACGGGATTCAGGCCCTGGCACATGGGACCGGTCGAGTTGTAGGCGAAGTCGTGCAGGTCGAGCGACACGATCACGCGAACGCCGTGCGCGTGAGCGGCGGTGACCATGCTGCTCATGGTCGACGAGTGAAAGTTGGCCCAGCCGGTGTCGCTTTGAACCAGGTTGCCATCGCCGCTGTTCACCGCAATGCCGAAGTAGGCGATCGTGCTGAGCAGGTTGAGGTTCCACGTCGTCCAGTTGTTGAGGTTGATCGAGTTGACGAACCCGAATACCTCGCGCTGCAGGTCCGGTTTGCCGGCCACCATCCGGTTTGTCGCGATTGCGCTCGCCCGCGTGGTTGACGGCTTGTGAATCGACGTCGCTGTGCGAGATTGAAGAGCGCTTGTGTCTCGTAAAGCGGCAGCGACCGGCTGGTTCACCGGCAAGACGACTACACCGACGAGAATCGCGGCCAGCGCGAGGTTTCTGAGTCGTGGCATGGATATATGACTGGAGGGCGAGCTCAGCCGGGCTACTTTAACAAATGTCTCCCGTTTTCGCGACTTCCGAACACCCTGTTACCATCGCCAGCACTCGATCAAATTCAAAAAGGAGCCACGTGAGGCAGATCCCAGAACTCTTCGACAACAGCCTCGAGCCAAAGATCAAGGTCAACTCAGCCAACGGCTCGCGCGAGCTCGACATCTATACGCCGGAAGGATTTGCAGCGCTCTCGAATCTTTTCACGCGCTCCGGCTGGCAGCAAAAGATCAGCTACGAGCCCACATGGCTGGGGATCCCGATCATCCAGACGCCCGAGGACATCGTGATGATGCAGGAGCTCATCTGGAAGGTCAGGCCTGATGTAGTCATCGAGTGCGGGGTCGCGCATGGCGGCGCGCTCGTCTTGTATGCGTCGATCCTCGACCTTATCGGCAAGGGTCGCGTGATCGGCGTCGACGTGGAGATTCGCAAGTACAACCGCCTCGCGCTTCAAAGCCACCCGCTGAGCCGGCGCTTCACGCTTGTCGAAGGCAGCTCGGTCGATCCCGCCACCGCAGACCAGCTGCGCGACATCATCCTGCCCGACGAGCGAGTGCTGGTCGCGCTCGACTCCAACCACTCCGCGGCCCACGTGGCCAAAGAGCTCGAGATCTACGCGCCGATGGTCACGCCCGACAGCTATCTCGTCGTCTTCGACGGCGTGATGCAGGTGCTGACCGACGCCCCCGGCGGCTCGCCGGACTGGGACAAAGACAACCCGTGGCAGGCGGTGCAGGAGTTCCTCGACCGCAACGACGAGTTCGAGGTCGATCCCTACTACAACCGGCTGAAGGTCACGTACTGCCCGGGCGGATTTCTAAAGAGGGTGACGAAGCGCCACAAGTAGGCGCCATGACTCCCCAGCGATGACCCGCCTCACCAGGAACATCATCTACAACGTCGCCGGTCAGGGCCTGGTCCTGATCCTGAGCCTGATCGCGGTTCGGTTCATATTTCGCCGGCTCGGCGACGACGTGTTCGGAATCATCTTCTTCAACCTGGTGCTGACGACCGTGCTCGCCAGCGCGCTCGAGCTGGGCATCTCGGCCACGATCGTGCGCGAGGTTTCTAGCTTCTTCGACAAGGATCGCGCCTATGTCACGGCGCTGATCCGGACGGCGACGCTCCTCTACTGGGGACTCGGGCTGCTGCTGGTCGTGGTCATTTGGGTGACGGCGCCGCTGCTCGTCACTCACTGGGTCAATTTGAAGTCGCTCGACTCGGGCACGGCGGCGACGACACTCCGGCTCCTGAGCGCGACGACGCTGGTCGCTCTGCCGAAAGCCCTGTACACCAGCCTGTTCCGCGGCCGCCAGATGATGGCGCTGAACAACGCGATCGACGTCGGCACCGCGGCGGTCCAGCAGGCTGGAATCCTTCTGCTCATCCTCCGCGGCGCAGGCGTCTACGTCGTGGCGGCGTGGATTTCGGCCAGCGTGATCCTGGGGATCATCGCCTACATCGTGGTCGCGGCCCGTCTGGTGGGCTGGAGCACGTTGCGGCCGGCCTACTCGTCCGAGGTCGTGCGGCGGACCATCGGCTTCACCGGACACATGATGGTGATCTCCGTCCTGTCGCTCGTGCACACACAGGCCGCGCAGGTGATCGTGAGCAAGCTGCTGCCAATCGCAGAGTTTGGCTTCTACGGACTCGCAGCTTCCACCGTCAACCGCGCTACGCTCGTTACGAACGCGGTCGCGCAGGCCGCCTTCCCATCCCTGTCCAGCCTTTTCGCGACCGGCGACCGACCGTCGCTGCTGACTCAGTACCGCAAGCTGCAGGACCTTGTTTGTTACGGAACGTTTCCGCTCTACGCGGGCATCACATTCGCTGCCGTTCCGGTTTACACGTTCGTGTTCAACGCCGGTGTGGCGCAGCGGCTCCTGCTGCCCACCGCGTTTCTGGCGCTCGGTAGCTGGATGAACGCGACCATCAGCATCCCTTACATGCTCTCGGTGGCGATGGGCAAGCCGCAGATCGCGGCCCGCCTGAACCTGTACGCGCTGGTGATCGTGCTGCCGGTGACGGTCCTGCTGGTCCTGCGATTCGGAATCGCGGGCGCCGGATTCTCGTGGGTCTTCTACCACGTGGTCGCGTACGCCTACATGGTCCCGCGGATATGCCGGGAATGCCTTGGCTCGCCGGCGCTGACCTGGTACGTCCATGTGCTCAAGGTGCTCGGCCTTGGCGCGGTGACATACGGGCCGGCGTGGATCGTGCTCACCGTGGCGGGAGTCTCCTCGTTGGCGATCGCGATCATTACGTACCTGGCCGGCTCGGCTGTTTTTGCGCTCGGCGCTTATTTGCTCGTCGGGCCGGATTTGAGGCAAACGATCCAGCGCCTATCCAGCACGCTCACCGTCCGCAAGGCGGGCGCGCTATAGGAGCTTGACCCGTTTCTCGCCCAGGTACAGGGTCTGTTTACCGAAAAGCCACCAAGCTGGCGGAAAAGCAAGATATGCGCGGACGAGCCAACGGTTCTGCGGAAGGCGGCTCTTCGTCGTATATGGGATGAACCGGGTGATGACGCGTTTTGAGGTGAATCCTGCCAGTGCCCCGGCCTCGGCCAAGCTCTTTTCGGTCAAGGCTGTCTGATGGTCGATGAAATCCCAATAGGACCCGCCGATTAGCCTGATATTGGGCTGAAGAATTAATACGAGGCCTCCCGGACGAAGAAGAGACCAAGCAACACGGAGCTGTTGGACCACCGCCTCGGTCGAGGGCAGATGCTCCAAGTAGTTGCTCATGAAAGCGACATCGAAGTGGTTGTTCGGCATCACGTCGGCCAATTCCAGTCCGCTGGCGTGCACGAAACGCACCTCGGGTGGTAAGGCTTTCCCAACGTCGCGGATGTCAGTCGCCCAGCGCTCCGAGGCTCTGATATTGCGAATGAAGTAGCCGACGTCGCACGCGATGTCGACCACACGCGAACTCGGATCAATGTAGCGCTGTAGGTACCCACCCACTTCTTGCCAGATCGCTTCTTTTTTGGCCATCTCCGCCTCCTCGAATCGAAGGCGGTAGATCTCCTTGAGGACGACTGGCGATCGTTGACCGGCTGGACTTCGGGGCGCGTCTTGCGGGATGTCAGGTTTGCCTTTCAAATCAGATCTGGACGTCCCACCAAACTAGGACGCCGCCAGATGGCTCGGGCTCGCGACTCAACAATGATGTGAAGAAGCCGACCATCGCTGCCTGGTTGTACATCGGGCCGACGATAACTGTTCGGACGTGCCATTGATGGAGGTCGGCAGTCACCGCCGCCTTGAGGTTCGGCGTGAGTTCGGGGGTCTTCCCACCTTCCTGGATTGCAATCATGGTCGACTGGGTGGCGCTCGAGGGCGGCCGACCTCCGGTTGGCGTGCCATCGACGTCAGGCACGATCAGCGATCCCTCGGGCATCCGGTAGCGCATATTCGAAGCCACCTGCCAAAGCATCGCGTTATCGGCTGAGTCCTGCCCCGGCCCCGGTTGAAATCCTGGCGCGGTGGGAAACGGTGCCACAAGCGCTACTGATCCACCGGGAATGCGCGCGACTGCCCCATTGGAAAAGAATTCGGGCACAGGGTTGGGAGTCGCAGCCCATGGCACCGCCGGCAGCAGCGTCAGGAGTGAGACTGCGACCCATGCCCATCCAGCCCGCGCTTTCCAACCGATAACGTGCCTTCTCAACTCGCGCGCGAATATGGCCACGGCGATGCCAGCGAGCAGATAGAAGAACAGCATCAGTCGCGCGGGCAGCACGTTATCGAACAGCGGAAGCTTCTGGAGAACAAGCCACGGCAGCGGAATGTGGAAGTGGATCGTGCCCCCCAAATGCAGGTGCGGACCCAGCGACAGAAGCCCAATCACTACTGCAAGAGTCGCCGACCAGAGCACGATCGGTAAGGAACGCCAGCGAAGCGCAGCGAAGCCGAGCAGCGCGACCATGGGAATGCCGATGTAGGCGTTTGCCTCTGCATCGCCTCCGGTCCACGCATGGCTCAAGCCAGCAATCGCTCCGGGTACCAAAAGCATGGTCCGGGTCGGGACGACGAAGTTCAGCAGATCCGTGACGAACGTGTCTGGCTGCCTAACCACACCGCTCAAGTGCTGAGGCCCAAAGAAGAGGAAAGCCAGTGGCAGCCCGGCTAACGGAACAAAAAACGCGGTGGCAACGGCCAAGCCGGCGAACGCATGTAGATACCGGCTTGCCACCTCTCGAGGCTTGATCGCTATCAGGATGGCTGTTCCCAACGCTCCGACGAAAGCGGTGGTGAAGAGAATTTCGGGGGTTGTGAGTAGCTGAACAACCGCAAGTCCTCCCAGCGCGACCCCACCTTGCCAAGCCGGCCGGCGCTGCCACACAAGAAGCTCCGCAAGGATCAGGAGCGCCAGCGGCGGGGTGAAGGCAATGACGAGGTTTGGATGGCCCAGCGAGTGCGCGAGCATGTAGGGCGAGAATCCGAAGAGAAGGCCACCCAGAACAGCTCCGACACGGTCGCCGATCAACTTGTAGATCGCGAGGTATGCGCACCATGCTGACGTCCCGAGCGCAAGCGTCATCAAGAGGTTGTAGGCCGCGACTGGACCTAGCCAGACCAAAACCGGGGTAAGGACCAAACCCGGCACGATAGGGATAAGAGTCCACATGAGGTTGGCGCCCTGCGGATAGATGAGGAAATTCGTAAAGAGCGGGTTCATGGCGTGACTGATCGAATACGGAACCCATGCCAGCAACCACATGAATAGCTCCGGATCTCCAGCTTTACCGACTGATAAATAGGTGGGATTGACCCAGGAGGAGCTGAAGAGGGCGACTGCAAGAACGAGGTATACGAGAAGCGCCCGGACCGACGGAACGACTCTCACCCTCCTCGTTAGATCTGCGACCGAGCGAGACACTCGTGCGCTCATCAACTTTCGAGGAAGTCTATCGGCACGTCGCGAACCGGCGTTATGCGGCGAGATCCAGAGTTGGGTGCGGGCGCCTCCGAAGGCCGCCGCGCAGCATACGGCAAACCCTACGATTCAGCGTATGATTGAGCCATGCCGCGGGTTGTTACAGCAGAGGACCTTCGTGCCCGGTTGGGACAAGAGCTCGATGGGCTGCGGGAGCAGCGGGACGTGTTGTACGTATCCAAACGGGGTCGGCTAGCCGGCGTCCTGGTTGATCTGGACCGCTACAACGAGCTCGTCGACCGGCTGGAGTTCCTGGAGGACAGCCTGGCGGCGTTGCAAGCTCGGGACGACCAGGCGGCGAGCGTGCCCTGGACCAAGGTTCGAGGCTAACTGGCGGAGAGCCGACCTGCCTTCGAGGTCAGGCTGCATCCGGCGGCCGTTCAGGCCTATAACCGGCTTCATGGCAGTCTCCGCGACCGGATCAAAGCTGCGATCGATGCCCTGACTCAAAACCCACGCCCACCCGGAGCTACGAAGCTGGCGGGACGTGATGGCTTCCGAATTCGAGCTGGCGACTATCGGATCGTGTACGCGGTCGATGACCAGCGCAAGCTCGTGATAGTGGCCAGGATCGCGCACCGGCGAGAGGTGTACAGGCGCTAGTCGATCCTTGACAGGGTGATTAGGTGTGTCG
>WNFS01000988.1_pt1 | contig 20895 bp, 19 predicted proteins | sample 5400141 | NCBI WGS metagenome assembly WNFS01 (sample SAMN13153358, study PRJNA577476) | soil metagenome | isolation source: 60 cm saprolite under Madrone tree | place: USA:California | collected 2016-06-14
AGGGGTAGTAGCCCTGGGGGCTCCGGCAGTATGCCCAGGCTTGCGCCTGCGACTGGTCGTAGACCGGATTCTGGACGTAAACCGGATACGCGTAGGAATAGAGGTAGGCCTGGGGAACGGAGGGCTCGCGCGACGCGAAGAGGTGATCGGAGCCGAAGAAGAAAGGATGCCGGAAGAAGAACGGAGATCGCACGAAGGACGGGTGCCTGACCGGGACCACAGGTGCGTTGACCATGGCAGGCCGCGTCACGCCGGCTCTGACGGCGCCGCCCCGCGGGCCCGACGGCATCGTCTGAAGCTGGGTTTGAGCCTGCGCGGCGCCCGTCAGGAGCAGCGCCAGGGTCATCGAGATCATCGCGGTCGGTATCTTCATGGTCGTCCCCCTTCCCTGGCCCTATGGTACTCCCGCCGGGGCAATCGGGAACGTCAGCGTCACCCGGCAGCCGCGCTCGGTTCCGCCGACTGTCTCGGCGGGGCCGATGGTGATGGCGCCGTGGTGGACCTGGGCCACGCGGCTCGCCAGCGTCAGGCCGAGGCCGAAGCCGCTCGCGGCCTCGCCGGGCGTGCGCGCCTTGTCGAGCCGGTAGAAGGGCACCAGCACCCGCTCGCGCTCCGCCGGAGCTATGCCGTCGCCCTGGTCCGTGACCGAGAGGGCGACGTGGTCTCCGCGCCGCTCGGCCCGGAGCGTGATGGGCGGAGAGCCGTACTTGGCCGCATTGTCCACGAGGTTCCAGAGCGCGCGCCGCAGCAGCGCCCGATCCGCCGTGAGCTCGATGGCGGGGCCTCCTGCGACCAGCACGCCACCGGCGGCCAGCCGCGGATCGCCGCCAGCGCGCTCGGCGACCTCCATGAGAACCTCGCGCGCGTCGGTCCGCGCGAGGCGAGGGGGGACCCCCGTCGCCTCGAGCCGCGTCGCGGTGAGCACGTCCTCGATCAGGCGCTCGAGCTCGTCCAGATCCGACTCGACATCCTTGATCCTCGCGTCCGTGCTGCCCTCGCGCGGCAGAAGCTCGAGCGCCACGCGGATCCGCGTCAGGGGTGAGCGGAGCTCGTGCGAGACATTGGCCATGAGCTCCTTTTGTCCCGCGACCAGCCGCTCGATGCGCTCGGCCATGTCGTTGAAGGACCGCGTCAGCTCCGCGAGCTCATCCGCGCCGCCCCGCTCGCTCACCGGCACGCGCGCGGCGAGGTCGCCGGCGCCCAGCCGGCGCACCGCCTGGGTCAAGCGCTCGATCGGGCGTGAGATGCGGCGCGCGAGGAGGGCGGAAGCGATACCGATGACGGCGAGGACCAGGCTCAGGATCAGGGCGGGACGCCCGAGGGCCGCCCAGCGGGGCCGCGGGTGCGCCGCGCTCGCGATGGTGCCGATGACGACGCCGGTTCCGGGCTCGCGCACCGGGCCCACCGTCGACCAGGGCGGGCTCGGATGGACGATGCGCCGGCCGGTCCGCGCCTGGGCGAGCTCCTCGGCGGTGAAATCGGGCGGCTCGGGCCCGGCGGTGGCGAGGACGCGTCCCTCGAGGTCACGGACGACCAGGTCGATGTCGAGCTCGTCATGGAGCTGCTTCACGTGTCGCGCGAGCTCGGACGGGCTGCGGAAGGCCTCGCCCACAAGCCTGCCCGCGTGACGCGACGCTCGCCAGGACGATTCCTGGACGAAGGCGCTGCGGGCGGTCAACGCGAAAACCAGGCTGGCCGCGACCGCGACCACCAGCAGCACGCCGAGGAAGTGGAGGTAGATCCGCGCGAAGAGGCGGCGCAACTCAGTCGGCCTCGCGCGCAAGCATGTAGCCGACGCCGCGCACGGTCTTGATATAGCGCGGCTCCTTGGGATCGGGCTCGAGCTTGGCGCGGAGCTTGGCGATGTGGACGTCGATCGACCGGTCGAAAGGCTCGCTCTCGCCCTTGAGCGCGTCGAGGATCTGCTCGCGCGAGAGCACGCGGCCGCTCGCGCGCGCGAGCGTGGCGAGGAGCTCGAACTCGTGATGGGTGAGCACGCGCCGCTTGCCGCTCACCGTCACCTCGCGGGCGGCGAAGTCGAGCTCGAGCCGACCCACCCGCAGCCGCGCCGGCGTGGCGGCGGGGCTCGACCGTCGCAGCACGGCGCGGATCCGCGCCAGCAGCTCGCGGGGGTTGAAGGGTTTGGCGAGGTAGTCGTCCGCGCCCACTTCGAGGCCGACCACCTTGTCCACGTCCTCGCCCTTGGCCGTGAGCATGATGACGGGCAGCCCGGCCCACTCGGCCGTCGCGCGGATCTTGCGGCAGACCTCGAGGCCGTCCATGCCCGGTAGCATCAGGTCGAGCAAGACGAGATCGGGGCGGCTCTTCCGGAGCGCGGCGAGGCCGCGCGGGCCATCGCCCGCGGTCGTGACGTCGATCTCGTGCGTGCCGAGGTACTCCGCCACCAGTGCGCCGAGGCGGGCGTCGTCGTCGATGAGGAGCGCGGCCGTGCGGTGCGCCATACAGCTACCGTATCACTCCCGCGGGTCAAGCCCGTGTGTCCAACGTGTAAAGAAGTATGAAGGGGCCCGGCTCCTTGCGCGGATCCCGCCGCCGAGTTATTATCTAATTAGTTACTTGATCTATGGCCACGCTTTCCCTGCTACGACCCCGCCAGCACCCCGTCGGGCGCCATCCGGAGCGCACCCGCGAGCGCATCCTCGCCTCCGCGCTCAGGGAATTCTCCGACAAGGGCTTCGCCGGCGCGCGCGTGGACCGCATCGCGCGGCGCGCGCGCATCAACAAACGGATGCTCTACCACTACTTCGGCAACAAGGCGAGTCTCTTCCGCGAGATCCTCGCCCGGAAAGTGCGCGAGCGCTCCAAGTGGGCCGTGACGGCCCCCGCCGACGCGGCGGAGAGCCTGGCCTTCTGGTTCGACAGCGCCTGCCGGGACCGTGACTGGGTGCGGCTCATGGAGTGGGAGGCGCTCGGCTCGGCCGACGGGGTGGTGAGCGGGGACGCCGAGCGGCGCGCCGCCTTCCAGGCGGGGGTGGGGCAGGTGCGCGAGCGGCAGGCTCTCGGGCTGCTGCGGGCCGACCTCGATCCCGGGCATCTCCTGCTCGCGATGGTCGCGCTGACGACATTCCCGGCGGCCTTCCCGCAGTTCACGCGCCTGCTCACCGGGCTCAGGCCGACCGACCGCGCCTTCGTGACCCGGCACACCGCCTTTCTCCGGCGGCTGTCCGACGGCCTCAGGCCTCTGCGCCATCGGCCGGCCTCGGAGGTGCGGCGGTGACGCCCCGGCACGCCGTGGCTCTCGCGATCTGCGTCTGGTTGCTGGCGCTCGGCGGCTGCTCGCGCGGCGAGGGCGAGCAGTCCAAGGCCAAGGTGGCGAGGCCGCCCGCCGTGCCCGTCACCGCGGCCGCCGTCGAGGCCCGCGACGTGCCCGTGCAGATCCAGGGCATCGGCAACGTCCAGGCGTCCGCCACCGTGTCCGTGTACTCGCTTCTGAGCGGGCAGATCTTCAAGGTCCATTTCACCGAAGGGCAGGAGGTGAAGACGGGCGATCTTCTCTTCACGATAGACCCGCGGCCCTTCGAGTCGGCGCTCCAGCAGGCGCAGGCGACCATGGCCCAGCACCAGGCGGCGGTCTCGCAAGCCGAGGCCAACCTCGTGCGCGACCAGGCGCAGGCCGACAACGCGCGCGTGGAAGAAGAGCGCTACAAGAAGCTCGTGCAGGGCGGCCTGATCGCGCGCGAGCAGTACGACCAGATCCTCACGGCGCACAAGTCGGCGCTGGCCACGGTGGACGCCGATCGTGCCATGGTGACGAACCAGAAGGCGCTCGTGCAGGCCGACGCGGCGGCCGTGGACAACGCCAAGGTCCAGCTGAGCTACACGGCGATCCGGGCGCCGATCGAGGGGCGGACGGGCAACCTGCTCATCCACCAGGGCAACGTCGTCAAGGCCAACGACATCGGCAATCCGCTCGTGGTCATCAACCGCGTGCACCCGATCAACGTGGTGTTCGCCGTGCCCGAGCGCTTCCTCGACGACATCAAGGCGGCGCGGGTTCTGGGGCCCCTCGCGGTCGAGGCGACGCCGCAGGGGCGGACCGTCACCGCGCGCGGCACGCTCAGCTTCGTCAACAACGCTGTGGACATGACGACCGGCACGATCCAGCTCAAGGCGACCTTCGACAACGTGGACAACGCGCTCTGGCCCGGGCAATTCGCCACCGTCACGCTGACGGTGCGCACCGAGCTCAATGCCCTCGTGGTGCCCTCGCAGGCGATTCAGGCCGGCCAGCAAGGGCAGTACGTCTTCGTCGTGAAGCCGGACTCGACCGTCGAGTCGCGTCCCGTCAAGGTCGCCTTCGCCCTCGGGCCGACCACGGTGGTGCGGCAGGGCGTGCAGGCGGGCGAGCGCGTGGTGACGGACGGTCAGCTGCGGTTGGTGCCCGGCACACGCGTGGACGTCAAGTCGGCGAGCCCCACCAGCCCCGCGCCAGCGACCACCAGCCCCGCGCCAGCGACAACCAGCCCCGCGCCAGCGACCAAATGAACACAGATCTCTTCATTCGCCGCCCGGTCATGACCACGCTGCTCATGGCCGGTCTCCTCATCTTCGGCACGTTGGCGTACCGGCAGCTGCCGGCAAGCGACTTGCCGAATGTGGACTTCCCGGTCATCCAGGTCGCCGCGAGCCTGCCGGGCGCGAGCCCCGACACCATGGCCTCCGCCGTCGCGACGCCGCTCGAGCGCCAGTTCTCGACCATCGCGGGCATCGATTCGATGACCTCCACCAGCGCGCTCGGCCTCACCCAGATCACGGTCGTCTTCACCCTCGACCGCAACATCGATGCGGCGGCCCAGGACATCCAGGCGGCGCTCGCGGCGGCCGCGCCGCTGCTGCCCCCCGGGATGCCGACGCCGCCGTCCTACAAGAAGGTCAACCCGGCCGATCAGCCGGTCTTGTACCTCTCGCTCAGCTCGCCGACGCTGCCGCTGTACACCGTGGACGAGTACGCGCAGACCAACCTGGCGCAGCGGATCTCGACCATCAGCGGCGTCGCCCAGGTGCAGGTCTTCGGCTCGCAGAAGTACGCCGTGCGAGTCCAGCTCGACCCGCGCGCGATGGCCACGCTCGGCGTCGGCATCGATGAGGTCCAGAACGCTATCGCCCAGTCCAACGTCAACTTGCCCACCGGAACCATCTACGGCCAGTACCAGTCGTTCAACGTCCAGGCGACGGGCCAGCTGACCAATGCCGCCGCCTACCGGCCGCTCATCGTGGCGTACCGGAACGGCTCGCCGGTGAGGCTCGAACAGCTCGGCTCCGTGCTCGACAGCGTGCAGACCGACAAGGTCGCCTCCTGGTACAACGACGAGCGCTCGGTCATCCTGGCCATCCAGCGCCAGCCGGGCACCAACACCATCGAGGTGGTGGACTCGATCAAGAAGATCCTTCCGAGCTTCCAGGCCCAGCTGCCCGCGTCCATCAACCTCAACATCCTCTATGACCGATCCGTGTCGATCCGTGCCTCGGTCAGCGACGTCCAGTTCACGCTGCTGCTCGCGATCGCGCTCGTGGTCCTGGTGATCTTCCTCTTTCTGCGAAACGTCTCCGCCACCATCATCCCGAGCCTGGCCCTGCCGATGTCCATCCTCGGTACCTTCGCCGGCATGTACGCCCTCGGCTACACGATCGACAACCTCTCGCTCATGGCGTTGACGCTCGCGGTCGGCTTCGTGGTGGACGACGCCATCGTCGTGCTGGAGAACATCGTCAGGCACATCGAGCATGGGATGGGCCGCATGGAGGCGGCGCTCCTCGGGTCGCGCGAGATCGGCTTCACCATCATCTCGATGACGCTGTCGCTGGCGGCCGTGTTCATCCCGGTCCTGTTCATGGGCGGTGTGGTCGGCCGCCTGCTCCACGAATTCGCGTCCGTGATCGGCATCGCCGTCATCGTCTCGGGCGTCGTGTCTCTGACCCTGACGCCGATGGCGTGTAGCCGCTTCCTCAAGCCGCCCGGCGCGTCGCACGGTCCGGTCTACCGCGCCTCGGAGCGCGTCTTCGACGGCATGCTCGGCGCCTACCGGCGGACGCTCGAGATCGTCCTTCGCCACCGTCTCGTGACGTTCGCCGTCTTTCTCGTGACGGTCGTGGGAACCGCGGCGCTCTTCATGATCGTGCCGAAGGGCTTCATCCCCGACGAGGACACCGGACAGATCTTCGCGTTCACCGAGGGGGCCCAGGACATCTCGTTCGACAGCATGATGGCGCATCAGCGGGAAGCCGCCGCCATCGTGCTCAAGCAGCCCTACGTCGACTCCTTCATGTCCTCGATCGGGGCGAGCAACACGAGCGTCGTGCCCAACACCGGTCGCTTTTTCATCCGCCTCAAGCCGCGCTCGCAGCGGCCCGGCGTGGACGAGATCATCCAGGAGCTTCGCTCCAAGCTGACGGGCATCCCCGGGTTCACCGTGTACCCGCAGAAGCTGCCGACCATCCGGATCGGCGGCAACCTGACCAAGGCGGCCTACCAGTACACGCTCCAGGACGCCGACGCCGCGGACCTCTACAAGTGGGCGCCCGTGCTCCTCGACAAGGTCCGAGGGCTGCCGGGCTTCCTCGACGTGAACTCGGATCTCCAGCTGACGAGCCCGCAGGTGCTGGTCGAGATCGACCGCGACCGGGCGTCGGCCATGGGCGTCAACGCGGGCCAGATCGAGAACGCGCTCAACAATGCCTACGGCGCTCCGCAGGTCTCGACCATCTACACACCGACAAACCAGTACTGGGTGATGATGGAGCTCCTGCCGCGGTTCAAGGACGACCCCGACGCGCTCGGCATGCTCTACATACGGTCGACCTCGGGCAAGCTCGTTCCGCTCAACGCCGTTGCGAAGCTCACGCGCACGGTGGGCCCGCTCACCGTCAACCACCTGGGCCAGCTGCCGGCCGTGACCATCTCCTTCAACCTCAAGCCCGGTGTGCCGCTGGGCGACGCCGTCACCGAGATCCGCGAGCTGGAGCGGGGACTCCGCCTCCCCGCGACGCTGTCCACGAGCTTTCAGGGCACCGCGCAGGCCTTCCAGGCCTCGGTCAAGGGCCTGGGGCTCCTCCTGCTCGCGGCCGTGCTGGTCATCTATCTGATCCTGGGCATCCTGTACGAGAGCTTCATCCACCCGCTCACCATCCTCTCCGGCCTGCCGTCGGCGGGAATGGGGGCGCTCCTCACGCTCCTCATCTTCCACGAAGAGCTCAATCTCTACGGCTTCGTCGGCATCATCATGCTGGTCGGCATCGTGAAGAAGAACGCGATCATGATGATCGACTTCGCCGTGGTTGCCCAGCGCGAGGGCAAATCGCCGCACGACGCGATCTTCCAGGGCTGCCTGCTCCGGTTCAGGCCCATCATGATGACGACGATGGCGGCCCTGATGGCGACCCTGCCCATCGCGGTCGGCGTCGGAGCCGGGAGCGACTCGCGGCGCACGCTGGGCCTCTCGGTGGTGGGTGGGCTCATCCTCTCCCAGCTGCTGACCCTGTACATCACTCCCGTGATCTACCTCCAGCTCGAGGGGCTGCGCGAGCGCGTGGGTGGGTGGCGCGATTTGTGGCATCGCTTGCGCCCGGCGCGGCCGGGAACGCTCGGGCTGCCCTCCTCGGGCAGCGCGGGCAAGTAGCCGTTGTACCTCTGACACTGCTGACACTCTTACTGTGTAGGAACTGCGCTTGCCTCCGGCCGTCCATACGGCGGAGACGATCGGAAGTCCACGAGAAACCGGCTGATTCCCGTCCAGGAGTCCCAGGACCGCCCCGGCATGTCCGTTGCACGTCTCCATCGCTGACTCTCTGAAGCTCCAGACCAGGGAGGAATTACCATGGAGCAGGTTCAAGACGTGATGACTTCAAATCCATGCGCTATCTCGCCCGAGGCTTCGGTCATGGATGCCGCGCAGATCATGCGGGAGTGCGATATCGGTGACGTGATCGTGCTCGAGGGCGACTGGCTCTTCGGCATTCTCACGGATCGCGACATCGTCGTGCGCGCTCTGGCCGAAGGGCTGGAACCGGACAGCACTCCGGTGGGCGAGGTTTGCAGCCGGGAGCTCACCACGATCGAGCCCACGGCCACTGTGAAGCAGGCGGTACGGCTCATGCGCGAGAAGGCCATTCGCCGGCTTCCCGTCGTCGACGACAGCGGTCACGTCATCGGGATCGTGTCGATCGGCGATGTGGCGGTGGAGCGGGATCGCCGGTCGGCCCTCGCCGATATCAGCGCGGCGCCGCCAAACGTCTAGCAGGCGGCTGAAAAAGGCCCATCTGCGACCCCTACGCAGTTACAGTTTGGGGCGCCCTCGGCCGCACGCTCAACGTACAGGAGTACGCCTCGCGTGCGGCCTTCAGGCGCCGCCTCGCATCTGGACCTTTTTGAGCCGCCTGCGGGCTGCAGCCGACTGCGGGTGGGAGTTACCGGTCGGGAGCCTTCGGAGCGACCGACACGCCGCGGGCGCCTGTCTTCTCGATCGCGCGGGCGACGAGGCCCGAGGCCTTCGCCTCGTCGACGAAGCCGCGAAGATACTTCACGGCCGCGTCACGCCCTTTCGGGACTCCCACCGCCTGCTGGACCGCCATGAACTGGCCATCGAGGATGCGGGACCCGGGCAGCTTCGCGGCGGGCGCGATGAGCGACTGCGTCAGGCCGGCGAGCGCCTCGACTTGGCCAGTGACCAGCAGGTCGACGGCGGCGTCGGCGCCTTGCGCCCGCACCAGCTGGGCGCGCTGGAGACTTCGAGTCAGGAACAGCTCGTAGTTCGCCCTCGCCGGTGCGGCGACGCGCACGCCCTCCCGGTCCACGTCGGCGATAGAGCGGAGAGGCGAGCCGGCCGGCACGAGGTAGGTCGCCTGGAGCTCCACGTAGGCCGCGGTGAAGGTGATCTCCGCGGCCCGCGCCGGATCGCTTCCCAAGAACGCGATGTCCCACTCGCCGGCCTTCGCTCCATCGACCATGGCCCCGACGCTGTCGTACGCGACGATCGTCACGGGCACGCCCAGTCGCCGGCCCAGCTCGCGCGCCAGGTCGATCGCCACCCCACTGGACTCTCCGGTCGCCAGATTCTTCCTGGCTAGGATGGCATTCCCATAGTTGATTCCGGCGCGCAGCGTGCCCGTCGGAGCGAGCTCGGCGCGCGCCGGGGGTGGAACTTGAGGTACCGATGCGCCGGCGGCCATGAGCACCACAGTAGCAAATCCGGGAGCGCTTCTGGAATGAGCGTAGGATAGCGACGAGAAGCGACCATGCGCCCTCGATCCCCGGCAGACCTCGCGATGCTCGCCCTCCTGGCCGGCGTCTACTTCGCCGTCGCCAAGGTGGGGCTCATGCTGGCCTTCGTTCACCCCAGCGCGACGACGGTGTGGCCGCCGACCGGGATCGCCCTCGCGGCCAGTCTCGTGCTGGGCTACCGGGTCTGGCCCGGAGTCCTGGTGGGTGCCTTCCTGGCGAATGTGACAACGGGGGGCGCCATCGCCTCCTCCGCGGGCGTCGCGGTGGGCAATACGCTCGAGGGGTTCGTGGGCGCCTACCTCGTCAACCGGTTCGCCAGAGGCCGGCATGCATTCGAGCGGCCCCAGGACATGCTCCGATTCGCGGTGCTCGCCGGCATGGTCAGCACGGCGGTGAGCGCCACCTTTGGCGTGACGAGCCTGTCCCTCGCCGGAATCGCCCGCTGGGCCGACTACGGGACGATCTGGCTGACGTGGTGGCTGGGGGACGCGGGAGGCGCCCTCATCGTGGCGCCGCTGCTGATTCTGTGGATCGGACGCCCGCGTGTGCAAGTGGGCCCCCGGCGGTTTCTCGAGGCGGTCTTCATGCTGGCCTGTGTGGTCGCGATCGCCCAGGTCGTGTTCGGCGGATGGCTCCCGGCGTCGCTCAGGAATTATCCGATCGCCTTCTTGTGCATCCCGTTTCTCGTCTTGATCGCGTACCGGTTCGGTCAGCGGGAGACCGCGACGGCCGCCTTCGTGCTGTCGGGGCTGGCGACCTGGGGCACCTTGCGCGGCTTCCGGCCCTTCGCCTTGGCGACGCCCAACGAGTCCCTGCTGCTCTTGCAGGGGTTCATGGTGGTGACGACGGTGACGGCCATGGTGCTCGCCGCTGCGGTGGCGGAAAACCGGCGGGCCGAGACGGACAGGTCGCGCCTCGCGTCGATCGTAGAGTCATCACACGATGCCATCATCGGCAAGACGCTCGACGGCACGATCCTGAGCTGGAACGTGGCTGCGACCTCGCTGTACGGATATACGGCCGAGGAGGTGATTGGCCGCCCCAGCTCCATCCTTGCTCCACCCTCTCTCGCTGACGAGGTGCCGCGAATGCTGGAGCGGATCCGGAAGGGGGAGTGGGTCGAGGCGTTCGACATCTCGCGGCTGAGGAAGGACGGAAGGACGATCACCGTCTCCCTCACCATCTCACCGGTCTCCGATGCCCGCGGCCGGATCCAGGGCGCTTCCGCCATCTCGCGGGACGTCACGGAGCGAAAGCGGGTCGAGGAGGCGGCGAGACAAACGGAGGTGTTGCTCTCGGTGGCCCGCTTGGCCAATGCGGCGGCTCACGAGATCAACAACCCGTTGACGGCCATCATGGTGCCGCTCCAGCTCCTCGCCATCGAGCATCCGGCCGGCTCCAATTCGAGTAAGCGCCTGAAGCTGGCGCTCGAGTCCGCCGAACGCATCCGAGTGATCGTCGCCCGCATGCAGCAGGTCACGAGACTCGAAGTTGCCGACCAGCCGGCCGGCCTGCCCGAGAGGCTCGATCTCCTCAAGTCGGGCCCGGGCGGCGGCAAAGGGCCGTAGGAGGACTCCCGGCCATGGACTTCCAGTACACGCCGGAGCAGCAGGCCTTCCGCCGCGAAGTCCACGGCTGGCTCGAAGCACACCTGTCGCCTGATCTGTGCGTGGACGACCCCTTCGACGAGCGCGTCGCGCCGGACCGCGAGATCTTCGAGCGGCGCGTGGCCTGGCAGAAAAAGATGTCCGGGGCCCGGTGGGTCGGTATCTCCTGGCCGGCCGAGTACGGCGGCCGGGACGCGACCTTGATGGAGCAGATCATCTTCGACGAGGAGTACTTCCACGCGCGCGCCCCCGTCCTTCCCGGCTATTCCGGTGTGAACATGGCGGGGCCGACCATCATCGAGTGGGGCACCGAGGAGCAGAAGCGGCGCTTCCTCCCGCGCATCCTGGGCGGCGACGACATCTGGTGCCAGGGGTATTCCGAGCCGGGCGCCGGCTCCGACCTCGCGAGCCTGTCGACCCGTGCCGAGGACAGGGGCGACCATTTCGTGGTCAACGGCCAGAAGGTGTGGACGTCGGGGGCCCAGTTTGCCGACTGGATCTACATGCTGGTGCGCACTGACCCGGCGGCGCCCAAGCACAAGGGCATCAGCTACCTGCTCGTGGACATGAAAACGCCGGGGATCACGGTGCGACCACTCGTCCTCATGAACGGCCACCGCCACTTCAACGAAGTCTTCTTCGTCGACGTTCGCGTGCCGAAGGCGAACCTGATCGGCCGGCAGAACGAGGGATGGAAGCCGGCCATGACCACCCTCATGTACGAGCGCAAGTCCGGCGGAAGCCGGGGGTTTGCCGAGCAACTCGGGCGGCTCCGGGGCCTGGCCGGAGAGCTGCGCGTCGCCGGCCGCTCGGCCTGGGAGGACCCGCTGGTGCGTCAGGGTTTCGCCCAGCTCTGGATCGAGGCGACGTGCCTCAAGTACACGCGGCTGCGCAATATCACGCGCCAGCTCCGCGGCGAGCCGCCCGGACCCGAGGGCTCCATCCTCAAGCTCTTCGGTTCCGAGCTGGGTGTGCGCATCGCGGATTTCGCCGGCGGGATGTTGGGCTCCCACGTGCTCATCAACCGCCCGAGCGATGCGGTGCCCGACGGCCCGCGCTGGTACAACCGCGTCGTGAGCGCCCGCCAGTACACCATCGCGGGCGGCACCAGCGAGATTCAGCGCAACATCATCGGCGAGCGCGTCCTGGGCCTGCCCAAGGACTAGCAGGGCGCCGATAAGGGCCCATCTGCTTCGTTGCCGCCCTCGGCCGCAGGTTCAACGTACAGGAGTACGCCTCACCTGCGGCCGTCGGGCGGCGCCTCGCATCTGGACCCTTCTCGACGCCCTGCGGGCCATTCCGCCGACTTCTAGATTTCCGAGTAGCCGCTGCCCCGCGTGTCCACGCCGCGGCCGCGCGCCTCCGTGATCCAGCCGAACTCCCGCAGCAGCGGCTGGCTGTAGGTGACGCGGCCGGTGGTCTTGTCGAACGGCTCGGTGGCGAGCGCGAGGGCCGCCTGGGCCATGAGCAGCGGCGGCTCCCCGCGCGGATCATCCAAGGACGCCACGAGCTGGTGATAGACGGTGCCGGGCGTCGGGACCACCTGAGAGGGCGCTACCGACGAGACCGAGATGCCGTACTGGTAGACCTCCGAGGCGAGGCCCTGGGTGAAGCGCTCGAGGGCTGCCTTCTCCGCGCCATAGCACGTACCGCCGCGGGCTCCCGGCGCAGGGTCTGGGTATGGACCGCGCCCGGGGCCGATCGCGGAGCCCGACGAGATGTTGACGATGGCGCCGCTCCGCCGCGGGATCATGTCGGCGAGGACGAGCTGGCTCAGGATGAACGGCGCGTGGAAGTTGACGTCCCATGAGCGCTTCCACTTGTTGACCGGATAGTCCTTGACCTGCACGTAGTAGGTCAGCGCGGCATTGTTGACGAGCACGTCCACGGGACCGTAGATGTCGCGCGCCGCCCCCACCAGCCGCTCGCACTCCGCAGGCTCCGCGATGTTGGCGGTGACCGCCTCGGCGGTGCCGCCCTCTGCGCGTATGCCCGCCACCGTCGTCTCGAGCGATCCCGCGAGCGGATGGTCGCCTTCGCGAAGGGTGCGCGCGGCGCAGATGACACGCCCGCCCTCGGAGGCGAAGAGCCGCGCGATCTCGGCGCCGATGCCGCGGCTCGCGCCTGTCACCAGTACCGTCTTTCCGTTCAGCTTCCCCATGGCCTCTCCTCGCGGATCGTGAGCGTTATCGGAGGTGGCAGCGCGGGCTATGTTAGCCCAACCCGGCCCGCGAGGGGCGCGGCGATGCCTTGACACGTTCGCGGCTTTCTCTCATAGTCTTGGCCTCGCACCGGTAGCTGTCGTGAACCCCGCAGTCGAGCCGCGGAGGCTGGTCATGGCACAAGGAAGCGCGTTGAGTTACCAAGTCCTCGAAGGCTGGGAGCAGCTGCCCGGCGGCTACGCACACCGCGACGTGGCGGGCGTGGCGGTGGATTCCGAAGATCGGGTCTACCTGATCTGCCGCGGCGATCACCCCATCATCGTCTACGATTCGGGCGGCCGGTTTCTGCGCTCCTGGGGCCAGGGCGAGTTCACGTACCGGACCCACGGCATCAGCGTCGGGCCGGACGAGATGCTCTACTGCACGGACGACGGCAACCACACCATCCGCAAGTTCACGCCGGACGGGAAGCTCCTGATGACGCTTGGGACCATGAACAAGCCGTCTGACACGGGCTACGACGGCAAGGATTCCGGCACCGTCTCGCGGGCCGCCGGCCCGTTCAACCGCCCGACGAACATCGCGGTTGGACCCAAGGGCGACCTCTACGTCTCCGACGGCTACGGCAACGCCCGCGTGCACCAGTTCTCGCCGTCAGGCGAGTTGAAGCGGTCGTGGGGCACACCGGGCGGCGGCCCCGGCCAGTTCTTCATCCCTCACGGTATCGCCGTGGCGGCCGACGGGCGCGTCTTCGTCTGCGATCGCGAGAACGACCGCATCCAGATCTTCAGCCCGGACGGTGAGTATCTCAGCGAGTGGACAGACACCCAGCGCCCGACGCATCTCGTGTTCGACCCGCAGGGCCGGGCCTACGTCTCCGAACTGTGGTGGCACACGGGCCAGACCTCCCAGCGCCTGGGGCCGGTGAAAGAAGCGCGATACGGCCGGGTCAGCGTCTTCGATCGCGACGGCCGCGTGCTCGCGCGCTGGGGCGGCCCTGTGGCCGAGGCGCCCGGCAGCTTCGCGGCCCCGCACGGCTTGGCCGTCGACTCGCGCGGCGACGTCTACGTGGCGGAGGTGACCTGGACCTTCGCGGTGAGCCGCGGCAAGGCCCGCGAGGACTGCCACACCTTCCAGAAATTCTCGCTCAAGGCCTGACCGCGACGGCGCTCGGGGCTACGGAGCGTACCGTGGCCCCGAGAGATTTCTGATCCCGCACGGCGCCCGCGATCACTCATGCGAGTGGACGGGCAGGCCGTCATGCTGGTGTTCCTGGATTCGGTGATGGATGGATCAGGCGCTGAATGGCTTCGTAACAGGCAATGAAGGCGCTCACCAGAATGGTGGCGATGATCACCAGTCCGGCGAAGTCCTCCACTCGACCCAGCCCATAGGTGAAGCGGCGGGTCACTCGGCGTCGAGCGAGCATGAAAGCGATCCCGAGGGGGAGCCGTGACCCCCGTGATCATGAGACGGGCTGGGGCTCATCGATTGATCACTTCAGGAGTGTCACGGCAAAGAACGCGGCCCCGGCCAGCCCCAGCACGAGCGACCCCAACCAGAGGAGTCGGTTGTGGGTCAGTGCCGCCACGGCACCGAGCGCTATTGCCACTTGAAAGATCGCGACAGTGTTGGCAAACCCGTGGTGCCGGTGCAGCAGGTGGTCAGCTTCCGTCGACTTCGCGTCGCGCTCCTGCTCTTTGGTCTGGGCCTCTTTCTGGATCTCCGCCTGTTCCGCGGCGTATCGCTTCGTCGTCTCCTCATGCGCAGCGGGCGGCGTCTTGCCGTTCGCCAGCCACGCCGCGCGCGAGGCCTCCTGGACGGCCGCCTTGATCCCCTTGGCCTGGTAGTAGGCCCACTGGTTGGACGCCTCCGCCTGGAGCCGCGCCGCTTCGGTCTTGAGCACCAGCGCTTCGTTCACGGTCGCTCCAGCCCGGAGGGCGGCGATCGCCGCCACCGCGGCCAGGAGCGCCGTGGTCAGGGCAATCGCCTTGAGCAACGTGCTCCCTTCCCGTTCCACCTGATCGTGAATCATCTCGTGCAGCTTGTCGGTGTCGATCTCTGGCCCTTCCGGCATGCGACCACCTCCTCTTTCTCTACCTGAACAGGTTGTAGAGCACTGCGACGAGCGCCCCCTTGATGAGACCCATGAGAAGGCCGTACAGACCGGCGATGATCGCGCTCAGGAGCGTGGGAGAGACGCCGGGGTATATCGCGGCTACCAGCCGGATGCCCGGAGCGGGCAGGCCAAGTGCCGAGATGAGGACCAGGACGAAGAAGATCAACCCCGCGGTCACCCCGACTCCCAAGGCCAGCCCACGGACGCTCAGAGTTTGCATGCGGTCCCTCCATTCGGTTCGGCCGCTCCTGATGCCAGCCCATGCTTTCTGGCGGACAGCCTAGCGCAAGTCAGGGTGGGCTAGAAACCTTCCGATTTACAGGGCCGGCCCTCCATTCTCCGGCGTATCCCGTGCCCGACGTTGTCACGCCCCCGCCGCCCTGGCACCGTCAGCCTGAGAACAGCCCAACCTTTTCAATAAGTCGCACCGTATCTCACTCTTGGCACCGCAGTTGCTGATTCATCACTGTGACAGTCACAGAGTCACCAGATGGACACATCCAGGGCTCGGATGCCCTTTCCAAGATTGGAGAAAACAGTGACCGGGTCGCGTGCGATCAAAGCGTTGATGTTGGTGGGTCTCACTGTTGGTGCGCCGGCGTATGCGCAGGCGCAGTCAGGTGTCGGCGTGGTAACCACGCTCGTCGGTGAGGCGACCGTGGAGCGCGTAGCCGCGTCCAAGTCTGTCGTGCTGAAGAAACTTGATGACGTTTTTGCGATGGACCGGATCGCCACCAAGGAGCGCTCGGTGGTTCATGTGCTCATGGGCGGCAAGGCGCTTCTCACCGTCCGTGAGCTCTCGGTGGTGACCATCATCGAGGAGGGCGGCCGCTCAACGGTAGATCTTCAATCGGGCAAGGTCGGGCTGGCGGTCGTGCGCGAAAAGATGAAGCCGGGCGAGGTGATCGAGGTCCATACGCTCCATGCGGTGGCGGCGGTCCGTGGGACCGTGCTCGTCGTCGAGGTCGTGCCGGGTTCCACCGGGAAGGATCAGGTCCAGCCGGGCGAGAGCTCCACCAACGTATACCTGCTTCACGGCAAGCTCGACGTCTCCCTCCGAAGCAATCCGGGCGCCGCGCCTGTGCAGCTCGAGAGCCTTCAAAGTGTCACGGTGACCCGTGGCGCGCTTGGGACCATGCGCCCGCTCTCTCCCGCTGCGGCGGCGGCTGTTACCACAGGCCTGAAACCTGGTCAGCAGGCCGTGACGACGATCCCCGAGGAGCTCCAGACAGCGGTGAGCGAGCGCCAGCGGGTACTTGCTGTCGCCACGGCCGAGGGACTGGCGGGCGGCGAGCAGGGCGGCAAAGGACGTAACGGCAACGCCGGGCAGGTGTCAAAAGCCAAGGCCGGCGAAGCCGAGTCGAATGGGGACTCCATCATTCCAGTCGGGGATACGGCAGATGGGGCTCGTGTGGCGAACGGAAACGGGCTTGGATCGAACGATAGCGGCGGCAATGGCAACGGCGGTGGCAATGGCAACGGCGGCGGCAATGGCTTCGGGGGTCGCGGCACCGGTCCCGCATCAGGGTTTGGTGGCGGCAGGGGACCGAGCCTCGGGTCTGGCGGTGGCGTGGGGGGCGGTGGATTCGGGCCAATCGTACAGTTCCAGATCTTCAAGAAGAAGAACTAGCCGTTAGCTAATGTCCCGTCGGCCCGTCTGGTATGTTCCGGGTTCGCCGGCGGCTTCGCTGCTTGGGAGCCTGCCGGACGACCTCGAGCGTCGGCCCCTCTCTGACACGACGCTGCTCGCGAGCTCGGAATCGCCGGGCGTCCTGGTCGTCGATGCTGGCGGGGGGGAAGCAAACGTCCTCGCGCGGGCGGCCGCGTGCGCGGCGGGACTGCCGGTGGTGGCGCTGGTCAACGGTGACGTGCCGGACGCCGTTCCCGGCCATCCGTGCTACGCGTACCTGTGCTCGTCGGTGTCACCGCCGACCTTGGCCCTCGTCCTCCGGGAAGCGTGCGAGCGCGCGCGTGTCAAGGCCGAAGCGCGCGAAGCGGGCACCCAGCTCGAAGAGCTCACCGCGATCGGCATACGCTTGTCGGCCGAGCGCAATCTCGACGCGCTGCTCGAGCTGATTCTCACGAAGGGGCGGGAGATTACCCGGAGCGACGCCGGATCCCTGTACGTGGTCGAGAAGACGCCCGACGGCCGGTCATGCCTGCGCTTCAAGCTGGCGCAGAACGACAGCGTGCAGGTGCCGTTCAGCGAATCGACGCTGCCGATCAGCGCGGAGAGCGTTGCGGGATTCGTCGCCCTGTCGGGCGAGGTGCTGCGGATCGACGACGCATATGCCTTGCCGCCGGAGTCTCCCTTCCACATCAATGCCGAGTTCGACGCGCGGATCGGATACCGGACGACATCGATGCTGGTGGTCGCCATGAAGACCCCGCAGGGCGAGATCATCGGGGTGCTGCAACTCATCAACTGCAAGCGCGTTCCCGGGCAGCCCTTTGCCTCGCCTGAAGTCATCGAGCGCGAGGTTTTGCCATTCCCGGAGCGCTATCGGAACCTGGCGGCCGCCCTGGCCTCCCAGGCTGGAGTGGCCATCCAGGGAGCGCAGGTCCTCGAAGAGCTGCGAGCCACACTGCAGAAGCTCGAGGCCTCCCAGCAGCAGATGGTGCAGGCGGAGCGCCTGAGCGCCCTCGGCGAGATGGCGGCCGGCGTCGCGCATGACTTCAACAATCTGCTTGCGGTGGTGGTGGGGCGCTCGGAGCTGCTGCTGGCAAAAGGGCAGGAGCCGGACGTCACGCGGGACGTCGAGATCATTCGCCAGGCGGCCTGGGACGGAGCCCACACCGTTCGACGGATACAGGAATTCACCCGGACGCGCCAGACGCGCCCAGCGGGGCGGGTGGACATTCCCGAGCTGCTGCGGGACGTCGTCGAGCTGACCCGGAGCCGCTGGAAGGACGAAGCCCAGAGCCGCGGTGTCTCCTACGAAGTACGGGTCGAGGGCGGACCCGCTCTCCCTGTGGCCGGGATCTCGGCGGAGCTCCGCGAGGTGTTCATGAATCTGCTGATCAACGGCCTCGACGCCATGCCCGGAGGGGGACAGTTCGTGTTCCGCGTCTCGAGCGACGCCGAGACCGTGACGATAGCCGCCGCGGACACGGGCTGCGGCATGTCGGACGAGATTCGGTGGAGGGTGCTGGAGCCCTTCTTCACCACCAAGGGCTCACGTGGAACCGGGCTCGGCCTGGCCGTCTCATGGGGCATCGTCAAGCGTCACGGGGGCACGATCGAGATCGAGAGCAGCCCGGGCGTGGGCAGCATCTTCATGGTCCGGCTGCCTGTCAGCGCGGAAGAGCCGACAGCGGAGCCTCGGGAGTCAGCGCCTCGAACCGTGGGCGCCGCCCACGTGCTGGTCATCGATGACGAGCCCGAGGTTCGATCCGTGCTCCGGGACATGCTCGTGTCCTTTGGCTACACCGTGGTCGAGGCGGCGAGCGGTGAAGAGGGTCTGACCTGCTGTGAGAGTGCACCGGTGGATGTCATCCTGACCGATGTCTCCATGCCGGGCATGTCCGGCTGGGACGTCGCGGACGCCTGCAGGCGGCGATTTCCTCACGTCCCTCTCGGCTTCGTCACAGGGTGGGGCGACAGGCTCGATCCGGAGATGACTCACCGATCCGGCGTGCGCTTCGTCTTGTCGAAGCCTTTTGGCCCCCTTGACGTCCAGGCCCTGGTGGCCGGCGTTTTGCCGCCATCGCTCCACAAGTAGAGGTCGAGGAGTCAACACGTGTAGTATCGTGGGCGGCAAGCCCGAACGAAAACAGTGACCGAAGTTTCACCTCGGCCGGAGGCTCATCGTGCGGAGATTTGCGCTCATGTGGCTGGCGCTCGCGATGAGCACCGCTCCGGCCGCCGCCGATACGATTGCCCTGAACGGGTTCAACAACAACACGGCAGCGACGGTCACCTTCGATGATGGCGCGGGACACAGTGGCAGCATCAACACGCTGCTGACGCAGTTCAACGTGACATTCACCGGCGTCGGCCCCCCGCTCACCTTCGACACCTTTTCGATCGACCTGTTCCACACGGTCACCCCTGGCCAGATCTACTTCGTCAACCCCCGCGGCGACGTGGCCACGGCGTTTGTCAATGGAAGCCGGATCGCCTACATCTTCCAGACGTACGGACTTTCAGATTTGACCAGCAATCCGGACCAGGCGGCCGCGGTGCAGCTTGCCCTCTGGGACCTGTCCCTCAACAATCACAATCCGACGTCGTTCCAGGTGGACGGCGACGGCACCTATAGCAGCGGCGACCAGAACGTCTTCAGCGTGTCGTTTGGCAGCAATCCCGACGCGAGCCACATCGCCGGGCTGACGGCGCAGTTTCTCAGTGCTTCCATCGGGGCCTCGACGCAGGGAAGCTGGTTGGACGCAGCCGCTGCGGGTGATGCGCCGAACCGCGGCGAGAGCCTGCTGCGGCGCGTACCGGAGCCGTCTTCGGGGCTCCTGACTCTCCTGGGCCTCGGCGCGCTCGGTGCGTGGGGACTCTGGCGCCGGCGCGGTCGGCGGGGCGATGCGGCCGAGCGGTCCTCGCAATGAAGAAAGGAGCGCAATGGCAGTGGCGCAAGAAATATCGAGTGTGGGAAGCTAACCGGAAAGTCTTTGTCTATCCGGAAAACTTCCTCGAACCCGATCTGCGCTTGCCGGCGGCATGTCTGGCGGCCCTGTGTCGAGTTCTCGCGGCCGTTCGCGCTCAGTCCGGCGCTCGGACGCAGCCGGTGCGCAATTCCAAGCCGGCGCGTCCCCACGGCGTTCCCCTGCTGTTCATCGGCAAAAATCCGGCGGGCGCGCTCGTGGCCGCCCACACTCTGGCCAGCGAGCTGAGGACGGACCTGTACCGCATCGATTTGAGCCAGGTGGTGAGCAAATACATTGGCGAGACCGAGAAGAATTTGAGCCGGATTTTCGATGCGACAAAGGAGGGCAGCGCGGTGCTTTTGTTCGACGAAGCGGACGCGCTGTTTGGCAAACGCACCGAGGTCAACGATAGCCACGACCGCTACGCCAAAATCGAGATCAACTATCTTCTGGAAAGAATCGAGGGTTTCGGAGGCCTGGCGATCCTCTCCGCGAACAATCGACGCGAAGTGGGTGATGCGTGCGCGCGGCGGTTCCATTTTGTTATTCGCTTGCCGAAGTAACCGGGGGCGCAGCCGCACCTGCTCTCGGCCGGCCGACGCATAAAGGGGTTACGGGATGTCCCGTAACCCCTTTAGTTTTTTGGTGGAGCTGAGGGGTGTCGAACTTGACATTTGTTTTGGATGAGGCACTGCCCTCGAGCTCGATCGCGTATGCATGGATGAACTGCAAGGTCATGATCGACTGCTCGATGAGTTCTTACGCACTTTCGACTTTCTCCAAATAGCTTTGAAATACGGCTACATGATTCAACGCCTCGTCAGAAGCATCAGGCCAAAGATCGCGTGCGCGGAAGCGGACATCGTAAGTTGGCTCTATCTCAGCCTGCATGTTGTGTCCGGCTGCGTCGGGAAACGGGGTTGGTGTCGAGACGTGCACGATCGTGCCCGTCTTTCCGCGAATGTAAGCGGGGACCCGAACGTGACCGGACACAAACTCGTTCTTGACGCGCACTGTCTCGCCGATTGCAAAGCATTGTGGAGCAAAAGGAAGTCGGCCGGGTCCCAACGGACCCGACAATGGGAACTCTCCATCGACCAGCGACTCGAGTTCCTCCCGTGTTGCGATTCCCTTCTCTATAAGCAATGTGGCTATCGCGGTCAGGTGGCGCTC
>WNFS01004090.1_pt1 | contig 20879 bp, 13 predicted proteins | sample 5400141 | NCBI WGS metagenome assembly WNFS01 (sample SAMN13153358, study PRJNA577476) | soil metagenome | isolation source: 60 cm saprolite under Madrone tree | place: USA:California | collected 2016-06-14
TCCTCTCTGTAGTCCCTCATGGCTTGATGCGAGCTAAGCGTGCGCGCAAGCCGAGTGGGCGTTATGCCTAATCAGTCCCGGATGTCGGCATGCCCTGCGGCCGTGCACTATCATCCGACTGACCGCATACACATAGCCGATCGATCTCGAACGACACATGGATGACGCGTTCATCCGCGGTTCACCTCGGCCGAGACAGCGCCAAGTGCTAGGCCCGGAACGCGCGGGTCGCCGCTTTCAGCAAATGACCTGGCTCGTGATGAACGCGCGCGCCCCACAGCCTCCGGTGCAGCTTGTCGAGCATTAGATAGATCACCGGCGTCGTGTAGAGCGTGAGCAGCTGCGAGACGAGCAGCCCGCCCACGATGGTCATGCCAAGCGGCCGGCGCAGTTCCGATCCCGGTCCCGTGGCTATTACCAGTGGCAAGGCGCCCAGGAGCGCCGCCATCGTCGTCATCATGATCGGCCGGAAGCGCTCGAGGCAGGCTTCGAAGATCGCCCGCTCCGGCGCCAAGCCGCGCTTGCGCTCGCCTTCGAGCGCGAAGTCGACCATCATGATCCCATTCTTCTTGACGATCCCGATCAAGAGGATGATCCCGATGAACGCGATCAGCGAAAGCTCGGCGTTGAAGATCTGCAGGGCCAAAAGAGCGCCAAGGCCCGCCGAAGGCAGCGTGGAAATAATCGTCAGCGGATGCGCTAGGCTCTCGTACAACACGCCGAGTACGATATAGACGGCAATGAGGGCCGCCACGATCAGCAGCGGTTGCGCGCCGATCGACTGACGATAAGCGCGCGCATCCCCCGCATATTCGGCGTGCAGCGTATCCGGAATGTGCAGTTCGGCGACCGCCTGATCGACCAGCCGTGTCGCCTGCTCGATCGGCGTGGTCTCATCCAGGCTAAAGCTGATGGTAACGGCGGGAAATTGGCCCTGGTGATTGACCACGAGCGGGGAGAGCCCGCGCTCGATCTTGGTCACGGCGGTGAGAGGAACCTGGGTATTGTTGGCGCCGCTCACATAGACACGGCTGAGGTCGGTCGGGTCGCGTTGATATCGGGGATCCATCTCGAGAATGACGCGATACTGATTGCGCTGGGTATAGAGCGTTGAGACCTGCCGCTGGGCGTAAGAATCGTTGAGCGCATTGGCGATGTCCTGCACGCGCACTCCAAGCCGCGAGGCCACGGTTCGATCGATCACAACGCCGACTTGCAGCCCGCCTTGCTCGCGGTCGGTCGAAACATCGACCAGCCCGGGCAACGTCTGGATCTTCGCCAGGATACGGGGCGCCCAACGCACCAGCTCGTTGTAGTCGGTATCCCACAGCGTGAACTGGTAGGTGGAGTCGCTCTGTCGGCCGCCGACCCGCACATCTTGCATCGGGAAGAAGAACACGCGCAGCCCCGGGATGTCGGCGGTTTTCTGACGCAGCCTGTTGGCCACCGCTTGCGAGGTAACCCCCCCGCGTTCCGCCAGTGGCTTGAGGCTGATGAACAGGTTGCCGCGATTGACCGAGGCATTCCAGCCCGTGGTGCCGATCGAGGAGCCGACATTGCCGACGGCGGGATCGGCGCGCACGATCGCTTCTGCCTTCTGCTGCAGGTCGTACATTGCCGAAAACGACACTTCGGTTGATGCCTGAGTCCCCCCGTAGATCAGGCCAGTGTCGTCGAGCGGGAAAAAACCCTTCGGGGTGCGAACATAGAGCATGACGGTGATCGCCATGATCGCGGCCATGACGAGGAGCATCAGCGCACGGTGGTCGAGCACAGCGGCGAGGCTTCGCGCATAAAAGTGCACCATTGCGCCCAAGACGCGCTCAACTGTCCGGTCGAGCCAGGTGGCTTGAGGGCTCGGCGGCTTGCGTACGAAATGCGCGCAAATCATCGGCGTCAGCGACAGCGATACCGCGGTGGAAACGGCGATTGCAAACGCGAGAGTCACCGAGAATTCACGAAATACACGGCCTACCAGGCCGGTCATGAACAATAGCGGGATGAAAGCCGCCACTAGCGATATGCTGATCGAGATCACGGTGAATCCGATCTGTCGCGCGCCTTCGATGGCGGCGCGGAACGGCGACATGCCTTTTTCGAGATTGCGAAAGCAATTCTCGATCATGACGATAGCGTCGTCGACCACGAAACCGACCGCAACCGCGAGCGCCATGAGCGAAAGATTGTCGATCGAGAAGCCCGCCGCCCACATCATCGCGCAGGTGCCGGCGAGCGACAGCGGAACTGTCACACCGGCGGCGACCGTCGTCGCCGTGCGGCGCAAGAACACGAATACGACCAGCATGACAAGGACGATCGTCGCAAGAAGCGTGAGCTGCATGTCCCGCACGCTGGCGCGGATCGTCTGGGTGCGGTCGGAGAGCACAGAAATGTCGATGCCGACCGGGATCCAGCGCTTGATTTCAGGCAGCAGCGCGTAGATGCGGTCGACGGTCTCGATCACGTTGGAATTGGCTTGCTTGTTGATCACAAGTAGTACCGACGGTTGACCATTGAACCAGGCAGCCGCGCGACTATCGCGCACTCCCAACTCGATCGAGGCGATCGCCGACAGCCGCACCACCGTGCCGTTGGCGGCGCGTACCACGATGGGGTCGTAGTCTGCCGCGCTCCGAAGCTGGTCGTTGGCGGAGATGGTGACGGCACGCTCCGAGCTGTTGAAAGCACCAATCGGCCCCACTGCGTTGGTGTTCGCGATCGCGGTGCGCACGTCCTCGAGAGCGAGGCCCATCGAGGCGAGCGCGATCGGATCGACCCGAACGCGAATGGCAGGCTGCTCGGCGCCATTGACGGTGATCTCAGCTACCCCTTCGATCTGCGCGAGCCGCTGCGCGATCACGCTATCGGCGGCATCGTAGAGCACGCTGGGCGGAAGATTCTTGGACGTCAGCGCCAAAATCATGATCGGCGTTGCCGCCGGATTGGATTTGCGAAAAGTCGGCGATGACGGCAGGTCGCTCGGCAGATCCGTGAGCGCGGCGTTGATCGCCGCCTGCACGTCGCGGGCGGCACCATCGATGTTACGAGCGAGATCGAATTGGACGGTGATCCGAGTGCTGCCGAGCGAGCTGCGCGAGGTGAGTTCGGTGACGCCGGCGATTTCTCCGAGCCGACGCTCGAGCGGCGCTGCGACCGTGGCCGCCATAGTTTCCGGATCGGCTCCCGGCCGGCTGGCGGTCACGTTGATGGTAGGAAAATCCACCGTCGGCATGCTAGCGACTGGCAGGAAGCGGTAGGCCACCGCGCCCACTAGAAAGAGCCCGATGGCAAGCAGCGTGGTGCCAACCGGGCGGCGGATGAAAGCTTCGGAGAAGCTAGAACCGCCCATGCGTCATTCCGCGGGGACGTGTTGCGACGGCTCGGGCGCGTCCGGCAATTCGAGCTCGGTCTGCAGCGGCGCCGGACGACTCAGCCGCCTCTTCACGCGTTCCATCGCGAGATAGACGACCGGAGTGGTGTAGAGCGTGAGCAACTGACTGAGCAGCAATCCGCCGATGATCGTGATGCCGAGCGGATTGCGCAGTTCCGAGCCGGTACCTGATTCGAATGCAAGCGGGATGGCGCCGAACAAGGCCGCCAGCGTGGTCATCATGATAGGACGGAACCGCAACAGCGAGGCCTGCACTATCGAATCCCGAGGCGAGAGCCCCTGCTTACGCTCGGCTTCGAGTGCGAAGTCGATCATCATGATCGCGTTCTTCTTCACGATCCCCATCAGCAGCACGATGCCGATGAGAGCGACGACCGAGAGGTCTTGCTTGTAGAGCATCAGCGCGAGCAAGGCGCCCACACCAGCTGAGGGCAATGTGGACAAAATGGTGAGCGGGTGGATGAAGCTTTCGTAGAGCACGCCGAGCACGATGTAGATCGTGACCGCGGCCGCGAGAATCAGCCAAGGCTCGCCGGCCAGCGATTTGGCGAATTCGGCCGCGTCGCCGGAATAGCTGCCCGTCACGGAGGTCGGCATGCCAATCTCATGCTCGGCCTGCGAGATCGTGCTGACCGCGTCGCTGAGGGCCGCCCCTGCGGCGAGGTTGAAGCTAATCGTGACCGCCGGGAACTGCTCCTGGTGAGCGACGACCAAAGGGGCAGTAGTGTTCTGATAACGACCGATAGCGCTCAGCGGCACCATCGCGGCACCCGATACGGTCGGAATGACGGTTGGCGAGGTCGAGGTCAACGAGGTGGGCTGGGCGACCGCTTGAACCCCGGAGGCAGGGACATAGAGCTTCGAGAGCGAGGTCGGATCGTTCTGGTATTCCGGCTTTGCCTCGAGGATCACACGGTATTGGTTGGCTTGTCCGTAGATGGTCGAAATTTGCCGCTGGCCGAAAGCGTCGCTCAACGTGTCGATCACGGTTTGCATGGAAACGCCGAGCCGGCCGGCCACTTCGCGATCGACCTGAATATCTAGGCCGAGGCCGTAGTCCTGCGCTTCCGACGCGACGTCGCGCAGCACCTCGGATTTCTGCAGTTGCTGCGTGAGACGCGCAGCCCAGTCGCCCAATTCCTTAGCGTCGGTGCCCGTCAGCGTGTATTGATATTGTCCGCGGCTCAGGCGGGTCGAGATCTGGATATCCTGCACTGGCCTAAAATAGACCACGACGCCGGGAACCGCCGCCACCGCCCGCTGCAGCCGTTCGATGATTCCCGTCACCGACGTCGGCCGTTCCTCGCGCGAGCGCAGCGTGATGGCGAGGCGACCGGCATTAGGTGTGGCATTGATCGGCGTGACGCCGATCACGGACACGACTCCGATCACGTCAGGGTCCTTGCGGATTGCGTTCTCCACTGTCGCCTGCAGTCGCTTCATCTCGGTGAACGAGATGTCCTGTCCGCCTTCCATGACAGCGAAAATGAGTCCGGTGTCCTGCAGCGGCAAAAATCCTTTGGGGATGATGATGTAAAGCCAGATCGTTGCGATGAGCGTGGCGCCCGTCACCAGCAGCGTGAGCGTCTCGTGGCGCAGCACCCACTCGAGGGTTCGTCGGTAGACTTCCACCGATCCGTCGATCGCGCGATGAAATATCCGCGTAATGCCGCCGCGCGCAACGCCCGCTGGCTGATGCCGCAGCAAGCGGCTGCACATCATGGGCGTCAAGGTCAGCGAAACCACCGCAGATGTCACCACCGCGATGGTCAGCGTGAGCGCGAATTCGCGAAACATGCGGCCGACCAGTCCGGTCATGAACAGGAGCGGAATAAACACCGCAATCAGCGAGACCGTGAGCGAAATCACGGTGAAGCCAATTTCGCTTGCGCCGCGCAGCGCGGCCGAGAACGCGTCCTCGCCGTTTTCCATGTGGCGCACGATGTTCTCGATCATGACGATGGCATCATCGATCACGAAGCCGGTGCCGATCGTCAGCGCCATGAGCGACAGATTATCGAGCGAAAAGCCGCAGAACCACATGATGCCGAAGGTCGCGATAATCGACAGCGGCAGCGCGACGCCGGCGATGATGGTGGCGCGGATGGTGCGCAGGAAAATGAGCACGACGGTAATGACCAGCGCCACGCTCAGGATAAGCGTGAATTGCACGTCGCGGACCGACGCGCGGATGCTGGCGCTGGCGTCGTGCACGATCGTGAGCGTCGCGCCGACCGGCATCGCGCGCTGCAGTTTCGGCAGCTCGTTTTTGATGCGCTGCACCGTCTCGATCACATTGGCGCCGGGCTGACGCTGGATATCGACCACGACGGCCGACTTACCTTGGTAAAAGCCACCGACCTTGCTGTTCTCGAGTCCGTCGATGACGTCGGCCACGTCACGGAGCAAGACGGGGGCGGTGTTGCGGTAGGTCACAATGACATTGCGGTAGGCATCAGCCGCGGCGAGCTGGTCGTTGGCAGCGATGGTGTAGGACTGGTGCGCGCCGTCGAGCGCGCCTTTGGCGCCGGCGACGTTCGCCGCGATGATCACATTCCGCAGGTCCTCGAGCGAAATACCGTAGTTGGTGAGGCGAGACAGGTCGGCCTGGATGCGGATAGCAGGGCGGATATTGCCCTGCACGGTGACGCGTCCCACACCGGAAATTTCGCTTAGCCGCTGCGCCAGCAGGGTGTCGGCGATATCGCTGAGCGCGCGTAGCGAGATCGTGTCGGACGCGATCGCCAGCGTCACCATCGGCGCATCGGCGGGGTTCACCTTGGAATAGACCGGCGGATAAGGCAGGTTTCTCGGCAGCGTAGCTGCCGAAGCATTGATTGCCGCTTGGACGTCCTGCGCGGCCGCGTCGATGTCGCGGCTGAGCTCGAATTGCAGAGTGATCTGGCTGACGCCGAACGAACTCGAGGATGTCATCAGCTGGAGCGAGGGAATCTGCCCGAAATTGCGCTCGAGCGGCGCTGTCACGAGCGAAGCCATCACGTTGGGACTCCCGCCCGGCAGCTGGGTCGTGACCTGAATGGTGGGGAAGTCGACCTGCGGAAGCGAGGAGACCGACAGCCACAGATAACCGAGCAGCCCACCGAGCATGACGGCAACCCCGAGCAGCGAGGTCGCGATCGGCCGGTGGATGAATGGCGATGACACGCTCATGGATTGGCGTTCCGCGGCAGGCCCGCGCTTGGACTCCTTTTCGCTTTCTCCCCTCCGCGTGTTCCGCGGGTTCCGTCGGGACCTGGCCGTCCTGCCGGCGTGAGCTGTCCAGCGTCTTCCGCGCTCGAGGCCGCCACCTGAGTTCCCTCGGTGAGCCGGGCGAAGCCGGTCGTGACCACCTGTTCGCCGGGTTGAAGGCCGCTCGCGACTACCGCGCGTGTGTCGTCCTGCTGCGTCAGCGTCACTGGCCGCACGGTGACGGTGTTGCCCTCCTTGAGCACATAGACGAATGTCCCGCTAGGGCCACGCTGGATGGCGGCGGTCGGCACCACGACCACCTGCCGCAGCGTATCGATCAGCACGCGAACGTTGACGAACTGGCCCGGCCAAAGCTGAAGATCGTCGTTGGGAAACTCGGCTCTGAGCTTCACTGTGCCGGTGGTCTGGTCGACTTGATTGTCGATGACCATCACCTTGCCCTTATCGAGGGCACTCTTGCCGTCCGTTGTCAGGGCGTCGACCGGCAGCTGGCCTTCCGCCATCCCCTTGGTGAGCTCCGGCAGGTTCTGCTGCGGCAAGCTGAAAAAGACAGAGATGGGCCGAAGCTGCGTGAGGATCACGATGCCCGTGGCCTCCGCCCCGCGCACGAGATTGCCCGCATCGACGAGACGGATGCCGGTACGGCCGGCAATCGGCGCAACGATCTCGGTGTAGGACAAAATCGCGCGCGCGTTGTCCATCGCCGCCTGATCGAGCTTGACCTGCGCCTCCAACTGAGTGACCAGCGCCCTTTGCGTGTCCAGCTGCTGCTTATTGACAGCATTGGTAACTGCGAGGCGGGTATAGCGGTCCAGATCGAGCTTGGCGTTGGCGAGCTGTGCTTCGTCCTGCGCTTTCTTCGCGACGGTCTGATCGAATGCGGCCTGATAGGTGGCGGGATCGATCTTGGCTAAAACGTATCCCTTGGGGACGTCCTGCCCTTCCGTAAACAATATCTCCATGATCTTGCCGTCCACCTGCGAGCGAACGGTCACGGTGTTGAGCGCTTTCGCGGTGCCGACCCCGTCGAGATTGACCGGCACGTCGGCCGTGCGGGCGGCGGTGACGAGAACGGGAACGGGATCAGTCGCCGGAGCGCCCCGGCGCCCGCCCTTGGATACCGCCGCCGACGTTTGCTGCCACTGCGGCATGTAATAGACGCCGACCACCGCTGCGATGACGAGCGCAGCAATCAGGAGCACGGTGATTCGCCGTTTGAGCGTCATTGCATCACGCCCGTGCCTGCTGCCACTCCCGGCGGCATCCAGCCGCCGCCGAGCGCCTGAAACAGGCTCAATACCGCCTGCAACCGCGCTAGACGCGCAAGCGAGTAATTGTCTTCCGCGGTGAACAGGGTCTGCTGGGTTTGCAGCACGGTGACGAGGTCGATGGTACCTTCGCGCAGCCGTGCTTCCGCAAGCCGGAACGCTTCGCGCGAACTGTTAACGACGATCTGCTGCAGACGCTCGCGTTCGAGCGCGTCGGCGATGGCGATGAGAGCGATCTCAACGTCGCCGAAGGCGGAGAGAATGGTCTGGCAATACGTCTTCACCAGCTCGAATTGCTTGCCTTGCGCCAATTCCAGCTGTCCTTCCAGCCGGAACCCGTCGAGCAGCGGCTGGGTGATGTTCAACGCAATGCTGTAAAAGGCGCTTTGCGGCGTGAACAGCAGCTTGAGCACGTTGCTTTCGTAGCCGCCTTGGCCTGTGAGCGAAATGCTCGGGAAGAACGCGGCGCGGGCCGACTCGACGCTGGCGTCAGCGGAGGCGAGGTTGGCCTCGGCCGCGCGAATGTCAGGACGCTGGAACAGGAGCTCCGACGGCAGCCCCGGGGTAACACGCGGAAGCGCGAGCGCGTAGATGTTGCCGCCTTTGATGACCACTTCGACCGGCGGCTTGCCGATCAACTCGGCAAGGACGGCGATGTTTTGGCGCACGGCCTGGTCGAACAGAGGAATGTTCGCACGGACCTGGGCAGCAAGGCTTTCTTGCTGTGCGACATCGAGCTGGGACGCGGTACCGGCCTCGAACCGCTGCTTGATCAGGTTGAGAATCCGGTTGGCGGCGTTGAAGTTCTCGCGTGCGATCCGCAGCCGGTCCTGGGCCGAGAGCACCTGGAAATAGGTGTTGCCGACCGCCGCGATGGTGGACAGAACGACGACCTCCTTGTTGAAGCGGCTGGCGACCGCGGTTTCCTGCGCCGCGCGCGAGGCAGCGCGGTTCTTGCCCCAGAAGTCGATCTCGTAGCTCGCGTTGAGGGCGGCATGAAAAAGGTTCCGCTCGGGCACCCCGGCATTCTTAAAACGCTCCGCAAAACCGACGAAATTGACCGCTGGCAAGAGCGCCGCGCCGATGATCTTGGCCTGCGCGTCGGCCTGTAGGATGCGTCCGATGGCTGCCCCGATGTCGAAATTGGCGAGCTGCGCTTCCTCGATCAGATTGGTGAGTTCGCGCGAGCGAAAGCCGCGCCACCAATCGAGTGCCGGCGGGGCGGACTGCCCTTGTCCGGCGCCGTATCTGGGCGGGATCTCGGCCGCAAGATCCGGCCGCTCGGAGCTGCGTGCGCCACCCGTCGAACATGGGACCGACTTTCAACGCTACGGACACCCGTTGAAACGGGGGCATTAGCGTTAACGCCACGCACGCCTTCCCCAACCGCCCATTAGCCAACTCGCCATAGTAGCAGCCCGACCCAGGCCGACCACTTAATTAAAAGACATGTTCGGCTTGAGGCAGCGCAAAGCCGTCTCGGCGAGATTGCGTGGACGGCTTTTAACTGACTGATTCGAAACGGTTATTCTGGCTGCGCCGCTCCTGGGCTAAGCGCACGCTAGGCCGCGAAGTTGGCCCTCGTTCCCTTGGCGGCGGCGAGATACCAATCGAGGATCTCCGCGCCGTTCCAGTGCAGCACACCCGGAAAGCGGCGCGCATGGTCGTAGATCGCTTCGAGATATTTGATGCGGTGCGGTTGGCCGCTGATATAGGGATGGATCGCCAGTGCCATGATCTTGGCGCGGTTCTTTCCCTCGGCATAGAGGCGATCGAACTGATCGATCGCGCGCTTGGCGAGGTACTCGCTCTCGTGGTGCTGGATGATCATGATGCCGATGTCGTTGATCTCGACCGTGTAAGGCAATGTGACGAGCGGCCCGTTGGCGGTGCGGATGACGGTCGGCTCGTCGTCATAGACCCAATCGCCGATGTATTTCACGCCGGCGCTGACCAGGAGCTCCGGCGTGTCCAGCGTCTGAGTGAGGCCGGGGCCCAGCCAGCCAACCGGGCGTTTGCCGGTGAAGCGTTCCAGGATATCCATTGAGCGGTTGATCATCGCCGCCTGATCTTCGACCTTATGAATCGGCATTTGGTCGTAGGCGTGGCCCATGAACTCCCAGCGCAGGCGCTGAAAAAGCGCCAGGCACCGACCCGCATGCCGTATTCGTGCCAGCTCCAGTGCGGCACGTCCGGAAGCAGCGGCGCGCCGGTCGGCGCGGGCAGGACCTGACGCGGCATTGGCCGCCCAATGTCCCAGACTTCGTAGTTCACGATGGTCCAGAACACGATGCGCGCATCGCCGGGCAGTTTTAGCGGCGGCCGATCGACGATTGCTGAAAAATCGCAGCGCTCCCGCGGCAGCATGGGGGTGGTCATCGATTGGGCGCTCCATCATTATCGCCCCATGATAGGGCTCCGCGTCGTCACGATCCACTGCGCCTCTTGCCTCCGTTGCGGTGCGACATCGTTGCGGCCCGCAGGCGCGCGGCGAGCGGCTATGCTGCCCCAAACGTAGGGAGGCGGAACAGGCATGGACCCGGCCGAGCGCTCGGCGCTATCGGCGGCCGACGATCACAGCTCGTGGTGGCATGAGGCGCCGGCGCGCGCGGCGATCACGCCGCGCGCGACACTGTTGCTTGCAGCCGCCGGGCGAGCGGTCGTCTCGGCCAGGCGCATTCCACTCGTGCTCACGGTCGCGATCTTCACGCTGGCGTTCCTGTTCCCCGCTTGGCCGTGGCTTTCGGGAAAGCTCACGATTCCGTGGGACGCAAAATCTCAATTCTTTCCGCAGGCGCAATTCCTCGCGAGCTCGCTTGCCCGCGGCGAATGGCCGTGGTGGTCGCCCAACGTCTTCGCCGGCTGGCCGCAGATTTCCGATCCGCAATCGCTTCTGCTTTCGCCGCTTCACGTCCTGCTCGCCGTCACCAATGCCGAGATCGGCCTACGCGGCTTCGACGCCATGACCTTCGCTTATCTATTTCTCGGCGCCCTCGGCATAATCCTCTTCTTCCACGATCGCGGCTGGCACGCGGGCGGCGCGCTCGTCGCGGCGATGGCATTCGCGTTCGGCGGCTCCGCTAGCGCGCGCATTCAGCACACCAGCCAAATCATCAGCCTGGCATACCTGCCGCTGGCGCTCTGGGTCCTCTCGCGGGCGCTCGAGCGCTCGTCGTGGCGGACGGGACTGGCGGCCGGCGCCCTTGGCGGACTGATGGCAATCGGCCGCGATCAGGTCGCGCTGTTGTCACTCTATGTTCTGGCCGGATTCGTGCTGGCGCATTGGATCGGCGATGGGCCGTCGCTCGCCCGCCTGCGCGCGAGCATCAAGCCATTGGCTGCGACCGCGGCGAGCGCCTCCGTCATCGCCGCCGTACCGATCATGATGACCACACTCTTGGCCGCTCGCTCGAACCGCCCCGAGATCAGCTTCACGACAGCCGCGGGCGGCTCGATCCATCCGGTGCATCTGTTGCAATTCGCTTTTGCCGATCTCTTTGGCGCGATGGATCCGGACATCGAGTATTGGGCGCCGCAAAGTCCGATCTGGGACGCAGCCTGGGGCTGGCCCGGCCTCTATCTCTCCCAGAACATGGGCCTCCTTTACGCCGGCGCGCTGACGTTGGTCGCCGTCGTGTCATTCGGCCTCATTCGCGGTCTCGCCTGGGCGCGCGAGATCCGATTCTTCAGCCTCGCCACAGCACTGGTGCTGCTCTACGCGCTCGGCGCCTATACGCCCGCCTTCCAGCTGATGTACGACGTACTACCCGCCGTGGCGCTCTACCGCCGTCCGGCCGATGCCACCTTCGTGCTGGTCGCGTTGATTGCGATGATGGCGGGCTATTTCGTGCATTGCTGGCTCGCGGGCGCGGTGCCTCCGGCGACGCGCCTGCAGCGCGCGCTCGAGATCGCTTGCCCCATTTGCTTGATCGCCGGCGCGCTGGCGCTCGCCCATTCCGTCGTTGGCTTCCGCCCGGCGCTGGTCGCTGTGACCACCGCGGTCGTCTTCACGGCAGCGGCGGTCGCGGCGCTTTTCTTGGCGCGCCGGATCGATGCACGCTGGCCTGCCAGCGCCGCGGCCTTCATCGCCGCGTTCATGGCGTTCGATCTTGCCTGGAATAACGCGCCCCATGTTTCGACGGCGCTGCCGCCCCAGCAATTCGAGGCGCTGCGCCCCAACACCAACGACGAGACGGTGCAGCTCATCAAAGCGCGGCTCGCCCGCGCCGCGGCGCCCGATCGCCGCGACCGGGTGGAGCTCATCGGGATCGCATACCACTGGCCGAACCTTTCGCTCGCCCAAGGCTTCGATCACGTGTTCGGTCACAATCCGCTGCGGCTGCACTGGTTTCACGAGGCAACCCACGTGGGCGATACGGTCGCCATCCCAAGCCAGCGTGTATTTTCGCCGCTTTATCCGTCCTATCGCTCGGCCTTCGCCGATCTTTTCGGCGTTCGCGTCATTGCCACCGGCGTGCCGGTGGAAGAGGTCGACTCCTCGCTCAAACCCGGCGATCTCACTTTCATCGCCCGTACGAAGGACGCCTATATTTATGAGAATCCACGCGCGTTGCCGCGGGTGATGCTGTTGACGGACTGGCGCGTTGCGAATTTCGACGAGCTCTTGCGCAGCGGCTGGCCTCCGGTCGATCCGCGCCGGACCGTGCTGCTGGAGAAGACGCCGAGCGGCGTCTCGCGCGCCGGCTCCGGCGACGGCAGCGCGCGCCTCCTGCGCTACGCCAATACCGAAGTGGCGGTCGCAGTCGATGCCCCGGCCGGCGGAATCCTCCTGCTCAACGATGTCTGGCAGCCATGGTGGCGCGCGAGCATCGATGGAAATGATGCCGAAATTCTGAAAGCCAACGTGATCTTTCGCGCGGTGGTCTGCCCGCGCGGCCGGCACGAGATCCGTTTCAGCTTCCGTCCTTTTGCTGGCGCTTTCGCCGAGATGATCGGCAAGCTGACGCACGCACATACGAGCGAGCCGTAGGGTGGGCATTGCGCCTGGTGCGCAGCTCCGCTCCTCGATTCATCACCTGCGGGGCGCGCAATATGCCCACGCGTCCAATTCGTCGTTATCACGTGGGCAAAATCGTCACCGCCCCCCACTTGCGCAAGCGTTGCAGCCACGCTGACGATTTTGCCCACCCTACGCCCTGGACCCATCCTGCGCGGATCGCATAAAGTCGCCCGCCGCTCGGCGCATAGCGTCGTTTCGGCGCGCTTTCCCACTGAGCGACGGCCCATGACGACAGTCCAGCGCGTTTCATCGCTCGTCGCTTTGGCGATGTTATCATTTGTAGCGGCTGCACCGTGCACGGCGCAGGAGTATCCGTCGCACCCGATCAAGATGATCGTCCCATTCGGCGCCGGCGGTCCAACCGACATTTTTACCCGCTTGCTCGCCGAGGAGCTGCGCAAAGCGCTCAAGGAGCCTTTTGTGATGGAGAACCGGCCGGGCGCCGGCACGATCATCGGGACCGAGGCCGCTGCAAAATCTCCACCCGACGGCTACACGCTGCTGATGATCTCCGCGACGCAGACGACCACCGAAACGCTCGTTCCCAACAAGTCCTACAAGCTGTTGCGTGATTTCGTGCCGGTCGCGTCGCTGCTCAATTCCGAACTGGTCATGGTCGTGCATCCCTCGGTGCCAGTGAACACCGTCGAGGAGTTCATTGCGCTCGCCAAGTCGAAGCCGGGCGCCCTCAATTATGCTTCCTCCGGGGTCGGCTCGAACTATCACATGGCGGGCGAGCTTTTTAAGAACCTCACCGGCACCGACATCCTGCATGTGCCATACAAGGGAAGCTCGGGGGCGCGTAACGATATCATCAGCGGCCAGATCGAAATGATGTTCGATTCGGTGCCGAGCATGGCGCCGATGATCCAGGCCGGGCGGGTCAAGGCGCTCGCGACGACAGGCAAGATGCGCTCTGCCATTCTTCCCGACATACCGACGCTCTCGGAGGCAGGAGTTCCCGGCTACGAGGCGACGATTTGGATCGGCGTCATGGCGCCAGCGGGGACACCCCAGTCGATCGTCACCCTGCTCAACACCGAGATCAATAAAATTCTCGCGCGCGCGGATGTCGTCGAGGCGTGGAGGAAGCAGGGCGCAACTGCGATGTCGATGACGCCAGAGCAATTCGGCGGATACGTCCAGTCGGAAATCGACAAGTGGGCGCGCGTCATCAAAGCCAACGAGATAAAACCTGAATGAGCGCGGTGCGCGACGTAAAAGTCGCGATGCGGGAACGCGGGATGAGCCGACGAGGAGTTCCAGGATGAACAAGCCCCTTTCAGCCGCCACGACGACCATCCGCGGCGAAGAGCACTGGATGCAAAAAGGCAGCGACGTCCGCTTGTTCCTCTGGAACAAGCACAGCGGCGATCCTTCGGGGCCGGCGGGACGAATTCTGTTCGTGCACGGCTCGTCCATGGCGTCACAGCCGACCTTCGACCTACACGTACCGGGACGCGCAGACTCCTCGGCCATGGATTTCTTCGCCGCGCGCGGCTACGACACCTGGTGCGTCGACATGGAGGGGTATGGCCGCTCCACGAAGACCCGCGACAACAATGCGCCGATCACCTACGGCGCCGACGATTGCTTCGCGGCCGCGACGTATATCTGGGAGCTGCGCGGCGATCGCCCGCTTCTCGTTTACGGGATTTCCTCCGGCGCCTTGCGCGGCGCTTTGTTCGCGCAGCGCCACCCGGAGATGGTCGCCCGCCTCGCGCTCGATGCCATGGTGTGGACGGGTGAAGGCTCGCCCACGCTTGCCGAGCGCCGTAAACGGCTGTCCGAGTTCCGCGCCAAAAACCGGCGCCCAATCGACCGCAAATTCGTGCGCTCGATCTTCGAGCGCGACCATCCCGGCACTGCCGATGACGCGGTCATTGAAGCCTTTGCCGACGCGATCCTGGCACTCGACGACTCGGTGCCGACCGGCACCTATGTTGATATGTGCGCCAATCTGCCGGTTTGCGATCCCACGAAGATTACCGTGCCCACCCTGATCATGCGCGGCGAATACGACGGCATCGCAAGCTTTACGGACCTTGTGAAGTTCTTCGAGCTGCTGCCGAACCCCGACAAGCAGTTCGCGGTGATGCCGGGAATCGCGCACGCCTCGTTCCACCAGAAGAACTACGCGATCTGCTATCACATCCTGGAAAGCTTCTTCTCGCAGCCGGCGCCGATCTATCGCGGAGCGCATTGACCGCCATAGCATCTCCATCGTTCCGCCATGCTGTGGGCGCAGCATCGGCCAGGTAGGGGAAGCGGGGAACCAGCATCATGTTTCGATACTCGCACCTGCGCTTTGGCGCGGGCGTTTGCGCCGCTGCTGCGATGGTGCTCCTTTGCGCCTGCGCGGGCGAACGCGATCTGCCGACAGGCGAGCCAAGCTTCTATCGCAGCCTTGCGACCAAGGACGCGCAGGTCGATGCGGCTACCGCAGCCTCGATGATTTCCGGATATCGCACGAACAACGGGCTCACTCCGGTCAGCATCGACCCTGAACTGATGAAGCTCGCCGAGGCGCAGGCGCAGGCCATGGCGAGCCACGACGCGCTCAGCCATGACATCGCGCGCAGCTTCCACGACCGCCTCAAAGGCGGCGGCTACCGCGCCCATACCGCGGCGGAGAATGTGGGCGCCGGCTACCATACCTTGGCGCAGGCCTTCTCTGGCTGGCGCGACTCGCCGCCCCACCGCGCCAACATGCTGCTCAAGGGCGCAACTCGCATGGGCATTGCCGCGGCCTATGCCCCAAAATCGAAGTACAAGGTGTTCTGGGCGCTGATTCTGGCCGAGCCCGAGGAGCGGCGCGGATAGCTGGCGCGACACCGCTCACGCCGGGCCGACCGCCGTCAAATCGAACAGCGCCGGCCCGAAGGTTGCCCGCGCCTCATTGATGAGCGGCGCGACGGCACTGGCGAACGCATCGCGCTCGGCGGCGGTGAGCTCGAGGACCTCGCAACCCTGTGCCCCGATGGCCTTGCGCGCCTCCTCTTCCTCCTGGACGTGCAGATCGCGCTGAAAGGCAACGGCGCCCGTAATAGCCCTTTGCATGGCGCGCCGAAGGTCGGCAGGCCAGCGATCAAATGCGGTGCGGTGGAGGAAGATCGGCCGCGAAACATAGAAATGATTGCTCAGCGAATGGAAGCGATGAAATTTGTGCACGCCGTAGGTCACGGTATTCGAGAGCGGATTCTCCTGCGCGTCGATGGTGCCGGCGGTGATCATCGCGATCGCCTGGGTGAGATCCATCGGCAACGGCACCGCGCCTAAAAGTTCGAATGTCCGTGCCTGCACTTTGCTCGGCAGAACGCGAATTCTTTGCCCGACGAGATGCGCTGGCGCACGCACTTCCCGTAGGCGATTCGAGATATGTCGGAATCCGTTCTCGAACCAGCCGAGCACTCGGAAATTAACCCGCTCCTCGATCTTGCGGGCAAGGACGTCGCCGAGCGCGCCGTCCATGGCCGCACGCGCGGACTGCGTCCGTGAGAACAGGAACGGCAGGTCGACAATCCCGAGCTCCGGCACCCGATCGGTCAGGTAGCTCGACGACTGATAACCCAGCGTCAGCAGGCCGTGCTCGACCAACCAGAGGATGTCCTCGGCACGATAGCCGAGGTCCATGATGTTCCAGACGTATTTAACCTCCACACCATCGCCGAACTCAGCCTCCAACAGGTCGCCGATGCGCTTGAGCGCGCGGCTAAAGCCGGTCGTTGGAGGGCCGTAGCCTCCCATGCGGATCGTGATCGGGTCTGCCATGCGCGCGCTGTCTCGCAAGGGGATCTGCGGTCAGGATGTCGGCTGGCTCACCGCGACCGCGATTCCGGACAGGGCGAGGCCCAGGCCGAGCGCCAGCAGGATGCCGGCGACGCCGGTGGCGGCAGCAAGAAAGCCGGCAAGCGCGGGAAAAATGATTTGCCCGACGCGATTGCCGGTCATCCGCAGCGTCAATGCGGTGCCACAGACCTCAGGCGGCGAAAGATACATGACGCCCGAGAGGGTCAGCGTCGAGGCGATGCCTATCGCGAATCCCAAGCAGATGAGAACTGCGTAAATTATCGGCAGCGGGAGCGGCAATGCCAGGACCAGAAACCCCGCGGCGCTGGCGAGCATGCTCGTCAAGGTGAGGGGCATGCGGCCGACCGCAAAGATCAGCCGCGCGTAGAACACGCGGGAGACTAGTGAGGCGACCGAGCGGACGGTCAACAGCAGTCCGATGTGATTGGAATCGATCTGACGTTCAGCACCCAGCGCAGGAAGGTAAATGACCAAGAGATCCAGCGCGGTGACGGTCACGACGCTTGACACCATGACGGCGGCAAAGCCGCGCAGCGCGAGCAGTCGCCCGATCGGGATGAAATCGCCTGGATCGTGACGAGCCGTCTTGGCGACGGCGGGCCTGATCAGGACCGCCACGATGACGCTCGCAGCGGCTACGGCGAGGCTGATGGCGAACAGCAAGCCAGTGGGGGGCAGCGCGGCCGCCCCGCCCAGCCAGCCGACCACAAACGGCCCGAGTCCCTGCCCGATCGACGCTGCGACCATGTAATAGCCGAGCGCGGTTTCCCGGCTACGCTTGCCGCCCGAACGCACCGCCAACATCTGATGGCCGGCCATGCAGAACATGTGGCCGAAGCCCAATAGGACGGAGAAGCCGAGCAAATACATCGCCGAGCGAGGCCACGCCCAAAACCCGATGCAGGCGGTGAATACGAGCGCAGAGCCAAGCCATGTTGCTCGCGCGTCGTTGCCGCGATCGATCCAGCGTCCGACCTGCAGGGCCGTGAAGACCGGGATGATGGCGAATCCGGTGGCGATAATGCCGAGCCAGAGGACGGGAAGCCCGAGCTCGATCGCCCGGTAGGAGGTCGTGATCCGGATGATGAGGCTCAGGGTCTGGATCAGCGTAACGTGGGCGAGGAATGGGACGAGCAGCCGGTAATCGATGTCGCCCTTCGGGGCGCCGCGCGCGCTCGGCTCCTCAATCATGGACGGATCGTGTCTCGGGGTGGGGCGGAGTGCGTTGCAGGGCGCATGCGCAGACTTCTTTAGCGGCGTCGCGTGCGTCAGGCAAAGCCTGCGGGCTGCGCTTTCCAGTTTCAGCGCAATCGGGGATGTCCCCGCCTAAGCCTCAAACAATTTGGAACGTGGTGTACGAAAGGTTAATACGTCGAGCGTTGCACAACTGTCGCCGCCAATTGGTCCTCGCGGGGTCAATTTTTTTCCTTATTTATCAATTCAACTTCCACCGTTCGGGGATCATTTCTGGGGTGGGGATCACTCGCTTTCGTCCGACTTGCAATGTGCCGGCGTGACGCCGTTGTCGCCCTGGGGAGGGGCTGCGCGCGCCATGGCAGCGGGACGTATCCGCCCAGAGTGATCGGGAGGGGGGGAGCTTCGCTTTGGCGGGACAGTTCGTCGCCGTAATGCGGCATTCGCGCGCCATCGTACCAGCGCGCCGCACTCCCGTACGACTGCCTCCGTCGCCGCGCCGGCCGGGCGTCGCACCGACGCTGCACCGACCGGCGGTGACGCTGACGCTGCGCCGGCGGGTGATCGCACAAGCGCTGCGCCCGCCGACCTTTCTGTTCAGAGTGCTTCTGTCCCACGCGATGTTCGTCGGCAAGCTTGCCGCCGGTGTCGCGGCAGCCGCAATGGTGGCGCTGGCGATCATGAATTACCAGGACGGCGAGCCCGCCGTGTCCGGGTATGAAAGCGCTAACAACGAGACCGTTGTCTATCGTCGGGCGGCGCCGGCGCGCTTGCAAAGCTCCGACCTTGCCAAGGAGGGCGAGGAAACCGGCCCGCAATATCCGCGCGCAGTTCAAACGATCCGCTTCGTCAATCCCGACCCGCCTCTCTCCATTACCGCGGCGGCGCGGGACATGATCAAGCGCGCGCTGATAAAGGTGGGTGCTTTCGTCGCTTTCCCATCCCGGCAATCGGCGGAGCCGGAAAGCGCCGACATGCGCCAGAAACGTGGCACCGTAGTCCTCGACGAAATCGACGACTACCTGTGGGAGGTCTATCAGCGAGCGCCGATCAAGAAAGATTCCTCGGGCGACTTCACGTGGAAGGATCCCGCAGCTGCCCAGCGCATGGGCTTATCATTGCAGGACTACGTGATCGACGGCATGGACCCTGGCTTCCGGGAGCAGCTCTTTAACGCCGGACGCGCGATGGATGCCGATGGCATCCATTGGTCGATACTCAGCGCATTCCGCGACGACTATCGCCAGCGTCTCGCCGCTGGCTTTAAGGCGCACGTGGGCAACTCGCTGCATGGCGGAAGCCGCCGGACCGGCGGCTATGGCCACGGCCGCGCGGTCGACGTTACCGCTGTAGAGGGGACCAACCCGGAAGAAGTCTGGAAATGGATCGACGCCCATGGCTCCAAATATGGGCTCGCACGCCCGATGCCCGGCAATGATCCCGCGCATGTCCAGCAACGCGGCGAATGGAGCAACGTCGCGTCGACATTTCGGCAGACCCGCGTTCGCGTTGCCGATTCCGGCCGGCGCCGACACAAAGGCAGAATAAGACTGGCTCACGCCAAGTGATGCGCGGCTGCCCCACAGCGGCGCGCTATAGACCTCCTGGACTTGCATCACTAGCCTGCGCTTGCGATGTACGCGGCCCACGTCCTTCCCGCCGCGCGCGAATACGGCGCGCTCTATCGCTCGTTCCGCTGGCAAATCCCGGCGTTCTACAATATCGGCGTTGACGTCTGCGACCGCTGGGCAGGGATCGATCCCACGCGAACTGCCATTTTCAATCTGCGTGCGGACGGCACGGTGGAGGAGGTCAGTTACGGCGCGCTGCGCGATGCCTCGAACCGGCTGGCCAACGCGCTGGCTGCGCGCGGGATTGCCAAGGGCGATCGCGTCGCGATCCTCTTGCCGCAGGGACCGGCCGTCGCCGTGAGCCACATCGCCATCTACAAACTCGGCGCGATCGCGCTGCCCTTGGCGATGCTGTTCGGGCTCGAGGCGATCTCCTACCGCCTCAAGGATTCCGGCGCACGGATGCTGATCACGAATGCGCAGGGGCTCGCGAAGCTTCCAGTGAGCCGCGACATCGCGCCCGCTCTCGAATTCGTGTGGTCGATCGACGGGCCGGCAGACGGCGCCGAGGACTTCAACGCGGTGCTGGCGCGCGCCGTTTCCGAGTTCACGCCGGTCGCCACAATGGCCGAGGATCCCGCGCTGATGGTCTACACGTCCGGCACAACCGGACCGCCCAAAGGCGCGCTGCATGCGCAGCGGGTCCTGCTCGGGCATTTGCCGGGGATCGAGGTCCCGCACGAATTCCTACCACAGCCCGGCGATCGGTTCTGGACACCGGCAGATTGGGCGTGGGCTGGCGGGCTGCTCAACGTGTTGTTGCCGGGCTTGCATTACGGCGTGCCGGTGGTGGCGCAAAAATTCGAGAAGTTCGACCCGGAAGGGGCCTTCGCGCTGATGGCAAAGATGCACGTGCGCAACGCCTTCATCCCGCCGACGGCGCTGCGGATGTTGCGCTCGGCGCCGCGGCCGAAGGCGAGACTAGAGCTGCGCTCGGTCGGCTCGGGCGGCGAGGCGCTCGGCGCCGAGACCTACGAATGGGGCAAGGCGACGCTCGGCATCGCCATCAACGAGTTCTACGGGCAAACCGAATGCAATCTGGTGGTGGCCTCCTGCGCAGCTATCGGTATGTCGCGCCCCGGCGCCATGGGCAGACCGGTACCCGGCCATAACGTCGCCGTCATCCGACCCGACGGCTCACCCTGTTCGCCCGGCGAGCTCGGCCAGATCGCGATCAAGCGGCCAGATCCGGTGATGTTTTTGCAGTATTGGGGACAGCCCGATGCAACGCGCGAAAAATTCATCGACAGTTGGATGACGACCGGCGATCAAGGCATTACCGATGCCGATGGCTATTTCCAATTCGTCGGGCGCGACGACGATGTCATCACCTCGTCGGGCTACCGCATCGGCCC
>WNFS01000991.1_pt1 | contig 20878 bp, 17 predicted proteins | sample 5400141 | NCBI WGS metagenome assembly WNFS01 (sample SAMN13153358, study PRJNA577476) | soil metagenome | isolation source: 60 cm saprolite under Madrone tree | place: USA:California | collected 2016-06-14
CGGACGCCCCCAGGTTCTTCGGGAAAAGCCGACGTTTTCGTTTCAACCCCCTCTGGTTCTACAATGTCGTCAAGGTCATTCCAGTTCCTGCAGAGCGTCCAATCGTATGCGAAACCTGGTTTCTTCAAGTTCCTGCTCTACGATCAGAATCGGCAGCGCATCTATTTAACGAACATCGATCACATCGATGTTTTCGATCTTCAACAGAATACATTTCTCGCCGCTCCAGCCTCCCGGCGGCCCTCCCCCGAATACCGGATTGCGCGGGCTGGCGCTGACTCCCGATGGTTCTCAGCTCATCGTCGCCGATTTCGGCGCTCAAAGTGTTTATCTCCTCGCTCCCGAAAAGGGAACTGGCTCAACCGTGCCCGTCGGCGGAGTTCCCGGCTTCACCAACTCTGGTCCCGCGCGGGTCGCCGCCACAAGCATGCAAACAGTCTTCGTCGGTCTCAGCGGCGAAGGCGGCTCTTCCGGCGCGTGTTCCACATGCCTCGCTCAGATGAACCTGACGGTGAGCCCGCCAACCATTCAGCCGGCTCCGCAGCCGGAGGTCACCGGTCTGACTGGTGCGCCGCTTGTTCAGGGCACTGCCTCGGGCGATCGCGTTTTTGTTGCCTTCGGCACCGCTCCCGGTGGCCCCGTCGCTGTCTGGAGCGCGAGTACACCGAATCAGTTCATCACTTCCGTTGCCAATGCTTTCACAACCGATCTCGGAGCTTCCTCCGACGGCAGCATGTTTGCCTTTCAGTCAAAAGGCACAACCGAGATACGCGCCGCCGATCTTAGCCTCACTTCCGTTCCTACTTCGGCTGAACTCCAGCAAATTCCAGGGCGCACCCTCGTGCCCGGTATTGCTCTGGATCCTTCAGGCGCCTTGATCTATCAACCTTTCCTCACGGGAGCGCCTGGTAGCGCGGGAGTGAAGGGCGGCATCGACATCTTCGACGCCCATTCGGGCTCGCTTCGGCTACGAATTTTTCTCCCTCAGCAGTTCATGACCGACGTCGATGGCCTTCATGGCAGCTTTCTGACCACGGACGAAAATGGCCAGCGGCTCTTCTCCATCACTTCCTCGGATGGCACACCCCAAAACGCCGCTTTAACCGTGGTTCAACTCGCCGCCGTTCCATTGGGAATCGGCGCCATTACACCGGCCGCTGTTGCCGCCACCGTTGGCGCTGCCCTCACCATTCGCGGCAGCGGCTTTCAGAGCGCCTCCACCGTCACTATCAACGGAAAAGCCGCCAGCGTCACCTTCAAGGACGTCAACACTCTGCTCGTCGTGACACCCAGCCTCGCCCCCGGTTCTCAGCAGATCGCCATCACCAATCCTGACGGCGAGACCGTTTCGCTGGATGCCGCCTTCATCGCCAACTAAGCGAGTTCTCGTCTTTTTCTTTTCTCCGGATGCCTTCTAACTTTTTTTGCGGTATGTTCATCCAACCTGGAGAGGATGAATAAAGAGATTCGCTGCGCGGCAAGTTCACCCAGCGCGCGTCTCGGGAAGAGCGGCCATGGAAACGCGAAAATTGGGAAACTCGGATATCAAAATTACTCGTGTCGGCTACGGAGCCTGGGCCATCGGGGGGTCAGGCTGGGAATTCGCCTGGGGCCCGCAGGATGATGCGGATTCCATCGCCGCGATTCATCGCGCGCTGGAATTGGGCGTCAACTGGATCGACACCGCCGCCGTCTACGGCCTGGGTCACTCGGAAGAGATCGTCGCGCGCGCTCTCAAGGAATGGCGCGGCCCGCGCCCCTACGTATTTACCAAGTGTGTGATGGTCTGGAACGAAAAAGCGAAAATCTGGAAGGAGTTCAGCCCCAAGTCCATTCGCCGCGAATGCGAAGACAGTCTCCGCCGCCTGCAGGTCGAAACCATCGATCTCTATCAAATGCACTGGCCCCCGGACGAAGGCAAACCGGGCATCGAGGAATCGTGGCAGACTCTCGCCGCGCTGAAAGCCGAAGGCAAAGTCGGCTGGATCGGCGTGTCCAACTTCAGCGCGGCCCAAATCAAGCGCGCCGAGAAAATTACTCCGGTCACTTCTTTGCAGCCGCCCTACTCCATCATCCGCCGCAAAATTGAAGCCGAGACTCTCCCCTATTGCCAGAAGCAGGGAATCGGGGTGATCTCTTACGCGCCCATGGCTTCCGGTCTGCTCACCGGCGCTATGACTCGCGAACGAGCCGCCGCCTTGCCGCCCGATGACTTTCGCACCCGCAATCCGGAATTTCGCGAGCCGCAACTTTCGAAGAATCTGGAGCTCGTCGAGCGCCTTCGCCAGGTCGGTGCCCGCCACGGCCGCACGCCAGGTGAAGTGGCCATCGCCTGGGCCTTGCGTCATCCCGCAGTGACCGGCGCGATCGTGGGCGCGCGCAATGCCAAACAATCTGAGGGGGTCATGCGCGCTGGCGAACTGAAGCTCACTGCCGAAGAGATCGCGGAAATAGAAGGCGCAGCCGCTGCAGCCACCGCCCGATAATAGTTCTCAATAGTCAAAGTGGAGCCAAGAATGGACCTTGGACTCAAAGGAAAAAAAGTTGTCGTCTCCGGCTCGACCGCGGGCATTGGCTTCGCCATTGCTGCCGCACTCGCCGCCGAAGGCGCGCAGGTCATTGTCAATGGCCGCACAGACGCAAGAGTGACGGCTGCCCTCAACAGCATCCGGCAGCGTATCAAGAATGCCGATGTCCGCGGGATTGCCGTTGACCTCGGCGCGGCCTCGGGTGTTGCGGCATTCCTGCAGCAAGCGCCAGAGGCGGACATTCTGGTGAACAACCTCGGAATCTTTGAGCCCAAACCCTTCCTGGAGATCCCCGATTCCGGCTGGCTCCGCTTTTTCGAAGTGAACGTCCTGAGCGGTGTTCGCCTATCGCGCCACTATTTACCTGGGATGCTAAAGAAAAACTGGGGCCGCGTGATCTTCATCTCCAGCGAATCTGCGCAGCATATTCCTGCCGAAATGATTCACTACGGGATGACCAAGACCGCCCAAGTGGCTATCGCTCGGGGATTGGCGGAATCCGTTGCTGGCACTGGTGTCACCGTGAATTCCATTCTTGCTGGTCCGACCGCATCCGAGGGCGCGAGCGAATTCGTGGATAATATGGCCAGACGGCAGGGCATCACAAAGGCGGAAGTCGAAAAACAGTTCTTCGCCAGCGTTCGCCCTACTTCTCTCTTGAAGCGTTTCGAAACGCCTGAAGAAGTCGCCGCCGTGGTCGTGTTTATCGCCAGCACTCAAGCCACGGCCATCAACGGTTCCCCTGTCCGCGCTGAAGGAGGCGTGATTCGCAGCATCTTCTAAGAATCCCTTAGCCTATGCTCTCAGGTAGTCTGGCCTCCACTGCTTAATCAGTTGCTTGATCGCTTTGCGCTCGGTCACTTTTTCATCCAGCACTTTTCGCGTCAGCGCCGGTAACTCCGCGTCGCTCGCAAACCTCAGCGAAACGATTTGCCCGATGGCAAGCTCGCCGGATCTTGCTTGAAGATCCGCGGGCAGTACCCGTGCGTACCGCAGCTGCTCCTCGAGCCGGATGACGCGGTCTTGAACCGCCAGCGCAAATACTCGCGTTCGGAAGGCCAGGACTACGAGAGCCGCGGCCAAAATCACTCCAAAGACTCCCTCGAAGGAAATCCACAGCTTCCACAGCCGGTACAGTGACCATAGAAAATTGATTAGAAAAACTGGCACGGCAAAAAAATGATACGAAGATACAAACTTTCCGTGATTTTGAAAATTCTGCTCGCTCATTGCTCTTCCTCCGTTCTGGCGGCTGACTGCAGCATACCCCGGTCGCCCTTCCCCCAAGTCTCACTTTGGCTCTGAATCCTCTCTTTTGATGCGCCAATCTTTTTCCGTTGCGGACGAATTTCTGAGCCAAATCTGCTGCAGGTGCATCTGACCAAAAGAAGGGCAGGTTCATCTGTCCGGCGATATTCTGATGCAGGGCAATCCTACCGGGCCGGAGGCGCACAAAATGGCCAAAGCATCCTGGGGCGGAAAAGTCATCGCGGAAAGCAGCGCCACCGTGGTTGTAGAGGGCCACCCGTATTTCCCGCCCGAAAGCGTCAATAAGGAATTCCTCAAGCCCAGCAATCACACCACGGTCTGTCCGTGGAAGGGCACTGCCCACTATTTCCATGTCGCAGTCGACGGCATGCAGAACGATAACGCTGCTTGGTACTACCCTCAGCCGAAGCCCGCAGCCGCGGAAATCAAGGACCGCATCGCATTTTGGAACGGCGTCCGCGTCAAGCGCTGACCCCCTGCGCGTGCCGGCAGCTTTCTACTTCGCGATCTCATTCTTGAACACCGCTCCATCGTGCATCACAAACCGCACGTGCTCCAGTTCTCCGGCGTCCTTCAGCGGATCTCCAGACACCGCGACCACTTCCGCGTACGCGCCGGGAGCGATCACCCCGATCTCTCCCTTCATGTCCAGCATCTCTGCTGCTCGCGATGTCGCCGACTGAATCGCGTCCATCGGCGCCATTCCCAAAGAGACCATTCTCCTAAACTCTTGCGCCATCGGTTCCGTCCAAGGAATCCCGCCCATGTCCGTTCCATAAACAATTTTCAGGTGCGCCTTTAGCGCCTTTCGAAACGACGTCTCGTGCACTGCTGCCCGCGCGCGGTCGCGCTTTCCCTCCAGAGTGTCCGCCGGCGCCCAATCGTCGTAGTATGGCGAAAGTGTCGCGCAATACCACGTCCCTTGCCGCTGCATCTGTGCGATCTGCCCGTCCGTAATCTCCAGTCCGTGCTCGATCGAGTCGCATCCGCCATCCAAGGCCCGCTGCAGTCCGATTCCGTTGTACGCGTGACACGCCACTTTCTTCTGCCATCCATGCGTCTCGTCTACGATCGCCTTCAACTCTTCCACGGTCAGTGTCGGCTGCGAAACCAGGTTTCCTTGCTTGTCCACCCACGACCGGTGCGTCATGTACACCTTGATCCAGTCCGCGCCATGCTCCAGTTGTTGCCGCGCCGCCTTCCTCGCTTCTACCGGCCCATCCACAAGCTGCGCGCCCTTGGGCATTTCCAGTTCCGGCGCATACCCTTCCAGATTGTATCCGCCCGTACTCGATATCGCCCGGGTGGCTCCGAAAATTCTCGGCCCGGGAATCGTTCCCTCTTCGATCGCCTGCTTGATTTCGATGTCGCCGTATCCCGCGCCTTCCGTCTCCACATCCCGAAGCGTAGTAAAACCCTGCTCCAGCGCGCGCCGCGCCGCATAGGTGGCCCGCGCCGCTCGCAGCGCGATTCCTGCCTTCAGAATGTTTACGTCGTAGCCGCCCTTCGCCGGGTCCTCGCCCCACAGGAAAATATGCGTGTGTGCATCGATCAACCCCGGCAAAACCGTGGCGTTCGAAAGATCGATCACCTTCGCCTCTGCCGGGATCGCCGCCGAAGCGTCCGCAACTTTTTCAATACGCTCTCCGTGCACGAAGATGAGCTGATTTTTCCGCGGCGCTTCGCTCACCCCGTCGATCAGCGTGCCCGCGCGAATCACTGTCAACGGCGGCGCGCCTTGCACCCCGCTCTGCCCCAGCGAAACACTCCCGCTCATCGCCAGCATGGCAACCGCGCACAGAATTCGCTTCCTCATCCATCACCCCCGCAGCCCGGTTAGCTTGCCCCAATCCCGCAGCCCATTGCAAGACACCCGCACGCGAGCGCGTCGAATCCGCACGGCACAAGAGACGGTACTGGTTTAATTTCCGGTTTGTCAGGATGGAACGACCGGCGCGCATTCGCGCAGCGCATGGGTTAGCGCGTTTATCAGTTATTGGAATTTATCGGTTGGTAGGAAACTCTGATCCCGGCAATCTTCCGGACTCGCACCAAAAGCTTTGGCGGGCTAATTCGATGCCTTCGCAGCTAAGGCTTCCATGAAACCGAGCATCGCCTGCTTCAACTGCGAATCCACTTCGTCTGCGATGGTCATCACGTCGAGCAGCACGGTGCTGAAATCCACGCTTCCTAGATTGTTCTGCAGAGTATTGAAGATGCAGACCTGCAAGATTCGCGACTCTTCCACCACCATGGGGACAGTGTAGCCTTGCTTGCGTCGCAGAATCCCATGCTCGCGTGCCGCACGGGAAATAGGAGATTTGGCAGGGGGAGCGATACCGAGACGCAGACGGCGTACGAGGTCGTTCAGGAGCAGCGGGAGATGGCTAGTACGCTCTTGGTAGGTCAGCGGGATGGCTGTCAGTTCTTCGGTGTGCTCCACTCGGGCCATCCAACTCTTGATTGTTGGATCGAGATCACGCTCCAGAATTGCGGCCACCCGTTCTTTGTTCAACGCCGTATGGGCCGAAGGATCCGCGAGCTTCTTTTTGATGATATTGGCAATCTCGGCAAAGCCAATGGGTTTCACAAGCACTTGATCGGCCTGCAGGAGGAGGGCCGTCATGGCCGCTTGAAGCACGGGGTAGCTGCTGAGCACTAGCGTTACAGCGTTGGGCTGTGTATGGCGCATGGCACTGACGACGGTAAATCCATCACAAGCATCCGGCATGTGCAAGTCGGAGAGCAGCACGTCGAAGCTTTCCGTAGAAATAAGTCTCAGCGCTTCGGTTACCGTGGCGGGTACCACTTCAAACCCGCGGCTTTCCAAGCCTTCCTGGAACACGGCGCGGATGTCGTCGGTGTCGTCCGCTAGCAGAATTCTATGTTTCCTCATCGCAGGCTACACCTCTCAAATAGTAAGGATGGCAGATTAGAAGCCAGTAATACTGCGCAATATTGGACACAGTTGCTTTTTCAGCGGGGAGTAATTCGGGAGTTTGGGGTCACAAGAGAGCGGCCAGAGTGCCAACTAATGGGCTTAGGAGAGACGCGGCAGCTTCGAGCAAAGCCTAGTGTGGCCTGGACGATGAAGGCACTAGCTCCGTGACTTGTGCCCAAAGTCTGCTCTCAGTAGAATGTTCACTCTTCGTCTCCCACAGCTTTTCATTTTTTGTTGGCCGCTTTGCGGTCGCAGTTGGCCATGGTTGTTTCGCGGTCGCTCTCGACGGAGATACACCGGAGTCATACTGAATGGGTCAGCACTACGACGTCATTGTCATCGGCGGCGGCCACAACGGCCTGGTCAACGCCGCCTACCTCGCCAAAGCAGGGAAGAAGGTCGTCGTCCTCGAACGCCGCCACGTGCTCGGCGGTGCCGCCGTCACCGAAGAAATCATCCCCGGCTTTCTTTTCTCCGAATGTTCTTACGTCGTCTCGCTCCTTCGCCCCGAAATCATCCGCGAACTCGATCTTCCTCGCCACGGCCTTGAGATTCTTCCGCTTGACGGCACCTTTTCCCCTATGCCCAGCGGCGACTACCTCTGGCGCATGAACGATCACGCCAAATCCATCCGCGACATCCGCCGCCACTCCCGCCTCGACGCCGAAGCCTACGACGAATTCTCGAAGATGATGACGCCCATGTGCCGTTTCGTGAAGCCCATGCTCTCCATGGTGCCTCCCGATCCCACCACGCTCAATCCAAAAGACCTCAAGCAACTCCACTTCCTGCTGCAGCGCTTCCGCGAACTTTCTTCGGACGAGCGCTACACCCTCGTCCAGCTCATGACCATGAGCTCCGCTGATTTCCTCGACCAGTGGTTTGAAACCGATATCCTCAAAGCCACCATGTCCGCTTCCGGCATTATCGGCACGTTCCTCGGCATTCGTTCGCCCGGCACCGCTTACGTTCTCCTTCACCACTACATGGGCGAAATCGACGGCGCGTTTCGCTCCTGGGGCTTCAGCCGCGGCGGCACTGGCGCGATCTCCAACGCCATCGCCGATGCCGCCCGCGAAGCCGGCGTCGAAATCCGCACCAAAGCGCCCGTCGGCAAAATCCTCGTCAAGAACGGCCGCGCCGCGGGAGTCGTTCTCCAGTCCGGTGAAGAAATCTTCGCAAACGTCGTCTCCTCCAGCGTCGACCCGCATCTTACGTTCGAAAAATTCCTCGAACCCAGCGAGCTTCCCCCCGATTTTCTCGAAGGCGTCCGCCGCTACAAATTTCGCGGCTCATCCGGTAAGGTCAATCTCGCCCTCGACGCGATCCCCAATTTCAAATGCCTCCCCGGTCCGGGCGCGCATCTTCGCGGCGCCATCTCCATTTCTCCGAGCATGGAATACATGGAGCGTGCTTACGACGACGCCAAGTACGGTCGTTACTCCCGCAAGCCGTACATCGACATGGTCATTCCTAGCCTTACCGACCCCAGCGTCGCGCCTCCCGGCAAACACGTTCTCTCTTGCTTCGTCCAATACGCGCCCTACAAACTCGCCGAAGGCACTTGGGACGATCGGAAAGAAGCCTTCGGCGACAACGTCATCAACACCATCGCCGAGTACGCTCCCAACATCAGAGACATCATCATCGGCCGCCAGGTCCTCACCCCACTCGATCTCGAGCGGGAATTCGGCCTCACCCAGGGCAATATCTTTCAGGGCGAGCTTTCCCTCGAACAGCTCTTCTTCCTTCGTCCTGTCGCCGGCTGGGCCTACTACCGCACGCCCATCCGCAACCTCTATATGTGCGGCTCCGCCACGCACCCGGGCGGCGGCATCATGGGCGCAAACGGCCGCATCGCCAGCCAGGTCATCTTGAAGGGATGGAAATCCGGCGATTCTATCTCGCGGTCGCACGTTTCAAAGGCAGCCAACTGACCATGCCCATCGGACAGCGCGTGGTTCTTATCGGCGGCGGTCACAACGCTCTCATCACCGCTTTTTATCTCGCCAAAGGTGGCTTCAAGCCTCTCGTCCTCGAACGCCGCGAAATGGTCGGCGGCGGAGCCATCACCGAGGAATTTCATCCCCGCTTCCGCGCCTCGACTCTCGCACACACGCTCGGCCCGCTCCGTGCTGACATTGCCCGCGATCTGCAACTCGATAATTTCGATTGTGAAATTCTCTATCCTGATCCGCGCGTCTTTGCTCCAACGCCCGACGGCCAGGCGCTCCTTTTCTACGCCGGCGTCGCCAGAACCGCCGCCGAAATTGCCCGCATCTCCGCCAAGGACTCCGCCAAGTACGCCCAGTTTGCTTCATCGCTCGAAAAAACCGCCGGTTTTTTCACCCAGCTCTCCTCCATCACGCCTCCCGCGATCGATAAGCCCACTCCCGAAGATCTCTGGAGCCTCCTCAAGACCGGCCGCAGCGTTCGCGGCCTTGGAAAGTCCGGCATTTTCGATCTGCTCCGCTGGGGTCCCATGGCCGTCGCGGATTTCGTCGCCGAATTTTTCGAAACCGAACTCCTTCGCGCCGTTATTGCCGCGCGCGGCATTTTTGGCGCCGCGCTCGGTCCTTGGTCCGCCGGAACAACCGCCCTCCTTCTTCTGCGCGCCGCCGCCGATGCCCATCCCGTAGGCTCGGCCGCGTTTCCGCGCGGCGGACTCGGCTCCTTCACGCGCGCTCTCGCGGAATCCGCGAAACAGGCCGGCGCTGAAATCCGCACCGATGCCGAAGTCCAGCACATTCGCATCAAAGACGGCGCCGTCGCCGGCATCGTTCTGGCCGATGGCGAAGAAATCGCCGTCGAGGCCGTCGTCTCCGGCGTCGACCCCAAGCGCACCTTCTTCCATCTTGTCGATCCCGCGCATCTCGATCCGACCTTCGCCAACCGCATGAAAAATTTCCGTGCCCATGGCACCGTCGCCAAAGTCAATCTCGCCCTCGGCGGTCTGCCAATTTTCACTGGGCTGGACGCCACGGAAGGCTTTCTCAAGGCCCTATCCGGCCGCATTCACATCGGCCCCGAAATCGACTACCTCGAGCGCGCCTTCGATGCCTCCAAGTACGGCGAATTTTCGAAAGCCCCTTGGCTCGATGTCACCATTCCCACGATTCTCGATCCCTCGCTCGCTCCTGACGGCAAGCACGTTCTCTCCGCCTGCGTCCAATTCGCCCCATTCACGCTGAAGGAAGGGAACTGGGACTTTCGCCGCCATGACCTGGGACACACCGTAGTCAAAACCTTGGCCGCTTACGCGCCGAATTTGCCCAATCTCATCGAATCCATGCAAGTCATCACGCCGCTTGATTTCGAAAGATCCTACGGCTTTACCGGAGGCCACATTTTTCACGGCGAGCTCGCACTCGATCAGCTCTTCACCATGCGTCCCGTTCTGGATTGGGCGCGTTACAAAACCCCCATCCGCGGCCTTTTTCTTTGCGGCTCCGGCACGCATCCCGGCAACGGCCTGACCGGTGCTTCCGGCGCTAACGCCGCTCGCGAAATCATCCGCGACCTCCGATGATTCCTTTCTTCTCCTTCGCAGGGGCGCAGCATGCTGCGCCCCTGCCGCCTCGTACGTGGATGTCATCGTGGGCGTGGGAGTCGTTCAGTATTTGTAGCGGCCGCCTTCCGAGGCAGGCGTATTCTCTTTGCCAAGTCCGGGGAGCTTTTAGCAAGTGACCACCATCGACCGCAATAAACTGAAATCTGTCCAACGGCGCGAAGAAGCCCGCTTCCTCGCCGACCACCCGAAATCCGCCGCGCTCTACGCACGCGCCCAATCCTCCCTTCTCGGCGGCGTCCCTATGAACTGGATGAAAAAATGGGCCGGCGCATTTCCGATCTTTGTGAAATCCGCCAAAGGCGCGCACTTCACCGACGTGGACGGCCGCGAATACATCGACCTCTGTCTCGGTGACACCGGCGCGATGACCGGCCACTCCCCCGAAATCGTCGCCGAAACCGTCGCCCGCCGCGTCAAAGAAGGCATCACTTTCATGCTCCCCACCGAAGACGCTCTCTGGGTCGGTGAAGATCTCCAGCGCCGCTTCCGTCTCCCCTACTGGCAATTCACGCTCACGGCCACCGACGCCAATCGCTTCGCCATTCGAATCGCGCGCGAAATCACCCAGCGTCCGAAAATCCTCGTCTTTCACTATTGCTACCATGGCACCGTCGACGAATCCTTCGCCAGGCTCGAATACGGCGTGGTTGGCCCGCGCCGCGGCAATATCGGCCCGCCCGTTAATCCCGCCGAAACCACTCGCGTCGTCGAGTTCAACGATCTCAAGGCGCTCGAAGCCGCGCTCAAGCATCACGACGTCGCCTGTATCCTCGCCGAACCTGCCATGACCAACGTCGGCATCATTCTCCCCGACGACGGCTACTGGAAATCCGCGCGCGAACTCGCGCGCCGTTACGGCTCGCTCCTTATCGCCGACGAAACTCACACCATCTGCGCCGGCCCCGGCGGCTGCACCGCCGAATGGAAACTCGATCCCGACATCCTCGTCTTCGGCAAAGCCATTGGCAGTGGCATTCCCGGCGCCACCTTCGGCGTCTCCGAAGAAGTCGCCCAGCGCATAAACGCCCGCATCCATCTCGAAGACTGCGATGTCGGCGGAATCGGCGGAACTTTGGCAGGAAACGCGCTCTCGCTGGCCGCGGTCCGAGCCACGCTCGAACATATCCTCACGCCCGCCGCATTCGAACGTATGATCCCGCTCGCCAAACGCTTCAACGACGGCGTCGCCAATGAAATTCGCGCCCACAATCTTCCTTGGAGCGTCATCCAACTCGGCGCCCGTGCCGAATACACTTTCGCCGCAAAACCTCCGCGCAACGGCGGCGACTCCGCCGTTGCCGCCGACTTCGAACTCGAGCGATTCCTCCACCTCTACGCCCTGAACCGCGGCGTCCTTCTCACCCCCTTCCACAACATGGCCCTCATGTCCCCCGCCACCACCGAGTCCGACATCGACGCCCACACCAAAATCTTTGCCTCTGCCGCCCGCGAACTCACCTCCCAGTAGGACAGACATTCCTGTCCGTCCGCTTTCTCTTCTCAGCGCGCTCTGTGTCTCTGCGTTTAACTCTCTTTTCTCTGAGCCATGCGTGTAGAATGTTCAACCATCGCCTAACAATAGTGGGATCTCGATGTCCGTCAACATCTGATCGGGCCCCATGCCGCTAAAACCAGTATTCTTCCCGACGCCATCCGGCCGGAATCCGTACAAGCTGCACTGTGCTTCGGCTGGATCGACGGCGTTCGAAAGAGCATTGACGAAACCAGTTACATGATTCGCTTCACCCCCCGCAAGCCCACCAGCACCTGGAGTTCAGTCAACATCCGCCTCGTTCGAGAGCTAGCAAAAAAGGGTCTGATGCACCCCGTCGGACTAAAAGGTTTCGCCGCACGCGACGAAAAAAAGTCTGCCGTCTACTCTTACGAACAACGCAAGAGCGCCCACTTCACTCGCGAACAGGAAAAGCCGTTTCGTGCAAACAAAGCCGCCTGGAATTTCTTTCGTTCGCAAGTTCCCTGGTACCAGCGGGTGACAACGTATTGGGTCATCAGCGCAAAAAGAGAAGACACCAAGCTCAAGCGGCTTTCCGAGCTCATCGAACATTCACAACAGCGGCGAACCATCCCGCGGAATACACCCACGAAGAAGAAGTGACTTGATCGCGGCTCATGTAGAATAGAAAGCTTCAAAACGACCGAGGTGAGCGTCGATGTCCGCAAACTATCTGCTCAAAACCGAACCATCCGAATACTCCTTCGCCGATCTTCAGCGCGACAAGGAGACCATCTGGGACGGCGTCCACAATCCCGTCGCCTTACGAAACCTTTCCCAAATGACGCCCGGCACGCGGCTCATCATTTACGAAACCGGTGACCACAAATCTGCCGTTGGCACCGCCGCGGTCCTTTCTGTCGACGTCTCTAACCCCAAGAATCCCGCCGTTAAGCTCAAAGCCGGAAAACCGCTCGCCAAACCGGTCTCTCTCGTCCAAATAAAATCCAATAAGCTCTTCGCCGATTCTCCGCTTGTTCGCCAGGGCCGCCTTTCCGTCGTTCCCCTCACCGACGCCCAATACAAATTTCTAACAGGCGACTGATTCCCCAAACCCGCGTATGATGCGGGTGCAAACTGACCAAATCACGAGGTTGAATCCGGTGAAACACGCAATCCTTGTTTTGTGCCTCTTCGTGGCCGCTCCTCTTTTCGCCCAACAACCGCCCGAAATCCGTTTTCACTCTGTCCCCGACTTTTTGAAACTTCCGCCCGACCTCCATCTCGGCGAAGCCACCGGCGTCGCCGTCAATTCCAAAGGCCACATCTTTGTCTTCACGCGCGCTAACAGCACGGGTCCCGCCTATGGCGCGGGCGCGGCGCAACTCCTCGAATTCACCCCCGACGGAAAATTTTTACGCGAAATCGGCCACCATCTCTACGCCTGGTCGTTCGCCCACACCGTCAAGGTCGATACGAATGACAATATCTGGGTCACCGACAAAGGCTCCGACATGATCATCAAGTTCAATCCCGAAGGCCGCGTCGTCATGGTCTTCGGCCGCAAGCAGGAAGCCTCCGACGAGGGCGCCGAGCCGCTCAAGCACGTCAAGCCGCCGCTGCCGCCCGTCGATGGCATGTTCCGCCAAGTCACCGACGTCGCGTGGGACGCGGCAAGCAATGCGTACATCAGCGACGGCTACGTCAATTCGCGCATCGCCAAGGTCGATAAAGACGGCAACTGGCTCAAGTCCTGGGGCGAACCAGGCGACCAGCCCGGCCAGTTCAACACTCCGCACAGCATCGCCGTCGATGCGCACGACAACATTTACGTCGCCGATCGCGGCAACCGCCGCATCCAGGTCTTCGACACGGATGGAAAATTCCTGCGCCAATTCACCATCGATGTTCCCGTTGATCCCAACGCGCGCCCCGCCATCGGCAATAAGCCTACCGCGACCACTGGCACCATGGCCCCCGGAGCTCCTTGGGCCATTTGCATCACGCCCGCGCCCAACCAATTCCTCTACAGCTCCGACGGTTTCCCCGGCCGCATCTACAAACTCTCCCTCGACGGAAAAGTTCTCGGTGTTTTCGGCAAATCCGGCAAGCAACTTGGCCAATTCGGCTGGGTTCACGAAATCGCCTGCCCTTCCGAAAACGAACTCTACGTCGCCGAAGTCTTGAACTGGCGCGTCCAGAAACTCGTTCTCGAACCAACTCGCTAGCCGCTGACTACCAAGGCCAAGCGCGGCATGTGTGTTATCCTTTTTTCCCGCGCCCGGAAACTTCACGATCCATTCTCACGACTCTTATGCAAAAGACGCTTCTTTCGATTCAAGCAGTAGCACGCAAACTCGAAATTCCAGAAAAATATTTTGAACCATTGGGATCGCAAAGCGGAAAAGTCAAGCTGGAACTGCTCTCCGACCCCGCGTTCAAGCGCCGCGGAAAACTGATCATCGTCACCGCGACCACGCCCACGGCCGCGGGAGAAGGCAAGACCGTCACCTCCATCAGCCTGACGCAGGGCCTCGCCCACATCGGCAAGAAAGTCGTCATTACCTCGCGCGAGCCGTCGCTCGGCCCCGTCTTTGGAATGAAAGGCGGTGCCGCGGGTGGTGGCCTTTCGCAAATCGAGCCCAGCGCGAAAATTAATCTCCATTTTCACGGCGATTTTCACGCCATCGCCTCGGCCCACAATTTGCTCACCGCTCTCATCGATGCGCATCTTTTCCACGGCAACGAGCTACATCTCGATCCCGAGCGCATCACTTGGCCGCGCACCATCGACATGAACGATCGCGCGTTGCGCCGTATCGCTGTTTCGCTCGACAGCAAAAAAGAGGGCGGCGGCCGCCAAACCGGCTTCATCATCACCGCCGCTTCGGAAATCATGGCCATCGTCGCTCTCGCCAAAGATCGCCAGGATCTTCGCCGGCGCCTCGATTCCATTGTGGTCGGCGCCACCCGCGACGGAAAACCGGTGAGCACTCGCGACCTCGGCGCCACTGGCGGAATGATGGCCCTGCTCGCCGAAGCCATTCTTCCCAATCTCGTCCAAACCACGGACGGAACGCCCGCCTTTGTTCACGCCGGACCCTTCGGCAATATCGCACACGGCACGAGCAGCGTCCTCTCCCAGGAAATGGGCTTGCGCCTCGCCGACTACGTCGTGAACGAGTGCGGCTTCGGTTCCGATCTCGGCGCGGAGAAATATTTCGATATCGTCATGCCGCAATCGGGAATCACGCCGGCTGCCGCCGTTCTCGTCACCACCGTGCAGAGCATGCGCAATCAGGGCGAAGGCGAATTCGAACGCGGGCTGCCCAACCTCGGTAAGCACGTCGAAATCCTGCAAAAATTCGGAGTGCCAACTATCGTCGCGATCAACCGGTTTCCCACAGATACGGACGCCGAACTGAACCGGCTGGCCGCTTACTGCGCGGAACGCGGAGTCGCTAGCGCTCTCTCCGAAGGATTTGCGAAGGGCGGACCGGGAGCGAAAGAACTTGCCGAGAAAGTTGTTGCAGCCGTCGCCAAGAATCCCGCGCCTGCCGCGCATCCCCTCTACTCTCTGGAAGCAACGTTCACGGAAAAAATCCAGCGCATCGCGCAGAAAATTTACGGCGCGAGCGATGTGAATTTCAGCGAGCAAGCCAAAGCGAGGCTGCAGCAATTCACAGAATGGGGCTATGGAAAATTGTCTGTCTGCATCGCCAAGACGCAGTACTCCTTGTCCGATGATCCCAAGCGGCTCGGCGCTCCGACCGGCTGGACGCTCAACGTCACAAACGCCTCGCTCTCTTCCGGAGCCGCATTCGTCGTGGTGATCTCCGGCAACATGATGCTCATGCCCGGTCTCCCAAAAATCTCCCGCGCCTCCTCCATCGACGTGGACGACTCCGGAGCCATCATCGGCGTCTGAAACGCCGCCCTGCTAATATCGTTCGAACGTGCTGTCCTTTGGGGCAGCTTGCACCGCACTGTCCGCTTGTACTATGGCTGTCGAGCTCGCTATTTGCGAAAATAGAGGAATGTCCGGGCCGTCGCGTGGACGGCTCTTCGCAGCCTGAGCTTTTGTGGGGATGCTTCGTCCAGGCACACGAGGGACAATCCTATTTTGGCCTCCGCAATTCACACTCGTCATTCGACTGCCTCGCCGCCGGCGAGCCCTTCGGCAACGCCCAAGGCCAGCGCTCAGAACTCTCCAATGAAGAATCCGGTAGCTTACGAAGTGCCAGTGATGGCGACCGGCGCGCGCCCAGGAGCAAGCGGCAGCCAGCGGGAGCTGTTTACGGAAGAGGCGAGCACGGTTCTGGTCTTTGAGAATGGCGGAATGATTCGCCTCTCCGCAGCGGTGACCATTGGGCAGTTGCTGTTTCTTACCAACAAGGGAACCAACCGCGAAGTCGTAGCGCAGGTGATGCGCAAGCGCGCCTTCCGGCCGACGAGTTGTTACGCCGAAGTGGAATTCAGCGAGCCCTCACCAGGATTCTGGGGCATCGAGTTTCCTGAAATGCCGGAACTCACGCCGGCAAACGCCCAGCAAAAAGAAGCGGCCCAGCTAGTGCAAGCAGCGGAAGCCATCGCTGACGAACCAAGCGCGCCGGCGCGCGCGCCCAGCGCGCACGAAATCACGGCTTTGAAGCAGCAAGTCGAGGCGCTGCGCGAGCAACTGAAATTCCTGCAAACGCAGGCCGGCGCGGAGAATTCATCGGCGCCCGCGGTCACTCACGATGCTTCTTCGGAATCCAAGCAAAAAGTTGCCGCCAGCGGCCGACCGGGAGCGCTGCGGATCGGACTTGCTGCTGCCGCGTTATTGCTCGCCGCGGGAAGCGCGGCACGTTACCTGCATTGGCCTCCCGGGCTGCCGCAGCCGAGGAGAATTTCTGCTGTCGCGGCCTCCAGCATCGCCGCTCACCCTGGTCCCACGGTGAGCTCCGTGCTTCAGAAGACGGCGGACGCACACTCCAATTCAGGCACCACAACGCCGGCCAGCAACGCCCTTACGCCTCCGCTGAGCGCAGCTTCGCAGCACACGGTGCAACCTGCGCCTGCGAGAGCGGCGGGGCCTTCCACACTCGCCGTGCCCGAGCCGCCCGCACCCCGTGCCCCCCCTGTAGACGCGGCGGTGGTGAAGGAAAAATCCGTTGTTGCCGCCGCCAGCGGGAAGCGCACCGTGCCGCGTCCATCGAGCACAGCAGCTCCGGATTCGGCAGCGCCTTCTTCAGAGGAAGCAACTATCGTCCCGCCAAGACTGATCAAGTCGGTCCGCGCAATTGCTTCGCCGGAAGCACTGCGGGATTTTGCCAGGGGCAACGTGACACTAGACGCCGTCGTGGACCCTTCGGGACACGTGAAAACGATGAAAGTGCTCACGGGGCCGCCCTCCTTGCAAAACGCGGCTATGGACGCCCTCAAGCAGTACCAATACGAACCAGCCACCCAAAGGGGCAAGCCCATCGCCGCCCACGTTACCGTCACCGTCAAATTCTTGTTCGAGCCATAACCCGGCTGATTAACTTCTATGCTCCTTGCCTTTCCCGTGTAGTGGCCGGAGCTGGCTGGTGATCGAACAACAGGGGAAAGAACTGTCCGCCCATCGGGTCCCCGCGAGGAATTACGGGAACGCCAGCGAGAAGTGGTTCATTGGAATCGGACATGACGCCATCACGAAAAACATTAATAACGGTGGCGCGCCGCGGCGCTGGCGTATCGTTCGCGCGCGAACCGTGCATCGTTCGGGCATGATGGAACGAACTTTCACCCTTTTTCAGCTCAATGGCGACAGGCTCGAATTTGCCTTTCAGCTCTTCGGGCAGAGTTTCGCGGATGCCATCCATTTCCCCGGTCAGAACGGGTTTGGGCAAGTCCGGCCATTTATGGCTTCCTGGAACGTAATTCAAGCAGCCGTTTTCGCGCGTTGAATCGTCCAAGCCAATCCAGCAGGTGAGATGGGCCAAAGGCGTGGTTCTGGTCCAGTACGAATAATCCTGGTGCCAGGCCACCACACCGCCATGCCGCGCCGGTTTGCAGAAAAGCTGGTCGTGCCAGAAGCGCACGGGACCGTCCAATAACTGCGATGCCGGCACCAGGAACGCGGGGTTCCAAAGCAGATCGTGAAAGCCGGGCAGAACGCGCCAAGCGCCCAGGGCGTGAAAAACGACGCGGTTCGGATCCGTCGATTCGTTGGAATGGTATTCGTGGAATAAATGCCGGCTGGCGTGCGCCGGATCCATCAGTTGTTCCAATTCCGTGCGCAGAGCTTCCACCTGCTCGTCGCTTAGAACGCGAACGCCTTTCAGGTAGCCATTTTCGCGGAAAAATTCGAGCTGTTCCTCGCTCAGGCGGTAGCGGTCCCAGTCGCTGGAGTTGCGTGAGCGGGCAAACAGCTTGCTGACCGGGTGATGGTAACGGGATAGGTCTTCAATCATGCTGGCACTCAGGGAGACAAAAAATTTCTGCGTCGAGAGCCGCCTCTGAACAAAGTAAACAGCGGCCGCGGACTTGAATCTTAAATGAGTCGCGCGGGAAAAACAAAGTTCTGTCTTCATTCAAGAGCCGCGTGACGCTCTAATTCAATTTCCAAGATTTTGCCCCTCGGCACTCCCTGCGTTGGGAATCCCCAGAGTCATTTCTGAGCGGCGATTTCATTCCACTCGCGCTGGCCGCGTTCAAGGACCGCCGCCAAGTCTTCCCGCAACAGAAAACGATCCTTGACCAAGTTCATGGCTGCCTCGGCAAACTTGCCCATATATTCTTCGCGCGAAACGTAGCGTTCGGCGACGGACGGCCGCGGATCGCCGGATTTTTCGCGCTCTGATGCGTTGCGAGCAAAAGGGAGAAAGGAACCGAGGAAGCTGAGACGCAGATCGGGAGCGCCGATGCTGGGATCCCGCAAATTCCAGCCGGTGTATGTAGCAAGTGGAACTTGCAATTCCGGCAAGCGCACGCCTCCCAAGTCGTTACCATCGGCATCCGTTTGTGGAACCAAAACGGGAAATGGTTTTCCAACTCTGGGAGGTTCGTTGGAAACGATTCCTGATCTCCACTGCGACCCGAAGTCGAGATGGTATGCCAAATTCATTTCATGAGGTGTATTCGCGCCAGGAATTCTCGGGAACGTCCATTTGCTCAGCGGAACCAGCGTTCCGTCTGCAATTTTAGGGTAGGTGTTCGGAGGTGGTGGTGTTCCGTCTTTGACCCACTGGTCCATGTCGGTGATCAGCGCGCGCCAGAACCATTGGACAGGATTCGGATTGTGCCTTTGTTGCGCGGCGGAATCCGGCGAACCGGTCGTGGCTTTTTGTGGCGGAAAGGTGGCCGAAAAATGCTGTAACCCGGCGAGAAAATAGATGCGGGCATTTTCATCTGGCGCCGCGTCTTTCAAACCGTCGGCGGAAGTGTGAATCAGGGAAGCGGAACGGCCCCAGTATTCGTAGGAAGTATTGGTGAAGAAAATCTTTGGCGCCGAGTGCGACCGACTCGCAGCATCGAGAAGGCCTGCGGTTTCACCGGTTTCCGGATCGGCTTCCGGGAGGTCGGTGTAGGGAAACAGATCCGTCGGGAAGAAGAAGCTGGACAGGGGTTGCGCGTCACGCGAGGGCTGCGCGAAATGATGATTGAAACTGCCTCGGCCGGCGCCGGCCACGTGCGCAATGACACCGTCCATGACCTGGCGGCCTTGCTCGTCGGCGTTGAAGTCCTGATAGAGGAAATGGCGGAGGAAGCGGCCACTCTGCGAAATTCCTACCGCATAGACGCGGCGGACCGGAGCCGTGGCCTGGGGATCGTACTTAAGATAAGAGAGGAAATCGCGGACTGCGGCCAGCCCGGCGCCAACGACTACCGGGTCTTTGGCTTCATAGACGACCTCATAAATTCTGCCCGGCAAAAAACCGCCGTCCAAGTGAATGAAATGAGGATCGGCCACAAGCTGGCCTTCCACGAAATGGGCAAAGCTCCACTGGCTGCGAGGGATTGTTTGCCGCGGGCCACCCGGCGTGTCGCGAACGGTGAGGACGTTTTTCGCGCTGGCAGGATCGTCGACGGGATAACTTTTTCCTCCACCGGGTCCCAGCAGGATATGTCCCAGAGGCATGTCGTCTCTTTTTTCGGATGGTGTGAAATCAGAACGCACCAAGCCGCGAATTTCTTTTCCTCCTGGATCATGAGCAACCGGAGCGGAGAGGCGGAGATTTTGTGCTTGGTCCGCGACATCAAACTGCCAGCCGAGCCAGGCAATCGTGTAGCCTTCACGCAGCAGAAATCCGTCTCCGAATTCCGCGTTTGGGTCTGAAGAATTTCCACCGTTTACCAGGCGCAGAATTCCTCTCCCGCCGCGGTTGGAAACTTCGAACAGCACGGCGTTGTTTCCCTTGGCCATGTCCTTGGGTTTGAAGAGATAGAGGTCTGCGGAAAACTCGACTTCCCCTTGGGCGTTGCGCGGAGCTTTATCCAGATCTACGATCTGCTGGTTATGAATGTTTTCTGGATTGATGGCAAAGTAGACGCGGCCAATGATCCTCTCGTAGGCGCCGGCCAATCCGAAGGCGCGGCCGTCTTGAACGTCGACGCGGGAAAGTACCTCGACGCGGCTGACGTGCGCGTCAGCGGAAAAAGCAAAGAAAACGATGAGGGTGAGGACCCAAGTCAGGCGCAGGGGACGAATAAGCCACCTCCAGAAGCGCCACAGCTTACAACAGATTGGCAAGAGAGGCAGGCGGCTTGTCAAAACCCGAGGTGCAAAATCGCACCTTGGGCACCCGACCTGAAAATAAGGATCCCGCAGGGAGGCGCGAAAACAACATGCCCGATGAAAAGGAAATCCGGGAGGTCGTTCGAGAGGAAAAACGATCCGAGAAGACGGGTAAATACAAACCGCTACCCAGGAACAAGCAGAGGAGAAAAAACCACGGCCAGGATGCGCTGGAACAGACACAGGATTGGCTGTGCCACCAAGGCGAAGGCTATGGCGGGTGCGCGACTTACAGGTGGAACTTAAGCCGCCCGACGTGCTTCCCAGTAATCTTCAAACTCGCCATTGAGATGGCAGCAGCGTAGAGCCAGGATGGCGTTGGCTCCTCGAACGGTCCAGAACATGCCGGACCTCT
>WNFS01000992.1_pt1 | contig 20867 bp, 18 predicted proteins | sample 5400141 | NCBI WGS metagenome assembly WNFS01 (sample SAMN13153358, study PRJNA577476) | soil metagenome | isolation source: 60 cm saprolite under Madrone tree | place: USA:California | collected 2016-06-14
GGAACGCTCCAGAGAAAAGGCGGCCTTAGCTGCCGAGCCAGGTTGTGCCTCGGATTTTACTGGGCCACACCATAACTGGCGAGCTCTCGGAAGGAGTTTCAGGCTCATACAACCACCGCAAAGCGGTGGCCGGTGCTCTAAGGAAACTTCTGCACGATACAAAACGAAAAGCGCGCCAGGTTCTGACCAGCGAGCCGTGTGGGCAGAGGTCGCAAGGAAGATGGGTAAAATGGGATCCCGTTCTTCCTCTGGCGCACTCCAGGACATGTTTAGAGATTACGGCGACAAGCTAGACGAAGTTGTGCGGAGCATCTCCTCACCGGAGGGATGCAATGGTGTTGCTTTTGCAATTAACGGCAAGATTTTAGGCGTCGACCTGTTCGACAAGCCCGCAACACTCAGTAAGCTGTGGCCGAAGCTGATCAAGAGCTACGCAATGGATGCTTTAGAAGACGGAAGCGTCGACCAGAAACTCCTACAGCCGGAGTCCGTGATCGAATGGACGAGATCAGCTCAGTCGGCCAAGCAAGAATGGTTCGATTCACCAGGTGTGGGTCAGGACGTCCGAATTGAAGGCGAGATGTTAATAGGCGCGGCCCTCGTCGTTAAGCAACAACTTGTTCATTTGGAGTTGTTCCGAGAAGGAAAGAAATAGGAGATGGTCTTCCCCGATTTCAGCATAAGTTTCGACCGCAAAAAGAACCGGCCGCCGATCCAGTTTTGTGAGAGGCTTTGAGAACTGCGATGCAGCCACAGAGAGGCGACCGATTTTGGATCTTTCAATGAATTCCCTCGACGGCAGCATAGTTGGAATCCAAGAATATTCCGCAGGCGCTGCTTTCGCCTAGCTGCGACTGCGTCGAAGAAAGCATGGCGCACATGGACTTACGTTTCGGGGCCGCCAGAAAGCTCGCCCTCGCCTTTTCCGGATGGTTTGGTGGCGCGAAGGCCAATGCCGCGAAGAACAGGCAACCCACTACCCCCACCAATGTATTTCCACAGTTGATTGAAGTCATTCCCGGCAGACTAAAGGTGAGAATATTTCTTCACGAGATAGAGTACGAAAACGAGAAATTTTCTTGCTGGTCGTACCTGACCGATGGCCTCCTAGCGCAAAAGCAAAAAGAAATTATCTTCACGCTCCGCCGGGACGCGGGCCAGAAACCTGAGGACTATCCACGCGAATTGCTCGACCTTTTTGCGACATTCTTTCATTGCGCCGAGCGAGGACAGCTCGTGGACGTCGGTCAATCGACCCTGTTTGGCGAGACCGGATTGGGGGGCGACAGAGACTTTCGCGGCATCGGTTATATTGAACCCCGGGGTTTCCCAGGCGTGGAAACGAAGGATGTCCCGCTCCTAGCGGGCATCCTTCTCAAGAACGATGAAGCCCAGATCGCATGGGATTTCGGCCTCACTCGCGTCACCGCTTTGTTAGGAATGAAGTATCGCTACTATCCCTGTCCCACCTGGTCGGACCTGAAACGCGAACCGGTCGCATCTCTGCGGGCAATGGAAAAGAGCTTCCTCGGGGAGATCACAAGAGTCCCCGTTCGCGCCACTTATTACGAGGAACGGAACCACATTTTTCTCTCTGTACTACCCTCCACCCGGGCAAGCCTTCAGGGATTCCTTAACGAACTCTCTCCCACCCAACCGCTGGCTCTCCGCACTCAACCGGATCTCCGAGCCAACGCATGTCTGGTGTGGCCCTCAGGCCACGACCAGCCATTGGCGATTACGCCCGCAGGCACCGACGGATCCCGAAAAACTGGCGCCTTTCTTGCTTTCGTTCCGGATCAGGATGCGAATGAGATCCGAATGGTAGAGGACGGCTTCTCACTCTTTCTCACCAATAGTGCCTGGCAGAAGATCCGCGAGGCCCTCTTGTCTGGCACCGACGTTTTCGTTTCTTCCGCTGGAGCTGATGCCGCGAGCATCTCGATCGAGTGGGTAAAACCAGCAGTGTACATGAGTCCCGTCAGCGGCGAGACTCATACGGCTGAAAGATGGACGACTTATCATCCTGAATCCACCTTGCCGCCGAAAGAACACGCAGCAGTGAGTTCGCGCAGGATCGTCTTGCTTATCAGTGAGCATGATCTAGAGGAGCGCACCACTGTGGAGGATCTCGCCGCTTATGTCAATGCGATAGAGAGTGCCGTCGATACCTTCTTCACTCCCCTCGAACGAAGAACCCATCGTGAGCTTACTATTCAGCTTGCGTTGACCACGGCAGAACATGAAGTGCGATTCATTGCGGTGCCGGACCTGAGTGCAGATGTCGCTGAAGACCTACACGAGCGGCTTGAAAGCGTGCCCGCACCCAAAGTTGGCGGCCCCGTGAAGCTTGATTTAATCCTGAGCCTCTGGAGCGTTGCCAGCAAGCAGTAGATTCTTCACCTGCTGGAGGAAATAAGGAATCCTCACATTTGGGCCCTATTGAGAGACAGCGGAACAACACGCGACGGTCCAGGACTTGCCGGCGATGTCGCATCGTGTCGCTTGCTCGCAGGACCAGAGATGCGAATAAGTCCTTGCCCAAAGCGCAGGATCTCCATGAAAGCATCATGGTTCGCGACAAGAGCAGCGTCGAAGGAGCGTCACTTTTAAAGTGCCATCGCGAACGATCGAACGATCCCCAGGACGACCACGGCGACGATCAGTCGCAATATCAACTGCATGCCATGCATTACCTACTTTATGCATACCTTCAGATGGGGAGAGATGGAGATGCAAAACGTGTAATTTGAAGGGGTTGGGGATATTCCCAAAATCAATGATGTTGACCGGGACAGCGATGGCAGCCTTATGAAAGCCATTTACATCATGGAAACACATCGATGGGAGGAAGCCTCGGAGCTTGTGCCGAAGGCACACACAGATTCTTATTCGAGAATGCGCATTCACTGGGTACGCGCGATCGCTGAGAGCCGCTTGGGCGATATATTCAAAGCCGAGGAAGACCTTAACAAGCTCCGTCAGGACTTCTCGGACCTAAGAAAGAACCGGCCCTCATTTGAGCCTCGGACCGGGGATTCCTGAACGTGCCGCGGTATTCCCACCGTTGCAAGATCACGACAAACATTCCTTTCCCCAAGACTGCAAGGTTGTGGCTCGCATGGTTCTCGGCGGCCTCCATCACGAGTACCGGTGGGAAAGAATCGCCGCGTGAAGGACGGGAAGAGTTCAGAAGACGCTGCACTTTGATCGCGTCTCCCCAATTTCTGGTTGCTGTACGGGCGGGACTGTAGGTGCCTTTCGTTTGCAGCGAGACGAATAAGTTGGGGGAAGAACTCGCTGGTTCCTATCTGCACCAAGTTCATCTCCACCACGAACTCGAATTCCACGATTATGACCGCCCCTGTCAGGCAACGATGTATATATATATATAAAAGTTAAGCGGATGGTTTATCTCTTGGGCCGGTCAGACTTCGAACTAGGGCGAGATTTTTGCGCAGCACAGGTCCTCACTGGGGAGCGGGTAAGCTCGACGCTGAGGCGTTACTGAATTTTGCATTCATGGCCGCACTCACGTTCGTGGACACAGTGGTTTCCCACGAGGCATTCACGGACAGGCTCCTGCTCTGTGAACTCGTCCACGTCGTCCAGTACGAAAAGCTGGGATTGAAAGAATTCGCCGCCAAGTACGTTACAGGTTTCTTGAGCGGCGGCTCCTACGAAGCGATTCCGCTGGAAATGAATGCCCATGAACTGGACGCCCGGTGCGCGGCGGCAACGACGAAGGCTTTTTCCGTTGCGGACGATGTTCATATTCTCGTAGAGGCCGTCCTACTCCTACGTAGCGATGCTAGGTAATCACGTGAGACGTCACCTCTGGGGGTTGCTGCACAAACTGCTGCACAGACGCTTCCCTGAACCCCCTGAAATGCACCAAAACGGATGCATCACACCTATATTTCACAACAACATACGCAAGGTTGGGTCTTTTCGTAATCGGCAGGTCGTGGGTTCAACTCCCACTCTCGGCTCCAGTTTTTTCTACCTTACTTCCTTTCAATCAGTTCACTTTCCCATTTTCTGTACGCGCTGAAAACTCGGAAACATTAGGGAACACTAAGCCAGCCACCTTCGCTGCGGCACGCTTTTGTGATTCTGGGATCGTCTTACTTTCCTCCGTTTTTGTTGCCCGATTCGCAGGACAGATTTTCTACATTCCGGATTTTACACTTCGGCGCTACTTGCCTGGTGTTGATTGAGGAGCAGCACCGGATCTCAGTTGATCGAGCACCACCTCCTGTCGCAATGCTCCAGGTCTTCGTATTCCCTACTGCTCCACAGGTTCAATCCTCGCGTACATATCCGAGGGGTCTACATTCAAAACCACCTGCTTGGTCGGCGAGATAATGTAAATTAAGGGGCCATTTGTCATCATTAACCTCCGTTTGGACTAACCAAATACTTATAGGTGAAAGTCTGATCAGATTTTAGAATGGGACTCGACCAGGTCGAGCCGACTAACGCCGTGTCACTGCTTCCTGTAACCGTTCCCACTCCGTCGAAGTCAGCCACGCCGGACTCGTGAGTTATGTTCCGGTGGGTTACCGTGATCGAGCCGAAGACGTACACCCCGTTCGCGGAATGATTCGAGAATGGGCCTCCGGTTTGCGGCTCCACGAAGCCCGCGTAGACTCCTCCGTCCACAAGCATGACAAACGCCTTGTCGGGGCTCACCAGATAAAGGAGAGGAGGAAGTTGGCCGCCCCCCAGTGCAGTTACCCGGCCGTTAGGAGCTACGTTGACGGTCGCCGCGTAGTTAAACGATGAAATGGCCCCGGCTTTGCTTTCGTCTCCAGTAAAGGAATAGCTGCCGGAATTCGAGACTGTGAAAATACCGGCGATCAGGTCCGAAGCTATCGTGGAACCTGGCCCGCAACTTCCGCAGAGCCCACTCACATAGAGCACGCTCGGGCCGCTCATCGAAGAGATCGAAAATGGCCCTCCGGATTGCTCCAGCGCTGATCCCACAAACGGAGGGTCGCTGGATTGCAGGTCGAGGCTGATAAACAGTACTTCGCTTGCGGAAATCACGTACAAGCTCATGTTGACGGTTTGCGATCCGACACGGAAAAGTATCGTGCCTCGGCCATTCGATGGCACCGTATAGTTCCCTGTAAACGGCAGACCGCTCGCGGGATAATTCAGACCACCACTTTTATTGATGTCGCCGTTTTCGTTGGCATCCAACTCCCCGTTGGAGATGCCCCCGCTTCCGTTTGCGGCAAACGTACCGACCATGGCAAATCTGTTGCGAATGCTGGTGATAAGAGTGCTCGTCGTATCTGCACCAAACGCGTAGTTGCCGTTAATCCGTGACGTCGAGAACGCACTGGGATCCTGCTTCTCGAAAACCCCCGACCCCAGCGTTCCCGTATCGTCGAACTCGATGAAGCGACCCTTGCTGGCCACACCCGAGTTGATCACCCCTAGCGCAAACCGGTAGATGGATGCCCCGGCGGACGTGGCCATGGTTATGCACCCCCGGTTGTCTCCTCCTACTGAATACGAACTGCTAGCGCTATTTATAGAAACGTTTGTTTGAACTCCTATATTCCTGTTAATGTCTTCTACGCCTGTGGCCCGGGCGATGTGCCCCGCGCCATCGGCATCGAACATGCCCCCCAGCGTCACCGCTCCGTTCGCATCGAAACCTTGCATCGTGAATGCGTACTGGCCGTTCAAGAGAGACTCGTGGCCAGATCCGCAAGCCGTGGCGGAGGCGTTGATGGTGATGCTCAGGTTCTGTACGGCAGACGCGAGGCCCGCGCTGCTTGAATCCGTCGCTTTTACCGTGAAGCTAGTCGTACCGCTGGGTCCTGTCGGCGTCCCCGTGATGTGCCCAGACGAGTCCATTGTTAACCCCGCGGCCAGGCCTCCGCTGCTGACCGTCAGTGTCACCGTCCCGGCGCCCCCGGAGGTCGCCACCGCCTGGTTGTACGCCATACCTTGAGTCCCCGCTGGAAGTGACTTCGTGATTACGGACGGAGGCGGTGAGACGTTGATATTCACCCAGGCGGACTTTGTGGAATCGGCTACGGAGGTCGCAGTGACTCTTGCGGTTTCTACGTTGCCGGATGTGGGCGCGTTGTAAGCAACGGAAGTTGGCGTCTCCCCAGAAAGGGAGCCCGCACCTCCTAACGCCCACGTGACTCCCCCGTTTGAGTTGCTGCCCGCAATCGAGGCACTCAGACTTACGCTCTGCCCGAAGTCGATGGCTTGAGCATTATTCGGCGTCAAAGTGACTCCGGTCGGCGAATCCACTTTGATTCCGCCGGAGCATCCCCCCAAGAATGCAACCAGGACAAACCATAGGCACAGGGATGATACTTTCATGGCCTTTCCCCCCAGCAGCCGCTTTCTTCGATGTTTGTTTCTTGGACTAACCGCGTCCTCGAGCTGGATGAGGGCGCAACACGATCCTCGGGCCTGAGCAAGTTACGACACTATGTAAGGGCTGATTGAAGTCGGGAAAATAGCTCGGGCCGGAAAAAACGCGAGCCTATCCGGAGGATGAAGAAGGTGAGAGACCGTCTCCTGGCTGCAGAAATAGCCCACTACCATCCCCCAAACTGAAGAAGACGAAAGACAATCCCCGGAATTGGACAAGTTCCTGAAGGGTTTAGATAACTGTATCGGCACACGGGAGTGGTCACTGCCACAACGTAGCAGGCGCAAGCGTTGACCGGCGGATATTTGACATCCTCTCACCTCGTAAACGAGAGGATTCCTGCGGAATTCCCGGTGGTTTTTCCTGAAGTTCCGGTTCCTGGGCCGAGTGCCTTGCTGCGCTGCCCGTATCTCCCGAGACGTTACTTCCCGCATGTCCTGCGGTAGGGAACATCCGGTCGCGAAAAAGTAAGAAAAAATCTCCGTTTCCGAGGCTGTTTTGCGCGGCGCCTGACTTCGAGGTTTTTGGTATTGCAGCCACCGATTCGTGTTGGCCTCTTTTTCGGCGTTACACTACCAAGAGCGCGTCGCAAATTGCCGCATCAGCTTATCCCCTTCGCGGACAAACAAATCTCGCGGGCCGTCAGTCAACCTTGTGGGCCAAAGCCCCCAAGTCCCAATTGACCCCGGCAGTGCGGGTTCTGCCCCTGATGTCCGCGTATATATAGTGTTGCATTTCGGCCTTGAGGTTTGCCGACATACGGGCGGACAGGAAGGTATCGGTTGTGGGGTCGATGCCTGTGTTGTACGCGGGGCTGGCCGGGGAAGCGAGCCCGAACCCGCTGACGATACCGCAAGTAGGAGCCATACCGGCGCATCTTTGTGGTGGTGAAACGTGGTCGGTTGGCGTTCCTGCCGAAGGCGGCCGTGCTGTCTTGTACTGCCCATCCGCGGTGGCCGTCCCATCAAAATAAGGTGTATCGACAAACAGGGGATCGCCCAAAAACCATCTCGTCGTATCGGAACACGCAAAGTTGCAGGTACTTCCGAAATAAAGATTCATAAAATAATAGATGTCGGAATTCGTACCGGCTTGCACGTAGGCAGGATGAGTCGCTTGCCAGGCCACACTTACGTTATTGACAAAGTGACCGTTCGTGGAGTTCTGCGAGTCAAACTCACCAATACTGGGCTCCTCGGAAAGATCTAAGCCGTTCTTATAGCAAGTGTTGTTCACGATCCAGAAATTTGTAACTTGATTGGCCGAGATACACTGACCGCCGTTGCCATAAACTATATTGTTCGCGACTAGTGCTCCGGGCGGGTAGTGACAGGTAATGACGGGAGGCGCGGTATCGGTATCATAGTCGAGAATGATGCCGCCACCGTCGGTGTGCCTGCCGTTCGCGTCCTTGTGGTTCGGGCTTTGGTCCACTTCCCCGACGATGATGTTGTTGGCGATTATCAGATGCAATCCATCATAGGAGTCAGAGCACTGATTTATGTTGTAGGAAATTCCGCTGGTCCAGCTGTAATACTGGGCGATGTTGGGATCGGCGCCGGCCGGGATGTAGCCGTTGTGAGCGATGATATTGTGATCGGCGGTGACGTAATCGCAGTTCTGCGTCCCAATGCCGGACCCGCCAGTATTGCTGATGACGTTGCCGTAGAATCGCACCGAGGAGTTCCCCCTACAGAAAAAACCATCAAGAGCCGTCCCCTGGCCGTCCAGCGTCAGTCCGATGAATTGCACATAGGGAGTGGGAGGGGCGGCAATCGAACTTAGGTTAATCATCGGCGCTGCAATGAAACCGCCCGTCCACACCAAGAGCACATCGCCATCGCCATAATTCTTATAGGTGATCCAGGACGAAGAGCTGCCACCGTGCGGAGGGACGAATGTGTAAGGCAACTCATACCTGCCACTGAGCAGGCAAACTACCGAACCTGGCACGGTAGCCGCCGCCGCACCGATCAGCGTTTTTGGGTGAATGGTTCCGTCCGCGTGCTTGCTTCCATCGTTGCTGTCGTTCCCATTCGCTGCAGCATATATCGTGCAGTCGGTGGCCAGCGCGGCGAAAATCCCTCTAGTGATGCTCGGCAGCGCTAAAGGTGCGCCGCTGTGGGCGAAGCCAAAGAAGGGGCCGATAACCAAACTTGTGAGTAGACATCCGAGGAAAGCGGGGTTGGGCGTTTTCTTGATCATTCGATTCTCCTTGAGTAATCCCTAGACAATTCCTGGAGGAACCTCCTCCGTAGTCGCGACCTCCATCAATTTCTTGCTTCCTGTGGCTTTCTCGCTGCAGACAGTGAAAGGTTGTCCCTCGGAGTTTGCAGGAAGCAGGCCTAACTAAGGTTATGTACTCGACGGCAACGTGGAAACAATCCGGTAAATCTCGCATCCGGAAACGGGCGGACCTATGAACTAGTAGTAGGGTAAAGTCCTGAAGATCTTTGTTGAGCCCGTGGCTGGTCCAAGGTCTAAAGGGGATATAAGCCCGGGTTAACCGCTAAAGCGGCGTGTTTTGCTGCTCCATCTACGCCGTGGTCAGTTGCGGCAATTCCATGCATGAAGCACAGGGGAGGCTGTGAGAGCCGTAAGGGTACGGTCCTGGCGGTTACGCTTGCTCCGTGTCGGTGTCTTAAACGGATGCGGGCCGGGTAGAGTCCTCCTTTGGTTGCCACCGTTCGGCAACATCGAGAATCTAGCAAGTCGAAGCGACGGCCCTGGACAAACGGACCAGCGTACCGCAGAGGTCTGGACGCTAACGAGGCAGAGAGTGCCCCGAGCGGACGAAGGAACGCTCTACGTACATTCCCGAGAAACGAGTTTGTGTCGATGGTGAAGAGTTGACAATCAGAGAAATACCCCAATTGACGATGAGAAAATCCTTGTCAGGATGTTTCATGCAGAGCGGGTTATCGAGCGCATCATAAGAATAAAACTGAGGTATTCAATCCCTGCATTTTAAGGCCGACACCCGATTGATTTTAAGTGTCGCGAATCCTATACGTGCGGTTCGACGGCACTCGGGACACCGTGCTTCTCCGGGAGGTCTCCAGGGCTCATGGCCGCACCCGTTCCAACCAGTCGATCCGACGGTCGATCCGGAAGGCGTATCCCGCAGATATTGGCCGCAGAGCTTTCGGACCCAGTCAAATCTGTGCCTAAGGAAATGACGTTCACTGAGAACGTGAGTCTTCACGGTGCTCGCGTTACCACGCTGCGGCGCTGGCTGCCTGATACTCACGTGCTGGTTACTTTTCTCCGGGATGGCCTTCGGTCTGAAGGAAGAGTCGTTTACTGCCGGCGCAAGGGGAGCGGGACCTTTGCCATTGGGATAGAGCTATTTCCCGACAGGCGCAAAGCCGCATAGGGAACCTAACCTGATCACGAGAGGACGAACGTGGGCGCCGATAAGCGCTTCTTGCCGGGCCAAAATATTCCTTCAAGGAGGCACCACCCGCGAGTCGAGACGCGGGACGGGGTCTGGGTCTACTGGAATTGCAAAGGACGTGAGGATACTTCACAAGTCCGAGACCTGAGCATGGGAGGATTGTTCGTCGAAACAGAAGTGACGCGTGACGTGGATACGACGATCAGGCTTGACTTTCTTGTTCAGGAAGGACAAATCAGGGCCGAGGCTGTTGTCCGCCATGCAAAGCCCGGCAGGGGGCTGGGATTAGAATTCACAGCGCTGACGGAGGAAGACGGCCCCCGTCTGACAGCATTGATGACAAGATTTCGCAGTTCGTCTCAGTCCCGTACCAACTCGAAATGAAAGCGCCCGGCCATTTCCCCTGTCACTGTGCGTTGAAATAGTGAGGAAGCGCACATGGCTCAATATTTTCACATTTGGTGCGTTGTCAGCCGCGGACTGGGACTGAAGTTCACGGCAGTGAGCGAGGAAGATCGCCCGCCCCTGGCAGCATTGATAAGCAGGCTTCGTCAGTTGCGGGAAGTCACATATCCTAAAGCACGGCCGTGGCGCAACCGAAAAGCTCATCCACCAATCGTATCCATCAAGAACGAGGCTTCCTGACCGCTTGGCATCATGCTGGATGGATGAGCCGGAAAGACTGCAACTCGCGGCGCGCGGTCTCCAGTTCGGAAAACCGGCTGCCTTCCTGCTCCAGCAGGTAATACTCCACTCCGCCCGCACTTTCGGCTGCTTCGAAAATGTTTTTCCACTCTCCAGCACCTTCGCCGAGCAGAACCGTGTAACCTTTCGCCGGTTCCGGTGACCAGTCTTTGAGATGGAGAGAACGGATTCTGCCTGGATTCGCGCGAATCCACGCGACCGGATCGGAGCCGGCCTCCAGACAAGTGCCCACATCCAGTTGGAGCATGATCGATGGTTTCGTATTCTTTGCGAGGATTTCAATAGGACGCTGGTTTTCGACGGGAATAAACTCTCTCTTGTGGTTGTGATAGCCCGCCTTTAAGCCGGATGATGCAAGCTGATCGGCCGCAGAGTTCAACGCGTCGGCGACGGCCCTCCAGCCGTCCAGACCGGCTTTCGGATCCGACGAAGCCATGACCATATATTTGCTGCCCAGAATCAGGTTCATGTCGCGTGCCCGGCCGATCTTCTCCGGACTCAAATAGGAACTGTCGTTGTGCGTCGAGAAGCACCGGATGCCGAGATCGTCTAGAAGCTTTCTCATCTGCTTGGTTTGACTCTCGGACCATTCGAAATAGGGCGCGTAGAATTCGACGCCCTGATATCCCATCTGGGCGACGGCGCGCACGGTGGCCTCGGGATCTTTTTTCAATTCCTCGCGGACAGAATAAAGTTCGAGGCCGAGCGGAATCGATTTTGCGGCGCGAGCCGAAACGGCCCACGGCAGCATTGCTGAAAAAGCGAGAAACGAACGACGCGAAAGAGTGTGTGGCGACATGGCTGAATTCTACTGGAGATTCAAAGGGAATTCATTTCATTTTTGTTGGAATACTGATGTTTGCGCGCAGTTCGGGCCGCGGAACAAAGCTCAATCAGTATGAGGCACGGCTTGCGCGGCGCGTCCCGGAACAAGGCTGCGCACGATGACGTACAAGACCGGAATGAACACTAGATTCAAAGTAGTCGCCGCGATCATCCCGCCGAAGACTGTCGTGCTCACGGAAACGCGCCCCGCGCCAGTAGCACAACGCCCAGGATAAACGCAAGGGACGTCTTTAGTCCGCGGTTGCGTGTCCCGGGACGGCTGCGCCCGCAGGCCGCGAATGTCGCGCCCGGAAGAAGGCAAAGCGATCCAGGACCTTCTCCTGGAACTCTTCGAGGTAGAGATAGATCGCCGGAGTAATGAAAAGGGTGATGAACTGCGACACAATCAGGCCGCCGACCACAACGAGTCCGAGCGGCCGGCGCGAGGCGCCATCCGCCCCATAGCCGAGGGCGATGGGCAGGGCGCCCATGAGCGCGGCCATGGTGGTCATCATGATGGGACGAAAGCGCTCCATGCTGGCGTCGTGAATCGCTTGATCGTCTGGTGCACCCTGCTCGACCCGCTGTTGCGCGAAGTCCACGATCATGATTCCGTTTTTCTTCACGATGCCCATGAGCATGAACATGCCGATGAACGCGTATAGAGAAGCCTCGGCGCCAAACAGCCACAGGGTCAGCAGGCCACCGACGAGCGCAACCGGCAACGAGGAAAGAACGGTGATCGGATGCAAGTAGCTCTCGTACAAAATGGCCAAAATCACGTACATGACAAAGACCGCCAGAACCATGAGGATGGTGAGGCTCGATACCGTGTCGCGGAACGTAAGCGCTTCGCCCCGGAACTCGCCGCGAATTCCCGCCGGCAAGACTTGCTTCGCGGCCTTCTCCACGAAATCAGTTGCCTGCCCAATGGAATAGCCTGGCTTCAAGTTGAAGAACAGCGTGGCGCTCGTGAATTGGTTGATGTGATTGACGGATTGCGGGCCCAACATCGGGTGCCAGGTCGCCAGGGCGTTGAGCGGAACCATGCGCGAGCCGTCGTCGCTCTTGATGTACAGCAGATGAAGATCCTGAGGCTCGGAACGCTGATCGTCGGCAACTTCCAGGATTACCTGGTATTGGTCGGTGGGCTTCTTGATGAGATAAACGTAGTTCTGCGAGTACGCTTGGTGCAGAAGATTGAGAACCCTCGTCTCGGAGACGCCGTAGGTCTTGGATTGCTCGCGGAGGATGTCGACCTGCAGATTCGGGGTATGGTTGAACAGGTCGGAGTTGACAAAGAGGAACCCCGGGAACTCGGACATTTTGCGCATCAGGGTTGCCGAGCTGGCATAGACCTCGTTCGGATCGATCCCGGAAATGGAATAAGCAAATTGGCCCTGCAGCTGCGCCGTGGCTCCGGTGCTAATCTGCAGCACCGGCTGGGGCTTGAGAAATGTGACCAGACCGGGGACTTTGGAGTTCAACTGTCCCATCAACTGCCCCGTTACGGCTTCAATGGGAGGACGCTTATCAGGAGCCTTTAGAAACGCGAGTACCAGGCCTTGGTTGGCGGGGAAGAACGAATTGTTGCCGCTCATGGTGAAGGTCATGTCCACGGCCGGGTTGGTATGGAGGACGTCCTCGACCTCTTTTTGGTGGATATGCATTTCGTAGTGCGACGTGCCCTCCTGAGCGATGAACACGCCGAGGGCGAAGGAACTGTCGCCGATGGGGAGGAAGGCCTTCGGGACGATATAGAAAAGGTAGCCGGTTCCCAGCAGGCATACCACCCAAATCGCCAAGGAAATCCAGCGATACCGAAGGAAAAACCACAACGAACGCCCGTAGACAGCTAGCACCCTTTTTTCCGCGCCGCCGATAACGCGCTCGATCCAGTTCTTCTCCGCCCGCTCTCCGCGCTCCTGTAGCAGGCCGGAACACATCAACGGCGTGAGCGTCAGCGAAACGATGCCGCTGGCGAAAATCGAAACGATGATGGTGACGGAGAACTCGCGAAAAATCCGCCCCACTAGGCCGCTCATAAAGAGCAGCGGGAGAAATACGGCGGCTAGGGAAATGGTCATGGCGAGAATCGTAAAGCTGATTTCCCTGGCGGATTGTAGGGCGGCTTGGAGGGCACCGAGGCCACTCTCCATAAGGCGAACGGTATTCTCCAGGAAGACGATGGCGTCATCGACCAAGAATCCGATGGCTAGCGTCAGGGCCATTAAGGACAGGTTGTCCAGGCTGTAGCCCAGGATGTCCATGACCACGAAGGTGAGCAGGAGCGAGAGAGGCAGCGCCACAACCGGGATCAAGGTGTCGCGCGCGCGGCCTAGAAAAATAAAGATCACCAGGACAACCAAAGCGAACGCGATCAACAGCGTCTCCTGAACATCCTTGACGCTGTTCACGATACCTTGCGAACGGTCATAGATGGGAACGATCCCAACAGAACTGGGGAGCTGGGCCTGCACCGTGGGAAGGAGGTCGCGGATGGATTTGGCAACCTCGACCGCGTTTGATCCCCCGCGCCGGAAAACCGCAACGACCACCGTAGCCGCCGGAACCTCGTGTCCGCGGTACCAAAAGCGCATGCTGATGCGTTCGTCTTGCAATCCGTTTTTTACAGTGGCGACGTCTTTCAGGTAGACCGGAGCGCCGTTGCCTTGCCTGACGATTAAATCCTCATACTGGCCCGCTTCGCTGAGTTGCCCTTCAGGCTGAAGCAAGAAGGTGTGATGGGCGCCGTCAAATTGGCCTGCTCCCGTGTAGCTGGTGCCGTTCTTCAGCGCCGCCGTCAAATCATCAATGGTTAGACTGCGCGCGGCCATCGCGGAAGGATCGGCCTTGATGCGTACCGCGGACTGAGCGCCGTACACGGCTACCTGGCTCACGCCCGGGAGAATGCTGATGCGCTCGCCGACTTGCGTATTGGCGTAGTCGAAGAGCTGGCCCTGGGTGGCGCTGTCGCTGGTGATCCCGACGTACATGATGGGCTGGTCGTTAGGATTAGTCTTGGTAAAGGTGGGCGGGCTCGGCAAATCCACGGGGAGCTGCGCCGTCGCGCGCGTAATGGCCGCCTGAACGTCGGTTGCCGCGGCATCCACACTCTTGGAGAGATCGAACTGCAGGACAAAACTCGAGTGCCCCTGTCCACTGTTGGAGGTCACCAACTGAAGGCCGGGGATCTGCATGAACTGACGCTCGAGCGGGGTGGCCACGTTGTTCGCCATCGTCTCTGGCGTTGCGCCGGGATAGCCTACGTTGACTTGGATGACGGGATAGTCGACAGCAGGCAGGTCATTGACCGGCAAGGCAAAATAAGCGAGTACGCCAAAAACGATGGCCGAGATCGTGAGCACTGCGGTCATCACCGGGCGGCGAATAAATGGTTCAGACAGATTCATGGATCCGCGTCCCCATTACTTTGCGCTCGCTGGCGCATTCGCCAGCGCCCCTGCAGGTCCAGCGCCGGCGGTATCCACACGCACCTTGCTGTTCGGGGCTACGGTCATCTGGCCAGCCACGATGACGTTCTCTCCAGCGGCGACACCTTGGGTAATCACCACGTTATCGCCTTGCCGCTGACCTAAGGTCACGAGTCGAAGGTCCGCGGTGTTATCGGGCTTCACCACGTAGACGAAGGGACCCTTTTGGCTGATCTGGGTGGCTTGGTTGGGGATCAGCACCGCACCTTTCTGCGTTGCCAGGACTAGCCTGACGTTGACAAATTGACCGGGCCAGAAATGATGATCGGGGTTGGAGATGGTGGCGCGCAAATTGACCGTGCCGGTGCCGTTCTGGACGGTGTTGTCGAGAAATGTGAGTTGGCCGCCGTGGGCGCGGTCTTCCGGATCGGAGGGCAGCCTCACGAAGGTCTTCAGCGTTCCGCGAGCCATCTCCTTCTGCACGTTGGGGAGGTCGCGCTCGGTTATGGTGAAGTCCGCATAAATCGGATCCAGGCGCTGGATCAGCAACAACCCGGTCGTGTTGGCCTGTACGACGTTTCCGACATCGACCAGCCGCGCCCCGGCGCGGCCCTGGATCGGCGAGTGGATATAGCAATATTCCAGGTTGAGCTGGGCGGTTTCGAGGGCCGCTTCCGCCGATTCCACCTGCGCCTGATCGACGTCGACGGTGCTCTTTTTGATATCGTAATCCTGTTTGGAGGTGACCTTGGAGCCGAATAGCTCCGAGCTGCGCGCGAACTCCACCTTGGCGAGTTCGCGCGCAGCTTTTGCCTGGGCCAGAGCGCCCTTTGCAGAATCGAGCTGGGCTTGATACGGACGCGGATCAATCACAAAAAGCAACTGCCCTTTGGCCAGATCAGCGCCATCTTGGAATTGCCTTTGCGTAATGCGGCCGCCGACTTGCGGGGTTACGGTAACCGACTCGAAAGCGAAGCTCTTGCCGATCTCGTCGAGGTAAACGGGCACATCTTGGGCTTGCGCCTTGACTACGCTCACCAGGGGCGGAGGCGGGAGTTGAGGACCGGCAGCTAGGGGATTCGCCCGGTTACAGCCCGACGCTGCGATTGGCAAGGCAAACAACGGTAAGACATACAGAAATCCGAGCTTCAACTTCAATCTTAGCCTCCCCTCGTCTGCCCATACGCTACCAGCCAAGGGTATATTGCGGGCCAAGCCCAACAGCCCACCGTTGACATCACGCCCTGCGCGTATTTCCGAAGTCTGTGAGGTCCGGTTCCACTCATAAAGCGAGACACACCATGACTGGATTAGACGCCAACGAAGGGAATGCGTTACTTTTCGCGAGTTGCATTGCGAACCTGCGGCAATCTGCGCCTCAGATGCCACAGTGCCAATTGTACCCCGCCGGCTGTCCTCCCCCGGCCCATTCTTCCGGAGTCGAGAACTCAGTAGAAATCGCGGGAATTGATTCTTTTTCCGGAAAGCCCGAGCTGCAGGACCTCCATCTGGTCCGGCCGGTCAAAAACCTTGCCCGGGAAAAAGATCTTCGCCAGCACTCGCACGCCGCCGAACGCCACGCCCAGGACTACGGCCACCACCATGAACAACCCCGTCCCAAGAATAATCTTGACCAGGGTTGTAACCAAGGGCGGATCGGTGACCGTTTGGTGAGGCTCGTTCCACGTCACTTCCGTTTCGTAAATCACCGCGCTCCGCAGCGAATCGCCATACGCCGCTGAAGATGGCTTCAGTACCAGGGAGAGCAGGGAAGCCTTGCGTTCAATTGTCGTTCCCGCCTGCTTGGCCGCTGGCGAGAGCGCCTGCTCCAGATGTCGCAGGTGCTGCTCCGCCAGTTGCGGCGTGGGATATTCCAGCAGCAACAATCCTGCCGAGTCCTTGCCGTTGCGATATTCCGCGACCATAGCCTCCGCGCCAGAGGCAAATCCTGCCTCATTCACCAGGTTCGTGAATTCCTCTCGTTTCAGCGAGTTCAGCGCATTCCGCAACGCCGCAGGCCCCAGCGCGTACCTTTGCGTTCCATCCGAGAAGCCGCTCGGCAAGTACGCTCGAATCGGCGGCAGCGGCGACTGGCTGGAATGTTTCCGGACCATCTCCGCAAGCTGTTGCAACTCATCGGTCGTCGGATTCTGCGGGGGCCGGACTTCCAGAATCAGGTTGCCTAGGAGCAGCAGGAGGCGCTCCTGGTCGATCGCCGAGGGCCCGCCGACCGTGGATGGATGCATGCCCGGCCCGAACTCCGCGGTGTACGCTTCGTACGCGCCGCTGGGGTCCCGGAATTGCCGGAGTATGACTCCAACCTTCTGCGTTCCATCGGAATACTCATTAGCGAGCGCGTCCGTCAAACCCGACTCGGCAGATACCTGTGCTCGCCCTTCGTCACTCTTGATCCTGATGGGGGAGTTGACGGTTTTCCATCGCCCAAATTGTCCGGGGAAAACCTGCTCGAGCGCACCCTGCGCAGACAAACGCGGTACGGCGCCCACGACGGCCGCAAAAAGCGACAAGAATATGAGGCAATACTTTCGCATCCCAGCCTCTATTAGACACCAACTGCCTAGTTTTGGTTGCGAGATTGTTCAACTGCTACCGCGCTGGGACGCCCCGCACCGGGTTTGGACGGCTGATTCATCGTCACGCTATTCATGCTCTCCAGGTAGCTTACTACGCCCTGATACAGCCCCTCGGCCACCCGCTGCCTTTGTTCGGGCTTCTTAAGCATTTGCTCGTCCGCCGGATTACTCAGGAACGAAATCTCCGTCAAAATCGACGGCATATCCGCGCCGATCAGCACCACGAAGGGCGCTTTCCGCACGCCGCGGTTCTTCATCGGCTTGTTCGACTTTTGAATCCGCTTAGACAGGGAATCCTGGATGTCTTCGGCAAGTTCTTTGGACTCGTCAATCTTTTCCGTCCTCGCGATTTTCATCACCAGGTCCTGCAGCTCGTGAACGCCTCCCTGCGCCGTGGCGTTTTCGCGCGCCGCCACTTCCATCGCCTCCGCCGAGCCCTTCAGGTTCAGGTAGTACGTCTCGATGCCGCGCGCCGCGTGGTCCCTGCTCGAATTCGCGTGAATCGAAATAAACAGATCCGCCTTGGCCTGGTTCGCGATGTTGGTCCGCTCTTCCAGCGGAACAAAGCTGTCGTCCGAGCGCGTATAGATCACGTTCGCGCCCGGCAGCCGCTGCTCGATGATTTTCCCGAGCCGCAGCGCCACATCCAGGCACAGGTCTTTTTCCATCAACCCGGTCGGGCCAATCGTTCCCGTATCGTGCCCGCCGTGACCCGCGTCGATCACGATCCTTCCAATCTTCAAGCCCAACGCGCGGGTCAGCGTGGACTGCCCATCGCGCGTGGGTTGTGGCGCGCTCGCCGGCCGGATTAAATCCGGTTTCGCGCTCGAGGTAGCTGCTTTGATTGATTTCGATTTGGCGCTTTTCGCGCTTGGCGGCGAATTGCGTGTGACTGCGGAAGAATTGTTCACCGCCCCGGAATCGTTAATCGCGCCGCTGCTAGTCGCGCTCCCGTTGGTCGTGCCCCCGCTTATCGCGCCACTGATGGCGCTCTGCGAATTTTCTATCCGCTGCTGCGGAGCGGAATCCGCGTCCGTCCCCATACCCTTTGGTGCCGCGTTCTGAACCGTTCGCGCTTCACCAGCCGCCACCGTGCTCGCATTCGAATCTTCCGCCACCGCCGGCTGCGGCTTTTTCCCCTTGGCGGTGCGCACCGCCGCCTCTGGCTGCGGAGCTCCATACAAATCAATCAAAAGCTGCGTCGGATGGTACATAAGCGAAGCGGCGTAATCCTTCACTCCGTTCACATCCAGCACCACACGCACCACGCCGCTATGATTCTGCGCCACACGAACGGCAGTCAGCAGGCCGCCGTCAACGTGGACATTCCCGCGAGCGACTTCCGGCGTCAGCCGCGCCGCGTGCAAATCGAAAAAGATGCGGTCGGGATTCGCGATGCGCCCGGAAGTGTATACCACGCTGTCCTCGAGATCGATCGTCACCCGCGCCGCATCGCCGTTGGCAGCCGCGCGAATCCGCAGCACCCGCGGAATCTCACCCGATGCAGACCGGCTCGCGGACTTGCCCCCGGAGTGCACCGGCGCGATCGCGCGCGCTTCCTCGGCGGTTGGAGAGGCGTTCGTCGAATTTGACGCCACGCCACTCGTCGCGGACGACGCCTCGCCGTTCTGCAGCAGCGCCAATTCCGCCAGCGCTTCTTGTGCTTCGCGTTTCCTTGGCGAACGCGGGTAGCGTTTCAGGAAATCTTCATAAGTCTTTTTCGCCAGCGCCGTGTCTCCCAGCTGATCGCGCTGCAGTTTCGCCGTTCGCAGGGTCGCATCCTGGCAATACCGGCTCGTCGGATATTCGCGAACCAGGAATTGGTAGGAATCGGTCGCCGACTGGTAGTAGCTTCTCCCAAACCGGTCGCCCATCTCGGTGTAAAGTTCCGCCACTGCCAGAAGGGAATCGGGGACTTCAGGGGCTCGCGGCGTTATCAAAGCGACGCGGCGATATCCGGTCACCACCAGTTTATAATCCGCTAGCGTACGCTTCTCGGTAGGTTTGCTGTTCAGCGCCGCGCGCTGCTCTTCGGCCCGCGCGAATTGCGCGGAAGCGGACTGGCGCCTCACCGCGGCCGTGGCTGTGGCCGCAGCCTCCGCAGCCGTTTTCCCCGGCGCGGCAGCGGCAACGGTCAGCACAAAACCCAGCGCCACAAAAACTGGCGAAAGGCGGGCGAAGCCCTTGTGCAAAATTTTTTTGCTACCAAGCATCAACCTACATCCCCCAAAAACACCAAACTACATTCCTCAAACGCCACTCCATCCTATCCGGAAACCTGAACTCAATTCGCCAATACATTCAAAATGTTCCAGGCCCGAACCCCAGAGCTCCTGGAAACTAAAAACGAACGACTAAAAACTTACAACTCTTTCTATTCGTTAGTGAATACGACGCGGCCGTCTGCTGTAACGTCTTTGTGGATCGCATGTGCATTGATGAACGCATCCGCAAGCCGGCCCGAACCCGGCCGGAAATAGGCGTTCTGCACTCTCTGAACATAGTTTCGCGTCTCTCGATACGCGGGGATGCCATGAGCCCGGTCGACAGCACCTTCCCCCGCATTGTACGCCGCCAAGGCCAAATCCAGGTTGCCATTGTATCGTTCTAGCAACCACTTTAAATGCTTAACCCCCGCGTCAATGTTTTGTTGCGGGTTGAACACGTCATAAGCGCCATACCGTTGGGCCGTCGTGGGAATCAACTGCATCAATCCGCCGGCTCCCTTGCGCGAATACGCCCGTGGATTCCAGTTCGATTCCGTTTCGATCACCGCGCGCACTAGTGCAGGATCCACGCGATGCCGGTCGGCCGCTTCTCGAACCAACTTTTCGGTGCCGTCACGCCCGATGTCCATGGCCGGACGGTTGCTTCCCGAAAAAGAAGACTCGGCGGGCAGGTAGATGTTCGTGCGCCGCTTCGAGGCATTGAGCCTGGCAGTCAACGGCGGTTCCGCGTTTACAAAAAACGGCCGTCCCGCATCGTCAACGACCTTGGCGATCTGGCCACTGGCGCCCCGCGCGAAAACAGTCGCGCAAAGGACCAGCATCGCTAGAAGAAGCCCTGCCGTGATTGCCGTGCGTTTTTTCATCAGCCTACCTTGGTAAAGCCAAACAACAATCTTGGAGCCTACTACACAGTGGACAGTTTTCAACAGCGCCCCGCAGCGGTCAATGTCCCTTCAGTACTAGGGCCCCCGCCGAGCGGTCTACCCTGGGGGAGATCGCCTGGCGATGGCTCTCCTTGCGAAGTCGTGTTGGCGGGGATGTCGAACTGGTTTAGGCCGTAAATGCAAACGTATCCCCCCGGACACGCTTCTGGCACCACGGGGATTATAGCAAGGGTTCGATCAAGGAGGGGACGCTCTCCAAGGCCACTTTTAGGCCAGTTGTGTCTTTTCCGCCAGCTTCGGCCAGGTCAGGTCTTCCCCCGCCCGAACCCCCTACCCGTTTGGCCAGTGCCTGTATCAGCTTGCCAGCATGGACTTTATCGGTGAGGTCCTT
>WNFS01002636.1_pt1 | contig 20852 bp, 22 predicted proteins | sample 5400141 | NCBI WGS metagenome assembly WNFS01 (sample SAMN13153358, study PRJNA577476) | soil metagenome | isolation source: 60 cm saprolite under Madrone tree | place: USA:California | collected 2016-06-14
AGCCTGTTGCCCAAATGAAATCAAGTTGGGTTTAGCACGTAGCCGTGGGCTTTATGCCCGCGTTCAAGTACCGCCAGAAGAATTCTTTAATTGTGTTTGAACGCGGGCATAAAGCCCACGGCTACGTGCAGACCGCCGATGTTTTCCTTTTGGGCAACAGGCCCGTAAGCCCGGGGTTCCAAAGCGACGTAACCTTTTACACACTTTTGGAGTTTCTGTATTAAGAGAGGACGCGCGATATGGCCGCCGCCTTCGCCTCTCGGATCCTGAGAAGCCAGCTTTTTAATGTCACTCCGGTCGATCCGCTGACATTTGTGCTCGTTCCGGCTTTTCTGCTGGCGGTGGCGGCGTTGGCTTGCTTGCTGCCGGCCGGGCGCGCGACACTGGATCCGACAGCGGCGCTTCGAGCGGAGTAGCTTGTCGAGCCAACTCCTTTCCGCTCAAGCGTGTCTACAACTTCTTGATCTGGTACTGAAACCAAAGGATCTTTGACGATTTTTTGAAGAAACATTTTGAGCCGACGGCCGTATTAGAGGTGAAAGGGAGGAGTACATGAACCACAGATCCGTGCTTTTCATCGCCCTTGCTGCGATGCTGCTGGTGGCTGTTTCCGCATGGGCGCACCACAACATGTCCGCGATTTTCGACTTCAACGATCGTGTTACCCTGAGCGGCACGCTTACCAAGGTTGACTGGAGAAATCCCCATATCGAACTAATCGTTGATGCCAAGAGCGGAGATCAAGTGCAAACCTGGTCATTCGAAGGACCGCCGCCGTCCTTTTTCCGGGCTCGCGACATCAACAAGAGCGACGTCGAGAGCGCCCTCGGCAAGACCGTTACTGCGGAGGCAAGTCGCGCCAGAGACGGCTCTCGCAATGGACTTCTGCGGGTAATGACGCTGCCGGACGGGAAAGTCGTGTCGGCGTGTCCACAGAATTGTTGAGAAACCGTAGCCGCAGATTTCACATCTTAAAGGAGATTTCCAAGTGAACAATTCGTACCGGATTGCAATCACGACTACGGCGGCTGTGGTGTTTGCCGCATTGCTGGCTGCCGTTCCCGGAGAGGCTCAGCTTCCAAAGGACCCTGTCGAACGGGCCAAAATCATAGCGCAGATACTTCAGGCCAATTCTCGCCAGCTAACCCTGTTCGATCGCCAGGGCAAGGAGCTGAACCAAATAGGACCGCGAGACCTGTACAACCAGCCAGTCCTCTCCCCGGATGGCAAGCGACTGGCCGTGATCAGGACGGATTTAGACAAGGAAACCAATGACCTCTGGGTATTCGACGTGGGCACCGGCAAGGGCGCGCAAATCACCGTGAGCCAAACGAGGGAAGGGGCATCAGCGCCAGCCTGGTCTCCGGATGGAAGCCAGCTGGCTTATGTTGCGTTGCGCGGAGGCTACTTCGGTTTGTATCGAAAACCTTCGGACGGCGACGGGCCCGAGGAGCTTCTCTATCGCGCCTCCGCCCCGCTGACGCTCACGGACTGGTCACAGGACGGACGCTTCCTGACTTACTTCTCAACGGACCTTTCAGGAGGCGGCCTATACGCGCTGCCGGTCAATGCCACCGGAGAGCGGAAATCGATTGAAGCCTTCCGCAGCCCCTCTCAGGTCCAGGGCCCGCGCCTTTCCCCGGATAGCCGCTTCATGTCCTACACATCGAACCAGTCCGGAAAAAATGAAATCTTTGTGCGCCCATTCGATCCGGCGGCGGCTCCGGGTGCTGCACCGGCCGCTGGGCCGTGGCAGATTTCCGATCAAGGCGGCAACGGGATGGCGTTTTGGCGGCGGGACGGCAAGGAGTTTTATTATCTGGCCGCCGATCGATCGATAATGGCGGTGGAAGTCGGCACTGCTCCGGCATTCCAATTCGGAAAGCCGAAGGTGCTCTTCCGTCCCCCCGAAGCGACCCTGACCGGCGTCGCACCTGGAACGGCTAGCATCAGCCGCGACGGTGACCGAATCGTGATCGCCGTACCCCCGCCTCAACTCCGGCAGATAACCGTGCTCGACCGGCAGGGGAAAGTCCTAAGCACCGTTGGGCCGCCGGGTTCTTATCTCCAGCCCGGCCTTTCTCCCGACGCAACGCGCGTGGTCGTGATGAGAAACGATCCCCGGACCGCAAACCAGGATATCTGGACGTTCGATCTTGCCACCGGCAAAGGTAACGCGGTCACTAACGATACTCCACCGGAAAATGCGCCTGTCTGGTCTCCGGACGGAAAGCAGGTGGCCTACGTTTCGACCCGCGAGAGCTACGCCGGCATTTATCGGAAAGCCTGGGATGGAACCGGCAACGAAGAGGTTTTGTTCCGCTACACCCCGGGCGCCGGCATGGTCCTCACCGACTGGTCTCCGGATGGAAAGTTCCTGACCTTCTACACTGGAGTATTGTTGCTCGTGCAGTTGCGCCCGGATCAGCAAGCCCTGGATCGCAAAGCCATTGAGTGGTTGCGAGAGGATTACGATGTTGTGCAGGGCCGGTTTTCGCCCGACGGGCGTTTCCTCGCTTTCCTGTCGAACGAAGCCAACGTCGACAAGATGGAGGTCTACGTCCGCCCGTTTGATGCGAATAAACCAGAGGCTCCGGCGGGTCCGGCCGTGCAAGTGTCGAAAAGCGGTGCTCTCGGCATGGTTTCCTGGCGTCAGGATGGGAAGGAAATGTATTTCCTGACCCGCGACTGGGAGGTCATGGCCGTAGACATTACGACTGCTCCAGCGTTCCAGGCAGGGACTCCAAAGCTTCTGTTCAAGCTGCCTGGTCCTATGCCCGGAAACCCGGCGCAATGGAAGAACGTCAGCAGCGACGGCCAACGATTCATCTTCGCCATGCCGGCGAAATGAACGCGGGCTAAAGCCGGCGACTACATTTTCGGATCAACGTTTTCGGACCAACGTTTCCGGACCAACGTTTTCGGATCAACGTTTTCGGATCAACGTTTTCGGATCACGTTCGAACCAATGTAGTCGCGGGCTTTAGCCCGCGTTTTTCGTTCCCTGGCGGAGCCGTTAGTTGCTCTTGCCACCCGATTCGGTATACGCCAACTTCACATTGTTCTTCAGGCGATTCGCGTCTGCAGGGGCGTAGCCGGAATATTTTGCGGGCTGCTTCCAACTCGCCGCGATGTCGTCCACGCTCTTGCCCGCTTTTTTCGCCGCCACCACGTCGTTGAAGAATTCGCGATTGAAGGCGATGTACTCCTTGAGATCGGCCATCGTCATCTGCGTGCTGTGCCCGGTGATGATGGTGTCCACGTTCTTGAGCGCGTCATATCCCTTCTGGAGACTCTCTCCAATCAGAGCCGCGCTGCCTCCGTTATTGGCATCAAGGAGCGGGAGGTTCTTGCCGGAGAAGATATCGCCTGCATGGACGATTCGGAGCGCCGGGAAAAGGACCCATGCGTCGCCGTTCGTGTGACCGCGCCCGAAGTAGAACAAATCAATCTCGTCAGGACCCTTGAAGAGGGTCATTTTGTCCTTGAACGTGCGCTTCGGCAACCCGCGGCCGTTGTTGGCCTGGAAGATGGTCTGCGGCGGGATGGTCTGATCCGCGGCAGTACTGTTAGGGATCATCTTCACCATGTTGGTCTTCGTGTTCTCCTGCACGATGATGTCGATCGTGGCGGGGAACTCGACGTTGCCGCTGACATGGTCGCCGTGTGTATGCGTGTTGATCAGCGTTGTCACCGGTTTGTTGGTCAGTTCCTTGATCTTGTCAAGGATCGGCTGACCCCAGCCCGGATTCTTCGCATCGACGACGACGACTCCTGAGGCCGTGATGAACACGGCTGTATTCCCGCCGCCGCCTTTGAGCACGAACAGGTTGTCCTTCAGTTTCTCGACCTCGACAACCTTGGGTGCCGGCTGCCCGCCGCGACCCGCCTGCTGCTGCGCTGCAACGACCAGCGACAGCGAGGCGACGCCGAGCAGCACGCCTAGAACAATATTTCGTTTCATACTCGAGCCTCCATTATTTGACCCATCGCGTTGATTGCCGATCATAACGCAGCCACCTTCGCTTGTCATTCAAGTTCCGGATCTGGTAGAGTCGCCCAAAATCGAAATCATTGCTCAGGTTCAGCGCGTAGTTCTACTTCGATTAGGAGGTCCAGTGAAGATCATTCAGCGCATTCTGGTTTCGCTCCTCGTATTCACGACGCCGGTTCTGGCGCAAACCAATCCAGACTGGCACCGTCAATTCCCGGCATTCAAGATCGCTGGGAATCTGTATTACGTAGGCACAGCCGATCTCGCCGTTTACCTGATCAACACTCCGCAGGGAAACATTCTGATCAACTCGGACTTCCCCGAAGATGTCCCGCTAATCCGGAAGAGTATCGAGCAGCTTGGTTTTAAGTACACCGACACGAAAATCCTGCTCATCAGCCACGCGCACGGCGATCACGATGCGGCGACCGGCCTGATCAAGAAGGACACGGGCGCACGATTGATGGTCATGGACGCCGACGTTCCCGAGGAGGAAAGCACAGCACCCGGACGTCCGGGCGCTCACGTGGATCGCGTGTTGCACGATGGAGACACGGTTGAACTCGGAGGTTCGAAGTTGACGGCCCGATTGACACCCGGTCACACGAAAGGCTGTACCACGTGGACGATGCAGGTGCAGGAAGGCGGACGGAAGCTGGAAGCCGTGATCATCGGCAGCCCCAATGTCAATGCGGGTTACGTTCTGGTAGGCAACAAGAATTATCCGCAGATCGCACAGGACTATGTGAAGACCTTTACGGTTCTCAAGAACTTACCGGCTGACTTGTTTCTGGGCGCGCATGGGGCTTATTTCGGCTTGAAGGATAAGTATCCGAAGATGAAGAGCGGCGGACCGAATCCGTTTATCGACCCCGCCGGCTACAAGACCTACGTTGCTGAACGGGAAGCCACTTTCCAGAAGGAATGGGAACGGCAGAAGCAAGGTCCGGGTTCACGCACCCCTTAGCTTCACTTAATTCGCGCAATTTTAGTGGTCCGCGCCAACCGCGTGGTTGCCGGGTCCCTGACCGCTCGCATCCTTTAGATATGCGACCACTGCATCGGCCAGCTTCAAGAGCGCCTTTCCTGTGGCCTCGCTCTGGGCTTTGGTAACTGTCTCGGAGAAGTTGAGGTCCCCAGGGGATTTCCTGGTCGCGATGCGCTCAGCGGTCTGAGCTGTATGGGTCACGATGCCGGTGCGAACATCGAGTAACACGGCTTCGGCCGTGCATCCGGCCTTCACCTCGTCGGCACCTATCAAACGGTCCTGCTGAAACGTCTGGACACGTGTCGCGTAAACCAGAAGCAGGTCTGCCTGAAATCGAGCCGCTGCCTCACGCAGATAAGGAACCGTTCGCTTCTCTGGAATCAGTAATGTGGCATCATACGAACTTCAGTAAGTTGGGGTGATGACCTGAGGTCTTGCAGAAACCGCTCGGAGTTTTGTATTTCGAGATCTGCAAGTGCCTGGGACCAGGTGTAGCGTGGGGCGAGCCCCAGCACCGCAAGTCTGCGACGATCATCGAGCGTAATGCGCGCAGTGAGGATTCGTTGGATGTCCTCATTCGAAAGAACTTCCTGGTCACCTTTGAACAAGGATTCCTGAAGGCGGCTTGTATCGCTTCCCAGGATCCCCTGGTAGGGAGGTGGAGCAGCGGCCACCTGCCTCTTAACAGCGCATCCAACGTTCATCAAAAACAAAGCCAAAATCAGTCTCTGTGTCATGAACTTCAAGACGCGCCTGGTGGCTGAAAAGTTGAACGCGGGCTAAAGCCCGCGACTACATTCAGATCAGACGTTGATCCCAAATGTAGTCGCGGGCTTTAGCCCGCGTTGTTTCACGCTACGTCTTGAGCCTGGGAATGAGACGCTCCGCATTTTCGCGATTGATCGCGCGGCGCTGGGCATCGGTGAACGGCTTGTATCCAGTCAGCCCCTCGACAGCTTCGGATGCCGGACGAAGCGGGTAATCGGTCCCGAAGAGCACATTCGATAACGGAACCAGTTCCATAACGCCATCAAGCGCTCCCGGATGGTTGGCCTGCGCAATTTCGTAGTAGAACTTCTTCAACTGCGGGGCCGCGCCGTCCTTCAGCCATGGATCTTTTCTCTCTGCCGCAAGACGCTCGAATCTGCCGAGCAGGAATGGCACGGTGCCGCCGCCGTGAGAGAAGATGAAACGGATGTTGGGAAACTTCGCGGCGGTTCCGCTATACAAGAGGCTGGCGATCGTTCGCGTCGAGTCCGTGGCGTATTCGATGGTGGACACGGTAACGCCGGGAACAAGTCCGGTGCAACATCGGGGTTGCGTGGGATGCACGTAAACAATGGCCCGCCTTCGATTCAGTTCCTCATATACGGATGCGAAAGCCGGATCGCCAAGGTATTTGTCGTCAAAACTCGTCATCAATCCGATACCGTCCGCCTTCAATGTATCCAATGCGTACTCGATTTCGCGCAGACTCCCTTGAGTATCGGGAAGGGGAATGGCGGCAAAGAAACCGAAGCGGCCGGGATGATCCTTCACCATCTTTGCTCCGTACTCGTTGCAATCGCGCGCGAGCTTGCGGGAATTCTCGACGCCGCCAAGCCATACGCCCGGCTGTACGAGTGACGTGATGGAAGTTGCAATCCCATTCTTGTCCATTTCCGCGAGCGACATTTCGGGCGACCACGCCGGCGTGCGGCCGCTTTCCCTTTGCGCCAGGATCGCTTCCAGATGCCGCGGCGGTATGAAGTGATGGTGGAAGTCCACTCTGCGAGGCGCGCCGCGGGCTGCTCCCGTGTTCTGCGCAACCGCGGCCAGAGGCCCGCTCATTGCCGCAGTCATGGTAAAGCCCAGTGCGCCAGCCATGAAACGTCGCCGGTTCGGTTCGTCTGAAAAAACGGAATTTTGATTCGCTTTCATGACGGGATCATTACCCCCAAATTTATCTCACTGTGTTTGTCAACCATGCCAATTGAGCATCCGCGTCTGTAGTCGTCCGCCTCGTTACTGTAGCGGCGCTCTATGAGCGCCGGTTTTTTCCTGGAATCAACGAAATACCGGCAGTCATAGACCGCCGCTACGGAGGACGGAACGCGTGCATCATCGCCTTCTCGCAGGTCGTGATGGCTTGAAGGCATAGTACTCCACTGCGCAGACGCGCGCATCCCGAATGCCGGAATCTGTCGTAATAAGGGTCAAGTTCCATTCAGACACTGGTATTGGTTCTGAAGACACAGGCGCTTTCTGACGCAGATGCGTCCCAGACCCAAGAAACGAACGTGGCTGCTTTGCCGGAATGATGCGTACGTAGGGTTTACCGAAGCGGGTTACCACAATCTCTTCACCCTCAGCTGCAATATCCAGCAACGCCGCATCACGGCGCAAGGAACGAAGGGTTACCCAGTCTTCTTCATGTCTGACATTATGTCAGACACGAACAATGCTTTAGCAAGCACGAGCGGTCCATCGTCCATCCGTTAGGGTCGGGGTAGTGCTATACTGATTTCGTAGTACAAAATTGGAGAGGTAGGAATGTCCGAATCCATCATTACGAGAAAAGGCCAGGTAACCATTCCGAAAGAGATTCGTGACCACCTGAAGGCTAGAGTAGGCGAAAAGGTCATGTTTGTGTTGAGAGGCGAAGACGTGGTGTTGAAAGTGGTGCGCGGTAACATTCTAGACCTGAAGGGCTCGGTTAAGCCGCGAAAGCGCCCGGAGGATTTCGAAGCGGTCCGGCGGTCCGTGAAACGAGCCGTAGCAGGAAAAATCTCGCAGAATGAATGAACGCTTTGTAGATACAAACGTTTTCCTTCGCTTCCTTACCAATGACGACCCTGCAAAAGCAAGACGAGCGGGTGCGCTATTCAAAGACGCTGTGGCGGGCAAGGTGCAACTCAGGACTGGTCTCCTTGTGGTCGCCGAAATCGTCTGGACGCTGGAGTCTTTTTACGGACTCGAGAAGAAGGATATTGCGGAGAAGGTATCGATAATTCTGAATACTCCAAACCTCGTCTGTCCCGAGGCTCGATTGATTCGGCTGGCACTGGATCTTTACGTCGAGCAGAACATTGATTTCATTGATGCATATCACGCTTTTTACTTGAAAGACGAACAGCTCACTACGGTTGTCACATACGACCGCAAACACTTCGGTCGCGTGAATTGGCTGGAAATTCTTGAACCCTGACCTCCAGCTCTACTCCGCCAGAAATTGAAAATCGAAAGAATTTGCACATACAGGGGAAGATTGCGTATATAACGACAAAGACTCATTCGGTAGAACTTAAAGGGCTCTTGTCTCAGGAGGTAGCGCATATGAGGATCGTATCCGTTCTCGTCGCTTTCACATTAATGGTGACCTTGGCCATGGCCGGCCAGTCCGCGTCGTCCAGCGCGCAGACGGCGCAGCCGCAGGTCACTTTCAGCAAGGATGTCGTACCGATCCTGCAAGAACGCTGTCAGACATGTCATCATCCGGGGACGTTTGCGCCAATGTCCCTTGTGACGTATGAAGAAGCCAGACCCTGGGCGAAGTCGATCAGGCAAAAGGTTCTCGCGCGGGAGATGCCGCCGTGGCACATCGACAAAAACGTTGGCGTCCAACGGTTCAGTAACGACATCTCTTTATCGGATGAGGAAATCGCGGTCATCGTCAAGTGGGTGGACAGCGGAGCGCTACAGGGAAATCCTGCCGACATGCCGCCTGCGCGCAAATTCGAAGACAAGGAAACATGGCAGATCGGGCAACCGGATCTCATCATCAATTTGCCTAAGGACTTCGTAGTCAAGGCGAATGCGCCGGATCAGTGGCCGGACATTCTTGTAGATCCCGGCCTAACGGAGGATCGATATATCCGGGGTGTGCAGATCATTCCCATCAGGGGATTCCCCGTGATCCACCACATAAGAACGTCGATCGTGGAGCCCGCGGACGAGACCCGCAACAGCGGTCAACTCGATGGAACCGATGGGGCGCTCGAGGTAGGAGAGCAGGGAGTCTTCCTCAATGAGTATGCGATCGGCAAGAGAGGCGACGTCTTTCCAGAGGGGTCTGGCCGGTTGATCAGAGCCGGGACCAAGGTGAACTTCCAGATGCACCTCCATGCCGTCGGCAAGGAGACCCCGCTCAACGTTGCTCTCGCCCTCAAGTTCTATCCCAAAGGTTATGTTCCGAATCACGTCATTTCTTCGACAACCGTCAGCGTGGCGGAGATTGACCTTCGGCCCAACACGGACAACATCCGGTCCGATGGTTATCTCACACTGGCGAAAGCTGCCCGACTGTTGTCGTTCCAGCCCCACATGCATAACCGCGGAAAGGCGGAGTGCCTGGAGGCCATTTACCCAACAGGAAAGACCGAGATGCTGTCCTGCGCCAAGTTCTATTTCAACTGGCACATCAACTATGTCTACCACGACGATGCAGCGCCGCTGCTGCCGGCGGGGACTGTTCTGCATTCTATTTCCTGGCACGACAACACGGCCGCAAACAAGTTCAACCCGGATCCGGATGCGCAGATCACCTGGGGACAACGGACGATCGATGAAATGGGATCGGCGTGGATCAGCTGGTACTACATGTCCGACCAGGATTACAAAAAAGAGGCGGAAACACGAAAAGCGAGGCAACAGCCACTGAGCAGTTCACGCTAGCGAAAGGAATATCTGAATGAGGCAGTTCCGCCGTTGGGCTGTGGCGTGTTCCATTACTCTCTTGCTTGCCGCCGGCGCCGTCAGTGTAATCGCGCAGATCAGATACGCGAGGGGACAGGACGTCAGCCCTACGTTCAACGGCTGGGGAACGAATCCTGACGGATCGTATTCGCTCTATTTCGGGTACTTCAACAGAAATTCGGAAGAAGAGGTCGACATTCCAATCGGTCCCGACAACAACTTCGACCTGGGCAATATCGATCAAGGCCAGCCAACCCATTTCTACCCCGCACCGAGATGGTGGGTGTTCAAAGTGGTCGTCCCGAAAGACTGGCCCAAAGAGAAGCGTGTTGTCTGGACATTGACATCGTACGGGAAAACCAGCCAGGCGAAGGGGTGGCTTCAGCCTGAGTGGGAAGCGGATAAGGAAGTCATTTCCAAGAATTCTCCGCGTGATTCTCTATTGATGACGACGGGCATCGGTGACGTCGACCATGAGAATCTTCCGCCTTCGGTAACGGGCAGCCCTGCTCAAACCATCAAACTAGGAGACCCACTGACGTTGACCGTGACGGCCAATGACGATGGACGGCCGAAGCCACTCGCTAATGCGCGCGGTCAACAAGGTGTGCGGATCCGATGGATCGTCTACCGAGGCTCGGGCAAAGTTCGTTTTGATCCGGACATCATGAGCCAGCGCGTTTACGGAAAACCCGCAACACTGGAAACGAAGGTGAGCTTCAGCGCGCCTGGCACCTACCGGCTTCGCGCAATTGCCAGTGACGGACAGTTGACGTCGCCATACGACGTGGACGTCATCGTAAATCCAGGCACTTCAGCACAGGGCCTGCGCTGACCCGCTGGTTTTCCACTGTAGCGGCGGTCTACGACCGCCGGTTTTCTCCCAGCAATTGTCATAAAACCGGCGGTCATAGACCGCCGCTACAGGAATGGTTTGAACAAGCCACGGTACGTGGCATCCGGAAAGTCTCCGGCATACAGCCGCGAGTGCATGAGGTCGATGACGGCAACAGCGTCGGATGGAAGCCGGAGAGGCGGAGTCACGCGCAAGCCGAGCACGGCGCAGAATCCGCGGGCACGGCTGTGAAAGCGGTTTACGGTAGATGTATCGATGATTGGAACCAGTCCGATATTTGTCCAGCGCGAACCGTTCTTCAAAACGATTTCACCAGGATGGTCCGTCACAACAGTCCACGCCTGGTTGAGCAAAATGTTTCTGGCGCCGCCCAGGACAGCTTCGTCGACAGATTCATCGCGCTGGCTATGAGTCCGATCGTAAGCAGCGCGCTTCGGGGGTTTACCCAGGATCTCGTACGCTTCATTGATAGCCGCCATCAATGCAGGAGCTTCAGGCAACCGGTTGCGATCCGGATGGTAGCGCATGGCAAGCGCGCGGTACGCCTGATGGATTTGATCGGCTGTCGCGTCCACGCGGACACCGAGCTTCCGGTAATAGTCCTCAGTCATCGCTTGCACCGCCGAAGTAGCACGTCCTGTATGCTTCGCCAACCGAGATCGTTCCCGCCAGGACATATTCCATGGCTTGTTCGGTGAGAGTGCGCACGCCATTAGTCTTCAGTGCGTGCCGAATTTCCGATTCGGAACCATCAAGCAGCGCCGAACGGATGTCTTTGTTGACCTCCAGCACTTCATACACGCCCCTTCGTCCGCGAATACCGGTAAAATCGCAACCAGGACAACCGGCGCTGCGTACCAACCGCCCGGGCTGGCCTTCCGCAATTCCCAGCCGTTTTAAGTAGATCGGCCTCGGAAAATCGGGTTCGCTGCAAGCCGGGCAATTCACTCGAATCAGCCGTTGAGCGATGACTGCTGCCATGCCTGACGCGATGAGATCCCGGGGGACACCCAGCTCCACCAGGCGTGACACGGCCGAGACGGAATCGGTTGTATGGAGTGTTGTAAGGACCAGATGGCCTGTCATCGATGCCTGGAATGCGATTTTTGCAGTTTCGCCGTCGCGAATTTCTCCCACCAGGATGACGTCCGGATCCTGGCGCAGGATCGCGCGCAATGCTGTGGCAAACGTCAGGCCGGCTTTTTCGTGGACCTGCACCTGGGTGATGCGTTCGAATTCGTATTCGACGGGATCCTCTATTGTGACGATATTCAGCGGTTCCCGGCTGATTTCGTGAACCATCGCATATAGCGTGCTGGTCTTTCCGCTGCCTGTCGGACCGACAACCAGAACGATGCCCTGTGGGCGATGGATCAGCGCGCGCAGCGCGTCTTCGGCATTTGCCGGCAAACCGAGTTCCGGGATCGAACGAATCGCGCGATTGTGGCGAAGCAGGCGCAGTACGACCTTTTCGCCGCATCGGCTCGGCAGGACGGACACACGGATGTCCGGCCCGTCGGGCCGGTCTGACGAAATATGGCCGTCCTGCGGCACGCGGCGCTCGCTGATGTTCAGTTTCGCCAGAATCTTGATTCGCGCGACCAGGTTTTCATGCATCCAGCGAGGGATTTCCAGGCCCTCTTTCATCAGGCCATTAACCCGGTATCGCACGCAGGTCGCGGCACTGCGGGGCTCGATGTGGATGTCGCTCGCGTCGAGCTCTACGGCTTTTTCGAAGATCGTTTTTTGGATTCTTACGGCCGGCGCATCGTAACGCGTTGTTACCGGTTCCGGTGCGAAGCCAACAAGGTCGGGAAGCTGTGAATTGGAGGGCGGGTCGATCTGATGCTCACTCATGTTGCTGTCCCAAACGCCCGATTTGTAAAGCTCAGGACGTCCTACTTGAGCCAGACGTGAAACGACTTGCATCCGCAGCAAATCGTTGAGCACCGGAATCGTGTCGGAAAGGACATCCTGTCGACAAAGGCGACCTGCAAAACGTTCCAGTGCCGAGCGCATATTGTGCACGGTTGAGACTTCTGTCAAGCGGAGACTACAAAAACGCCTAATCCTGACCCCTGGGCTTAAATTCTACTTGACCGCCGGCGTCCAACCATGCAAGCCAGCCGCCCTTGAGGGCGCGCACGCGTTTGAAGCCTGCCGCGAGCAGGACTTGCGCCGCCCGCCCGCTGGTGGCTTCATCCGGACAGGAACAATACGTAACAACTTCCGCACTTCGCGGTAAGTCTTTCAGTGGGGGCACAGCGAGCCTGGACTCGAGCCGTCTGTACCGTACAAACATTGCTCCCCTGATTTTGCTGTCACTGCGGCTGTAAACGTCTCCACTTCGGACATCCAGTATTGTGACGGGCTCGTTTCGAGCGATTTTTGCCTTGAGCTCCTCAACCGTGATGCGCTCGAATTCCGGCGGTTTCGGCGCTTCGGAAGTTGCCTGGGACAGAACCGAACGTGCAGTCATCACCATGGTGATCCAGAGTAACGCGCACATCGTACTCGACTTTATGAGACTCATCGATCCTCCCTTGACTGGTGCACCCTTCGCGGATGGACAAGTAGCGGCGGATTTGCCGAGTCGAACCACGCGTACCTGGCACCATTGAAATAGAGGAATCCGGGCCGTCCCGAGACGGTCTGAGCGATCACGTCACCCCAGATGCGAGGGAGTTTCTCCTTATTGGCAGGTGTGACGGCCTGATTGTGCGGCTGGGAAACCATCGGGCCATCGGCAGAGTTCCTGAGGACGTAGGTTTGAGTCGCTTCCCGGTTCCGCCAACCCTCGGAGCCGAACCCATGTATGACTGCCAGCAGCGCATCCCGTTCCTCGACACGAACTCGTTGCCTCGTCGCAACCTGGGTGTAATTGGCCGCCTGTGGGTCCACAAGGATCCAGTTGGCCAATTCATCGTTGATCTCCGGCAATCGGCCCGGCGCAGGCTTCACCGCTACGATCAGGTCCTGGGAAAGATCTCCATTGAAATCGCCGGCGATGAAGTAGGGAGCGCGTCCTTCATCGATCAGCACCGCTCCCTTGAATATACCAGCGACTTTGGAGTTGCGGCGGCGGAAGCTTTCGCGCTGGCAAGTCCGTTCGGGAAGGGAATGGTCCCGCTTGCGGAGGAGGCGCCTCCTCTATGAGCGCTTCCTGCGGTTTTGCGCAACCAGACAGAAAGAGCAAGACGACAGCTAGAAACAGAAGTCCATATCGTTCGATTTTCACGAACTCCTCCAAGATGAGCGGAGCGAATGCAAGCCCGATAGGGCGCAGCCATCAATATCGGTGAAGGAAAACAAGGAAACGAGGGGTCAGACCCCTCGTTTCCCTATTTCCGTGTTCAAATCACAGCGACTTCAGGAAAGCGATAAGGTCCGCCTTCTGAAAGTTGCTGAGATTATTGAAGAAGTTCCGAGAGAACGTACCGCCGAATCCGCCGTGACGTTGAATGGCATCGGCGAAATTGAGCTCCAGGCCGTCGTGCATCATTTCCACGCGCGTGCGGGAACCCCACAAGGGCGGCGTTCGTACCATGTTCCTGGTTGCTTCGCCACCGTTCTGGACGATGCCATCGCCGGTGCCGATATCGTGCAGCATGAAGTCACTGAATGGATGGATCACTTTGTTGCCCAAGGCGGCCGGAACTGTAAATTCGCCGGCGTTGATGACGGTGCCGGCGGGAGCTGTCGTAATCGACGGCGTGTGACAGATGGAACAAGCGGCTTTGTGGAACAAGTCTTCGCCGCGAAGCACGGCGGGTGTGATTGGGCCGCGGCCGGGGGCACGGGTCGCCCTCATGAAGTTCGCGAAAGCTTGCACGTCGTCACCGTCATCTTCCGGATCCGGTACCGCGTCGTACTCTTTAACAGAGGCGCCCATGGATGTGTTTTCCGTCTGGCCGTTATTCCCATCGAAACGATTCGTTATACCCATCTCGTTGAGATAGGCATCACCGGAGAAAGACACGAGACTGGCGTGCTGGTTCTTCCAGCCGAATCGCGCCACACGAAGCTTGCCTCCCGCTTCGGCCACGGGAACATTAATGATGGTGCCTTTGAATCCGAAAGGCTGGTTGTTCCGAATGTTACCGATTGTACCGCCTGCAATGGCTTCTACGTAACCATCGCCAATGGTGTTGAGCGTCGTGCGCAGTGTCGATTTGTAGTTTGGAGCAATGTCGTCCAGACGTTCCTGGATTGTTGCTGCAATCGCCCGAAGGTGGATCAGTGAACCGCCCGGGGGGTTCACAAACCCATTGAAGGTCGCAAAACCGGCCCTCAGTTCTTTGCTCTGACTGATTCCGCCAATGATCGGAGCCTGATGACACGAGCCGCATCCTGCGTCGTTGTAAACCGGCCCCAATCCGTCTTCCAGACTCTCGAGCTCGTTAAAAATGAACTTGTTGTCTTCGAAAGAGCGGTTTGCAACCGGGGCTGAGACGCATTCATCAATGGGTGAGCCCTTTGCACCGAAACCATTGAAGAGGTCGTCCTTTCTGGCGTCAAGGTCCGTCGTCGGAGCTTCCGCCGGCTGTGCGCTAGCAGTAGACTGACCTTCAATAGAGCGCGGGACGGACATTGCCAGGAGCATCAGCGTCGCGAACAGGATCAAACCGAAAATTTTCACAGTCTTTGTCATGTAGGCATCTCCCTCTCGTCCAGACACACTTATCCCAGCACGAGATTGTGGTTTGCTCGAAATAGACACGTCTTACAAGTTGGTGGTGAACCCTGGGGACAGCAACCTGACTGGTAATCGCCATCCGTGGCCGGCGGTTATTTCAAGGAAGGGTTTAGCTGTTGACGTACTGTTTTAAGCCAAATCAGCTTTTTGCGGGCTGCACATTTCAGGTTGCGCCGGGACGATAGAACCGTGCCATATAGGTTGTCAATCTGATTTATATAGGCTTAACTCTTACGGCCCCCTACGAAGAGAGCCGAAGGGTGGCTGAGTCTGGAAGAAGACATTTGTTTGCGGCTGCGTAATTCGCGGGTGAAATTGTTCAACGATTGATGGCTGCGCCCTATCGGGCTTGCATTCGCTCCGCTCATCTATTGATGGCTGCGCCCTATCAGGCTTGCATTCGCTCCGCTCATCCGGTCCTGCGTTTCTTCGAAACACTCCTTTCGTTTTTGTCATTCTCTACGATTACGCGCAGCGTGTGCCCTATATCTCGCAGAGTTGCGACCTGCGCCGAGCGCCGCCGCCACCCGAGAACAATCGTTCGGAACGGAGCGGGGTGCGTAAAAGGCCGAACCCCCATTTCGGAGCGGTACGTTTCGGTTGAGACGGCGATGCTTGGCAACAACGTGATGCCTGTGCCGCTGGCGACCATCTGCGCCAGTGTGGGCAGGCTTGTCGCACGGAAACCCAGTTCTTCAATCTTGGTGCTGGCGCAGTATTCAATCACCTGGTCGCGAAAGCAGTGTCCGTCATTGAGCAGCAGAACACGCTCGCTACGCAAAACCGTCCGCGACACCGGTGACGAAGATTTGCTCAGCTTGTGGCCGACGGGTGTTGCGAGGACAAACGGGTCCTTGGAAATGACGTAGTACTCGAGGTCTCCCAGGTTCGCTTCCAGGGCCAGCAGTGCCGCATCGAGTTCTCCGTGGCTGATCGCGCGTACCAGAACGTCTGTCTTGTCTTCCGTCCAGACGAAAGTCAGGCGCGGGTAGGCCTTTCGCAACGCCGGCACGACCCGCGGGAGAAGGTAAGGCGCAATGGTGGGAATCGCTCCGATCCGGAGCGTGCCGGCGAGCGGATCCGCGAAGCGGCTCGCCGCCTCGACAAAGTCATTGGCCTCCACCAGGACGCGCCGTGCTCTCTCCAGAAGTTCCTTGCCGGCCACAGTCACAATGACACCTCGCCGGTCCCGCTCGAAGAGCGCAACGCCAAGAGCAGCTTCCACCTCTGCTACCTGGGCGCTCAATGATGGTTGAGACACGTTGCATCGCTCCGCAGCCCGCCGGAAGCTCATGGTTTCTGCAACCGCGATCACGTATTGGAGCTGCCGGAGAGTGAAATTATAAGCGTTCATGCTGATAGGAATAACCTATTCAGATGATAGAAACAATGTCTTAGACAGATCAGGGCCTGGAAGTCCAACCTTGTTTAGCGACGTTTCACAATTTACGGTTACGTATGGCAAACAACCAGGAAGACAGAGAATTAGCCGCGGCTTACGCCAATTACGCGAATGGGGCGCAAAAACAGATTCCTGATGCGCCCCATTCGCGTAATTGGCGTAATCCGCGGCTAATTCTCTGTCTTCTTTTTGGTCACAAGAAAGGAAAACAACATGGCTGATCTGAAGGGTAGCAAAACGCATAAGAATCTGAAGGACGCATTTGCCGGCGAGTCGATGGCCAACCGGCGTTACCTCTATTTTGCAAAGGTTGCCGACGTTGAAGGTTATCCCGAGATTGCCGGTAACTTTCGCGACACCGCCGAAGGCGAGACAGGGCACGCCCATGGTCATCTCGACTATCTGAAGAAGGTTGGGGATCCCGCTACGGACCAGCCTTTCGGCGACACTGCGTTGAACCTGAAGTCGGCGGTACACGGCGAAACCCACGAGTACACCGACATGTATCCCGGGATGGCCAAGGCGGCCCGGGAAGAAGGCTTTTCGGAAATTGCCGACTGGTTTGAAACGCTGGCCAAGGCTGAGAAGTCCCATGCCGGAAGGTTCAGCAATCTTTTGAAGTCGATTTCGTGATGAGCGGAGCGAATGCAAGCCCGATAGGGCGCAGCCATCAATATAATGGATCAGCATGAAAACATCGCCTATCAGCCGACGGATGGGCTCTCCTACGATCCAACGGAGAAGAAGTACTGGGACAGCGACGCGCTAGACAAGGAGATCCGGCGGACGTTCGAGATCTGCCACGGCTGCCGGCTCTGCTTCAAGTACTGCGACAGCTTCCCAACGCTTTTTTCGCTGCTGGACGAGAAGCACAATGGCGATGTTCGCGGCATCACCGCCTCCGAGACGGGCACGATCATGGACGCCTGCTTTCAGTGCAAGCTGTGCGAGGTCCAATGCCCGTACACAGAGCGTGACAATCATGAATTCAAACTGGATTTCCCGCGGCTCGTCCATCGCTACAAGGCAGAGAGAGCGAAGCGTGATGGACTTCGCCTCCGCGACCGCGTGCTCGGCAATCCCGACCGTGCCGGCCTCCTGGCTCGCCTCAGCCTCGGCATCGCGAACCTTGCCAATCGCGTTCGGCTGCACCGGATCTTTCTGGAAAAGGCTCTGGGAATCCATCGCGATAAGTTGCTGCCTGATTTTGCCGGTACGACGTTCGAAAAGTGGGCGGTGCGCGCGGGAAAGATCAAGTCTGCGATCGGCGGCGAAGTTGTCCTGTTTCAGACTTGCTATGTTCAGAACAACGAGCCACAGATCGGACGCGATACAGTCGAGGTGATGGAGCGCAACAAAGTGGATGTGCGCTGTGTTCGCGGCCTGCAATGCTGCGGCATGCCGGCATGGGAGCACGGTGACCTGGAATCGCTCCGCCGGCAGGCTCGCGCAAATCTCGATATTCTGCTCCCGTTCGTCGAGAAAGGTGCCAGGGTTGTTGCCATCAACCCGACCTGTTCGATGATGATGCGGAGAGAGTATCCAACACTGCTCAATACTGAGGATCGTCCTGCCGCGAAAAAGTTGGCGGCCGCCGTAATGGATCCCAGCGAGTTCCTCTGGTCGATCCGTAATGAGCCCCGCTTCAATACGGATTTTCGCAGCACACCCGGAGTGAAGGTTGGCTATCACGCGCCATGCCACCTTCGCGCGCAGGCCGTGGGTTTCAAGGGCCGCGATCTGCTTCGAAAGATACCGGGAGTTGTGCCCTCAACCGTCATGGAATGCTGCGGACACGACGGAACGCACGCCATGACGATCGAGGGATTCGAGCCTTCGGTCCGCATCGGGAAGAGGGCGTTCGACGGCATGAAGGACAGCGCCTCGGAAATCTGGTCCACCGATTGTCCATTGGCCGCCCTTCAATTTCAGCAGCACGCCGGAGTCAAGCCGATGCATCCGATGAGCATCATGGCGCGCGCATACCGGGAGGACGGGTTCAAAGAATGAAACCAGTGGAGCGCAACAAGATCGTCGATTATGCGACGTACGAAGACGAGCGGAACGCATTTCGCGCCGAAGTCATGAATATCAAGGCTCCCCGGCGTGTCCACATCGGCGATTACATCACATTGTTGTTCGAAAACCACACAACGATCCGGTACCAGATCCAGGAGATGGTTCGCGCCGAGCGGATGGTTCGTGAATCCGACATTCGCCACGAAATCGACACGTATAACGAGCTGCTCGGGAAAGATGGAGAGTTCGGATGCACGCTTCTCATTGAAATTGAAGATCCTGCTCTGAGGGATCAGAAACTGCAGCAGTGGTTGAGCCTTCCCGAAAAGATATACCTTCTCCTGGAGAGCGGGACTCGAGTCCGTCCAACCTTCGACGAACGGCAGCGCGGCAGTAGCCGCCTGAGTTCCGTCCAGTATCTGAAGTTCGACACGAGGGGTGCAGTGCCCATCGGCGTCGGCATCGATCTTCCCGATCTGCAAGCCGAAATTCGTCTAACCGAGGAGCAGAGGCAGGCCCTTCGCGCCGATCTTGTGGCGTTCTAGCCCCCATTTGGTCCCACCTCGCCCCTCCCCAATCGTCGCCGCCGAAAGCCAGGCAGTCGCCCAGTCCATCCCAGGATGATCGAGACCCCACAGCCAACGAGCCAGGCGTAACTCAGAAGATCGAGCGTTTGACGGTCGGCACCAGAACAAATATCCAGCTGGATACAGCTTTGTGAAACGGAGAGACCCGCGGCGATCGCTGTGAATACAAACAACAAGAAATTATAAAGAACGATGCCGACGAGACGGCGAACCGGAGAAAGTCCGGATTCTGCACTCAATGGCGGCGACGGAACGAAATAATCACCTCGAGCCGCATGCTTTGGGTCTCGGATCCGAACCTCTGAGCTCGCTGCCAGATCATGAAGAGCCTGAGCTCTGTTAGTCACGAACATGAATACGAAGGAAAGATTCCGAAGAGCATTTTGGTGAGTGTTCGAACGAATCCTCGCCAGAGCGGAAGATTTCTGTGAGTCTGGACTTGAACGACGCGGAGATTCAAAACTGTGTGACCGAGTGTTCCCCCGTAGCGTGAGAGCATGAACGGTTCATAGCTAAGAATGCACGCAATGATGGCGAAAAATGCCACTACGCGTCCGACTGGACTTCCTTCAAAGAGCGCGGCCGCAGCAATCCCTCCGACGAGAAACAGGCCAAGGCAGATGCCTGCATCTATCAAAAAGGCTCGGAACCGCAGTCGAAAGGTCGCCCATCCAGGAGAATCTGTAGAGTTCATTGTTTTCGACATTTCGTGAAAGCTCTGGCCCCCTAACCGCATAGACACGAATATTGCATCCAAGCTTTTCGAGGAGTTCTTTATCACAGTGTAGGCCACGACCGCCACGACGGCCGCGGGTTTCGCAGGGCTCACTGTCCGCGAATTTCTTATACGGACATCTTTTCTTCAGGCCTGGATATCTTTTGGCAGCGGCGAACTGGGGCAATTCGGGGACAGACGCATAAATCACCTAAATTCTTCCAATGTCTTCAATGCGAATTTAGGTGATTTATGCGTCTGTCCCCGAATTACCACGGGCTGCTAGATTAGAACACGTATTTCAATGCGAACTGCATGATTCTCGGACCTCCTGGAGTGTTACCTCCCGCCACGGCACCGCAGCCTGTCACATTGGCGCTTGCCGCACTGCAGAGGATTCTGCCGAAAGTATTCGGATTACCCACTGTCGTTCCGGGATTCCCCAGCCGGAGGCTATTGGTCACGTTGAACGCCTCAGCGCGGATCTCAATCCTCTGGCCTTCGCGAACCTGGAACTGCCGCGACACAGCCTCACTCCAATCCCAATAGCTGGGACCAACAACACTAAACCCGCCCACATTCCCGTAGGTACCCGTGGCCGGTACCGTGAACGCTGCCTGGTTGAAGTAAGTCGTCAGAGACTTCCGGTCGCCATAGGGGCTGGCGAGCACTTGATTCGGCCTCTGCGTTCCAGGAGGATTGCCCGAGAATCCGTTCAAGGCCTGATCGGTGCCGATGAGCAAGTTGAGAGGTTGGCCCGACCTCGCCTGGAAGATTGTCGAGAACGTCCAGCCTGAAGCCAGCACGTTCACCGTCCTGTTGGAGAAGTTCGGCGTTTGCAGAACCGTCGTCAGGTTGAAGATTTGCCGCCGGTCCTGAAAACGCCGAACTTCTCCAACAGGACGGTGAACGTGCTGGCTT
>WNFS01001331.1_pt1 | contig 20844 bp, 23 predicted proteins | sample 5400141 | NCBI WGS metagenome assembly WNFS01 (sample SAMN13153358, study PRJNA577476) | soil metagenome | isolation source: 60 cm saprolite under Madrone tree | place: USA:California | collected 2016-06-14
GCCACACCCGCCTGTCGCGCCAATCGTAGAAATAATGCTGAACCGTCGTGAACGGCGGAAAGTCTTTCGGCAAGGCACGCCATTGGCAGCCGGTCGCAAGGATGTAGAGGATCGCATCCATGATCGTGCGAAGGTCAACCTCGCGCGGACGCCCGACCCGGCTCGGCTTCGGCAACAGAGGGCTCAACAATATCCACTCCTTCGCTGTCGTGTCGCTTGCATAGCGAAGCCCTTTGCGGCGATATATTTTGCGGGTGGTTTTGGTCCAAGCCATGTTGTGCCCCTCGTCGAATCGCAAACACGAAGGAATCACAACCGGGCCAGAATCACCCGCTTAATTTTCGGTCAGGCTCTCAGGACGCGCGCATCCTTCGACAAGCTCAGGAGCGCGCTCCTCAGGACGAGGCTGATCGATGATGTTCATATGATTCGTAACCATGGAAGCGCTGTACAGACTAGTCCACTAGCCCCTATTCTTTTCCCTTTGAATTCCCTGAGAACAGGGAAAATAACAGGGAATTTGCGATTTTTTGACCAGTTTGGCGATTTTCCATATTAAGTCACGTATTAATTTCAATGTCTTACACACTAATTCCCTGCAAATTAGAACAGGGAATATTTTTTGCCGGAACAGGGAATTGATCTGCCGGAACAGGGAATAACAGGTACCTCCTCTGATAAGACAAACCGCCCGAGTAGCGGGCGGCGTTATGGTTAGAATATAATATAAGAGTGTGATTATTTAATGGCGGTGCCGAACAAGTTTTTTGCCAGTACGAAAGGCTTCTGCAGGTGGGCGCGGCGTAGAGTGCGGCGACGAACGATGCTGCGCCTCCCGGTATCCGCTTCAACCGGACCGCAATCCGCTCTAAATCTCCGGCAGCCCCGCCTTGCGCAGCCCATCAAGGCGATGCTCGACATCCTTGGGGTCCTTGTCGACGGCAAGACGTTTCCAGCGTTCAATCGTGAACCCCGGGTTGATCCGCAACACCTCCGCGGCTTCGGCTCTCGCCTCCTCAAGTTGTCCCGCCTGCGCGTAGGCGGCCGCCAGGAAAAGATGGGGCCACTGCAGATTGGGTAGGCGCGATGCGCATTCGCGCAACAAACGCACCGCCTCCCCGTAGCGCTTGAGCAAGTAATTGGCCAAACCCATTTGACTGAAGGAGCCGAAGAGCGGCTGAAAAGGATCGAGGCGGATGTTTGCCTCCAGTAGCTCAATGGCTCTTGCGGGCTCGCCCCCATACGTCAAGGCTTTGGCGAATCGATAATCGAACAAATTGGGATTGAGCGCGGAGGCTCGCTCGAATTCGGCCATGGCGGCGTCGTGCTGGCGCTTGTAAATCAAGACATGTCCAAGCTGAGCGTGAGCTTGCGGCAGGCGGGCATCGACGTGCACCGCTGTCTCCGCCAATTCGAGGGCGCGATCAAGCGCAGCGGCACCGAGATAATCGCTATCGAACGGTTCGATATAAGCGTGGAGATGAGTCCAGGACAGCACCTCAGCGGCGCGCGCGTAACCGGGGTCGATCGCCAGGGATTGTTCGAGCAGACGCCGTGCCTCATAGAGCGACGCTTTAGTGCGTCTGCTCTGATGTAGGAAAAAAGCCTCCACACCGCGCAAGTAATACTCATAGGCCTCCCAGGCGGCGGGAGGTTTCAACAGCGTCCTCTCAATCTCGGCGCGTTTCACATGAGCCGCGAGGATCGCCGCGCCACCTCGTCCTGGACCGCGAAGACGTCGTGTAGTTCGCGGTCGTACCGATCGGCCCAACGGTGGGCGCCGGTCACGGCATCGATGAGCTGCGCGGTGATGCGGATGCGGTCGCCGCTGCGCCTGACGCTGCCTTCCAGTACGTATCGTGCGCCTAGCTCCTGCCCGATCTGCCGGATATCGACCGCTTTGCCTTTGTACTGGAAGGCGGAATTGCGCGCGATGACTATAAGCTCCGAGAACCGGGACAGCTCGGTGGTAATGTCTTCGGTAATGCCATCGCTGAAATAGTCCTGCTGCGGGTCGCCGCTGAGGTTGGCGAAGGGCAGCACCGCGACGGAGGGCCGATCAAGTGACAAGCCCACCCTGGCCTGCTCCCCTCCCCCTTGTGGGGAGGGGTCGGGGGTGGGGGTCGAGCCGTGGGGTACATCTGTGCCTAAAGCCCTCGCCCCCCCACCCCGACCTTCCCCCACAAGGGGGGAGGGAGCTGCGAAGGCCGGTTGCGCTGCCGCTGCGGTGCTCGCCGCGATCCGCGAAACCGCCACGGCGAACCGGTAGCCGCGGCGCGGCACTGTCGCGATGATGGCTTGCGTGCTGTCACCGATGGCCTGACGAATCTCGCTGACGCAATGCGTCAGCGACTCGTCGGTCACGGCGACGTTTGGCCAGATCGCCTTGAGCAACTCCTCCTTGGTCACGAGGCGGTCCGCGTTCTCCACGAGATAGCGCAGCACCTCGAAGGTCTTTCGTATATCCTTCGAATCGGAACATCTTGAGGACCGCACCGTCTTCGCCGTCTCCGAGATGAAAGAGCGCTGAAACGCAATTTCAGCCAGATTACAGCCTTTTTCAGCGAAGTTACACGGTTCTGTCAGGACTGCGGCTTCCGTTTGCGGCAAAATCGGCTCGTGTGGGCATGGCAATTGCGCCATGGTTAGGAGGAGAGCATGAAAAAATTGATCTCCATCGCATTCGCGGTGCTTCTGGCCGGCGTCGGGTCCGCCGGGGCGGAACCGTATCCGTCGCGGCCCATCACCATCGTTGTGCCCGCCGCAGCGGGCGGGTCGATAGATACGGTTGTGCGCATCATGGCCCCGCGAATGCGGGCCTCGCTCGATCAGCCGATTATTGTCGAAGACGTCGCCGGCGCATCCGGCATCATCGGCCTTGGCCGCGTTAGCCGCGCGGCTCCCGACGGCTACACGATCACCGTCGTTGCGTTTGACCACGTCATAAGCGGCGCCGTTCTTGCGCTCCCGTACGACGTTGTAGACGACTTCGAGCCCATCTCGCTTGTCGCGGACGGCCCGCAACTCATCGTGGCGAAGAACGCAACACCTGCGAATGACCTTAAGGGTCTCATCGGCTGGTTGAACGCCAACCCGGACAAGGCGTCGGTCGGGATTCCAGTCATCGGCGGCTCGGCACATGCCTTCGGCGCGTTGTTTCAGAAGGCGACGGGCACACGCTTTCAATACGTACCCTATCGCGGCGTCGCTCTGGCCGTGCAGGACTTGGTGGCCGGACAGATTGATTTGATGTTCACGTCTGCGGCCAGTTCCCTGCCGCAGGTTCGTGCCGGCGCCATCAAGGTGTATGCCGTCACGGCGAATAAGCGCCTGGGCGTTGCTCCCGACATCCCGACGGTTGACGAGGCGGGACTGCCTGGACTGTACGGTTCAATCTGGTTCGCGTTTTTTGCGCCCAAAGGCACGCCGAAGAGTATCATCGCAAGGCTCAACGCGGCCGTGGTTGATGCTCTGGCCGATGCCAACGTGCGCGCGCGGCTCATCGACCTTGGGCAGGAGCTTCCGTCGCGCGAGCGCCAGACGCCGGAAGCGCTCGGCGCGCTTCAGAAGGCCGAAATCGAGAAGTGGTGGCCGATCATCAAGGCGGCGAACATCAAGAGTGACGGAGGGGCGCCCTGAGGTCGCCCAAGCGCCAGAAGCGCACCGCCTTCGATTTTGAGCACTGGCTCGCAATGAATCGCGTACCGGGCGTCGTCGCCGGGCTTGTCCCGGCGACCCCGAAGCTCTTAGCACAGAGCAAAAATAATCGAGGTGGCCGGGACAAGCCCGGCCACGACGCCGGAGAAGTGCCGGTGCTTTAACCTGACCGGAACCCACGCACCCCCTGCCCCCATTACAGCCCGAACACATAAAGCACGGTCGCGTTGCGCTGTTCCTTGAGTTCCGGCGTGTTGGCCAAGGTGCGCCTGCTCAGCGGGCTCGCGCCCGAGGCGATCGCCACATATTGCTTGCCGTTGACCTCGAAGGCCATGGGCGGCGCGGCGAAGCGGGTGCCGACATTGATCTTCCACAACTGCTCGAGCGTGGTGTCGTCGAAAGCCGCCACGGTGCCGTCGAACAAGGCGAGGAATACGAGGCCGCCGCCGGTCGAAAGCGTGCCCGAACGGGTCGGGTAGCGCAGGTGCGTCGTCTTCTTGATCTCCTGGGTCACCGGATCGACGGCGACGAGGTCGGTTTCGAAGCGCTCGCTCGACGTCCACTCGCCGCCTTGCCAGCCGCGCTCGGCGTTGTGCTTGGTGCGGTCGACCGAGACGGTCATGCAGCCCGACATCGACGGAATGTAGATGAGCTTGGTCCGCGGATTGTACGAGCTCGGCCAAAAATTATTGCCGCCGAGAATGGACGGGCACACCCGCTTGAGCGCCTCGCCCGGCGTGAGATTGCCGACGCCCGCGTAGGTCTGGATGTCCTTGCCGGGGTCGTATTCGACGGGCCTGCCGGTTTTCTGGTCGATGCCACGGGTCCAGTTGACCTCCGTATAGGGCTTGGCGCCGATGATCTGCCCGTTATGCCGGTCCATCGTATAGAGATGGCCGTTGCGCGCCGAGTGGGTGATCAGCTTGCGCGGCTGTCCGGCGACTTCGCTGTCGATCAGGATGTGGGTGCCGACTTCGTCATAGTCCCACAGGTCGCCGGGTGTGTACTGGAAATACCAGTTCATGTTGCCGGTCTCGGGATCCCAGGAAATCGCGCTGTTGGTGTAGAGATTATCGCCCGGCCGGTAAGTCGGATCAAACATCGGCACCGGATTGCCGGTGCCCCAGATGGTCTGGTTGGTGTCGGGATCATACGTCCCGGTGACCCACACGGCGGCGCCGCCGGTCTGCCACGCATTGTTGCCGCCCTTCCAGGTCTCGCTGCCGGGTTCGCCGGGCGCCGGAATCGTGAATTTTCGCCACAGCACCTTTCCGGTCGCCGCATCGAGTCCCGCAACCCAGTCGCGCACGCCGCTGTCGCCGCCGGCCGCCCCAATGATGATGCGATCCTTGATGGCAAGCGGCGCCGCGGTGATGCGCAGTTGCGCCTCGCCGAAGCTGACGTTGGTTTCCCACACGACCTTGCCGGTCTCCTTGTCGGTGGCGACGATGCGCGCCGGCCAATTGGCGGGCGAAATGACGAGATTGCCCCACAGCGCCGCGCCGCGATTGTTGGTCTGCCTCTCCTGCTTCGGCTCCATGCGCCAGACGATCCGGCCTGCCTCCCCCGACGTGGCGTCGATCTTGTACAGCACGCCCCACGAGTCGGTGATGTAGATGAAACCATTTTCGACCAGCGGCGTCGCTTCCACCCATTCGTCGCCGGTCGCCCCGCCGAGCGGCACCGCGTAGGCGAGCTTGAGGTTCCTGACGTTGTCCTTGTTGATGCGCACTAGCGGCGAGAAGCGTTGGCCGTCGTAGCTGCGGTGGTTCATCAGCCAGTTCTGCGGCTCGCGGTCAGGATTGAGAAGCCGCTCCGGCGTCACGTCGGCGGCCAATGCCGATGATGCCATTGCGAGCGCGCTCGTCGCCAACAATGCGACGCGGATCGAGTTACTGCGCTTTGTCATGACGTCCTCCCGATGGCGTTTTTGCTACGAGGTGCTGCCAGCGGCGAAAGTTTACATCACGCTCGCGCTTTCGGATAAAATATCAGCAGCGCCCCAGCCAGATGAGGACAGGGGTACCTCATGATTGGGAGATCAGCATGAATATGCAGCGGGACTTCCTTTTATTGCTATTGGCAACATTGGCGACGGCGGCAGCGACGTCCGCCCTCGCGCAAACCGCGACGCCGGCGTCCGCGCCCGCCGGCGGCGCAACGCACGGTGCCGCATCGATCCCGGACTTTGCCCGCGTCTGGTACCATCCGGCCCTGCCCTGGTTCGAGCCGCCGGCATCGGGGCCCGGCCCGGTGACGAACAGGTCGCGCGGACCCCAGCGGCCCGGCGGCGCTACCGGCTCGCAGGCCTCGCCTCCGACCAAGGACGGCGTGAGCAACTACGACCAGCTGGTCGGCGACTACAGCAATCCGATCTTGCAGCCGTGGGCGGCGGCAGTCGTGAAGAAGTTCGGTGAAATCTCGCTTGCCGGCATCACCTATGCGAACGCTTCGAACCAGTGTTGGCCCGAACCGATGCCGTTCATTTTCAAGCGTATGCAGATGCAGATGATTCAGCAGCCGGGCAAGATCACGATCTTGTACAATGAAGATCATGAAGTACGCCGCGTGCGCCTGAACGAGCCTCATCAGACGCCAGTGACACCGTCCTGGTATGGGGATTCCGTCGGCCACTACGAGGGCGACACCCTCGTGATCGACACCGTCGGCGTCAAGACCGACCGGAAATACGCGATGGTCGACTTGTTCGGCACGCCCTACACAAAGTCTCTGCACGTGGTCGAGCGCTATTCTCTGCGGGATTATGACGACGTGAAAGACGCAGTGGAGAGGAACATAAAAGAGAATTGGCTACCGGTCGGCGATGTCTTTAGCCAACACCGAGGCAAGTTCCTGCAGCTGCATCTGACGATCGAAGATGAAGGCGTCTTCACAACGCCCTGGACGGCGACCCTGACCTATGTGCCGGGGCCCGACCAAATTGCGGAAGGAGTCTGTGCGGAAAACCGGGCGCAATATTACTACAACGACGACGCCGATGTCCCAACCGCCGACAAGCCGGACTTCTGAACGAGTGACGACGTGGTCTGGCACTAAGCACGCGCCGGGGAAATAATTGCATCGCTTACATGTCATCGCCCGCGAAAGCGGGCGATCCAGTAACAACCTGATTCGCCGAGGGTTACTGGATGCCCCGCTTTCGCGGGGCATGACAAGACTGTGGTTCACTTAATCACGGACAAGTCCTAAGCTCCAATCGAGAAGCTACCGAGGCCATACGCTCCACAAAAAGCGTATATGGGAGGGAGAAATGATCAATCATCGCGTTCTGCCGCATCTTGCGCTTGCGATTGCGGCTGCAACTTTGAGCCTCGTCACTGCGGGCCGCACCGTCGAACTTGATCCGGCCGCCGTCGCCTACGTGACGCCGGAGCAGTTCAAGTGGCGCGATCCGACCGACCAGGTCGCGACCAATCAGACCATCCTTCACGGCGACCCGAACAAGCCCCAACTTTATATTTATATCAACAAGTTCAAGCCCGGCCGCTTCGGCAACCCGCACTATCACCCGAACGACCGGTTCATCACCGTGATCGACGGCGCGGCATGGCGGGGCACCGGACCCGTGTTGGACCCCGCCCACTCCGCGCGGGTCCCGAAGGGCACATTCATGATCGATCACGCCGCCAAGGTCCATTGGGACGGCACCAAGGAGGAAAGCGGCGCTTACCTCATCGCCGGCATCGGCCCGGCAACCAATATCGAGGTTCCAAAGAGCAGCGGCCCGTGGGCCGGCGGCGATCCCGCGGCCGCGACCATCATGCTCCCCGCCCAGATTCCGTGGAAGGACCACGGGGGTTTTCGGCTTGCGACCCTCGCCGGCGATCCGGACAAACCAGGCCTGTTTGTGCAGATGCTCACCGTGCTCAAAGGCGCTGATTTCACCCGCCCGCACGTGCACCCGGCTCCTCTTTTCACCATGGTGCTCTCCGGCACGTGGTGGGTCGGCACCGGCAACAAGTATGACCCCGCCAACCTGGCGGTCCCGTTGAAGGAAGGTACGTTTGTCACCCACTTCGGCAACCGCGTGCATTGGGACGGCGCCAAGGATGAAGACGTGACGCTTCTGATCATCGGCGAAGGGCCGGTGACAACGGCGCGCGTGGACGAGGCGAGATAGACCAAACACCAGCCTCATCCTGAGGAGCATCGCGAAGCGATGCGTCTCGAAGGATGGGACGAGTCGGTGCCTAGGTCCATCCTTCGAGACGGCCGCGCAAAGAGCGCGGCCTCCTCAGGATGAGGTCCGTTAGGTGCCAAGCTAAAGCGCGCCGCAATGACGCTCATCATCAACAATGACGATGTCGCCAGGTTGCTCACGATCGAGGCAACCATGGATGCGCTGGAGCAATCATACCGCCATCTCGCCATCGGCGAGGCGATCTGCCGGCCGCGCATCGACATTCGGATTCCGACCAGCGACCCGACAAAGACGTACCAATTCGGCTCGATGGAAGGCGGCTCCACGGAAGGGTACTTCGCGGTTCGGATGAAATCCGACGTGATCTATGAAACGGCCTATGGCGGCGCCATCACGCGCGAAAAGCATTGCGTGCGCCCCGGCCTGTTTTGCGGGCTGATCTTCCTGACTTCGACAGAAACCGGCGAGCCGCTCGCATTCATCAATGACGGCGTGCTCCAGCACATGCGTGTCGCCGCTGATGGCGGCATCGGGGTCAAGTATCTGGCGAGAAAGGACGCGGAGGTCGTCGGCATGCTGGGTTCGGGAGGCATGGCGAGATCCCATATGCAGGCTTTCATGGCCGTGCGCCGCATCAGGAAGCTGCAAGTGTACAGCCCGACCAGAGAGAACCGCGAGGCTTTCGGACGCGAGATGGCGGCCCGGTATGCGATCGAGGTCATGCCTTGCGATCGCCCGGACGACATCTACAAGGGGGCCGACATCGTTGCGGCGCTGACGGATTCAGCAGTGCCGGTTCTCGACGGAACCCGGCTCGAGCCCGGCACCCACATCGTCAATATCGGCGGCAGCGGCAGGATAGATGCCGAGAGCTTGCGGCGGATCGACGTCTATCTGCGCTTTGGCGATGCACCGGCACCGGTCGGTCGCCCGGAATTGGCGATCGACGATGAGTTCCTCGCCTGGGAGGCAAGACCCGGTTCGCACCAGCACAGTCGCGGCCAGCCCCGGCAGCGCGCGCCCGGCATCGCGCTGCCTGACAAGCGCGTGACGCTGGGCGATATCGTCAGCGGAAAAGCGGCTGGACGCACATCCGATGACGAGATTACCTGGTCCGAGCGCGGCAATTTGCAGGGCGCGCAATTTTATGCCGTTGCCGCCAGGGTCTACGAGGCGGCCAAAGCCGCAAAACTTGGATACGAGATCCCGACCAGTCTGTTTCTACAAGACATTCGCGACTGAGCCCGCAGTGATCAGGAGGGTGTTGGCGTCAATCGTCCGGACTCGGAGACAGACCCGCCGCGCCCGCCGCTAGGCTCCCCGGCTCATTTGCCCCATTCCGGACTCGGCACGCCTCACTCGGCATGCGTGCCCAGCAATATCGCGTCAAGAATACTCAGAGCTTCGGCCGTACCATCCGCCTCGCCTTTTTCGAAATCCTGGTCCGTCCGGCCCATCGTATTTGTCACATGCGCAAGACAGAGCACCTTCGCGCCTGTCACACGGCCAAAGGTGTAAAGAGCGGCGGCCTCCATCTCCACCGCGAGGACACCTTTCGATCGAGCAGCCTCGATCGCGTCGGCAGTTTCGCGAAAAGGCGCATCGGTTGTCCAGCTTGAGCCGACGACAGCTTTTTGGCCGCCACGTATCGCCGTCGCGGCCATTGCGACAAGCTCTGGATCGGCGCTGGCGTATTCAGACGGCGGCGCGTAGTGATAGCTGGTCCCTTCATCGCGTAGGGCGCGGTCTATGATGACAAAGTAAGGCACCGGGCCGGCCGGTGTGATCTGGCCCGCCGATGTCAGGCTCAGCAGCAAGCGGCAGCCGCTGGCGAAGAGCTCTTCTGCGATCAGGACAGCGAACGGCGCGCCGACAGCACACCCAACGATACCAACCGTCCGACCCGCGAGAGAAAACGTGTCGAGTCTCGTGTGGTAACAGGGCCACCCATTGAATGGCTGTGACCGACCATCTTGTCTCAGTCGCCGCACAATGTCGCCGTCCGGGTCAAGGATGCACAAGGCCGGTACATCGACCGTCGTAAGGCCCTTCTGCCGCCGTGCTTCGCGCAACAAGGCGGCTGGCCGGAACACAGAAGGAGCTATCGTGTCCTTCTCATCGAGTATGGAGGGCATTCTGAGGCTCAATTCGATAGACGCTCGAAGATGGCGCCATAATGATAAGGCGGTATCTCGACCAGATCGGCGAACTTCATGCCACCCGCTTCAACCGCATTGATGGTCTGGTCTGGCGACAATCGCAACTCCGTCTTTGGGCCGCGTGGCTCACCTAGGATGACCGTTTCCTCGCGCGGTCGCTGATGCCAGTTGACGATAGCAAGCCGGCCGTTCGATTTGAGCGTTTCGCGCACTGCTCGGGCCAATCGCGGTTGATCCTGAACACCGTGAAAAGCGTTCGCCATGAACACGAAATCGACCGAGGCTGACACGAGGTCTGCAAGCGCATAGGCATCGCCCGCCACGAAGTCACAATTGGTCATGCCGCTTTCAGCGAGACGATGGCGGGCGATGTCAAGGAGGTGGAGATCAATATCGATCGCAACGAGGTGGCGCGCGATCTTGGCAATTTGCAGGGTGAACCAGCCGTCGCCGGAGCAAAGATCAATCACGTCCATGCCAGGCTTGATCCCTACCGCCGAAAGCACGCCCGCAGGGTCGGGCCAAAGCGCCTCCCACCATCCAGCAGTTGGCATTTCGGTGCCTTCGAAGAAGCCGGGAGGTCTGTCCGTCATCGTTGTGTCAAATCAAGCGATCGCGTGGCTCGTATGAATCCATCGACCGCAGGTCGCCACCTGTTCCTGCGTATATCAACCGCCTCGATGCAAGCCCATCAATTTATGGGCAACGCGCCAACCGCAGCAAATATCGGAGTCGGGTCGGCCAGTCGGTCGTAATCGTCGTTCTTGACTTACGGTAAGTTAAAACTTACAAATATCGAGCGAGCGCACACCATGATCAACGCAGAGCGAGTGCTGGACGCATTGGGAGACCCGACCCGCCGTTTGGTGTTCATGCGCCTGCGCGAGGGCAACCGTTCGGTGACCGAGATTGCGAAGGGCTTGGACGTGAGCCGCCCTGCGGTCTCGCAGCACCTCAAGGTGCTCAAGACCGCGGGGCTTGCCGTGTCCCGCGTCGAGGGCACGCGGCGGCTCTACGCGGTCGACACGCGCGGCATCGAGGCCGTGCGAGGTTGGCTCGACGGATTCTGGGGCAAGGCCCTCGTCGCGTTCAAGGCAGCAGCCGAGCACGAAGCTGTCAAAGAGAGGAGACCACGATGATGGAGCAGACAGTGTCCGGCGCCGATCCGAACAGCGTGCGGAAGGTCATGAACGTTCAGGCGCCGCCGGCAATAGCATGGCGGGTGTTTACCGAGCAGATGGGTAGGTGGTGGCCTTTAGCGGTCTACAAGATCGGCAAGGCCAACGCAGTAGACGCGATCATCGAGCCGCGCGTTGGCGGCCGCTGGTACGAGCGCGGCGACGATGGCAGTACGTGCGAGTGGGGCAGCGTACTTTCGTGGGAACCACCCTCACGCTTGGTGCTCTCTTGGGACATTGACGCTAACTGGCAGTACGACCCGAATTTAAAAACCGAAATCGAGGTGCGCTTCATCGCCGAAGGCAAGGAGGCAACGCGCGTGGAACTGGAGCATCGGAAACTTGACCGCTACGGAGCGCGTCGTGACGAGATGCGACGCATCTTCGAAACCGAAGGCGACTGGGGTCGTCTCCTTGCAATGTTCGCCGCTCGCGCAGCGGAGGAGGTCAGCGCATGACGAATGCCGTGCAACAGGCGATCAAGTTGTTTAAGTTTCCGCGCAGGTTCGGGATTCCGAACCTCAGCCCGTTCTGCTGCAAGCTCGAAACCTGGCTGCGCATCGCAGGAATCCCCTTGGCGCCACTTGGAGCCTCGAAGCAGCCGTGGCCGGGTTCGAAGCCTATCCCGGCAATGCGAAACGAACATGTGAACAAGGTACGGCCTTTCACTGGCAGCTTAACCCCGCCTTGCGGCCAGTGTCTGGGTGCGTTAGCCTTTGGCGTGCAAGGCTGGCCCCCTTACTGAAGTGAACATGCACGCTCTGGGTGGCGCCGGCTCGGGACAGGAAAAAATGGCGGTGGGGACAATGGCAGCTTCAGGCCGCCCGTTCACTGTCAACGAGACCCACGGAATTCTGTTGCGCCCGGAACACCGGATCATCGCGGCCAGCGATCGGCTCGGGTGGAAATCGCTCTATGCCTCGATGCAGCGCGAAGCGCCGTACGGGGCCGCCTATGCGGGCGTGCCCGATCACCTTGTCATCCTGCATCTCGACGGCCCGGTCACGGTGGGCCGCGTGCTCGGCAAGTCCTGGGCGAGCCGGGTCATTCCGCCCGGCGGCCTGTTCATGCTGCCGGGCGGCATCGACTTCGGGGTTCGCCTTGGCGGCAACCTCAGCACCCTGCACCTCTATGTGCGTCAGGCCATCGTCGAGGAAGTCGCGGCAGACCTGTCGTCCTCCGACACCGGCGCCATCGCGCTCGTGCCGCGGCTCGGCGCCAGAGATCCGCTGATCGAGCGGCTCGCCCTGGAGGTGCGCGATGCCCTCACCGATCCGGACCCGAATGCGCCGATCTATATCGATTATCTCAGTCGCGCGGTTGCGGCCCGCCTGGTTCGCGCCCACTCCACACGGTCGGCGCCGCGGCCCGAAGCCAAGGCCGGCACGCTGACGCGCATTCAGCTCGTCCGCGCCATCGACTACATGGAAGAAAATCTCGACAGGTCGATGGCGCTGTTAGACGTGGCGCACGCCGTGGGGCTCAGCGCCACCCATTTTGCCCGGCGCTTCAAACGGTCGACCGGCCGCGCGCCCCATCAATTCTTGATGCGCTGCCGCGTCGAGCGCGCGCGGCGCCTGCTTGCCGAGACCGACAATGCGATTGCCCAGATCGCTTTGGCGTGCGGCTTCGCCCATCAGGAACACCTGACGCGGGTGTTCCGCCGTTTGAACGGCGACACGCCGGCGAGGTTTCGGCGCGGCGCTCGCGGGTAGGATGACCGGCTGCCAATCGAGGGATGTCCGTCGGCACGTGTCCTTAGCTACAATGTAGCGAACGGATCCTGCATCGCGCTCGCCGCGAAGCCGATCAGCCGCCCGAACGTGATCACGCTCAACCACAGCACCAGCGACAGCGTGCCCGCCAGCTTGGCTGAGGCCGGTGGGGATTTGTCGATGTCCCAGAGCGCCACGGTCTTGATCGTGTAGAATTCGAAGACAGCCATATTGACACCTGCAAGCAACAGCAGGACCATTTTCGTGCGAAATTCAAAATTCCCAAAATAGAATACCGGATTGGTCGTGAAAAGAAGCGACCCGGTAGTGGCTGCCAGGCCAAACGCGGCCCACGTCCATCCGAGGGTTTCCCCGGCGACTGCGGTGAGGCGCCGTGTGGTCGTCGGCCAACCCAGCAGCCTCAAATCGACAATGAGAATCGTACCGAAAACGGTGACGATGGCGATGACGTGCAGCGCCTCCACGACTGCGAATGCACCCCTCGTCGTATTTATCCAAGTGGCAAGACCGGACGAAGCCACCGCCACGAGAATTTCCTTCACATCCATCAGGGATACTGCCTTCGGTTGGACCGCCTGGGCTCTTCGAGCTAGTGCAGAGCAGAGAAACGGCCCCATATTTGCTCATCGAAGGCAATGAACCGTCCGAGGAAGACAACCAGACACCAGACACAGAAAGTGACTATCCCAAACACCTTCGTCCGCGGCCGTGCTGCGCCTTCCCAGTAGGCCGCGTTCCGATCGATGCTCCTCAGGAACAGGACGGCGATAGCGATGGCGATCGCCAGGGTCGACATCTTCAGCCAGAACGAGATCGCCAGAAGCTGGCGCGGAGGCTCGGCGACTGTGAGGATCATGCCCGTCATAGCCAGGATCGCCAGCGAGCCCCAGAACCATGGGCAGAACCGCTCCACGGTAGCCCCGAGCGTCTCGTCCCGTCCGGCCCATCCCATGACGCGCAGGCCCACCATCAGCACCGATGCGAACAGGATCGCGATCGCGACAATGTGGGTCGTCTGCATCGCGGGCACAACCCAGGATGATTTCGCAAGCGCGATGCTCGGCGCAGTGTCTACCAGCCAGTTTGCAAACGACTGCAAGAACTCACTCCGCGCTTATCACGTCGGACGCTCGCTGCGCCGTGCCCGAAAGGCCAGCGCCGCGCTGTCCTGTCGACACCTGGTCCTGGATCACGGCGCGGCTTTCGCCGGGGACTTGCTCTCTGCCTCGGCCCGCGACTTGTAGCCGGCCTTAATCCAGGTCGGCCATTCGGCATTGCGCTGGTTAGCGCCGCATCCGCCGTCAGACGGGTTGAAGACGGTGCCGTCGTCGGCCACGACGAGACCGATGCCGCCGCCGTCGCGACCATCGCGGAGTGGGCAATGGACGACCATGACATGGTGGCCCGGCGCGAATGTCGTTCCGCTCATCGCCGGAACGCGCTGCAGGAGTGCCGGCGGGGCGGCGCCCTCGAAGACCCACTGCTTGCCGGCGCCGTCCTTGATGAACAGCAGCGTGTGCGGGCTGTTATAGGCCCAGCGGGTCACGGTCCCCTCAACCACCTCTTCGCGCGAAGGATCGAACATGGAGAAGCTGTGATGAGCCTCGACCATCGAGGCTGCGGCGCCGCCGACCGACAGCACTGCGGCGAATATGAAGAGCCTGTTCATCGATCTCTCTGCTGTTTCCTTGTTGGCGAACTATTTGCCGAGCGCCGAATCGAGACTAAGGGCTTCGCCGGTGTCCTTAGGGTCGCGGTTCTGGCCTGGCAGATTCGGGGGCAGGTCCGGGCTACGGCGGGTTTGATCGGTGCCGCGAATGTCGTTGAAGCCCTTTTCGCCCGGAAGCGCCATCTGCGTGGTGCCTTCAGCCGTCAAAGAGGTATTCTGGTTCGCGCTGCACTCCCACCATCGCATCCGAAAGCCCGCGTCTTCGAGAGTCGTGGCGCGGGTAAACGTGTAGACGCCGGCGAGCGGCTTCGTCAGTCCGATCGGGTCGTAGAAAGTAGTCTGGACGATGATCACGTCGTCGCCGTTCGGTCGCGTCTCCCGGTGATAGACCTCCACCGATTCGAACTGATTTGAGGTGGGCGGATAACCGCGAAAATAGTCATTCGGCCACACGTTGATCGTGTGCACGATCAAGTGGTCGCCCGCCCAAAACCCGACGCTGTCGCCCTGCGGAAAATGCGTGTTGTCGATGTTCTTGTGATCCTGGTTGATGTAGATGCGCCTCGTGTCGTTGGCGAGGTCGTTCATCCACCAGGACTGGCTCGGTGTATTGACGAATTCGCGGGCATAAGGCTCAAGCAGCCAGCGAGGCATGCCGGCGGGCTCGCAAGTGGTCAGGCGGTCGTAAGGCTGCTGGTTGAACTTCTTCATGCCCTCGCGGCGCTGGATGAAAGCCGCTTCATATGCAGGAGACAATACCCCTTTGGCGGCTTCACCGCCGGCCGTCAGCCCCGTTGGAATCGGGCCCACGAAGAACGGGGAAACGCCGCCGCGCAGAGCGATGCTGTTCCAACCCGCTTGCCAGATGCCCTCCCATTTCGGCACGCTTTCCCAAGTATGCTGCGTTCCGCCTTTGTGGACACGCTTCAGATATTCATAGTGTGCCGTCGACGTCTTGAAGGTTTGTGGCGGAGAAATAACCTGGAACGGAGGCGGCGCGGGCGCCTGTTGCGCCTGGGCCACGGCTGTCGAAGCGGCCGCCATCATCGCGATACCGACCCATGCCTGTGATTGCATGCGGAGCTTCATCCCCGTCTCCTCCTCACAAAACGCCGCTGGCATGAAAAGACGTGGAAGTCGACGCCTTGGCGAGCCCGTGAGCCAAGTCTCGCCCGACTTCCTGGTCCTCCCGGACACCTTTTTTCTTACCGGCAGACTGAGGCTATATTGGAGTCTGCGCTAGCTGCCTGCACGAATCATGCGACTATTCTGCACAAAAAGATCATCCACGAGGTATTGCGGCGTTCGCCACCGCCTCGGTCAAGCCCTGCCGCAGCCGCCGGATTTGGCCTCTTTGGACGCGCCCCGGAATGGTCGTGCGTCACAACGCGACCTCGCTCGGATACCCTGAGTTTCATTGGCGAGGTGGAGCCCGAACGAACTTAGATATCGGTTTGGCACTCGCGTCTACTTTAATCCTTTTGCTCGACCGCTGCTGCAATGTCAGGCAGGGTAGTCCCAGAGTGAAGCCAGAGCGATGGAGGAGCAATGATCAGCAAACTGGCGATAGCGGTCTCGGCTGTCGGACTAGCCGCGCTCATGTCGTATCCTTTGGTGCTCCAAGCGCAGACGCCAGCTCCCACAGTGGATTCGATCGGGCCGAAGTCGACGCCCCAACAGGGGGGCGATGTCCTTGCGCGAAAGGCTGCAATGTCGGCATCGGACGAGCAGGATGCCATGATTCTTGCGAGACAAGGGCTCATGGAAGGTATTTACCAATACATGGATGACGCTGAGGATTGGACGGGCCAGAGCGCCGGTGCGAGCGACGCCGCGATGTTACAGGCCCTGACCCGCGAAGCCGCGCACACGGCATTAATGCTGCCTGCGTTCAAACAACTGTTTCCGCCTTTCACCAATCCCGAAAGTCCGAAATTTTCGTCAATGTTCGAGACCTATGCGCTACCCGGCATCTGGGCAAAGCCGGATATTTTTTCCGCCGATCTTGATGCCACGGTGGCGGCGCTCAATGTCTTAAGCATGGCCCGGGACCGGTCCGAATATGCGCGACGCTTGGAGGCCTTGCAGGCCACATGCGATGCCTGCCATGACCACTTCCGCAGGGTCTACGTATCGCCGCTGGATCCGAAGTAGCTGCGGCCGTCGTCGAGGTCACGAAGTCGTGGGGCGTGCTCGACGGACCGTACGCTTTTTTTGACGCATCTGCGGCGCCCGCGGCTACTTCGCGGCGGCCGGGAACGCCGGCAATTTACCGATGTCGCGCGGATCATGCTGGATAATGACGGTGGCTTTGAGATTCGCCGCGATCTTCTTGAAGCGATCGACCGAAGCCAGTGTCGCTGCGTGGTCGGTGTTGAATGTGGTCACACGTTGTCTTCGTAATTTTCCCGAAAGTGCTCGAGATCGCCGCTGAGCAGCACGTTGCCCATCTCTCTTAGCCTGGCGAGCAAGCTGTGATGGCCGGGCGTATGTCCCGGCGTGTCCAGCATGACGACGGTGCCGTCGCCGAACACATCCTTGTCCAGCGTCACGGGTTCGACCTTGCCGCCGCCGCTGATCCAGTTCGCAAACGGCGCAGGAGCGGCGGATGTTGCCCGGCCGCGCGAGCCCGGTCAATGTGCCCGCACGGTTCCGGCTCCGTTTTTGGTCCGCGAACGTAAACCACACAAAGGTAGTCAAGCCGGTACCGACGCGTCTGTCGGTCCCAGGTCACACCCCGAGCTTGTCCGCGAAATCGTGGAAGTTCTTGGCCACGACGTCGAACGAGCCGTTGGGTTCTGTCTCGCCAGTGCCTGGACCGCCCTCTCCCGGCCGCCCGATATGGCCGGTGCGCAGCCCTAGTTTCTGGGCGGACGACAAGTCGCCGCTGTGCGCGGCGCACATCATCACCTGCTCGGGCTTGAGATTGAACGCCTCGCAAGTTGCGAGGTAAACCTTCGGCTGCGGTTTGTACCCCTGGGCGATCTCGGAACCGAGGATTGCGTCCCAAGGGAGATTGTTGCGCCGCGCCACATCGGCCATCAGCGCAATGTTGCCATTCGAGCAAGGTGCCATCAGGAACCGCTTGTGCAGCCGCGCAAAGGCTGGACCGACATCGGGCCAGGCGTCGAGTTTGTGCCAGGCGAGGTTAAGCTCCGCAAGCGTCGGCTCCTCGAGCTTCTCCAGCTTGAACCGCGGACGGAGGCGATCAAGATTTTCGCGATGCAGAATATCCAGCTTGACGAACGCCCGCCGCCCGCTGCGCACTTCCTCCATGCCCGGCCCGTATTCTTTGCGCCAGGCATCCGCGAAGGCAAGCCAGTCGAGATCATAGCCCATCGGCCTCAGAATTCGCTCCGCTTCGCGCGCGACGCCATTGCGCCAATCCACGACAGTGCCGAATGTGTCGAAAACCAGGGCCTTGACGTCGGGCATCCGCAGTCCCGCTGCGCCTTGGGCCCGTACAGGACTCGGCGCGAAAAGTCTGGAACCGGCCAGCGTGCCCGCGGCCACCAACGCCGTTCCCCGGCGAATAAGACTGCGGCGTGTCGAATACATAGTGGCGTCCTCCTGCAAGATTGAAAAGCGACACCGCCACTATAGCTCCGGTCACATGGGTAGCGGGACGTAATTTTCCGTGGCGTCGCGGCGGTCTGGGTTGTCAAGAATTGAGCGCGCAGGCCTATACGCGTTGCGCCTTGTCCGGTACGCTTTCGGCAAAACCAAGGGAGGAACGACATGCGTGCGAGCCCGGCAGGATTTGGTATTGCGTTGCTCACCACTGTCGTCGCCGCCGGAATGGCGTCCGCACAATCGAGCTATCCCTGTACGGAGACGAACAGCAATTTGCCCGATCCCTACCGCCTGGTAGCGAATTGGGCCTCGCCGCCGAGGCCCTGGAGCCCGGTCAATGCGGTCGCGGTCGATCGCAATAATAACCTCTGGGCCGTTGATCGTTGCGAAACGGACGACTGCGTTCCGGTCATCGAACTCGGCCCCGACGGCAAGACACTGAGGAATTTCGGCGCCGGCCTCTTCGTCGAGCCGCATCAGGCGGCCATCGATAAGGATGGCAATCTCTGGGTGGCGGATGCCGCGGCGAAGGGCATGCAAGGAATGCAAGTGACGAAGCTCAGTCCCGACGGCCGCGTGCTCTTGAAGCTCGGCAAGCCCGGCCAAGGCGCCGGCCAGACCGGCCTCGACATTTTCGATTCGCCGACCGGCGTGGCGGTTGCCTCCAATGGCGATATCTACATCAGCGAAGGGCATGGCGAAACCAGTGCCAACAATTCACGCATCATGGTGTTCACCAAGGACGGCAAATTCATCAAGACGTTCGGCACCCGCGGCACGGGCGACGGGCAATTGCGCTCGCCCCATGCGCTGGCCTTCGACAGTCAGGACCACCTCTATGTCGCCGACCGAGGCAACAGCCGCGTCGTCATCTTCGACAAGGACGGGACATTCCTCGCCGCCTGGAAGCAATTCGGCCGGCCGAGCGGGCTCGCTATCGACCATAATGATATGCTGCATGTTGCCGATTCCCAGTCCTCGGATACGCCGAGCGCCGCCAATTACAATCCCGGCTGCCAGCGCGGCATCCGCATTGGCAGCGTGAAGGACGGCAAGGTGATGTATTTCATTCCGCCCCCGGTGCCGCCGGATCCGAAGATGCAGCCGCCGATCGGCATCGTCGTCGATGGCAATGGTACAATTTACGCGGCGTCCGACGACCAGAAGGACATCAAGAAATACGTGAAAAACTGATCCGATGGATCGATAGAAGCGCTTCGCGTAAGCTACCGTGCGCTGCCTGCCTTTCAGCCGTCGACGAGGGCCAGGCAACGCTCCTCGGACGAAGCGACGGCGGCGCACATTGTGCCTCGCCGACAGCTTAGCTTTACCGCTGGAAATCTTCCTTGGTGATGAAGGGCGAGGTGGTCACCCACCAACTTGACTGCGCCGTCGCGGCATCGGCGGCCAGCGCGGTGACCTGTCCGGCCTTGGTCGCAGCAGTAAGGACGTCTTGCAGGCCCTGTGCATCATTGCCTTCGGTTTCCCAGATCACGAGGTATTTGGTGAAGGCCAAGCGCGGTGGCACAGCGCCGGGAGGCAGCGTAGCGAGGTGGAAACGTTGTGCCGCCATCCAGCCCGGCAACGCCAGCACCTCGCTCACGCGTCTGGAAAGCGTTGCTTCGAAATCGGCATCGCTGACACCGGCAGCCGGCTCGACGAAGTCGAGCATGATGTAGCGGTTGGGCCGCGGCGTCTTGTTGTCGGTATAGTCGGGAATGATGGGCTTCCGGCCGTCGGGGCGGGTCGCGCGCAGGCTGATCACCTGATAGGTCGCCCGGACGGAGCCCTCATCCGAATAGTCGAAACCGGGAATGCGCCGGCTTTTGCCGCCGGCGATGGCGGCGCGCGAGTCGCTTTGGAGCTTGCCAAGATCGGCGCCCTCCTGATCCCAGATGATGAGATTGCCGCGCCGGTAGAGAGGTTGGGTGTTGCGCGGGGTGACGCCCACCAAGCGGAAACGCTGCGCCCCTGTCCAGCCGGGAAGCTGCACGAGATCGCCCATATGCATGTTCTGGTAGCAGTCGTTGTAATCTGCTTCCCGGCCCGGCAGCGGATCGGACATCACCATATACACATAGCGGTTCTGACCTTTGGGGGCCTCGCGCGTTCCCGGCTGGCCGATCGACCACTGGCCAAGCGCGGCGGTCGAGAGCCCTAGCACCACTCCCAGGCCGATCGAGAATCGCTTGAAAATCCTGTTCATGTCGATCTCATATCTGTTTGACGCCACAGATGCCAACAACTCAATTATTGCCGCCGTGATATGAGCTTGACAAGGCCGCGCGCTACGCAGGTTCGGCCCTCTGCGCGGCATCGAGGGCGAGCGGCGCAGCCCCCTTTCATTCTATCCAGAGATGGAAGAGCTGTTATCGATGGATCGACGTGACCTCTTTTACATACCTCGCAACATCCGTCATGACGGCACAATAGAGAAGCAAGTTATGGAGGCGATCTTCGCCCGCCGAGCGGGAGGTTGACACGTCGACGATTCCGCTAAACACTATAAAATCGGTTGGCAAAGACATTACAAAGTTGGTTGGCGAAGACATTCAGGCCAAGGCGTCGGTCCTTCGCAAGATGCAGGACGCAAAGGCTGCGCCAACAAGCACAAATCGGAAATTCGGGATCACGGGAGGCAATCATGGATTCCAATGGATCTGGCCGGAGGCGATTCCTGAAGCACGCTGCTGCACTGGCTGGTGTGGCC
>WNFS01003871.1_pt1 | contig 20838 bp, 20 predicted proteins | sample 5400141 | NCBI WGS metagenome assembly WNFS01 (sample SAMN13153358, study PRJNA577476) | soil metagenome | isolation source: 60 cm saprolite under Madrone tree | place: USA:California | collected 2016-06-14
TCTTGGGCTCCAGCCCATGCCCACGTTCTGCGTCAGGCCGAACAGATTGCCGCTCGGCTCCTCGCGCAACATGTCGGGGGTGAGGGGCAGCTTGCCCGCGGGCCCTTGACCTGCCAACCGGCCTTTGGCTATGGCGCTCGCCGAGCCGAGCACCGCGTCGAGGGAGGGCGCAGCGAGTTTGCCGTGCATGTCCACAACGTTGCGGCGGTGGGCGCGGAATCGCCAGCAGCGTACGCGTAGTGGCGCCGCATGCCGCGCCCCTACATCGTCACGGTCTACGCCGCCGCTGCGGCAGGCGCGGGGCCGGCGTCCACCAACTGTTTTGTGACGGGCTCAATCCGAAAGTTGAGTCCTTCCAGGGTGCGCGACCCGAGCAACACGAGGTCGCCGGCCTCTCCGAACACGACGTCGTCGCTGGTTCGCTTGCCGGCGACGTGGATGAACGCGGCACCGGTCCGGCGCTCGAGGACGGTCCCGTCGGCCTGCCGGAAGCGCCTGGTGGCGTACCGCTCGATGCCCAGAGACTCAAGAACCTCGGCCGGCATCCATGACAATTCCGCGCCGGTGTCTACCAGCACCGTTTTGAGGACCCGTCGCTCGCCCGGGCGGGCAGGGTTCTCGATTTCCATGTCTACGCGGAAGGTTCCTATCTCGTCGGGCATAGTAGCTCCTGAGGTCATGCCGAGTACTACCATCCTATTGCCGAGCGTGTCAATCCTCGCTAGCGCAGCGGCACCAGCAGCGCGAGCGCGAGCGTGGTCACCATGGCCGTGACCCCGACGATCCCCAGCACCGGGGTCCACGACTTCAGGGTCTCGATCTCCGTCACACCGCCCATCTTTGAAAACAGCCAGAACCCACTGTCATTCATCCACGTCCCGACGAGCGACCCGCTCGCAATCGCCGCGGCCGCCTGTCCCACGAAGGTCCGCTCGATCACGGACCCGATCCCAGTGGCCTGCAGCGCCACTCCGAATCCTCCGCTCGCCGCTATGATCAGGATCATCACCCCGGCGCTCGTGATGGACGTCTCCACCATCTCCGCGATGTCCGCCCGGCTCGCCCGGCGCTGCCGCGCGTACACCCACAGGGCGATGCCCGTGCCCACAAGCAGCGCCAGGTTGGGGTTCCCGCTAATCGCGGTGTAGGGCTCCAACGCCGACCACATCGCAACGTGCACTCCCGGTCGCGCCGTCATGGACGCGACCACGGTGTGCGACGAGATGAGGAGCACGGGAAGGAGGATGGGCAAGAGTGAAGGAATGAGACCAGGAAGCGGCGCGGTTGGCGCCACCTCTGCGGCACTCACGCCGAGGGCGGCGGGGGCCGGAGGCAGCACGGGCATGCGCCGGTCCACCCATCCCGCGAACAGCAGCCCAGCCGCGGCGGCCGGCAGCGCCACCACGGCGCCGACCAGCACCATGGTTCCGAGGTCGACTCCCAACGTGCCGGCGATTGCCAGGGGCCCGGGCGTCGGCGGCACCAGCGTGTGCGTCGCCCCCGCGCCCGCCGCGATCGCCAGGAGGTACTTGAGATAGTTGCGGTTGGTGCGGCCGTACATCGAGCGGGCCAGGGGGACCAGCAGAAAGAAGACCGTATCGAAGAACACCGGGATCGACAAGATGTAGCCCGTGGAGCATAAGGCCGTCGCGCCTCGCTTTTCACCCAACAAGGCGAGGAACCCATTGACGATCCGATCCGCCGCCCCGCTATCCATCATCGCTTTGCCGATGATCGCCGCCAGCGCGATCACGATCCCGACGGTGCCGGCGGTGCGGCCGAAGCCCTCCGCGACGCGAGCGATCTTCACGGCCGCCTCGCCGGGCGCGAGCAGGCTGACGACGATCGCGGCGATGATCAGCGCCAGGAACGCGTTGAGGCGGAGCACGACGATCCCCGCGAGGATCGTGACGATTCCAATGAGCAGGATGAGGGTGGGATGCATGGGCGCCTAATGTACCGGCGGAAGCCGATGTCGCCATGCAGCAGGGGGGAACGCCGAGCTAGTCGTCCACCAGTCCTGTGCGTAGGGCAGGCGCGACTCGCGTGCCGAGCGTTTCGATGGCACGCATCAGCTTCGCGTGAGGTAGCGAGGACGCGTTCATTTGAAAGCTGATCCGGGAAATGCCGCCCAGCGCGTCACTATGTCGCATGACCTTCTCTACCACCTCATCGGGAGTCCCAACCAGCAAGGCACCGTGGGGACCGCGCTGGGCGTCGAAGGCCCCACGTGTCATGGGAGGCCAGCCGCGCTCTTCCCCGATGTCGGTGACGGCACGGGCGTAACCCGGATAGAAATCATCGGCCGCCTCCCGGGTGGTGGCCGCGACGTAGCCGAGTGAGTGTACGCCCACCTTCAGTCGATCGGGCGGGTGTCCCGCGTCTTCGCCGGCCTCGCGGTAAAGATCGATCAGCGGTCGGAAGCGCCGCGTTTCACCGCCGATGATCGCGACCATCAACGGAAGTCCGAGCTCGCCCGCCCGAACGAACGATTTCGGGGTGCCGCCGACCCCGAGCCATATCGGGAAGGGGTTCTGCACCGGTCTCGGGTAGACGCCCTGGCCTGTCAGCGGAGCCCGATACTTGCCCGACCAGTGAACCTGCTCGTGGTCACGGACGTTGAGGAGCAGATCGAGCTTCTCCGCGAATAGGGCGTCGTAGTCCTCCAAACGCAGGCCGAACAATGGAAACGCCTCGATGAATGAGCCGCGGCCGACGACCATCTCCGCCCTGCCCTGCGATAGGAGGTCGAGGGTGGCGAAGCTCTGGAACACCCGCACCGGGTCCGCTGCGCTCAGGACCGTTACGGCACTGGTGAGGCGTATCCGCTGGGTGCGTGCCGCCGCGGCTCCGAGAATGACCGCGGGAGCGGAATCGAGAAATTCCCGACGGTGATGCTCGCCGATTCCAAACGCGTCCAAGCCAACCTGATCGGCGTGTTCGATCTGCTCCACCAGGTTACGCAGCCGAACCGACGGGTCGACCGCAAGGCTGGAGTCGTCGTGCGCCGCGGCGAAGCTGTCAATGCCGACTTGCAACTACGGCCTCGGCCAATTCTTCCTGGAGGCGCAGCACCTCGAGCACCATCTCGATCGCTGCACTGGCCCGTAGTGACGGCCCCGTTGCGAGACCCAAAGTCCATTGCACACACGCACCGGTGACGGTGGCGAAGGGCAGGCGCTCGATAGCCCACGGCACGCATCGCGGCCGAAACGCGCCCGATGCGACGCCCCGACGAATCACTGCCGATAGCGTCCACGTCGCGCGCTGTACCAGCTCGCGCCGGGCTAAGAGTGCCGTCAAGCCATGGTGCAGGCTGTCGAGCGACGGCTCGGACGTCGCCTGTTCGACGATGTCCCAGATGGCCTCCACCGTGTCGCGCAGGGCTGCGGTCAGGTCACCGTCGGATTCGTCGACCCGCTCGAGCGATTGCAGCCGTCGGTCGACAGCCGGAGGCAGGAGTGAGCTCATCATCGCTTGGTCGTGTCCGCTGCCGCGGGCTCACTTGGCGCCTCCGTTCCCGGCGGCGCCAGCTGTGCGGCGAACTGCCTGAGCTCCGGAGTGGATCCGCTCCAGCCGCCGAGGGCCTGGACATAATGCGCGACCTGCCATACCTGATCAGGCGACAGCGCGTCGCCGGCCTCCGGCATCGGCGTCCCATTGATCCCGCCCGTTATCCGCAGATAGATGTCGCGTGCCGTGCGTGCCCACTTGCCGCGCCCCAGCAAGAGGTTGGCCGGCGTGATGGCGGCCCCCCAATCGTCCGCCATCCCCTTCAGCGCGGAAGGTCCGTTGCCCGTGCCGTCGCCGTGGCACTTGGTGCAGTTCGCCTCGAACAGCTCCCGGCCTCGCGTCACGGACTCCCGCGTGGGCGCCGGCTCGGCGGCGATCGCGATCGGCTTCCCGGGCCCCTCGGTGCGCCACCGCGGCGACCGCGTTTGCAAGTAGGCGATCACGTCCCGCCGCTCGCGCGTGCTCAATGCGGCGAAGGGCGGCATGCGCGTGCCGTACAGGCCGTTCTGGATCACCCGGTCGAGGTCGGCCGTGGTGGGCAGGAAGCCGTAGGGCGTCGAGCTGAACTTGTAGACGCCTCCGCGGAAGTCACGCGGCCTCGGTTGCGACCAGCGCGCCACTTCGCCCGCGCCGTCGGCGCGGTCACCGTGGCACTGCACGCAGTAGCGCTCGTACACCTGGCGACCACGCCCCGGGTCGCCTCCCCCGCCCGCTTGTGCCCGCAGTGGCGTAGCACCGAGCGCCAGTGCGCCGACTATGAGCGCAAAGACCACCGCCGCCGTCGACATGCGCTCCCCCTTCAGAAGTCGAGGTGAGTCCCGAGCCACACAGTGTGGTTCGTCACATTTCCGCCCCCCGGCACCACACGCTTGATCGTCCACCGCCAGTACGTCAGCTCCAGCAGCCATGCGAACCGGCTGTTCAGCTCGAGGGCATGCCGGACCCCAATGAGCTGGAAATCTTGATCGCCGAAGTCGTCGAGACTCCCGGCGACGGCCTGTCGTTGGTTGCGGATCACCTGGAGCCGACCGTAGAACACGAGTGGCAGCTTCGGCACGTACTCGAGCTGCAGCATTCCCGCGTTGAACTTCTTTGGGTCCTGGGTCGCCCCCGTCACGAGCGCGCGGTCGTCCCGCCCTGTGATGCCCATCAGCGTGGCGCGGAACGGCAACACATCCGACCCGAACCACAGCTCCATGTCGCCGCCGAGCCGCTGCTGTCCCTTCAGGTCCGAGGTGTCAGGGCCGACCGGCCAGGTGGCGTACGCACCGAACACGCCGACCTTCACGGCGCGCAGGAATCCGTTCGCGAACTCGTGGCGGTGTGTCACCCGGCCGAAGATCCCGGGGGAGCAGAGTACGCAATGCGCGCGCGGCGCTCCGCCCGTGTTGAACAGATTCACCGAGTAGCGGTTCCGGCTGCCGAGATCGTGCCCCATGATCTCGACGCCGGGCTGGGGGAACAGCACGCTGAAGCGTGAGACCGAGCCCGGCACCGAGTAGGCGTACAGCACGGCGAAGCGGGACGCGCCCATGTTGTATTCGCGCCCCGGGTTAATCGGCAGATCGAGCTCGGCGGATCCCACCTTGATGTTGAGCCAGTCGCTGCCGAACGCTTGGTTGTAGCGGATCCAGCCGTGATCGACGATCGTGTTCCCGTCCTCGTAGATGATCGGCACGAACCGGAATGACACCTTATCGCCGATCGATCCCAACCCCCCGAGGACCAATGCGCCATTGGAGATGCCGCCCTGTTGCTGCACGGTCTGCCCGCCCACGCGCTGGATGTCGACCTCGTAGTCCTTCCACAGCCAGCCGAACAGCGGCCAATAGGCCGGCTCGTTCGCCCGCAGGTCGTCGGTGCCGTTCTTCATCCGGTAGCCGTTGTCTTTGAAGGCCTGGCCGAATTGGTTGAGCACCGGTACCGCGAGATGGCAGGCCGAGCATTTCATGCCGTACTTCCGGGCGAAGGCGGGGATCGCATGAGTAGCCGCGAACCGGCGATGGATGGTTGCGTACATCCACTCCCGCTCGGCCTTCTCCCGATCCGCTGTGCTCACCTCGGGCGTATGCCCTACCGGAGTCCGATGCGTGTCCGCGTTCGCGGCGATGGGCGCGGCAACGCAGGCGACGACGAGCGCAGCGCGAGCCGAGAACCAGTGCCATGTGCCCGTCATCATTCCCTCCGCAGTGATGAAGGCTACGCCAAACGACTCAGAGCCCGAACAGCAGCCGGTCGAGCGAGATCGCGCCCGCGCCGAGAAACAGCAGGGCGAGCCCGGCGGACAAAAGCACGAAGTCGAGCTCCCAGCCGCCGTCTACAGCGAACCCGCGGTGCATCTGCACGGCCTTGAGCCGGATCGCACCGAGCATGATGATCACGAACCCAACAGCGACGGGCTGCATCAGGAAGCCGGCGAACGCGGCCGCCGCCCCGAGAGGCTCCACGATCGAGAGCAGCCGCAGCGTCGACAACAAACCCGCCGGCATCTGTGGTGATGGTGCCATCTTCCACATCGTCCGCTTCGCCGTCCCGTGGGCCCAGAAGCTCATCCCCACACCGATCCGCAGGGCCAGGAGGCCCCAATCGCTCAGCTGATGCAGATTCGCGAAGAAGCGCATTCGGGCGGACGGTAGTCAGCGGTCGGTCCGGCCACTATCACATGTTTCTATGAGAGGCCGGTTTAGTGCTGGGCCCGCCGGCCGTGGGTGACAGGAATGCCCAGCGTTCCAGCCATCCGCACCAACTCGGCAAACGACCCGGCCTCCATCTTGTGCATGATCTTGCCGCGATGAATCTGGAGGGTGACTTCGCTGATCCCGAGCTCGGCCGCGGCCTGCTTGTTCAGCAGTCCGCTCACCACCAGGGGCAGGACCTCGCGCTCACGTGGCGTCAGGGTCGAGAATCGCTGCCGCAGGGTGGCCAGCTTGCCTCGCTCGAGCCGAGCTCCCCGGTCCTGCGCCAGCGCCGTATGGATCGCTCCCATCAAATCCGCGTCGCTGAATGGCTTGGTCAGAAAGTCCACCGCTCCCGCCTTGAGCGCGCGCACCGAGCTGGGAACGTCCCCATGTCCCGTGATGAACACGATTTGCGGATGAGGTTGGCCGGCCATCTGGCCCTGCAGGTCGAGGCCGTTGATGTCCGGCAAGTCGACGTCCAGGATCAGGCACCCCGGCAGGTCGGGCTTGGCGAACTGCAGGTACTCGGAGGCCGACCCGAAGGTGACGACGTTCAAGTGCGCCGAGGTCAGGAGCTCCTGTAGCGCTTCGCGCATGCGGAAATCGTCGTCGACGACGAACACGATATGATCGTGCGCGCTCATCACGACGTGCTCGAGGAGATCGGGAGCGTGAAGCTGAATACCGCTCCCCGCGGCGTGTTGCTCGTGGCCCAGACCCGGCCCTGGTGCGCCTCGACGATCCAGCGAGAGATCGCGAGCCCCATGCCCATGCCCGTTTCCTTGGTGGTGAAGAACGGCTCGAACACCCGCTCCACATCTTCGAGCCCGCTGCCCTGATCGCGGATCTCGATCAACACGCTATTGATCCCGTCGCGGGTGGAGCGAATCGACAGAACTCTCGGATCGCTTTGCTCGGACTCCATCGCCTCGACGCCGTTGCGCACCAGGTTGACGATGACCTGTTGCATCTGCATACGATCGGCCCAAATCGGTGGCATGTCGTCGGCAAGGTCAATCTCGATCCTGACGCCCTTCGTGGAGGCCTCGTCCGTCATCAGTCGGTTCACCTCCCGAATCACCTCGTTGAGATCCAGCGGCGTGCGCGTCAAGTCGGTCCGCTTGAACAGCGCACGGATGCGGTTCACCACTTCGGCCGCGGCGCTCCCGTCGCGAATCAGCCGTTCGGCGGTAAGCCGCGCCCGTTCGAGATTGGGAGGCTCGGCGGACAACCAGCGCTGAATCGCGTGACCGTTGGCGACCAGGGCCCCCAGTGGCTGGCTGATCTCATGCGCAATGGAGGCCGCCATTTCGGAGACCATCGCAATCTCCGAGGCGCGGGAAAGCTTCGCCTGGGTCGTGCGCAGCGCCTCCTCCGCCCGCTTGTGATCATCGATGTCGAACATCACGCCGTACCAATGGATGATGCGGCCAGCTTCGTCGCGCATCGGCTCGGCACGCGCATTAACCCAGCGATACGACCCGTCCGCTGCGCGGACTTTGTGCGTACTGTCGAACGCCGTTTCAGTTTCGCGGGCTCGAGCCCACTCCTGAGCGACCATGCCGAGGTCATCTGGATTGGTGAGGTCTCGTCGCACCGTGAGATTCAGCAGGTCGGTCTGCGACATACCGATATCACGTGCCATCCGTTGATTGAAGTAGTCCGACTCACCGTCGGGCGTTGCCCGCCACACCGCCGCCGGTATGGTCTCGATGAGCAGGCGAAGTTCGCGCTCGCTCTTCCGCAGAGCTTCCTCCGCCCGCTTGCGGTCGTCGACGTCGACATTCACGCCGTACCAGCGGACCACGTGGCCATCGCAGTCGCGCAGTGGTTCGGCATGCACGTGGAACCAGCGATAGGCTCCGTCGGCCTTGCGGAACCGGCACGTCGTATCGACCGGCGTTGCGGTATCGCGGGCCAAGGACCACGCTCGCGCGGCGGTTTCGGCGTCTTCAGGATGCACGACGTCCTGCCACCTCTGTTGCGCCAACTCGGCCAGAGACCTGCCCAGGTAGTCCGCGAAGCGTTGGTTGATGTAGTCGGGCTCGCCGTCCCCAGTCGTGCGCCACACCATCGCCGGCAGGGTCTCGATGAGCACGCGAAGCTCCTGTTCGCTGTGCCGCAGGGCCTCCTCTGCCCGCTTACGATCGTCGATGTCTGTTCCCCCCGCGTACCACCGGAGGATCCGTCCTTGCTCGTCGCGCAGGGGATGGTACCGGACTAGGAACCAGCGGTACTGGCCATCCTTGCGCCGGACGCGCCATTCGATTTCGAAGGGCATCGAACGGGACAGCGCCTGGCGGCGCTCATCCTGCAGTCGGGCCCAGTCGTCGGGATGGAACAAGACCGGGTTGCCCCGGGAGTCCGGGGTCAGCAACTGTTCCATGGTGAGCCCCGTGTAATCGAGCAGGGGCCGGTTCGCGTACAGGCCACGCCCGTCGGCGTCGAGGACGACGATGGTCTGCGGTATGGCGTCGACGATGCCACGCAGCTCTTGCTCGCTCTTCTGTAGCGCCTCCTCCACCCGCTTGCGGTCGTCGATGTCGACAGCCACGCCATACCAATAGACGATGCGGCCCGCCGCGTCCCGCATCGGCTCGGCACGCGCCTGGAACCAGCGATACGAAGCGTCCGCGCCCCGGAGTCGCGCGGTCAGGTCGAAGGCACCAGTCTCGTGGGCGCGACCCCACGCCCGGGCAGCCGCCTCGAGATCATCCTGATGGACCATCGCGTTCTGCACCTTGAGTTTCACGAGGTCGTCCAGGGTTCTACCGAGGTCCTCCGGGCCTCTGCCGACGCCGTCCAGTCCTCTCCCGGTATAGTTGGCGAGACGGGGATTGATGTAGTCCGGCTCGCCGTCCGGTGTGGCACGCCACACCATCGCCGGCAAGGTTTCGATCAGCCGGTTCAGACTCTGCTCGCTCTGGCGCAACGCCTCGTCCGTGCGCTTTTGGTCGTCGATGTCGATGTCCACGCCGTACCAGCCGATCTCCTGGCTCATGGGATCGAGGATGCGTAGGGCGGAAACACGAAACCATCGGTAAGTACCGTCGAATCGCCGAACCCGGTGCTCGAAGACGTACGGGTCGCCGGTCGCGACGGAGTGGGATGCTGCTTTGAGCGTGTCGGCGATGTCGTCGGGGTGCAGCACTTCAGTCCGCCCGAAGCTCGCCACGCCCGCAACGCGATCGAAATCCTCGATGCGTTTGCCGGTGTATTCCAGAAATCGTTGATTCAGATATCGCAGCTTCCCATCCTGATCCGCCGACCAGGCAAATCCCGGCATGTGCTCGACGATCAGCCGAGCTTCGCAGTCGCTGTGATGGATTGACTCGGAAGACGCTTTCATGGCGAGAGCTATCGGCCTCGAAGTGTGCCGCGCGTCCACGCTGGCATCCCGCCAGGGTAGGACATAGAAAGATGTTACACCTTCGCGCAGTCACCTGTTAACGGAAACACGTGATAGGCAGAAGCATCGGCCGGGATTAGCATGCGTCGAACTTTCCCAGGTGGATAACACCGATGCAACACGCCTTGATCGTGCCCTCGGCGCTCGTGGTGCTGCTCGCGGCCTGCAGCGAGCCCACGACTCCGACCGAGGTCGGCGGACCCAGCGCCGCCGTCCTCGCCCCGAACGCGACTGCCAACCGACCGGGTACCACCGTCATTGTTTACGACAACTTCCAGAAGCCTGGCGGCTATACCCTGGCCGACTATAACGCCAAATGGTCCACACTCACGCTGGGCGAGATGGCCGTCCAGGATACGCGCCAGTTCGACAACCACACGTTCTCGATCTCCGCGACGCCGTTTCGGACCGGCAAAGACTCCAGCGTCCTCGATCACGCCAAGTACACCGCCCTGAGCAAACAGGCGTTCGCGGTCCCCGAGATCGGCTCCGTCACCGGCTCGATCGACATCGCGGCCGAAACACCCGGCACCATCATCGGCCACGTCGTTCACGGCACCTACGTCCAATCGGGCGCACCGTACGCGGCGCGGGTGCTGCAGGGCCAGCAGGCCGCCGCCACGTTTCACATGATCGACTTCGCCACCGGGCAGCTGTTCGACTGGTTCGTTTCCGGGAACACGGCGTTCACGCTGTACGAGCGTTTGCCGTCGAGCGTGTCCGGGTCGGCCGAGCACGTCGGCATCGACAAGATGTTCACGCAGATCATCGACGAGGTGCCGATCGCCGCGGGCGTCCCGCACACGGTGGCGATCCGTTACTCACGCGAGCGGCACGGGACGCTGGTGGAATACTTCCTCGACGGCAAGCGCGTGTCCAAGGTCGAGAGGGTCGGCATTCCGCTCGACGCGCAGGGAGTCAAGTACTCAGGGATCTATCCGTCCCTCGGACCCGGGGAGCTCTTGCGGGACAAGATCAACTCGGTGACCATCGCCCACGGCCTCTTCAGCTTGCTCGACGCGTTCCCGTTCCAGCATCCGGAGGCGCCGGCGCTGAACGTGTCCGTTCCGATGCAGGAGCGGCTGTTCGGTCAAGGCGCGAGGGCCAGGTTCGCCCACGTGGTCGTCACGATCGAAGACAAGACCAACCGTGCAGACCGATAGGACCTACCCCCGCATCAGGAACGGTCGGAGCCGTGTCATCGCGCGGTGCACGAGCGCGCGCTCGCCTGGTGGCAGGTCGGCGAACCGCGTCTCGAGAACAGCTTGCGCCGCCGCGAGTGCGGTTCGGAGCGCCCCCTTGCCCGCCCTGGTAAGCCGTAGCCGCAGGCGGCGGCGATCATGCGGGGCCGCGAGTCGCGCCACCAGCCCGCGGCGCACCAGCCCGTCCACCAGCGTGGACATGCTGGGTAGGGCGAGCCCTACGTAATCGGCTACGGCTGAGAGGTCGGCGTCCGGGTTAGCGTCGAGAAAGCCGAGCGCCCGGATGTGGGACAAGGACAGCTGTTTCGGGCGCAGGCGCCTCACCTCGGGGGTCACCAGGCGCGTCACGAGCAGCGTGATCTCCAGCACCCCCTCGGCCACCTCCCGACGCGACTGTTGGGCCATCACGGATGATAGCGCGCCGGAGTCCTGTTCCGCAATGATACTTAGATAGCCGAATGATTAGGGGTCGGAACCTTCAATGACCAAGCGTCGTTTCTCAGTCATGCCGTGGAAGCCGATCGTCGTTGGCGTCGACGCATCGCCTGAGGCCGCAGATGCGGCCGTGTTTGCCGTCGCGGCGGCGCAGCACGCCGAAACATCCTGCCATCTCGTGCACGCGACCCTGGGGTCGCGACGCGCACCTCGGCGCGAGCGCTACCCGTACACCCGGCTCTACGAGGAGGCAAGCATGCAGGTGGGCGCGGCGCTCGGAAGCCGCGTACCCATGGCGCTGCTCGAGAACCTCGCGGTCCACCGCGGAAAGCCTGCTGCCGTGTTGAACGACTCGGTGGCCGCGCTCGGGGCTGAGCTCGTGGTGCTCGGCGGCAAGCACCACTCGACCCTCGGGCGCTGGTTGGGCGGTAGCACGGCCGTGAGCATGGCGCGCACAGCGCTCGTCCCAGTGCTGGTCACCGTGGGAGCCCCCGCCATCCGGCGGGTGCTGCTCACCCTGGACCCCTCGGCCGCGGCGCGGCCGGCGGCCGCCGCCGCCGACCGTTACGCCGCGCTGTTCGGCGCCGAGCTGCGTGCCTTGAGCGTGGTGGAGCCGCTGGCCGTCCTTCCCGAAGTGCCGCAGCAAGACACGACCGACTTCTACCGGCGGTGGGAGGAAGCACTCGCCCGCGACGTCTGGCCCCTGATCCGAACATCCGGTGTGGGCACGGTCGTCCGACACGGCCCGGCCCTGGAAACGATCCTGCGCGAGGCGGCCGACTGGCACGCCGATCTGGTCGTGGTCGCTTCGCACGGGAAAGGACCGGTCCAGCGAGTGCTCGTGGGGAGCGTCACCGAGGGACTCATCAATCACCTACCTACGTCGCTGCTGGTCGTGCCGGCCGGGGCGGCGCTGGTGGAGCCTGATGCGGCCGACCTCATCACTGTGAAACACGAGGGGGAGACGTGAACATCCTTTATACCGCCGAGGCCGTGGTCGAGGGAGGGCGAGCGGGGCATGGCCGGACGTCCGACGGGCGGCTGGCCGTTGAGCTCTCCGTTCCCAAAGAAATGGGCGGCGAGGGCGGGGCGGGTACCAATCCCGAACAGCTGTTCGCCCTCGGGTACGCCGCCTGCTTTCAGTCCACCCTGTTGTCGCTGGCGCGCGGTCGTAAACTCGACGCCTCCGACTCGACGATCACCGCGCGGGTGGGGATCGGTCCCGCCGGTCACGGCGGCTATGGCTTGACGGTCGCCCTCGACTTGCACGCGCCGCGCCTGTCGCGGGGTGATGCCGAGGACCTGATGCGGCGAGCCCACGAGCGCTGCCCGTACTCGAACGCCACACGGGGCAACGTCGACGTCACGCTCGGCGTCGACGGTCGCGAATTGGACCGAAGGGCCGCGTGACACACCTCGCTCCGTGACGGGGTGGAGCGACGCGGCCCCGTGAGCCGCCCGCAGCGGTGGTGCCGCTGCGGGGAGTTCCTCATCTCGCCGGATTAGCAGAACGCGACTCTTCCCAGTTCACGAACAGGAACCCACCCGGCGCGTCGAACTTTGGCTCGCCCGGTCCGGGAAGGATTTGCAGCTGTAGCTCTTCGATCTTGTTCTTGGAGCAATCCCAGCAGGCCAGTGCGAAATCGCCGTCCCGCCGGGTGCGCGATAACAGCATGACGTGCACCATCGCGTTGTCGGTCACGAGGGCGCCGTTCTTGTACAGATGCCCCACCGCCCACAGCGCCACCGCGCTGTTGATCGTGGGCACGAGCGGCGTGTGTACCTGGGTCGTGCCGTGATAATACAGCCCCAGAATCACGCCACCGAACCGCGGGTGATGGGGCACGTCCTTCGTCTGCACGCGGTCCAGCAGCAGCCTCCACTGCGCGCCGTCCTGGGTGGTGAACTCGGCGACGCCATTCACCGAGTCGCGCGTGGCGCCCTTGTCCCACGCCGAAAAGGCAAACCTTCCTGCGATCCGCGCGACGTTGTTCGAGTACGGGCCATTCTTCACCTGCGACTCGAGCCCCTCGCGCTCGTCCCCGAAGGCCCTGAGGATCGGGGCCGCGCTGTCCGGAAACGGGAACGGACCGGGGAGGATCTGGATGACCGGGCCGCCGCTCGTCACTCCGATCGTCTGCACCTTCTCGGCCGGCGACTCACGCATCGCGGAGCTACCGTACCCCGGGGAGGCCGCGCTGTTGGAGCCGACCACCGTGAGGTGGGTGTCCATGCCGAGCTTCTTGTGTGAGTCCTCGCCCACCGGGCAGTACACCTCGTAGGTACCGGGCTTGAGGGTGAGGGTGAGCGTGGCGGTTGCGCCGGGCTGGATGACCTTCGTCTCCTGCTCGATCCCCTCCCCTTCCACCTCGAAGCCGTGCGGGATGCTGCCGGCGTTGCTGATGGTGAACGTCACGGGCCCTGCCGCGATCGTCACCTCCGACAGCTCAACCTTCCATTCGGAGAGCTTGGCGCTGACCGCGCCGGGGGCGCGCTGCCTGGGCTGGGCCGCGGCGAGCGCGGCCGCGGCGAGTAGCACCCCGGCGATGTTGCGGGTCGGAACGGCATGTATGCTGACCATGTGTGATCTTCTCCTGCGAGAGTGAACGACAACCTGCCTCGGTGCTCTTGACCGGATGTGCCGCGCGCTTATTCCCCCGGGAATAATCCTGCGGCTCCCGGAGTCCACACCCGAAGGCGTACCGCGACCACGTTGAGGACCTGTTGGAGCCGAGCGAGCTGGAGCGATTCGAAGCGATCGTGTTGCCGCACCTGGACGCCGCTTACACGCTGGCGCGCTACCTCACGCGTAATGACCACGACGCGCAGGACATCGTGCAGGACGCCTACCTGCGTGCGCTCAAGTACTTCGGCGGCTTCCGGGGACAGGGCAGTGCCGGCGACGGCCGCGCGTGGCTGCTGGCGATCGTGCGCAACACCGCGCACACCTGGCGGCGCCGGCACCGCGGCGACGCGCTCACGACGGAGTTCGATGAAAAGCTGCACAGCGACACCCTGGCGGAGCACACTCCGGCAACGGCACTCGACAGCGACTCGGCGCGCGAGTCTCTGTACCAGGCGCTCGATCGGCTCGGCCCGGAATTCCGGGAGGTGATCGTGCTGCGCGAGCTCGAGGGGTTGTCCTACAAAGAGATCGGCGACGTAACCGGCGTCCCAATCGGTACGGTCATGTCGCGGCTGGCGCGGGCGCGCCGGCGGCTTCAGGAGACACTGCGCAACCGAGAGGAAGGGGAGTAAAGTGACGCACCGCGAGCTGGAGCTGCAGCTCGATGCCTACGTGGATGGTGAGCTGGTGCCCGAGGACGCTCGCGAGCTCGAGGCGCATCTGAGCGGATGCGGCGACTGCGCGCGCCTCCACGAGGCCCGCGTCGCCCTCAGCGCTGCGATCCGGAAACAGGTCCCCGCCCTGCGTGCGCCGGACGCGCTGCGCGATCGCGTGCGCGCGACGCTGCGCGACGCGGCGGGAACGACGCGCGTACGCCGGAGCCTGCCTGCCGTCGCCACGCGCTGGCTCGCGCTCGCCGCCTCACTGGCTACGGTGGCGGTCGGGAGCTGGCGGCTCGCCTTGAGCCGTGCGGGCGAGGACGCGCTCTCTGGGCAGGTGCTGGCGAGCCACGTGCGCTCGCTCATGCCGGGCCACCTCACCGACGTGGTCTCATCGGACCAGCACACGGTGAAGCCGTGGTTCAACGGCAAACTGGACTTCTCGCCACCTGTGTACGACTTCGCCGGGCGCGGGTTCCCACTCATCGGCGGGCGGCTCGACTACGTGGGCGGACGGCCGGTCGCGGCGCTCGTGTACGGGCGGCGCCAACACGTGATCAACGTGTTCCTCTGGCCGGCGACACGGGGGTCGGTGGGGGTCGCCCCCCGCGTGGCCACGCGGCAGGGCTATCACCTGCTGCAGTGGACGACGCCGGAGTACACCCACTGGGCCGTCTCCGACTTGGGCTTGGCGGAGCTCCGCGATTTTACGCAACTGCTGCAACAGGCGGACTCGACCGTAGGGGGACCGGCCACCGCGCGCCCTCTCCCGTGAGCAACTCGTCAAACGGTCACTAAGCATTCCCGGGCCAGCGACGCGCGAGCTCGATGCCGGAGATGCAGGCTGAAAGCCACAGCACCCCGGCGGCGTACCCACCCACCACGTCGCTGAAATAGTGTACTCCCAGGTACAGTCGACTCAGCCCGACGGCCACCACCAGCAGGGCCGCGCCCAGCACCACCGCGATTTGCCCGCTGCGGCGGTGGATCCAGAGAACGGTGAGCACATAGGCGAGCATGCCGTAGGCGATGAGCGAGCCCATCGCATGGCCGCTCGGAAAACTCCAACTGAAATGTGGGAGGAACGCGGCGGCGTAGGGTGGCCGCGGGCGACGAATGATGAGCTTGAGCGCCGCATCGAGCAGCCCGCCGCCGGCGAAGGCCGCGAGCCAGCCGGCGAGTAGGATCCACTCCCGCCGGGCCGTGAGCAGGAGACCCACCGCGAGTGCCAGGATGGTCAGCGTTACCGGATCGCCGAGCAGGCTGATCGCGCCGGAGACCGCGTACCCCGTGGACGTGGCACGTGCGTGCAGCCAGTCGAGCACCGTCATGTCGAACTGCGTGAGGGGGTCGTGGTGCATGACGTCTTCCGTGATCGCGCCGAACACCCAAAGCCCCGCGAGGCTGATCGCCAAGCCGATCGTGAGGTGGAGCCCCAGGTATTGCCCTCGCGCAAGCCGTGACGCGACGAAGGTCCAGGCGCGCGGGCGACGCGACTCGAACCAGTGCCACCCGAACCCGAGCGCGACGACCAGGGCGACCAGGAGCGCCGTCGCCAGAGTGGCTTGACCGATGTAGTGCTCGAGTTGCGGCAGATTGCGGCCGAATACGTAGCCGAGCGAACCAAACATGCTCCCCCAGCAGGCCGCGCCGAGCGCGTTGTAGAGCATGAAGGTGCCGTAGGGCATGTGGCCCGCCCCCGCGAGCAATGCGGTCCAGGTGCGCAGCAGAGCGATAAAGCGCCCGAAGAAGACCGTCTTGGGACCATGCCGCTCAAAGAAGCGACGCGCGCGCTCCAGATGCGCGTCGTTGAGGTGCAGGAAGTGCCCATAGCGTCGCACCAGCGCGACGCCGCCCGTTCGCCCGATCCAATAGCCGCCGTTGTCTCCCACGATGGCCGCGGCGACCGCGACCGCCACGACCCCGTAGATCGAGAGATGTCCCAGCGCGGCAACGGCGGCCGCCGTGACCAGCGCGGTCTCGCCCGGGAGCGGGATGCCCAGGCTCTCGAGACCGACCAGGAAGAAGAGAGCGATGTAGCTCGTCGGAAGCATGATGCAAAGTGCGCGGGGCCGACTCCGCGGGTTAGGGGGGGGCGCGAGTTCCGCTATGCGTGCGGGCGCAGTAGCTTCGCCGCACTCGCTGGTGGGAGCACGAACCGATGGACCTGCGCGACAAGTTGCTTCTCCGTCCGGACACGCGAATCACGCTCGCCGATCGGGATCCCGGGGAGACGATGGGGCTCGACAAGGAGGCAGCGGCCGAGAAGACCGAGAAGAACATCGCGCGCCTCGACGAGCTGCAGTATCTGATGTACGGCGAGCACCGGCGCGCCTTGCTCGTCGTGCTGCAGGGGATGGACGGCGCGGGCAAGGACGGAACGATCCGCCACGTCATGCGAGGCCTCAATCCCCAGGGCTGCCGGGTGACGTCGTTCAAGGCACCCTCCGCCGAGGAGGCGGAGCACGACTTCCTATGGCGGGTGCACCGCGTCGTGCCGTCGTCGGGAGAAGTGGCGATCTTCAACCGCTCACACTACGAGGATGTGCTGGCGGCACGCGTGCGGAAGCTGGTGCCGAAAACCGTATGGACCCGGCGCTACGACCACATCAACCGGTTCGAGCAGCTCCTGACCGACAGCGACATCGTGATCGCGAAGTTCTTCCTGCATGTCAGCAAAGACGAGCAGGGGCGGCGCTTCGAGGAGCGGCTGCGCGATCCGACGAAGCAGTGGAAGCTCTCACCCAGTGACTTCGAGGACCGGAAGCACTGGGACGACTACGTCGCCGCGTACGAAGACGCGCTCACCCGGTGCAGCACGTCCGACGCGCCCTGGTTCATCGTGCCGGCGGACAAAAAGTGGTTCCGCAACTTTGCCGTATCGCGCATCCTGGTCGAGACGCTCGAGGCCCTCGATATGCGATTCCCCAAGCCGACGGTCGACGTGTCGCGGATCACTCCTTCCCTTTCTTCTGGGCGCGGTCGGTGAGCGCCAGCTTCTCCGCCGCGTCCTCGAGGCGATCCGCGAGGTCCGCCATCAGGCCGGCATCCGAGAGATCCAGTGGATGCGACTTTTCCTTGTCGCCCTTGGCGATGGCGTGCAGCCGGTCCACGACCGCGGCATCGCGCACTTCGATCGCGAGCTCGCGCCGGCTGTCGAAGCTTCCGGGCGCAAAGTTGATGGACCCCACGATGGAGTTGACGCCATCGGCGAGGAGCATCTTGCCGTGCAGCTTCAGCCCCTTGAGCTTACGGATCTTGATCCCGACATCGTCCAGAATCCGCAGGCCGCCCACACCCTCGACCAGCTGGTCTTTTTTCAGTGCATGCGGCGGGCGCGCCATCACGTGGACCTTGACGCCGCGCCGGGCCGCCCGGACGAGCCGCTCCAGGATCACGGAATCCTGGTACCGCTCGTTCTGAACGAACAGCGTATGCCTCGCTTCGTCGATGAACTGCGCGATGCGGTCCCGGCCGTTGATGGGGCACCACAGCAGGTGCGCGCTGCCGCCCGGCTGGAATGGCTGCCGCTCCCAATCCGCCTCGAAGCACGCCACGATCTCATCGACCTCGTGCCGGTGGTCCGTGATCACCGCGTAGTCACGGGTCCGAGTGAGGTTCTTCGTCTCCCAGTTGAGCGATTTGACGAACGCCGTCCGCTGGTCGATGACCATCGACTTCTCGTGCGTGAGCGCCAGGGCCGGGTTGCTGTCGATGACGTCGACCCCGGCGCGCGCGAGCTCCTGGCGCGTCCCCTCGTTGTCATCCTCACCGCTGCGGCGCGCCGGGTTGAGCATGACGCGGACGTGCACGCCTCGGCGCTGGGCGGCGATGACGGCGCCGAGCAGCGCCGGATCGGAGAAGACGAACATCTTGATGGAGAGCGACGTCTTCGCCGCGCCGATCGCCTCGAGGATCGGCGTAGCGGCATCATCCGGCAGGACGATCAGCGAACGAGACGCCATCGAGACTCCTGAGCTGGTCGGGGTCTGGGAGCCTGCAAGGCAACGAAATGCGTGACCCGCTCCCGGCCCGAGTAGAACGTGCGGAGCGCATCCTCCACGTCGCGGTCCGATTGGGTCGTGCGACCGTGTTGCCGCAGGTGCTCCGCCCACGATTCGACTAAATAACACTCGATGCAGTGCTGCGGGTTCGCCGCATCCACGAACAGCTCCCAGAACACGGCGCCGTCCCGCTGACGAATCGGCCGCACCTGACGGCGCAGCGCGGCGGCGAACGAAGCGCGCTGCCTCGGCTCGAGCGTGTATTCCACGGTGACCAGCACCGGCCCTGCCTCGGCCGCGAGCTCTTCCGCCACCACGGGGTCGTCCCAGACGTGGGCGGGGTCCAACTTCAGGCCTTCCGCGGCGGCCAGGGGAAAGAGGGGGATCAGGGCAAGCCCGAGCAGCAGGCCGCCGCCGGCCGTCATCAACGCCGATGGAATCCCCGCTTCGTCCGCCACGAGCCCCCACACCAGCGCGCCGACCGCGAACGACCCGAACAGGGTGAGCGTCGACACCGCGAGCGCCCGACCCCGTACCCACTCGGCCGCTCCCCGCTGCGCCGCGAGAATGAGGCTCGAGACCACGATGAGCCAGCCGATGCCGGCCACGAGCATCGCGCCCAGCAGCAGGCCAAACTCCCTGACCCACGCCAGCGCGAGACACCCGACGGCGAACACGACGGTTGCCACTGCCGTGATCACATCCGTCGACTGGTGGCGCCGCCAGACCGGCAAGATCGCAGCGCCGAGCAGACCTCCGAGGCCGAGGCTTCCAACCAGGGCACCGTACGCGATGGGTCCGCGCCCCAACGATGTCTTGGCGACCAGCGGCAGCAGCGCCCAGAGCGCGCTCGCGAACAGCACGAACGCCGCCGTGCGCACGATGACCGCACGCAGCGCCGGCGTGTACCGGACGTACCTGATACCGGCGCGCACGGCGGACGCCATGCGTTCAGCCGGAAGCGTGGCGCGGTGCGGTTCGCGCCGCCAGCGCCACAGCACGAAGAACACGCCTAGCACCGTGACGGCGTTGACGAGAAACACCGGTCCCGGTCCAGCCGCGACGATGACGATCCCGGCGATGGCCGGCCCCACGGCGCGGGCGACGTTGATCGCGACGGTTCCCAGCCCCACGCTCGCCGGCAGCTCCTCCTTCGGCACGACCTCAGGAATCATCGCCTGCCACGCGGGGATGTCGACCGCGCTGCCCGCACCAATGGCGAGCGTGACCACGAGGAGCATCCAGGGCTGAACCACGCCGGTCACCGTGAGCACGCCCAGTAAGGCGGCCATCAGGGCCAGCCACACCTGAGTCGCGAGCAAAACGCGCCGCCGGTCCAGGATGTCGGACAGGGCGCCCGCGGGCAGGGCGAGCATGAACAGCGGCAGGGTGGTGGCGACCTGGACCAGCGAGACCATGAGCGGCGAGGGGGTGAGCAACGTCATCAACCAGGCGGCCGCGGAATCGTGCATCCAGGTGCCGATGCTCGAGACCACATCCGAGATCCACAGCGCGCGGAACAAGGGCCGCCGCAGCGGACTCCAGGCAGAAGGTGGCGTCACAACATCAAGGTGGTTGATGCCGCGCTCGAGCGCGAGGGCCCGTCGAGAACAGAGTAGCTTTACCAGCCTACACCAGACGGGAGTTCAGAGATGCGAGAGTTCACCTCGGTTGCCTTGAGTGCCGTGCTCCTGGCGACGACGGCCCGGGCCCAGGTCCCCTCGTTCCCGGCCAACTTCAAGACCCGAACGATTTCCACCCCCGGTGCGCAGATCTTCGTGCGCGTCGGCGGGCAGGGGCCGGCGGTCGTGTTGCTCCACGGCTACGGAGAGACGGGCGACATGTGGGCGCCGCTCGCCGCCCGGCTGGCGCGCGGCCACACCGTCGTCGTGCCAGATCTGCGCGGCATGGGCCTCTCCTCCCACCCAGCCGGTGGCTACGACAAGAAGACCCAGGCGGGCGACGTCGCCACCGTCCTCGACACGCTCCAGATCGACAAGGTCGATCTCGTCACCCACGACATCGGAAACATGGTGGGCTACGCCTTCGCAGCGGGCCAACCAGGACGCGTCATGAAATTCGCCCTCCTGGATGCACCGCTGCCGGGCGTCGGCCCATGGGACGAGATCCTGAAGAGTCCGCTGCTCTGGCACTTCCGTTTCGGCGGCCCGGATATGGAACGGCTGGTCAAGGGGCGCGAGCGGATCTATCTCGACCGCTTCTGGAACGAATTCTCAGCGGATCCGAAGCGCTTCGATGAAGCCTCACGCCGGCACTACGCCAGGCTGTACGCCCTTCCTGGCGCTATGCAC
>WNFS01001299.1_pt1 | contig 20823 bp, 31 predicted proteins | sample 5400141 | NCBI WGS metagenome assembly WNFS01 (sample SAMN13153358, study PRJNA577476) | soil metagenome | isolation source: 60 cm saprolite under Madrone tree | place: USA:California | collected 2016-06-14
CACTCTTCCGAGTCGCAGCTCCAACCAGCCCTGCGATAAGCGGCTTCGAAAATCCAATTTTCGATGTCGAGGTGTCCAGTGTGGAAAAAAGACGATTTGAAGCCGGAAGGAATTTCCGGCAACTCTGCCACTCCCGCAACTTCTGCGACTTCCTCAAGCACTGCTACTGCCGGTACGCCTGCGGTCTCTGGCGCGGTTCCGACTTCGTCGCGCGCGGCTGCGTGCATCAGCCAGGGAATCAAAATTAAGGGCGAAGTAACGGGCAGCGAAGATCTTTTCGTTGACGGCGTGGTGGAAGGCAAACTCAGTCTCACGACAAACAGCTGCTTGACCGTTGGGCCAAACGGCCATGTGAGGGCGGATGTGGTTGCACGGGAAGTTATCGTACGTGGGAAAATCGATGGAAAGGTTACGGGCCGGGACAAAGTTCAACTGTGGAGCACTGGGCAGGTCACTGGAGAAGTGCTAACGGACAGACTGGCGATCGAGGACGGCGCGCTGCTGAGCGGAAAGGTTGAAGCGGGCAGGCAGGCGAATAAGGCTCCAGAGGTTAAGGCATCTGCGGCGACCGCGACCGCATCTGCGACGGGCAAGGCTCCCGACACGAATACGACTTCCCTGAATACCGGAACGGCGGCCAACTGACGATGAGTTTCCTGAATAAACTGGGCCTTGGAATGGCGAACGGAATGAGCCGCGGGGTTTCCCTTCCGACACATTCAAACGCAAACTCTCGCTCACGCACCCCTGGCGTTCCGGTCTCCGCTGTGGGTGCGGCGCGAGCTCCGGAATCGCCTGAGTCGACGCGCGTTTCGAACGGATTGAAAGAATTCTTGCGGAATCTCGACGGTCTTGGGCGGGGCACGCTGCTCGATTTGGGCCCAGCCTGGCAGACGACTTTGAGCTTCTTCATCGAGCGCGGTTTTCGTGTTTCATCGGAAGATATTCTCCGCGGATGGAAAGCGTTCTTAACCGAAGAAGAGACCCGACTCCGCGAAGACGCCGATGCACGTGAAAAGCTGGATATGACGCCGAAAGGCCGAGCGACGAGATTCCTGGCCGATAACCTTCAATACCCGCGCGCATCTTTTGACGCCGTGCTCTTATGGGATTTGCTGGACTATCTTGAGCCGATGCTCGCGAAACAAATGGTGGAGAACCTGACGGAGCTGTTGCGGCCCGGCGGAGTGATTCTGGCGATGTTTCACAGCAAGAAGCCCGAGGGGTTCCAGCGCTATCGAGTGGCTGATTCGAACACGCTCCAGGTGATTTCGTCGGCGGTGATCTGCCCGCCGCAAAAGGTATATCAGAACCGCGAGATCCAGGACCTCTTTGCCCGCTTTCGGACGATGAAATCGTTTGTCGGCCGCGACCAACTGCGAGAGACACTCTTCATCAAGTAACTACTGGAAATTTCCAAACTCCGCAAACGCTGTGGAAATTGTGCGTTCTCCGTCTGTTCGCTTGCATTCAACGGATCGGAGGAGTAAAAGGTAGACGTGAGCTCAAGGAGCTCCGGAGGGACCATGACTCCACCGGGCTTAGAGCTGCACCAAAGCTGATCACACCGCTTTTGCGGTGCGCGTCGCTCGCGAAACATACGTGCTTCTAGCGCGCTTCCGAGTCGACACAGTAAAAAAGCAAAAGGGGGGAGCCGCCAGGCTCCCCCCTTTGTTTCCGCTCTAATGATTTCGAATCAGTGTTGCGTTGAAGTCTTGTGATGATGGTGATGACGCCTGCTGGTGCTATGCCTGCGATGGTGGCGGTCATGCGAAGATGCCGGGTTGGTAGCTTGCGGCTGGGCTGAATTCGCATTTTCTTGCGGGGCCGACTGCATGGCTGGAACCTGCCTAACGGATACAAAAAGCATTGACGTTGATGCCAGCAAGAGGAATCGAACGATTCTTGTCACGACAATTCTCCCAAGAGGAGTGTCCCGTGAGCTTATTGAATCACAAGTTGGAGAGAAAGTCTCCGGGAATTGCCTTGCAGATGTGTTCGGAATCGACTAGCTGGGCATTTGCGGCCAAGCCAAGACTTGTCCTTCTTGAAGTTGGGAAACGTCTTGCTGGAGTTTTCAAGAGTCGGCAGAGAAGGTGTAACTACCCACCGAACTTGAGTCGTTCGAGCCACTGAATGGCTTCGCGCTGGTTGGCGATGATCTGGGCCTGCCACACCAGGGCAATGGACATGAAGCTCATGGAAATCACGCAAAAGACAAGAACGATGCCGATGGTGGACTCCTGAGCGGGAAGGCGAAAAACGCGCCGAAGCCAAGTCATGGTAGGGTTCTCCTAGTACTTAGTTCGCTCCGTTAGGTTTGTTCGCGCGAATCCAAGTCGGCAGCGCCGCAGGGCGTAGCGTTGGCCAGATGATACCAGGGCAATCGAGGGGCCAAGGTATACAGGGCAGGGCAAATTCTCATCCCACAGAAAATAGATGGTTTGCGAAAACATGTGCCGCGCCTTCATTCACTACACGAATCGACAGTGAGACGCCGAGCTTGAGGTGTATCGGGCTGGTCCAGTGAGGCGTCTGCGGACTTGGCAGCAAGAAGGATGGTGCGCTCGCAGAAAGGAAAGAGTCCAGGGGCAGAATCGGGTGTGGCGATGCCGATTGTGTGGGCATGATATCGCAGCGCGCGGTCGTAGAGTTTCGCAAGTTCACGGATGGAATGCTGGATGCTGGCGCCGATAGCCACGGACCAAAGGACGCCGTGCTTACGGAACTGCAGGCTGCGATCGTGTCCCTCTTTGAGAAACTTCTCGACTTCGTCATCGGAAGCGCCGGCAAAGAAAAAAATGTCGTCGAAATCGCGTTGCCGGGCAAGCTCGGCCTCTTTCTGGGGAAGCCCCGTGTTTTGGACGAGCTCGCGCGGGGAGAGCGAGCTCAAAGTCACAGCCGGCACGCCAGAATCCCGAGAGAGTGTCTGCAGGGCCTCAGCGGCCGCTGGCAGGACTTCAGCGACAGGAATACATGTAAAGCGGCCAAGGCGCAACGTGGCGGCCTTGTTGGTCCGAGAGGCGCCGGATGCGGGTCGCAGGTGGAAATAGTCCTCCGGAAGATAAACTGCGCAGCCATCTTCCGCGATAAAGGGATGAGTGTGGCCATGTTTGCGGCGGGCATCGTCGAACTGAAGACGCGAGCGGCTGGTCAGCCAAACGGCGGGAATGGCTTCGTGGTCGAGTCTCGCGGTGAGTTCATCGAGACCCTGGAGGCTGGCTCCCCGCAAGGGGATCAATGCATCAACAGCGATGTAGAGGACGCTAGAAGTCTGACGCAAACAGGCCTCCGAACTGGCGAGGCCTATTCTACCGGAATACGAAAAATCACTTGCGCTCCATGAAAAAAGGCGGGCAGATCATTCTGCCCGCCTCGTCTCGCGCCCGGCAAACTCTCCCGGGCCGCTGCTCGAAAAATTTAATCGCCAGACTTTGCCGCCGCGGATGCGGCCGTCTGCGAATTCGCCTTTGGGATGCTGAGGTAGCCGCTGATGGTATTCTTGCCCACCTTGTTGACGACGATTTCCTCAGGAATATGCGTGCCGGAGAGGTAGAAGAAGATCGGCTCGTTCATGGCGCGGTTCTTCTTCTCGAAGAGCTTGTCTTCGATCGTTACGGCCGCGCTGAACTGGTTGCGCTTTTCGTTGATGCCCTTCAGTTCAACGGTGACATTGCCCACCTTCTGCGGCTTGTTCCGGCCGACGATGGTGAATTCAATGTAGTCCCGTTCGCCGAGGCGGCGGAGCTGGTCGATTTCGTCATGGTTGCGCGCGATGAGCGTCCCCATTTCGCTGCGAGCCATCTTCAGATCTTCACGCGTGGCGTCCAGATCGGTCTTCACACCGACAACCTTGGTGTCCACGGTCTTGACGTCGTCACTGGTGGCCTTTGTGGCGAGCTCCGAGTGTACTGAAGTATCCAGCGCAGTCAGCTTCTCACTGGTCGCGTCGTTGAGCTTTGCCGCTTCTTCGCGCGCCTTCTTGAGCTGTCCCTGGGTGATCTTCAGCTTGCCGGTGACAACCTTCAAGTCGCCCTGGAGATCCGTGTTGGCTTTTTCGTCCTGGGCGAGACGATCCTTCAAAGAGGCCATGTCTTGCTGCACAGTCTGTTCCGCAGTCTTCAATTGCGCTGCAACTGCCTGCTGCGTGCCATCGAGCTTCGACGAGGCACTCCAGCCTACTGCCAATCCGCCAATCGCAATCAAGCCCAGAACGACGATCGCTGGCAACGTCCAGGCGGGTGATTCCGTACGCGTTTCCACAATTCTATCATCTGACATAGTCAATCTTTCTCCTCACCCCGGTTAGGGGAACTGCCGCTGTAATCCGGCCTGAAATAGGGGGATTGCATGCGCGAAGCCAAAGAAGAAGAAGCGATGATGGTGGTAAGTGATAGAAGGATGGGCGTTTGTGAGGACGGGCAAACAACGATGCAGTACTAGTCCTAGCAAAGTTTACCCGAAAAGTGGGCCAATTGCGGATTTTTTGCTTGACGAACGTTCAGTCGAATTGGATCCCGTGAGATCGAAGATCGGTTTGGAGTTGCTCAGGGGATTGGAAGACAATCCCCGTCATCCCAAGGCGCCGGGCCGCTTCCGCATAGGCGGCAACGTCGTCAATATAAACAGCTTCCTCGGCCCTGACCTTGCACGCTTGGAGGGCTTGGCGATAGACAATTGGGTCTGGCTTGCTCGCGCCGACCTGATAGGAGTAGATGCGGACGGGGAAGAAGCGGAAGAAGGGGAAACGCGCCTCCTCATGGGACATATGGATTGGGTCGGTGTTCGAAAGCAAGGCCAGGCGGTAGTTCTTGGACAGTTTTTCCAGGAAAGCTTCCGAATGGATTGGTTTCGGGTCAAGAGCGCGGTTCCACACTTCGCTGAATTCCTCGAAAGTAAGTGAAGTGCCAAGGCGTTTGGTCAGATGAACGTGCCAGTCCCTGGGAGAGATGCGCCCCTCCTGCCAATCGAGCCAGTGCGGGTCCTTTTCGATCGCGGACCAAACATCTTGAGGTGTCAAAGTAAGGCCGGAAGCAAGCCCGTCCATGGCGCGAGAGATGTCCACGCGGATCAGGACGCGGCCGATATCGAAGATGATGGCGCGGAACTTGGCGTTGGGCACTGCTTACTTTTCCCCAGCCGTCGGTGCCGCCGCGGCGCCCCTCGCGCGCAATAGACTGACTATCACGGGAAGAATGGAAAGCAGAATCACCACCGCAATGACGTAGTGGATGCGCTGGGCGATGTTGGGGATTAAATGCCCGAGAGAATAGCTGCCCAGGATCATGGTGCTTACCCAGAAGATGCCGCCGAAGATATCGAAAGCGAGGTATCGGGAGTAGGCCATTTTGGCGGCGCCGGCTACCGGGGGACAGAACGTCCGAATGATGGGTACGAAGCGAGCGAGAATCACGGCGCGCCCGCCATACTTTTCGTAGAAATCATGGGCGCGCTGGAGATGGCTTTTCCGGAAGAAGAGAGAATCTTCACGGCGATACAAAGCCGCGCCTGCGGACCTGCCGATCCAGTAGCCAATCTGGTCGCCGACGATAGCGCAGAGCATCACGGGGATAAGTAACCATCTCAGTGGGATGACGCCGCCAGCAGAAAGAATGCCTGCGGTAACCAGGAGAGAATCTCCGGGAAGGAAAAAGCCGACGAAGAAACCGGTCTCGATAAAAACGATGGTGCAAATCAGCGGGGCGCCACCGGCGCGGATTAGTTCCCTGAGTCCGTCGGGGTCAAAAAGCGCGTGGAAGAACTGAAAGATGGAGTCGAGCACTCGGCGTTGTTCCTCGCGGTGGATCGATGAAGCGAATCTCTTACGGGCACGGGAACGAGCACGCGTGAACGCAAGCTCGTGAAGGCACCCAGACCTATACGGTAGCAGAAAACGCCTACATCCTCTCCACATTCATGCCAGAGGAGCAGCGGGACGCCAAGAGCGACAAGCCAGACGGCGATGCGCGTCATCCAAGCACCTCCGCGAGCCATAGGTAACCTTTATCTTCACCCTCGATCCGCGCTTGGAGATCCTGAGCAGCGTTTTCCTTCTGCCCAAGCAGTTTTTCAATGCGCGTGAGAGCGCGGCGCGCAGCAACGGCGCCCGCGGCGATTGCTTCTTCGGCGCGGTCAAAATCATCCCAGGCCAGAGATTGTACGTCGGGTCTAAGGACGAGGTCGGCGTAGCGTTCCCAGATTTCAAGCTGGTGTTTTTGTGCCGCGCTTACCGCACGGCTCACAACCTGAAAAATGTTTGTGGGGGCTCCGCGGTGGCCGTCTTGCATGCCAACAGAGACACCAATCACCGGAGCAGCGCCGAGATCTCGGGCGGCGCGCGTCGGAACGGGCGCGACCAGCCCGCCGTCGGCAAGACACCTCGTGCCGATCTCAACCGGTTCGAACAAACCCGGGAACGCGCAACTCGCGCGGATGGCATCCACAAGGTTGCCTTGTGTGAACACCACCGGTTCGCCCGAGGTCAGATCCGTGGCCACCACTGCAAGAGGGATGCGGAGATCTTCAAACCGGCGCGACTCGAAAACACGTTCGATTAAATTCTCAAGGCGGTGATTGCTTGCCAATCCGAGCCGGGAGACGCGCCAACGGGCGATGTCCCGGAAGCGGAGCGTGCGGCAGGTTTCTATGATGCGCGCAAGTGGAGCGCCACTGGCGTAAGCGGCGCCCAGGATGCTGCCTACGCTGGTTCCCGCGATGTGAGAGATGGGGATGTGGTTCTGCTCGAGGACCTGCAGAACTCCGAGATGTGCGAATCCCCGCGCGAAACCTCCGCCAAGCGCGAGGCCGATCCCTGCCCGCCTGGGAATAACGGCTGCGCTTTCGTCCAGGTTCTTGCGCGGAGTATGCCCGTGCCTCGTCATACCCACAGGATCACAGGAAGAACATCCCGGTCATATGGGTCAGGCGTCCTGAAAAAACAGTACTTCTGTACTCCGATGGAAACCGCGCATATCTCGACGGAAATGGCACATATATCAATGTCCGGCTTCACGACAGTACCTTCTTACTAGTCCGGTACCCTCTCTGTACCATTGTGACGAGCGGTGCGCTGCGCGATTCTCTCCTGCGTCAGGCTGAATGACTGAGGGGACCGCGAATGGACAGTGCGTTCAAAGCTTGGGTCGGCCAGCCGGTGGTCCTGCAAGTGGCTCTTGGAGATATCAAAGTGCCCCTACGCGGGAAGCTCCTCAAAGTCGGCGACGAAACGGTAAGGATGCGGATCGGCGACGGCTGGGACGTGGATATCTACAAGACCATGATCATGACGGTTGAAGAAGATTCGATGGCTCTACTTCCTGCATGAGGGACACGGCCATGAAAACACAAGAGCTCAAATACGTAACCCGGCGCCGCGCGGCGGTGCTGTTGGGTCTCTCCGAAACAGAATTGAACCGCATCTCGAGCGAATCGGGATTCGGACACAAAGAAGTCGCAGGCGAACAGGAAGAGACGTACTTCACTTACGAAGAACTGCGACAGATCTGCATGCTGGCCGTCCACCAGGTGCACTAAGAAAACGAGTTTCCTCCGGCCCCCCTCAGCAACACCCCCACCCCGGGTCGCTCCCCCCAGCGATCCGGGGTTTTTCTTTTCGCCGAAGTTCCTGTTTGATGACTTGCGATTGCTCACTTGTTCTTTCTAGAAAACCTTTGACAGATGAAGTCGGGGCGATAAGACTTAGCGCCGCTCAGGAGGGACGCGGCTCTAATGTCATATCTCTTGATTGGTGGGTGGCGAAAGTGGGCAGCAGCGGCAGCGTTGCTCGCTGCGACGATGGCGCTGACTCCAGGAAGTAGCGCGAGTAACGGCGCCGAAGCGTATGACCTGGTGATCGCCAACGGGCGAGTGATGGACCCGGAATCAGGGCTTGACGCGATTCGAAACATTGGTATTCGCGGCGGGAAAATCGCGGCGATTTCGAGCAGTGCTCTTGAAGGGAACCAATCGATTGATGCGAAGGGACTCGTGGTCGCGCCCGGTTTCATCGATCTGCACGAGCACGGGCAAGAGCCGAGGAATTACCAGTTCCAGGCGCATGATGGGGTCACGACATCGCTGGAGCTGGAAGCCGGCACGGCGGATGTTGACCAGTGGTATGCGCGGCGAGAAGGAAAATCGCTGATCAACTTCGGCGTCTCCGTCGGACATATTCCCGTACGGATGAAAGTCATGAAAGACGCCGGCGCATTTCTGCCAGTCGGTGACGCCGCTCATCGCCAGGCAACGCCCACGGAATTGCAACAAATCGACGACGATATCGAGAAGGGGCTGGGGCGCGGCGCATTGGCCGTCGGCATGGGCATCAACTACACCGCTGCTGCCACGCACGACGAAATCCTCGATGTATTCGGCCTGGCGGCAAAATACGGCGCTTCCGTGCACGTGCACTTGCGTCATGCCGGACTGCAGGAGCCGACGACCGGCCTCGTGGGGATCGAAGAGGTCATCGCCGCCGCCGCAGCCACGGGAGCTCCGCTGCACGTCGTACACATCACCAGCATGGGGCTGAAGAACACGCCCCGGCTGATCGCTATGGTGAAAGGCGCGCGAGAGCGCGGACTCGACGTCACCACGGAGTGCTATCCCTACACGGCCGGGAGCACACAATTGGAGTCAGCCATATTTGACCCCGGATGGCAGGACCGGCAGGGCATCACCTTCAAGGACATTCAGTGGACAAAGACCGGCGAACGATTGACAGCGGAAAGTTTTGAGAAATATCGAAGGGAAGGAGGCACCGTTGTTATTTTTTCGATTCCGGAAGCGGCTGCACGCACGGCGGTTGCCGACCCGATAATCATAATCGCCAGCGACGGTATGCCCCTTTCGGGCGCCAAAATTCATCCACGGGGCCAGGCTGCGTTTTCGCGAGTGCTAGGGCATTACGTGCGGGAGGAGAAGGCTCTGGACTTGATGACGGCGCTAAGGAAGATGACGCTGATGCCCGCACAGCGGCTGGAGAAGCGCTCGCCGATGTTCAAGGATAAAGGACGAATTCGGGTGGGAGCGGATGCGGACATTACAGTATTCGACAAGGATCGCATCATCGACAAAGCAACATATGAAGAGCCGCTACGGTATTCGGAAGGGATTGAATTTGTGCTAGTGAATGGAGTTGCGGTCGTCAAGGATGGGCAACTCGTCGACGGCGTTTTCCCCGGACGGGCTGCGCGGGCGCCAGTCTCACAATGAGCTGGCTGCGTGCCGTTCTGTGTTCACCCGACACCTGACCAGAGCCACAAAAAGACAATGATGCCAACCGCCGGGAAGTGCTATATAGTACTGCGCACATTCGGCTTCTCTCGAAAGGACTCATTTTGACACTCGCCGTCTCGGATTGGGCCGCCATCGTTGGTTATCTGCTGATCACCCTGTTTCTCGGCTTGTACTTTCGCGGCCGCTCCGGAAAGAGCACCGAAGACTATTTTGTTTCCGGGCGTAATGTTTCCTGGTGGCTAGCGGGAACTTCCATGGTTGCGACGACGTTCGCGGCCGATACGCCGCTGGCGGTGACTGGACTCGTTTACGCGAACGGAGTCGCGGGGAACTGGCTATGGTGGAGCTTTTTGCCATCGGGAATGATGACGGTGTTCTTGTTCGCTCGCTTGTGGCGCCGTTCGGGGCTCATCACCGACGTGCAATTCGCGGAGATGCGCTACGCCGGCAAGCCCGCTGCGTTTCTCCGCGGTTTCCGCGCTGTGTATCTGGGGCTGCTGATGAACTGTTTGATCCTTGGATGGGTGACCAAGGCCATGGTGAACATCATCAGCACGTCGCTCGGTGTAAGCGATGCAAAAGCGCTGGGAACCTGCGTTTTCTTTCTGATGCCCTTCACGGGGATCTACGTTTCACTCGGCGGATTGTGGGGCGTGCTTTGGACGGATCTGTTCCAATTCGTTCTGAAGATGGCGATCGTGATTGGAGTGGCCTGGTACGGAGTGCATGCAGCAGGTGGCATGCAGCAGATGCTCGCCACGCTCGCATCGAAGCGCGCGGCTGCCGGACCCGGCGCAGGCGACATCACGGCGCTCTTACCTGATTTTTCGCGCGGTTTCGCGAGCGAAGCTTTGTGGACTCTGCCGGTGATCACGTTCGTAGTGCATCTAGCTGTCCAGTGGTGGGCTTTCTGGTATCCCGGCGCGGAACCGGGCGGCGGAGGATATATTGCGCAACGCATCTTCAGCGCTAAGGATGAAAGAAACGGATTGTTGTCTGTGCTGTGGTTCAACCTTGCGCATTACGCGCTGCGCCCCTGGCCCTGGATTTTGACGGCCCTTGCGGCGGTCGTTCTTTACCCCGGTCTTGCGCAGCCCGAGCGCGGTTATATGTTGGTAGCGACCCGCCAGACGCCGCACGCAGTTCTGGGAATTTTGCTTGCAGGTTTCATGGCCGCCTTCATGTCGACGGTGGCCACGCAATTAAATTGGGGCAGTTCCTATCTGGTGGAAGATTTCTACCGGCGCTTCCTGAAGCGAGAGGGAAGCGAAGCGCATTATGTGAATGTCTCGCGTTTGGCGACGGCGTTTCTTGTCTTGGCGGCTGCCGCGGTGGCCTGGCAACTGACATCCGTCTCCGCGGGCTGGAAAATCGTGCTCGAGCTGGGAGCGGGGACCGGTGGCGTCTACTTGCTGCGCTGGTACTGGTGGCGCGTAAACGCGTGGAGCGAAATCTCCGCCATGATCGCTGCGCTAGTGACGACGCTCGCGCTGCATAACAGCGCTCTGTGGAACGCCATTGCCGGGGGGCCGCAGCCCTTCAGCGGCTCCGATCCGGTCATTTTCGCGAAGACAACTCTTTGCACGACGGGAATTACAACACTGGTGTGGGTCGCCGTCACGCTCCTCACTGGGCCGGAGCCCAATGACACTCTTGTCAAGTTTTACATGAAGGTACGTCCGCAAATCACAGGCTGGGAACCGGTCGCCAAACTAGCTGGCGACGTGCCCGTCACGCGCGATCTGGGGAGGAACCTGGTGAACTGGTTGCTAGGCTGTGTGCTTATATATTCGGCGCTCTTTTCCATCGGCGAGTTGTGCTTTGGCCGATACCAGGTAGGTTTCCTTCTTGCATTTGTGGCGATTGTCTGTGGGCTGGTGATCTCGCGCTTGATGCCCAAGCCGGCGGAGTGGCAAACAAACTAACGTGGCGGACTCGGCCCAGCCGGCTCGTTCAGGTGCGCATCACGCAGTGCTGGCCGGGTTTCTCGGCTGGACCCTCGACGCTTTCGACTTCTTCATTGTCGTTTTTCTCTTCGATACACTGGCGCGTCAGTTTGGCGTAACCAAAAAGGAAATTGTTTTCACCACGACGGCGACGCTCGCCATGCGTCCTGTGGGCGCGTTGCTTTTTGGCTTGCTCGCGGATCGCTATGGCCGCCGCATTCCGCTCATGGCCAACGTAATTTATTTTTCGATCATCGAGCTCTTGTGCGGCTTTTCGCCCAACTTCACGGTGTTCATCATCCTGCGTGCGCTGTTTGGCATCGGCATGGGCGGCGAATGGGGAGTTGGCGCGTCGCTCGCGATGGAAGCCGCGCCGGTGCACTGGCGGGGAATCCTCAGTGGAATCTTGCAGAGTGGTTATTCGATCGGGAATTTGCTGGCAGCAGTTGCGGCGCGCTTTCTTCTGCCGGTATGGGGTTGGCGGCCCATGTTCTGGATTGGCGCGCTGCCCGCATTGCTTGCGCTGTACATTCGCACGAAAGTGCCGGAATCGGAAGCGTGGAAGCAGCACCGTGTTGCGAGCACGGGGCAAGTTCTGCGCATCGTTGCAGCAGAGTGGAAACGCTTCGTATATCTCGTCGTGCTCATGACCTTCATGATGTTCCTTTCACACGGTACGCAAGATCTTTATCCAGACTTCCTGAACGAAGTGCACAAGATTTCTGCGGAGATGGTGGCCAATATTGCGATGATTTACACCACAGGTGCCGTGGTCGGTGCGATTGTATTCGGTCACATTTCGCAAGTGGCCGGGCGCCGCAAAGGGATGGCCATGGCTTTGGGATTGTCGCTCTTGATGATTCCACTGTGGGCGTTTGGCGGGGGGCTTGCAACGATCATCGTCGCTTCCTTTCTGATGCAGGCAGGAGTGCAGGGAGCATGGGGCGTGATCCCGGTGCATCTCAACGAGCTTTCCGCAGACGCCGCGCGGGGCCTGATGCCAGGCCTCGCCTATCAACTCGGAGTCTTGCTGGCTTCGCCGACAAATTCTCTCCAATACGCTCTGCACACCCGCTTCGGCTATCAGTGGGCGATTGCCGGCTTCGAAATCATTACTATTCTAACGCTGACGACGCTTCTCTGGATCGGCACCGAAGCCCACGGCAGGAGTTTTGTTCGAAGCACGCAAGGGGAAACTAGCCAATCCTCCGTCTAATTGGGCGGTGCGCGCTCCCTCGATGGAATGAAACGACTCTCCACATGCGCGGGCAGCAAAAACGCGAGTTCTTGGACCGGCTATGTGCCCGGCGCGAGCCTGTGATAATATTTATCTGCCGCGCGCCCGTAGCTCAGTTGGATAGAGCGTCTGGCTACGAACCAGAAGGTCGGGAGTTCGAGTCCCCCCGGGCGCGCCACTTAAATAGCTCGCCTTCACTGGATTAGCGAACTTCCTGGTTGAACCACCCTCTCGATTTTGGGTCCACTTGGGTCCACTAAGAGCCCCACAGCTTTTTCAAGCCTCTCAACGGCAGCTCTCTGAGACGCAGGAACTGCTTGCGCATAGATTTCCGCTGTAGTGCTGAGGCTCGCATGGCCGAGTTGAGCTTGCGCTGTTTTCAATGGTTCGCCCATGTCGCTGAGCAACGTCGCATGCGTTCTACGGAAATCATGCCAGCTGACCCGTGAGAGTTCCGCCTTTGCGCATGCCGGAAGCAGGCAGCGTTTGTGCAGATTTCCGGGTCGCTGATAAGTTCCGTCGCGACTGGGGAAGACGAGGGAATTGTCTGAAGTTCGGCTGCGCGCAGCGTGTTGACAAAGTGTTTGTTCAAGTGCCGGTCCCACCACCTCGTCTCCCCTTCACTGTGGCTGCCGGTTGTGACGCGGAATGCATCGGATAAGCGTATATGCACACGTTCTGGGCGAAGAGGCGCCCGAGGGCCTCCAGACGGCTGCCTTCGAGATTGCCGTAAATTTCGACCGGATCAAGAAGCTTGGCTGCGACTGCGGTCAGCTTCGACGGTGACTTGAAGATGATGGCCACAATTCTGCAGCCCACTCGATGATTCAGTCGAGAAACATTTCTCGAAACGGGGATGCTCGACCGCACGTCGCTACGACTGACCAGATGATTGATGGCTCTTATTTCTCTCTGCCCCCATCACCGAATGGCAGCATGCAGGAATGCCACAATTCATCCTCGGCGTGGGCATCACAGAACCACTTCCCACACGTGGTGCAGTGTACCGTCGCTGGGAAGGCGCAAGCCGCATAGCCAGATGAGACGCCCTGGCATAACCGCCCCAGGTCTGCGCTCCTGGCTTCCTCTTCTCGCATCGAATGACACACCTCGTGCCGACATTCTACCTTGGAGGGGATTCTCGCGGCTTTCACGATTGCTGTTGCGCAGCTCCTAGAATTGCTTGACCGAGACGAGCTAAACCTTGATGGAGTAGAAAAGCTCATCGCCAGATGGCGCCCCCTTCTTGATTGCGCCCGTATTCAGTGAATTTTCTAGGACACAGCACCCTAAAACAGAACGCCACGCTTCCAAAGTAGAGTGGCGTCAGGGGTGGTTCGGTTTTTGTGGGGCGCTTTCACAGAATTTTATGATGGGTTCATCATTCACGGCTCTGAAAGAAGCGAAACGAGCAACGCGCCCTCGCTGCCCGATCAGTTTCGGTGCTGACGGCAACAAAATTTATCCAGGCTGTCCTGATCCACTGGGTTTTGTCCAGTCGCCAGTCGGATGATACATCTCGATTCCGATGACAAAGGAATTATCTGTATAGGGCTGACAGTACACGACGCGGGCGAACGAGTAGAGATTGCCACGGATTGACCGAACCGAAAGGGGCTGGTTTGGCTGCCAAATCTTCTTGGTCACAACTCGGGCACCGTGGCAACTTATATCGATTGTTGGTGCGAGTTCGAAGGTTGGTTTACCTGGGTCATAAAGATTCACAAACGTCTTCACAGGAATGCGGGCTTCCTTTCGGCCCAAGCGGGACGTCTCGGCCAACGCTTCTCCTTCGGGCCGGGAGGTCCCACAGCGGGAGTCCTACTCTTGGCGCCTTTGGAAGCAATGGTACTGAGGGACAACGGCCCATTGGGCTACAAGTGGCCCCTACTTCAGACTTTTTATCCTTCGTATTTCTTTGCCTGGAAACATTCGACGGACAATAGAGGAATTGATGTTCAGCGCCATTCCGATCTCTCTTGAGGGCGTTCCGATCTTGAGCAACAGGAGAATCAGGAGTCTTTTTACGCCCTCTGTTTCACTCAGTCCGGTGTATCTCATTTGTCTCCTCTTGGGCCGGCACTGAATGATAACTCCGGGGCACTTGTCCGGTAGCACGACTACCAAGACAGATTAGTAGTGACAGGCCCATTTAGAGACAGCTAGCAACTGCTAAGTTCTTGCTGACAGTACCGTGGACCGAGCTAAAACCCCATCGACACTTTAATCTGAGCAGATTTCAAAGAGTTATCGGCCTTGCGAAAAATTAGATCGATCTCGGCTCGCTGGAGGTTTCCAGGATTGATCATCGCGGTGGTGATCGGAAACTTCACGAGTTGCGTGTTTGTGGCGGTAAGAAGAGTGACGTTATACATGGTCGACGCGCTCAACGGCTCAGAAACGTTTGCCCGACCATACGACAAGGTCTTTGTGGCGATCACGGTGGCTGGCCCTGAAGCGTTCAGTTGGTCAAGGGTGACTGTTCCTTGGATATAAGTCCCATCGTCCCAATGTGCGGCCATTACGAGATTTGTTGTGGTCGTTTGCGGCCTTGCGGGAAGCCCAAACACCGTTATACAAATACAAAGCAAGATAGTAATGAAATAGTTTTTCAAGTTGGCTCCGTGAAAGAAGATTTGGTTTCTCGGTGTGTCTCTAACGACTTCCGGGGAGGGAGGGACCCGTTCTTGCAAAATCGCAAGGACATTATCAGAGGAGGGGAGACCTAAACTAGGTGGTCATCGGGACAGAATTAGTATCAAGAATAGTACAGCATATTTTCTTCACCTATCAACTGTCCTTCATCAACGCACCGAGATTTCTTAAAGGTGGGCGCTCCACTCTTAACTCGGTATTTCGGCCTGATTGACTGGCATATCAAAAGCCGACTCGAAGACGCTTATACTTAGAAACGAAAGAGTATAGCCGGGGACTAAGCTCTTCGCCCAGAAGAAGCACTCCGCCTATAAAGCAATTCCCATCAAACCCCAGAGACGCTAGAACGTCTGGCAGATGCTGATGGAGAACTAGTTTAAAATAAAAGGCAGAGGCCAAGGGAAGAAGTACGCCCCGGTTTCACTCGGACCTCCGGCATGCTGTTCGGAGGTCCGGATTGCGATTATAGTTTGCTATCCCCGAGCGCGGATCGAGGATTCTGATGGAGAGAGACTACGATTTGTTTGAGCGCTCGCAGGACAGCTCACTGATCTGGCATGGTTCCGTACACGGGTTAGATAACGCTCGTCGCAAGCTTCAAGAACTCGCGAAAAGAACAACCAACGAGTGCTTCGCAATATACACACCAACGCGCCAGATTGTTGCTCTCCTGAATATAGCCCAGGCTGGTCAGTTACGTGGGAAACGCATCGTGTTTCAGATCGCGTACGACGAGCACCGACTTGCCGACAGAGCTCAAATGTTGAGACAAAACGGTTATGAAGTCGTCTCCGTGGTTGGCAATGAAGCCGCAAGAATTATTCTAAGCTCCACGCAACATAGCGATCTCTTTATCGTCGGTCACGCAGCACCGGAACAGACCAGAAAGGAAATGGTTGATTGGCTCAAGGCAAAATATCCGCACGTCAAAATCCTCGCTCTAAGCTCGCCAGACCATCAGCAGATCGCCGGGGTCGATTACAACGTAATACTGAATGGTCCTGACGAATGGCTATCAATTGTCACCGCGGCATTGCGTTGATTGCGCGGTAACGCGACATTGTGAAAGATGAAAATTGGACGTAGTTTGCTCATCGAGAAATCTACTGTCGAATATCATGCAAAACCGTGGTGCAAGATACAGGAAAGTGCGGCCGATTGCCATATCGACATATCGACCCATATCGACCGCACCTCGTCTTGCCGGCCGACATTAGTCCATGCCGGTTCCAAAGCGAATTGCTAATGCTTGAGCTGGGGGGAAGAATTTTGCAGAGCTGCGATTAGGTCATGCGCTGCGTCCGGAGCAGTGACATCCGATTCCAGAATGATTTTTGCAGCGCTTGTGGATTTGCCATAGAGCTTGCGATTTGCATCTTCGTCGGGCCGGAGCGTCGAGCCATCGAGAGATATGCCGGCAAAAACACCTCGCGCGCGAGAGTAGCTGAGAATTTCCGCGCGCATGTAGGCGTCAGTATCGGCTGCAGCCGAACGTCCCTTCGGCCCAGCGGCGATAGATGCGTCCGCCCCCAGCTTCACTTTGGTGCGGAGCAGGCTGCCTGCGCCGCGGTCATTCATCACGAGAAAAACGAAATCGGTAGCTTCTCCACCAATCTGCAAACCAACACTGCCTCCTTCCAGCGCATACATGGCGGGTGAGCCCCATGGACCGGTGAAGTCCTTACCGGTGCGGCATACCATGGTTCCGCGACCGTAGCTCCCGCCAACAACAAACGCGGCTTTCAACACCGACGGCATGACGACAACGCAACGGGCCTTGTCGATCAGGTCTTGTGGAATGTTGTCAGGAACCTTGAGGATCTCCTGCATGACCGTTCCTGCATTTTGAAGACGATCCTGCTCGGTTTTTGCTTCGCTCGGATTCTTTGCGGACGAAAGTGGTCCCAAAGTCAGCAGGCCCGCCACTAAGACGATGCGGCACTTTGTGAAGTTCATGTGAAGCGCCTCCTTGAGCGCCTGGTTCGTTCTCCGTGCACACTACGGCTTTCTCTTTTCGAGGGGAGCGGGCTGATGCCGTTGAAGCTTTTAGTCCCACGGGTGAAAAGGGCAACCTCTCTTCCAGACTCGCATTGGATTCCGTAATAGGCTGAAAATTCAACCACATAGAACAGTCGTATGGGGCAATAAGCGATGAGACCTGAAGTGCGAGGTGTGTAGAAAGTACAAACAAGAAAGAGGAAATAGTCCGTTTCTGGGTACTGGAACCCATGCTCAGGAGAGTTGCCTAAACTCACAAAATCCCTCAAAACTTGTGACTTATCGCTGTTGGCGAACGACGTGCACCGGTGCCATTGAAGGGAGAAGAGAAATGAACAACCAAGTCTCCGTCGAGACGGCGGTATGTGCAGAACATCAAATGCTACTTGCAGAGTGTCAACGAGCCTTGGAAATCTGGAACGAGCACCGCGCCGAGTTTTGTCAGTTTCGTTTCATGCGGAGAGAAGCAGGCGACGAACTCCTGCGATTGCAAGCGAAGTATGCTCGGGCTTACACAGTGTTGCAAAACCACGAACGCAACTGCTCACTCTGTCAACTGGCGTCAAGAATGGAAGGACGTAATCCTGAAAATAGACCGGACGCCTTCTCCGACAACGCCATGTACACTTGAAGCCAAAAACATTCAACTCACCTAAGTGAGGTCAACGGCAGTAACACAGACTTAGGTTGGTCAAGCACGAGATCGATAGTGTTTTTTCCAGCGATATACGTTGCCAACTTTTTCAAATTCGTCCTGTTCGGCCAGCGCCATTTCATCGAGAGTGTTTTCTACCTCACGCACGGAGTAAGGACTCGGCTCAATTGCGTCATGCACCTGCTGCGCCGTACCCTGTCCCATCGCTCTCAATCGAGATTTGACGGTTTCGTATCGCTTACGGTCGTCCATCATTTCCCCCGAACGCCATCAGCGCATAACGAACAACCCGTTATTTCGCCCGCCCCGATTCATCTGTTTTTTCTATCTGAACCGTCGTCGCTGGATACGCCATTGGGATTTCGCGCTTGAGCCAATCCCTGACCTCTGCTTTCTAAATCATTCGCATTTTATCACGCCTCGGGGGTTAGCATCGGCGAGCCCGTCATCAGGGACAGCCTGTAACGTACGATGCCCGCACGCCAAACGCTCGCAGGCGTTCCATCCAGTACTACGGCATTCAACCGATAGAATACTAAGGTCTTGACTCGATTGTTAACGGTCTGGACGAATGATATCCAAGCGGAAACGTAAAGTAGCTGGCGAAGTTCCAAGAGACACACCAAGAGACCAAATCGCCGGACCACGTAGAGGAATCATCGGCGCACCAAACCAAATCGGCCCCCAGCCGAAGATCATGATGCACGTTTCCTAGCCGAATCGCGCGCCACAACACCTCAGGTTTGCCCAGCCAAGGTATGAGTGACATGCCTTTGGACCACGCGCTCAGTGGCAGAATGGAAAGGCGGCTCCCCATCGTCGTGGTGGTTCGCCTCGCACAGGCGGAGTGTGCGAGCACTGATGGAGGAGAGCGTACGTACACCGATAACATCAGCTCACGCGGCGCTCGCGTCTACTCCATTCGCCCCTGGCAGCTTGGCGATGCGGTACAGGTTACTCCGCAGAATGAAGCTGCGGCCTGCGGGAAGGTCGTTTACTGTCAGATGCTGCCGGACGACCGCTATGTCATCGGAGTGAAGTTTCAGGATCGTCCCATCCAGTGGTCCGCCATAAGCAGATACGACGGCTTAAATAGCAGCCTCCCGGCCAAATCAAAGTCCAGCTAAGGAACGTATCATCGGGACATTACCCAACCCGACGATACATTTATGGCATACAAGGGCTTAGTATTCCCGTAGGCGTGTTGGCAGGCGGGGCGCTATGAGAAGAACTGCCAGGTCTCGGCGGAGGTCGCTTGCGCTCTCATCTCCTCGAACGCCGTTTCTGGATAGTTTCCGGGTTGCCGACCATCCGGGAGTTGTGGACCATCGGTCAGGACTGCTGCGTTTTTTCATTCTCTACGTGGAGGTTAAGTGTGAAGGGCAACGGGAATCGCTTGAAGTACTGAGGGATTCTCCTTTCCGAGACAGCGCGTCAGGATGCCAAAATGCTAGCACTCTTTCGGAGCGAGGTTTAATAGATCCGCCGAAGATTGACGTGACCCTTGTGATCTATCGTCGGGCGTGATTCAGGCGGCCTCGGCGTTATTGAACTAGTTTCCGTCTTCCTCCTCCTCTCCGCGTCCTGCTTTAATGAAGCCGAACAGACCATGCGACTCGTCGGCGATGCCGGCAGTAAAGAACAGCTTGCGACGGCTTCCGTTATTCTTCGCGCCACTCCCAAATTGCAGAGCCCAAAGGCCGTTGATGCTGAGCGGATTCCCTTCGGGGTCTATAAGCTGTGCATCGAAAAAGCCGCTAGTGTCGAACGCGTTGATGCGCCCGTCGCCAAAGTTTCCCACAAGGATGTGATGACTGAATTTTCCGAAACCTTCCGGCGCTAGCGCGAGCCCCCACGGCGAGTTCAGCGTGCCGTGGGAAGCAAACCGACGAATGAATGTACCATCGGTATCAAATACGTCCACGAACCCGTTGCCGGGACCGGACTGGTCGTCGTGCTTGTCGGGAAGCTTTTGCAACGCGAATGTCACGTATAGCTTTCCGCCTATGTTCTGAATCCCGAAGGGAGCAAAATTCGCATCCACATGGGCATCCGTGAATGTCTTCACCAGCTTGAAGCTTTTGTCGTACATCTCAACGAGGCCCGCGCGGAAGTTCGTGGCATAGATAAAGTTGCCCTGCGAAGTACTCCCGATTGCCAGGCCTTTGTACACGGCGCCCGAGGCGGAATTATCTACCGCGATAACCGCACCCTGTAAATTGACCGCAGGGTTCCAGCCGAGGATCGTGCCGTCTTCTGTTACGAACAGGAAGAACGAGGGTCCGGACTTGGAATTGGCCGACACCGCAAACTGGCCCGTACCGTTAAACACAAGACCGGTAGGTGTGCCGCCAGTGGCACTGGTCGGCGTGGGGATTGTAACCACCAGTGGCGAGGCGACCGGAAAAGCCTGACCACGGCCGTTGTAAAGGGTCGAGACGCCAGCGTTGTTGTCGGCGACCCAAAAGGGTGACGTGGCACTGAAGCCGAGGCCCCAAGGGTTAACGAGATTCGAGTCGGTAAAGCGCGCAACACCTGCAATGTCAGAGACCAGGTTCACCCGGGTGTAAACCTGGTGCTCCTCGTTCTCCGTTGGAGTCGCCGATGTCCCACACAACAGCAGAATGATCGCGAACAATAGCATCAACAGCCGCTTCATTGTCGTTCTCCTTCGACTCGCCGACAGCGCACACAAAAGAATGTGCTCACCGGCGAGTGATAGTCCGGGGGCCCGAAAATACGTGCTCAGAAAGCATGAGAGGAAATTCTGAGAAAAGGGATAGAGAAACTACCGTAACTCTGGCCTCCTAAATTGTACATGTCAAGTACAGAATCTGGTAATGGAAGTACCCGAACTTGCAAAGGCGCCGGCACGATCATGAGCAAACCAGAGCAGATTAGCTCTGTATAGACCGAGGATCAAACAAGCAGGTTCGCAACCCGGATGACGGGGAAGCCGGATTGCGACCTGAAAGCTGTTGGAATGATTGTCTGGCAAGGAGGAAATCGATCAGACTGTGCGTCCCATCGCACGTAGCCTACGAGGTTGGAGCGGCGAGGTAACAGACCGTTCGAAGCCCTCGGACAATGGACCC
>WNFS01000995.1_pt1 | contig 20797 bp, 23 predicted proteins | sample 5400141 | NCBI WGS metagenome assembly WNFS01 (sample SAMN13153358, study PRJNA577476) | soil metagenome | isolation source: 60 cm saprolite under Madrone tree | place: USA:California | collected 2016-06-14
GCGAAGCAAAGTCTGTACGGTTTTTGGATCAGTTCTAATGCGGACCAGAAACGATGCCAGGCTGTGACGCAGATTATGGAAGCCAAATCGCCGTGGATCATCATCTACCAGTCTGCCTTCGTCGTCTCGGTGCGATGAAGCCCCATGGGGATCTGCTTTTCGGACCATTCCGTTCTCCGCCCGATGATTTGGATCGCCACCTTTTCGCCGCTTAGAATAATGTGATGGTTGGTTCAAGGAAATGACTTCCTCTGACAAGGTGCGGGAGAGTGAACAGAGTTTTCGCCTAATCGTCGACAGCATTCCCGGCTTGGTGTGTACGATGACCCCGGGAGGCGAGGTCGAATTCGTCAATCAACAACTCCTGGATTACACGGGCAAGACGCGTGAGGAATTGAGTGATTGGCGCCCGCTTATGCATCCGGATGATCGCGAGCGCGTGATGTTTCAGTGGACGCGTTCCATACAAACGGGGAATGCGTACGAGATTGAGCACCGTATCCGGCGCGCCGATGGTGTTTACCGCTGGTTCCAGGTACGCGGCCGGCCGCTGCGGGACACGGAAGGGCGCATCGTCCGTTGGTACAACCTGGTTACGGATATTGACGAACGCAAGAAAACAGATGAGAAGCTGCGCCGCAGTGAAGAATGTTTGCTTGAGGCGCAGAGACTCAGCCATACGGGCAGCTGGCGACATGATGTTGCATCGGGGGCAGTCACAGTCTCGCCGCAAATCCATCGAATCTTCGGCAGCCGTCCTGATGACGATATGTCGACCGCTGAATTTTGGTTTAACAGGATTCATCCTGAGGACCGAAGGAGCGTTCAGCAAGTGTTTGAAAGAAGCGAAAGGCAGAAGACCGATTATCAAGCAGACTACCGCATTGTTCTTCCCGACGGTACCATCAAGCACCTCCATGTTATCGGCCATCCTGTCCTGAACCAGTCGGGCGACCTCAAAGAATTTGTTGGGACCTCGATGGATGTCACCGAGGCAAAGCAGGCGGAAGCGAAGATTCGGCAAAGCGAAAGGGAGCTCCGACAGCTTCTTGACCTCACGCCCATGCACATCACCGAATTTGGGCCTGATGGAAGTCCTCTTTATAACAACCAGGCCGCGCTCGATTATCACGGTCTTACTGTTAACGAGTGGAAGAGCGCTGATTTGCATAGCCTGCTCCATCCACAGGATGCGGAACGCGTGGCGAGCGACGGTGCAAACAAATTCCTGAGCGGATCCCCGTTCGAGATGGAAGTACGGCTAAAGAGAAAAGACGGACAATATCGGTGGTTTTTTTTCCGCTTTAACCCGATTCGGGATGAACAAGGCCGCCTCACACGTTGGTATGCCGCGGCGACCGATGTCGAGGATCGCAAGCAGGCTGAGCAACGACTCCAGAACGAGAACGTTGCGTTGCGCGACGAAATCGATAAAACATCGATGTTCGAGGAGATCGTCGGAACTTCGCCGCCCCTGCAAACAGTGCTTTCCCTCATATCCAAGGTCGCTCCCACCGACTCCAGCGTGCTGATCACCGGCGAGACCGGCACCGGCAAGGAACTGGTTGCGCGCGCCATTCACAGGCGCTCCGGACGCTCCTCCCGCCCCTTTGTGAGCGTAAACTGCGCAGCAATCCCGCGCGATTTGATCGGGTCAGAATTATTCGGCCATGAGAAGGGCGCGTTCACGGGGGCGACTCAGCGGCGTTTAGGACGCTTTGAGCTGGCTGAAGGAGGCACCATCTTCCTCGACGAAATCGGAGAGCTTTCTGCCGAAACCCAGATCGCTCTCTTGCGTGTTCTGCAGGAACACGAATTTGAGCGTGTCGGTGGAGCTGAAACTATCCGAGCTAATGTTCGAGTGATCGCTGCTACGAACCGCGATTTGGAAGCTGCCGTCGCTGCGAGCCTGTTCCGGAGCGACCTGTTTTATCGGCTCAACGTTTTTCCAGTCGAGATGCCTCCTCTGCGGGAACGCAGAGAAGACATCCCCATGTTGGTCGAGTACTTCATTGATCGTTACGCAAGGAGAGCCGGAAAGAGCTTTCAGACGCTGAATAAGAAGAGCCTCGATCTCCTTCAGTCCTACTCCTGGCCAGGTAATATTCGCGAACTGCAGAACGTGATTGAGCGATCGGTAATCGTGTGCGACAGGGAGAATTTCTCCGTCGACGAGAGTTGGCTTTCTCGCCCACCTATTGCATCTGACCCGAATAGTGGGCTTACCCTCCTTAAGAAGGTTCCTTCTCAGGAGAAAGCGATCATTGAGGCAGCATTGCGCGAAACCGGAGGACGGGTTTCGGGACCGTCAGGAGCGGCTGCCAAACTGGGGATTCATCGCTCGACCTTAGAGTCGAAGATTGCGTCATTAAAGATCAACAAACATCGCTTCAAAACTGGATGACCCCTCGAGAAACAGCTTAGCCATTTTTTTACCGATTCGCAGGATCCCCGCAAAATGCTGTAGGGATTTCGGTAATTGCCGAAAATCCGACAATCTTCTTGCCAACTAAGCTGTGTATTTTAACTAGCTTGCGATTGGCACTGTGATTGCCATTACAGAAGTGTGTGACGGGCACCACACTTCGCGAAGTAAGAATTTTGAAGAGCGGGGAAAACACCGAAGTTGAGTTATGACTTTGAAAATCGTATGGCGAAATCCTCTTTCACCGATCAACACTGCAGCGAGTCAGAAGCAATCACTTTGACGGAGTGTACTCGGTCGCTGCTCCGGACCGAACCTTGGATTTCGAAGCCGTACCAAGCGAAGTTGCCTTGACGTCGGATGTTTGCTTCACCTGTTCCAACAGGGGGCGGATGCTGAAGATTCAGAGGTCATCCAACGCAGCGGTGATCTTCACGCTTGCGGGTCGAATGAACGCAGAGGAGGTCGCCGAGATGGAAGCACTTCTCAGATCCGAAGCTGGTAATCGTGAAGTAGTTCTGGATTTGAAAGACCTGACCCTGGTGGATCGGGATGCGGTCAGGTTTCTTGAGAGAGGTGAAGCGGAAGGTATCAAGCTCAAGAATTGTCCAGCTTACATCCGCGAGTGGATCACGAGAGAACGTGACGTCTCGAAAGCACATCGGACAAACGAAAAGGGTAATGAATGGCGGCACTAACAAGCTGGGCAGGTGAAGCGGCCACAGTCAACCCTGCCGCTTCCCTTGAAGTCGCGGACGCAAAGTCGGCGAGGGACGCGCTTGGCAGCAACGAACTCGGCGGCAGCGGATTTCGAGGCATTGTAGGGAACCGCGCCGCTCTACGGCGCGTACTCGCAATGGTACGGGTTGTGGCACCGACCGACGCTACGGTGTTGATCAACGGGGAAACCGGAACTGGCAAGGAACTGATTGCGCAAGCCATTCATAAGGGCAGCAGCCGATCGAATGGCCCATTTGTGAAGGCGAATTGCGCCGCCATTCCTGTAGATCTGCTGGAAAGCGAGTTGTTCGGTCACGAGCGTGGCGCATACACCGGGGCGGTCGCCCGCAGTATTGGACGGTTCGAGCGGGCTAACCGGGGTACTTTGTTTTTGGACGAGATCGGCGACCTTCCGCTTGAGTTACAGCCCAAGCTTCTTCGCGTCCTGCAGGAAAAAGAGTTCGAGCGTCTGGGCAGTACCGCCACGATTCACGCCGATGTGCGCGTCATCTGCGCCACCCATAGGAATCTCGTTGACATGATGAACGAACGTCAATTTCGTGCTGACCTTTTTTTGTCGGCTCGGCGTGTTTCCCATTGCACTACCGCCGCTCCGGGATCGAGCCGAAGATGTCCGTTTGTTAGTTCACCATTTCGTAATGGATTGCGCTGCTCGCATGAACAAGCGAATTACGGGCGTTTCGCAGGAATTCATGGAGGCTCTTGTGCGGCATTCATGGCTGGGCAACGTTCGGGAGCTACAAAACCTCATTGAACGCTCGGTAATTCTGTCGACCAGTGCTGTGCTGAGCGGTTCGCTGCCCGAACTCCCCCACCCGACACGGGATGGCTCGAACTGGTCGAAGACATCCATGCCCGTCACCCTGTTGGATGCGCAGATTTCACACATCCTTCGGACTCTTCAAGAAACTAAGGGCGTAATTGGTGGTCGGAACGGCGCTGCCGTCCGACTGGGCCTGGCCCGGACAACGTTGATCTACAGAATGAAGCGGCTCAGTATCACAGCATTGTCACCAAGATCACTGAGTTTATGAAGACCGATTTGATGAATGACGCAAGGAGAGCAGGATGGCTCACGATCGCATTGATGTTCACACGCACTTGATACGTCCGTTTTATGCTGAGCAGTTGGAACCTCACGGTGGTGATCCATCCGGGTGGTCTTATCCCGGGTGGTCTTATCCCGAGTGGTCTCCCACGCAAGCGCTCAGCTTTATGGATGATCAAGAGATAGCGGTGGCAATGCTGTCGCTCACCGCTCCTGGAATCGAAGGGTGGCGGGTCGGGAAGGAGCGAACCGAAATAGCTCGCAGAGTCAATGACTATGGAGCCAGTCTGGTACAGCAACGCCCCGACCGCTTCGGGTACTTTGCAACGCCGCCACTTCCGGATATCGACTCCGCACTAAAAGAGATCGATCGTGCTTATTATCGGTTGAAGGTAGACGGAGTAGTGCTTCACAGCAACTATGACGGCATCTATCTTGCAGATCCTGCGTTTGAGCCGGTCTGGGAGGAGTTGAATCGTCGCAGTGCAGTCGTGTTCATTCACTCGACGACACCAAAAGGGGTGAAAGTACTGCCCGGAGTTCCTGGACCCTTAGAGGACTATCCAGCCGAGACAACAAGAGCTGCCCTTGATCTGGTCATCGCCGGCCATCTCACTCGCTTTAGCGCTACGAAAATCATACTTTCCCACGGTGGCGGATTTCTTCCCTATGCCGCAACCAGATTCGCCGAACTAAAGAGTTCACTGGCCTTCGACCGTACAGCGGAAGAACTGACGGCACTGATGAAGTCCTTCTACTTCGACACAGCGTTGTCTGCTCCTACCGGATTTCCCAGTCTCATGGCGTTTGCGCCTCGCGGCCATGTCGTCTTCGGTACTGACTATCCGTACGCGTCAGAACCGGTCTCAAAGAGCTTTACGCGAAATATGGATAACTACGATGAATTCGAAACGGGTGAGCTCGATGAGATTAACCAGGGCGCCCGATCTCTGTTCCCGCGATTATCGAAACAGAGGAAAACGCAAGGGCCTCCGGAGTGCCGTACGCCCGCGGCGTAATGCCGCTTGCCTGACGGGACCGCCATTGCACTCCCTGAGGGCCAGACTGGAACCGAAAGGTGCGCACGAAAAAGAAGGGATTATGAAAATTTCTGAGCGCTATGTCTCAGCCCGAGCACGGACCAATGGAGCCAACCAGATCTTCGACATCATTGTTGTAGGCGGCGGATCGGCCGGCGCGGTTCTTGCGGCCCGACTTAGCGACGATGCACAATGCCGCGTCCTCCTGCTTGAGGCGGGCCCGAATTTTACACCCGCCAACTATCCGTCTGTTTTGAAGGACTCGAATGTCGTCGCTGGCTCGCCCACCTTCGATTGGCACTACCACACCGAAGACGCCTCCACTCTCGGCCACGATATCCCCGTTCCCCGCGGCCGAGTAATCGGCGGCAGTTCCGCAGTCAATGGCTGTGTAGCGATGCGTGCGAGACCGGCCGACTTTGCGTGTTGGGCCCAGCGCGGGATCAAGGGATGGCCCTGGGAGGAGGTACTCGCGGCGTACAAGGCCCTGGAAAATACGCCGACCGGCGATGACGTCTGGCACGGCCGCAGCGGGCCGCTCCCGATCCGCCAGCGGACTGCAGAGGAGAACACACCGTCCATGCGCGCCTTCGTCGAGGCATCGGAAGCTCTCGGCCTTCCGCACGTATCGGATTTCAATGGCGCGACCCAGCATGGCGTGGGTCCCTATCCGCTCAATGTTGTGAATGGTGTGCGAGTCAATACCGGGATGGCTTATCTCACGGATGCCGTCCGCTCTCTTCCCAACCTCACGATCCGCGGTAACGCTGAAGTGGACAGCGTCGTTATCGAAGGTAAGCGTGCCATTGGCGTGAAGTTCGTCGATGGCGATGTTATCGCGGCGAGATCATCCTGGCCGCCGGCACGTTCGGCAGTCCTGCCATCCTCATGCGGTCCGGCATCGGCCCGTCGCAACATCTGCAAGACTTGGGCATCGCGACAATCGTTGATCTCCCGGTCGGCGAGCGCTTAAAAGATCATCCCTTCTTCTTCAATGTGTATGCCCTGAAGCGGGAGATGAATGCGATGAAGTCGGCCGCAGGCGCTCTCGTTTGGACACGGTCGCAGAGCGCGCAGCCCGGCGGTCTCGATCTGCATATCTCAGGCACGCATTACTTCGACCCGAATGCGAGCCCAACCGGCGGCGCCATCGTCCTCGCCAGCGCCGTGACGCTGCCGAAATCGATCGGCTCGCTGCGCTTGCGGAGCCGTGATCCGCGCGCAGCGCCCCACATCCATTACAACTTCTTCCACGATCCGAACGATCTCGATCGGTTGGTAGAGGCGGTACGGCTGTCGCGGAAGATCGGCCGAACCGCGCCGTTCTCGGACCTTATTGATCATGAGATCGCGCCGGGAAGGCCGGTGGATGATGGTGAGCTACGGGCAAACATCGTCGCCTTTGTCGATGCCTATCTGCACCCAACATCGACCGTGCCGATGGGAGCGGACTCCGATCCGACCGCTGTCGTCGACCCGTGGGGAAAAGTGAGGGATGTAGAAGCATTGCGCGTCGTGGACGCGTCGATCTTGCCGGATATTCCGTCAGTCCCGACGAACGTGACGACGATCATGGTGGCGGAGCGCATAGCAGAAAAACTGACTGCAGAGCATCCGTCACGCAATTCCAACGAAGTGAAACGACAGCATACGCTCCACACATCGAAATTGGAGACCAGCGTTCGCGTAGAAGCTTGAAGAAAGACGTCAAAACCCTGTTCAAGCAGCAGCATAAGGAGACTTGAAAATGGCAATCGCAAAACTGGACGACAATTTGAAAGTAACGACCGAGACGCGTGCATCTGAGAATCCGTACCTCAGCGGCAACTTCGCCCCTATGATCCAGGAGACCACTGCCTTCGACCTCCAGGTCCGTGGTCGTGTTCCAGATGAGTTGGAGGGCAGGTTCACGCGCATCGGCCCAAGCCCGCTCGGTTCGGTGGATCCGGCTCGCTACCATTGGTTCACGGGGACGGGCCTTGTGCATGGCCTACGCCTGCGCGGCGGGCGTGCGGAATGGTATCGCAGCCGCTTCACACTGAGCGCGGACGCTGTCGTGGCCTTGGGCAGGCCGCCGATTCCAGGCCCAGGTGAGGGCAGGAAAGGTGGGGTGAACACCAACGTGTTGGCCATCGGCGGCCACGCCCACGCTCTCGTGGAGGGCGGTCCGCTGCCGATCGAATTGGACTACAACTTGGAGAGCGTCGCCCGCTCGGACTTCGGCAGCACGCTTGAAGGCGGTTTCACCGCCCATCCAAAACGTGATCCCGTGACGGGGGAAAGCGTCGCCCTCACCTATGAGGGAGGTCGGCCGACGGTGCGTTATGTAGTGGTGGACGCTGCTGGCCGTGCTGAAACTCGGGCCGACATTGCCTTGCCGCATGGGCCGATGGTGCACGATGTGGGCTTCACTCAGAACTTCATCATCGTTCTCGACCTGCCGGTCACCTTTCAACCGCAACGGTTTCCGGGGCATGTCTTCCCTTACTTCTGGAATGAGCAGCAGGCCCCGCGCATCGGACTCTTGCCGCGCAAAGGCGATCTTGCCGGCCTGAAATGGTACGAGGCGCCAGCCTGCTATGTGTTCCATATTGTGAACGCCTACGAGGCTGAAGGCGGCGAAGTGGTGATGGACGTGGCACGCCACCCGCGCATGTTCCTTCATGATACGCAGGGGCCGAACGAGGGCGCGCCGGTCTTAGTGCGCTGGACCCTGGATCGCACTCGCGGGCGGATTACGGAGCGCGTTCTCGACGATCACGGCGGCGAATTTCCGCGTTTTGACGACCGCCTCGGCGGACAGAACTATCGCTACGCCTACACAGCGCACTGGTGGGGAGACCGCCTGAGCTCTGGGCCCGCCTTCAAGCATGACGTACGTAACGGACGCACCGAAGTGCATGACTTCGGCCCCGGTCACGCGAGCCTGGAGCCGGTGTTCGTGCCGCGTAGGTGGGCAACCGACGAGGATGACGGTTATATCATGTCCTACGTTTACAACGGCGCGCGCAACTCCAGCGAAGTTGTGATTCTATCGGCTCAAGACTTCACTGGCCAGCCTTTAGCGGTCGTTGAACTTCCCGTGCGCGTACCCTTTGGTTTCCACGGAAATTGGATCCCCGACCGGCCGTGAATCCGCTCCAAGATTGTTGGACAAGTTCGCGTCTCTTTTAAGGCTTTTGGGCTTGAAGTGCCATGCCCACCTCCGATAAGCGGGGTTGTGGATCGCGGGACGAGCCGAGTTTTGGTCAAGTAAGGAGTTTAAGTCATACAAAGGAGAAACATGATAACCAATCTGAAATCAAACACTGGCTTCAACAAGAACGCGAAGCTACTCCTGCGCAGCAGCGCCAAGGCTGTTATTAACGCTCCGATCGACAAGATCGATATTCCCGAATGGCTGTTCGCTCTGACCGACGAGGAATACCAGCGGTGCTCCGTCGCACATATTGCCGCCGGAGCAACCCGGACGCCCGACGGCAGTAAACGCATTGAGATCAATGTTGAGAAGGTCGGCCCCGGATTGATGGTACAGCACTGGACGGAGGACATCGCGGAAAAGCAGCATTGCCGGCTAGTTTCGCTGTCCGACATGTTCGTTCAGCAAGAACGTACCAAAATGCAGCTCACCTGGGACACGAGTGTTAGACCACTGTCTGAGAACAGTTGTGAATTCACGGACACTATCTCTGTGTTCGAGACTGATGAATACCTGGCATTCGTTAAAAAAAGCGGCGCCTCTCCTGAGCAGATGAGAGACGAAACACAACGCGCTCTCGATGCTCACAACGCAGAGGAAACACCCAATTTCGCGAAGAGCATCGAGAGGAGAGTCTTATCGACTGCCGCTAGAGCCGCGTGATATCCATGCGGAAGAAACGTCACTCTTCCAGCCAGCTTCGTCAATCAGAACGGCGAAGCTGGCTCATTTCTGCTGAACACACCAGCCGCCCTGATTCTATTCACCGAGAGTGGCGATACGAACCTGTTATTCAGAGGAGTTTCATGACCCGATTTCTCATTCTGTACAACAAGCCGGACGATGTGGATGCGTTCGAACGTCACTACAACGAAACCCATATTCCTCTAGCGAAGAAGATGGCTGGACTCCGGCGGTATACCATCAGTCGAAACGTGGTGGCGATACCCGGGGGCGAGCCTTATTATCTTGTTGCCGAATTAGACTGGGATGATCGTGCCGTGCTGCAACGGGCACTCGAATCACACGAAGGGCAGGCAACTGCGCAGGATCTTGCTGATCATCTTGCCCGACGGAGTCCGGGAGTGCGTAGCATGATTTACGAAGTAGAAGACGTCTAACGGCATATGGTCGACAAATGCCGCGAAGTCGAAGCCACTAGGAGGAGATAAGCGCGGGAGTGGGCATCGGCCATCTCCATGAGTAACCGGCAATCTAGAACTCAAGCCTCCCGGTTGATCCCGACAAACGACCCCGCCGCGAAACCTTATCGCGCCAGTTTGACTGCCTTGACGGACATCCTGGTGACGGGCCTCAGGCACAACGTGCCACGGTAAGGCATCCTGAGTGGACTCATGAGCGAACTGACTACTGCATTCTTGGCCGACGCTTAGGCGAACATCGGCGCTGGTCACAGGGTGGTCACAAAACTGTGACCACCTTGACAAGTTAAGTTGTTGACCGATAAGGGAGATAGGCTGGCTGAATCCCTGAAAAGGCTGGCGTCGGCGGTTCAACTCCGACCCTGGCCACCATGTTTTCAATCACTTGCAAGAAATTGTTAAACCGCGTTGCTGGCAAAATTACCTCGCTATCATGGGTGCAAAAGTTTTGGGCAGCCCACCGCTGCAATGCCCGATCCCATTGAATTGGTGAAAATTACTGCTGAGGCATTCGTTCGAGAGCGCAGCCTTTGAGATGATTTTGCGCTCTGATTTTCGAAGTGGCGCGGTGGAGTTTCTGACCAAGCCTTTCCGTGGCCAGAATTTGCTGGAGGCGGTTCAGGGAGCGATCGCCCACGACCGCGCCGCTCGCCAGGAGCGGGCGGAAATAGCACAACTTCGGAAGTGCTTTGACACGCTGAGCCCCAGGGAGCGGGAAGTTCTGGGTATGGTTGTCACCGGCCTGCTCAACAAACAGATCGCTGCCGAGCTCGGAATCAGCGAATTGACCGTAAAGACTCACCGCGCACATATAATGGAAAAGATGCGCGCAGGATCTTTGGCCGAATTGGTCCATATCACTGGCAGACTTCGGAGCGTCCCTCAACGAGGGTAGTCGACTCCTCCCAAAGCAGGATACCCTTCCAGTTTTCGAGCTGCTAGCATCACGCCCAGACTGAAACTTCTAAGGCAAGAGCTTGGGATAGTGAAATGGGAATGCACTCCGTAGGCCGCTTGATCTCAATCGTCGAGGACGACCCTTTAGTACGTGAAGGCCTGATAAGCCTGCTGAGATCCGCTGGCTTCGCGATCCAGGCCTTGCCTCAGCCGAGGAATTCCTATCGCTCGCTCATCGCGACGACATAGCATGTCTCATTCTCGACGTACGCTTGCCGGGGATAAGTGGACTCGAACTCCAGAGTCAGCTGACCGCCACCGTTTCGAATCACCGAACTCCAGTGGTCTTCATGACAGCCGGCGATGATGAGGCCACGCGCCAGCAGGCATTGAAGGGCGGCGCGGTGGATTTTCTCCTCAAGCCAGTACGCCGCGAAGCATTACTCAATGCCGTACACTTGGCTTTCCAACAAAACAATGGGCCATGATGTCTGGGTCGCTGTCAGGCAACTGAAAGGAACCTTCTTACAAGGGCTTCTCCAGGCGGGATTCTGATCCCAAAGCGAGAGGGTGAAGAGGGAGCAACTAGTTATGAGCAAGAACGTATGCTTCGGAGACAATGTGGAAACCAACTGCGAGGTGAGCGAGCTCACGAAATGACCGAGTTGATTGCGATCATTGATGACGATGAGGCCACGCAAAATTCACTGCGCGACCTAATGGAAGCGGCTGGACTGGTCGCACGGTGCTTTGGATCCGCGGAAGAATTCCTCGCATCTGGTTTGCACCGTCAAGCGGCGTGCCTGATAACTGACATCCTTATGCCGAAGATGTCGGGTTTGGAATTGCAGACCAGGCTTAAAGATGAGGAATGCGATATCCCAATCATCTTCATTACTGCTTACGGAGATGCCAGGATGCGGATTCAAGCGATGAGAGAGGGTGCAGTCGAGTTCCTTGCAAAACCGTTCGATCATCAATTGTTGCTCAAAACGGTCCGAGCTGCACTTGATATGTGAGCAAACAGGTTATAGCAATCGTATGCGGTGCCTGGGAAGGAGTATCTTGTGACAGATTATGCAACAGTTAAGTACCTTGCGGGGGACCAGGCCGAACGTAGATTCGATCGGATCATCGGCAATAGCGCTGCCCTCGGATCTGTTCTCGACCAGGTGGAGCAGGTTGCTCAAACCAACTCGACTGTCCTCATCGAGGGGGAAACCGGTACAGGCAAGGAACTCATCGCACATGCCATTCACAACGCCAGTGAGCGCTTCGGACGCCCATTTATAAAGCTGAATTGCGCGGCCATTCCTTTGGATCTTCTGGAAAGCGAATTGTTCGGTCATGAGAAGGGTGCCTTCACCGGAGCCATCGCGCAGAAGATCGGGCGCTTCGAAATGGCTGACAAAGGCACGCTGTTCTTGGACGAAGTGGGCGATATCCCCTCGGCGCTGCAGCCGAAGTTGCTGCGTGTGTTGCAAGAGCAGGAATTCGAGCGTTTAGGGAGCGGTCGCACGCACAAAGTGGACGTTCGGCTGGTCGCGGCGACCAATCGGGATCTGGTCAAAATGGTAGCTCGCGGGCAATTTCGCAGTGACCTGTATTATCGTCTGAACGTCTTCCCCATCTTGTTGCCGGCGCTCCGAGAGCGCCAGGAAGACATTCCTGCTCTTGTCACGCATTTCGTGAAGCTGTTTAGCCGCCGCATGGGAAAGCAAGTCGATTCGATTCCTCCGGAGACCATGGCTGCCTTCCAGCGGTATTCGTGGCCTGGCAACATTCGCGAGTTGCAGAACCTAGTGGAACGCGCGGTTATCATTTCGCGGGACGGCGTGCTCCCAAACCCTCTGCAAAAGAGGCAAACGAGCCCCATTATTCTCAGTTCCAACGCCCAGTCTTCACCATCGTCGATGACCTTGGAAGACTCCGATCGCGCTTTGATTGTGGAAACGTTGGAGCAGGCCGGCTGGATCGTCGGTGGACCACGCGGCGCAGCGGCGAAACTCGGACTGAAACGAACCACGCTGCTGGCCAAGATGAGAAGGTTGGGGATTTTCCGACCTATCCTTCAGGAGGGAACAGACGGAAGCGGTATAGCACCTGAGACCATATGACGGTAAGGTGATCAGTTTTGAAATTTGTCCGCACAAGAAGGGCAGCTCGATAATGAGAACTTCGGAATTTCAAAGCTCATCACCTCGGTGTATCCCGGTGGGATTCTTGCCGATGATCGCGGCTATCGAGGGACGCGCCCATATGCACTCCGAGTATGCGCTACTTGCCAGTGTGATTGTGGCGGCCGAGGGTGCGACCTTCCACGATATTCCGCATTTCGCCCGAGGCATTGTGCCGGGCGATGGAATCTTTACCACCTGGAGTTGTCGCACTGGAGCAGGAAGAGCCGAGGAATTCCTGCTGAATCCACAAGCCACTGACCGCGCGTACCGCACACGAATTGGGAGTGGTCGCCGAGGTAGTGCCGAACGGAAAGGAGCTCAGTCGGGCCGCGGGATCGGCGGTGATGCAGCGAGAAAGGCGCTTCTTGATCAAGCAAGCCTTCGGCCAGGCCAGCAAGTGCTCGACGTCGGATGCGGCACCGGCACCTGACTACCCTCCTCAAGCGCCTTCATCCGGATAACGCGGTGGTTGGATTCGATCCAGATCCGAGGGCTCTTGCACGGGCGAGACGTAAAGCAGCACGCGCCGCGGTCTCTATCCAGTTCGACCAAGGATTTGGAGATGGCCTTCCATATCCAGAGGCGAGTTTCGACCGTGTGTTCTCCTCGTTCATGTTTCACTATCTTCCACATGACGAGAAGGGCAAGACCTTGCGTGCGATCCGGCGCGTTCTCAAGCCGGACGGTGAATTTCGCATGCTCGACTTCGAAGGGCCTGAGGACGGTGAGCACTGCTTCCTGGCTCCGTTGCTTCACTCAAGTCACCGGCTGAAAGATAACTCCGAGAGCCGAGTCCTTGCCTTTATGAGTCAAGCTGGTTTCGCAGATCCGAAGAAGGTCGGCCGCCGAGCGATGCTCTTTGCGTCCGAGGGCGGTTCCAGCACTGGCACCTCTCCCTTCTGTATACGGTTACGGCGTAATGGGGAGGAGGGTTACGGGGACTTCTACTACAACCGGTCTCATAAACCCAGACCGGCCGATGATTGCCTGTTCGCTTCAGGACATCACGGACCCATGATGGACATCGTTTGAATGGTTTGGTTCGAGAGCGGTGTTCTCCTGTACTTTGCCATCAACAGTTTAGGCCTTGCACTATATTGGTAAGAGCATTGCTGCAGGACTGGCGCGGACGTAATTCGTTTCGCCTTGGTATTGGCCCACGGACTGCGGCAGCGGCGTCCAGGAGGACGAACCTGATGAGCGGACTGGCGCAAGGTCTTCGCTACGCGTTGCGGCAATTACGGAAAAACCCCGGATTCACCGCGGTTGCGGTAATCACGCTCGCGCTTGGCATCGGGGCCAATACGGCTGTGTTCAGCGTGATGAATGCGGTTCTGTTGCGGTCGTTACCCGTGCGCGATCCCCAACGACTTTACTTCGTGCACATCGGGAGCGGCCAGGATGGGCCGCCATCTGTCGCCAGCACAGGAAATGGGAACACATCATTCTCTGAGCCTGTTTTTGAAGCGCTACGCGAGCGCAGGGATGTATTCGCCGATCTCATCGCTTACGCTCCGCTCAGCGTCGCGAAAGTCGCGGTTCGTTACGGCGATTCGCCGGAGGAAGCCGAAGGGGAAGAAGTCAGCGGAAATTTCTTCTCCGGGCTGACCGCCCAGATTGTTCGTGGACGCGGTTTCACGCTGGAAGACGAGAGACAACATGCTCCGGTTGCGGTGATCAGCGACTCATACTGGAACCGCCGATTTGGACTCAGCCGATCCGTTCTCGGCAGCACAATCTTTGTCAAGAGCGTCCCCTTCACCATCATTGGAATCTCCGCGCCGGGATTTCACGGCGTGGAGCCCGTCGTCTCCACCGATTTCTGGGTTCCGTTGCAAAATCGCCCGGACCTGAATGCATGGGGCGAGCCCGCAGCCTTCAACAGCGTCTACGGGACTCCGAAGTGGTGGTGCCTGCGCATGATGGCGCGACTGCGCGAGAACATTACCCCGGCTCAGGCGGAGGCGACTCTTGAGTCAACCTTCGGCGAAGCCACAAAAATCGGTATCGGCAACATCGATTTGAAAAATTGGAAACCGGTGCTGGATTTCGATCCAGCGAAAGGCATACAGGACTACAAGCAGCAGTACCGCGATCAAGTGCACATCCTGATGGCGCTTGTTCTGTTAGTTTTGCTGATCGCATGCGCGAATGTCAGTTTGCTTCTGGTGGCGCGCAATGAAGCCCGCCAGCGCGAATTCAGTCTCAAGATGGCGATCGGCGCTGACAGCTTGCATGTATTTCGTCAGCTCCTGGCGGAAAGCGCTCTCTTGATTGCGGGAGGGACGGCCTTCGGTTGGATTTTTGCGATCTTTGCAACGCGTGCCCTGGCTGCTTGGTCGCAAATCGAAAGCGGTCTGGACCCGGACCGCAACGTTCTGTTATTCACGCTGGCGGTCTCGGTGCTGATAGCGCTTGCATTCGGCCTGGCGCCTCTGAGGATCGCGCTGCGCGCTCCGATTTCCGGTGTTCTGAGGGCCACGAGCTCCGGCCTGACGCCCGGCCGACGACGCACGATTGGTGGTCGGTTTCTCATGTCCTCACAAGTGGCGATCTGTCTTCTGCTGCTGGTTGCCGCCGGCCTGCTACTGCGCACGCTCCGCAAGTACCAGACGCAAGACTTGGGGATGAAAACCGAGGGCCTCCTGGTGTTCGGAGTAACTCCTCAGCGTGCGCACACCGCACAGGAAACATTCGCCTTCTATCACAACCTGCTCGATCGAATTGGCGTGCTGCCTGGTGTGCAGGGCGTAACTATGATGGAGCACCGCCTCGGCTCGGGTTGGGGCAGCCACCACGGTGAAGTTCTCGATGGCGCCAATCTGAAAGATCAGTTTGGGTCAAGGGGAACAATCAATACCAACGACGTGGGTCCAGACTGCTTTCACGTCCTGGGCGTACCCATCCTCCAGGGCCGCGATGTTTCTGACGCGGACACGCCCGCATCTCCGCCCGTCGTTGTCGTGAATGAAACCTTCGCCAAGCGCTTTCTGCCGAACACAAGCCCGCTGGGCCACAAGCTCGACGGAGGTCGGACCATTGTCGGAGTGGTCAAAGACAGCAAATACACCGGTGTATCGGAAGAGCCCCAGCCAATGGCGTACTACGCAGCTCTGCAGAAACTGAAGGGTGGGGAGACGTTTCACATCGAGGTCAGATCCGAGGCGCAGCCGCTTGCGCTGCAGCCGTCAATCGCAAAAGCGGTGCACCAGATCGACCCTAACACTCCCTTGGAAGAACCGGTGACCCAACAAGCCGAATTTGAGATGTCTTATGCCCAGCCAGCGATGTTCGCCCGTCTCGCTGGATTTTTCGGCGCGCTTGCCGCTCTTCTGGTTGCGACCGGACTCTACGGCACGCTGGCCTATCGCACAAATCGCCGTACTACTGAGATCGGCATGCGAATGGCTCTTGGCGCGCAACGCGCGCAGGTGATCTGGATGATCATGCGGGAAAGCTTGCTGATCAGTGCAGTGGGCGTTCTCCTTGGACTTCCGCTCGCACTCGCTTGTGCTCGGTTCGTCGATTCGATGTTGTATCAGGTCTCTGACTTTGACCCAGTCAGCTTCGTGCTCGCCGTATGCGCCGTCGCGCTGGTGGGAAGCATTGCTGCCTTTGTTCCTGCAAGCCGCGCGGCAAAAGTAGATCCCATGGTGGCATTGCGATACGAGTAATCGCTCACAAATACTTCAGCATGATTTTCATGCAGCCGAGGCGGACCATGCCGAAGAAGTTCTCGACGTGGGTACTCTCAGCGAATTACGAGCCGACGAAAATGATGGAGCCAAGCGCAGACAGGCCGGGGTTTACCACAGCTGCGGCGATGTCATCGTTAACGTTGTCGGGAATCGGAAAACAGCGCGCCCGCGACACGACGGTGCGTTCCGTCATGCTACCGTAAGGCGGCCGAGGGCCACCGAAGAACACCCGCGTACCGTCGTCAAGGCGCCCAACTCCATCCATGCCGCACACGACGGGCAGTTTGCTGTACGCTGCGTAGTGCGAGCCGCTGGCCATTTGCTTATCGATGGGTTTGAGCGCCGCGGCCCGAACGTGAACGATCACCTCGTTTTCTTCCGCAACGGGTTCGGGAAACTGCGCGAAGTGAGGGTGAACGCTGCTGTGCTACGCACCATCAATCAACCACCGGCAAAGTGGCGATTTTTATCGGGAAAGGGTCGATCTCGCAAATTTCATGTTCTCAGTCCCCAAGAATGTGGAGGAACTGAGCCGCCTCGCCGAAAGCGACGTACCAGTACTCGCATTTGCTTTCAAGAGGCGCGCGGCTGAGGATTGGGCGCCCGAGCACAGTCACGCACGTGGGCAGTTCTTCGCATTGACTCGGCGACTGCTGGTGGTGGAAGCGGGCAGTGAACGGTGGATGTTTCCCTCCCAGCGTTGTGCCTGGATTCCCCCTGATTGCATGCACAAGGCGCGCTCCGTGGGAGGCGCGGCGGGCTCCATGGTTTACTTGTCTGCGGAGATGTGCCGTGGACTGCCCAGGACGCCGTGTCTGTTTAGCTCATCAGGGTTATTGTTTGCGATCGTTCAGCGTGTTCTCACATGGAATCCCCGGCAGCCGCTCAACCCAGCGCGGAAGCGCCTAATCACAGTTCTTCGTGATGAGATTGCGCAGCCTGAACAACAGCCTTTGCGTTTGTCCTTGCCCAGAGACGAGAGGCTGGCCAGAGTTGCTCATGCTCTGCTGGATGATGTTGGCGACGACCGTGGGTTGGACGACTGGGCGCATTTTGCTGGTATGTCCCGCCGTACTTTCATGCGTGCTTTTTCCGCTGAGGTAGGTTTGGCCGTTGGCGGCAGCAGGCACGGCTGTTCGCTGCGCTTGAAATGCTTGCCCAGCGCAAGTCTGTAACGGAGGCAGCTGTTGCGGTTGGTTATGACAGCGTGAGCGCCTTTATTGAAATGTTCCGGAAGATGCTGGGGACCACGCCACAGATGTACTTTCGAAGAAAGCAAGAACCAGTGCCTAAGTAGTATTTGGGAATCATGAGTCGGCGACCCCAATTGCTGTCACGTTGGCGATTCCTCCTGGGTGACGAGCTACCCGGAAGTAATCCGATCAGGAAAAAGCGGGCTTCACGTCGGCGTGGTTCCGCGCACGCGGGCCAGAAGTCCAATTCGAGGAAATCGTCCTGAATTCGTCTGTTAGGAGTGCTGGTGTTTGTCTCGCGCGAGCCGAGGCGCAAGTTGGTGGCAAGGGCAGCGGACCCTGTGTGGCTTTCGACCGGCGGCGTTATACTTTGCCGACTATCAAGCGTGGTCTGGAGGTGGCGAATATGCGCAAGCGACTGGCATTGATTGTTCTGTGCGTGGCGGCCACGGCACAACAACCAGCGCTCACTGTGGGAACCGCGACAGCAGTCACCGGGAAGACCGTTACGGGATTCATCGAAGTTTCGGCGGGGAGCGACGTGGGCACGAATATCCCGGTTGCGGTAATTCGCGGCCCGAAGCCCGGGCCGACTCTCGCCCTGGTGGCCGGCGCACATGGCACCGAGTATGCGTCCATCATTGCGCTCGAAAAGCTTATACAGGAACTCAATCCCGTCGATATTTCCGGGACGGTCATTATCGTCCCATTGGTGAATATCGCGTCATTTGAACAGAAGGTGCCGCACGTGAACCCGGTGGACGGCAAGAGCATGAACCGTTTCTATCCGGGCAATCCCAACGGAACGCAGACCGAGCGCGCGTCGTGGGCGATGACGAAGCAGGTCGTGGAAAAATCCGACTACCTGATTGACCTGCACGGCGGCGATCTCGATGAAAGCCTGCGGCCGTATTCCTACTGGGCGCCGACCGGTAACGCGCAGCAGGATGCCGTCTCGAGAGACATGGTGCTGGCCTTCGGGCTCGACACGATCATCCTCTCAACCGATCGCCCCCGCGACCCGAACACCGCTCGCTATCTGGAGACGAACGCCAGCCTGCGGGGGAAGCCGTCCCTCACGGCCGAGGCGGGCCACGCTGGCACCGTAGAACCGGAAGACGTGACGGCGCTGATCAACGGCTGCCTGAACGTGATGCGCTACCTGAAGATGCTGCAGGGCAATGCGCCTCCGGTGCAGAGCCCAGTCTGGATCGAGCGCATTGCCAGCGTCACCAGCGAAACTGCCGGCGTTTTCTATCCCACGGTCAAGCGCGGCTGGTACGTGCAACAAGGCATGAAAATCGGCTACGTCAGCGATCTGTTCGGCAAGACGGTGTGGGAAGCGCGTGCGCCGTCGAGCGGAGTGGTCTTGTATGTCTGCGCCGTGCCCTCGATGAAGAAAGGTGAGACGGTAGCCAACATCGGCGTGGTCGCCGGCAAGGCGCCGTAGCGGGCGGCTACCGATTCGGTGATGCGGGCCACGCTTATCACCCACATGGGTCCCAGGGAACAAGACCGCAGAGCAAGGTGGACGAAAAGAGTGTGAGAAGACCGTGACTTATAAACACGGGCGGCCGTGAACAACCGCTTGCTGTGTGAATACAGGACGGAATCGGAGCCAAGTACGTGAAGGCAGCCAGTGGGTTTCATAACTTTTGGGTTGCCGACAATTCGCTGGGCAGACCACTCGGGTTGCCATGCCGGAGCTCAGTGGGATGTCTCGATTGCGTAGTGGTCAATCTACTCTTGATGCATGGGTGCGGCCGTTCCGTCGGACCACTTTGCAACTTCGACTGCGAACACAAGAATCGGCGGCAGCCCTTTCGCCTGAGACGGTTCCTTCGACGATAAGAACCAGTAAGGACCGGAAAAAACTGGCGAGCCCGATGCGCCACCCCCCCAATCCTTACCGTCCTTGAGCGCGGTAAAGAACATCACATGTGGTCCGTTGTGATCCCCTGCGTCGTATAGATATGCCGACTTCGACATCATGAACACCATATTGCCGTTTTCGAGATCTGGCAGTTTTTTATGGTCGAACGCCGCCTTAACGGCCGACACGATCTCCGCCTTAGAGTGGCCGGCCATCACCATCCTCGTCCGCAGATCGGCGATCGGAAATATCGATCGCGCAGCTTGGCGATTCAGGCATTCGGCACCTCTCACTTTCGGGTTCCAGAACTCAGGCGAGTCAAACGCCTCCATCCAGCTTCTTTCCACCATACAGACAAACCCGTTCTTTCCTCGGACCGCCGTTTCATAGCCTTGCCGTCCCAAAACCAATACCGTCGCGTCGCTGGATATGGAATCGGGAGCGGCGCTCCGCGCCAGCAGAATCTCAGCATTCCTTTCCATCAAGTATTGGTCGACAGGCGCCATTTTCGGGTATTTATCCGACTGTGCCGCCGCCTTCGGCACAAGGAAACCGATGCTGATCATCAGCACCAAGGCCATGATCCTGATCATTCTTTCCCTCGCGCTTTCCCTCGTGGCCGCCCTCATCGCGAGGTCTCCTTTCGCCGTCGTCGCTGCTCACTCTCCTTTATGATTTCGCTCAAATCCACAACCGGCCGTATTTCAATCGGTCCAAGTCCATGCTTAAAGCCTGGTTGCTGTGAGACAAGCTGAACGGCATGATTGAGGTCTCGCGCCTCAAGGATTTGAATGCCGCCAAGCTGTTCCTTGGTTTCCGCATAGGGGCCATCAGTCGTCGCGACTTTGCCGTTTTTCCAGTACAGGTCAACGCGGTCTCCGGAGGCTGAAGAGGTACTTCGGCGACGAGATGTCCGTTGGCGCGCAGATGGTCGTTGTACTCAAAGCATTCGTCGAACGTTGCGTGTCGCTCGTCCTCGGTCATCCCTTCGAATTTTCCTGGCTCGATGTATCCCAAGCAGATGTATTTCATCGGTTCTCCTTGTTTCCTGTGACTCCTTGTTTGCTGCGACTCAGAGCCGATGCTCATCGCTCTGTCAGATAGTCGTTCGGGAGACCGAAAATCGACAGCTACTCCATTTTAGCCTCGTCAGAGGAATCTGTGGGTCACTGATGTGTTCGAGTGGCGGCCGGAAGTTGGGCTCGAGCGGTTCGATTAGTCTGCGATTGTCCAGAAGGCAAACGATCGACCGAGGAGACCAGCTATTCAACTCGAGGTTAAGACGATTCTGAACCGGATGCAACACTTTGCCGGGTTTGTGTATCAGGAGGTTCGGCTGC
>WNFS01001414.1_pt1 | contig 20786 bp, 18 predicted proteins | sample 5400141 | NCBI WGS metagenome assembly WNFS01 (sample SAMN13153358, study PRJNA577476) | soil metagenome | isolation source: 60 cm saprolite under Madrone tree | place: USA:California | collected 2016-06-14
TCGTTCGTGGCCTGGGCCAAACGTCTCAATTTAGAGCCTGCGCATGTGGAAGAGATCCTGCGGCGGTTGCACATCCAGGAAATTGTTAACTGGGATGGTGAGTCGGTCGATACACAGCGCGGGTCGCGCGCGTGGCGAGATTTCGTGCGCAGCCGTTTCCGTCTTGACGCACTGCGCGAGCCGCGGGCTCTGGTTGTTGCGGACCTGATGTCAGCGGCTTTGAAGCGCGCCCCGCAAACTATTGCTCGTCATTACCGGCGGATTGCGAGCCTGCCATTGCGAGACGTGCTGCAAAAGTTCAACCATCAACGCGTCGCCGGCGCTCTTTTCGACCACGCTGTCTTCGCTGCTGACTACAAAGGCGCGCCCGCGGAAGAGGTTGCGGCGCGACTGGAAATCGATCCGCAAACGGTGAAACTGCCGCAAGTCTTTCACACAGCCCACGGTGTGGCTTTCAGCGCCGAGCTGAAACAATTTGATGAAGAGAGCTGCGTCGTTGCGCACGCTTTTGATGGTACGGGCTACACGAGTGAAAACGAGATCGTTTGGCTGGCAGCAAAAATCGACAGCAAACTTGAAGCAGGCGTCGATGTTGTTGAGGCCTGGTGTAATCGACTTGAGAATCTGGCGAAGCGATCGGGTTTCCTGCGCGTTCAGTTGTGGTTAATTGCGAATGAAGGCTTCTCGGCCGGAGCGACTGAAAAACTACGCGAGCACAATGCGTATGCATCGAGTCGTGCTCAGTTTGAATTGCTGACCGCGCAACTTTCCGACAGCGTCATCAAATCGTCCGCAGCTACCGACAGCGAATTTGTTTTCATTTTGCCGATGGGCGCCGACAACGAGTTGCTGGCAGCCGCAACCGCCGAACAGATAGCCCGGCGTCTCAATTTTCGTCCCGAGGCTATTAATCAGATAAAGACAGCCACCGTCGAAGCCTGCATCAATGCGTCAGAACACAGCCTGAGTCCCGATCGAAAAATTTATCAGCGTTTTAGAGTCGAAGATGATAAATTAGTGATTACTATTTCGAGTCGCGGCATCTTGCCTGAGAATTTTGAAGCGAAAGCAGGGGCAAGCGCCGGAGCGAAAAAGACAGCAGACGTTTTGGACCAGCGACGCGGCTGGGGACTGAAGTTGATTAAGACGTTGATGGACGAAGTTGAGTTTGAACGCGTTGACGAAGGCACCAGCTTGCGCATGGTGAAATACGTGAGATCGTAGTAGCAGAAACTTTAGTATGTGTGCGGTGGGGAAGCACAGACTATGCCACTAGGACTCAGACTAAAGTCTATGCTACTAAAGAGGAACTAGCTCGTGGCAGATTTCAAGTCAAACGTGCGCTCGCACATCGTCGGCACCACTGCCATCGTTTACGCCAGCGACTATCTGAACAAGCTCACCGGCGAACGCATCGAGCGCGAGTGCAAAAAGCAGCTTGATTCGGGCGCGCGCGCGCTGGTCATCGATTTCAGCGATACAGAGCTGGTTAACAGTATCGGCATCTCCATCCTGCTCGGGATTATCGACATTGCGGAAAAGAGCGGCGCGCTGGTCGTGTTCTCCGACGTAAACAACGAGACGGCGCAATTATTCGAAATGCTCGGGCTGACGCGGCACGTCGTGCTCGCTAAAGATGAAGAGGAAGCGCTCACCACCCTGTCTGCAAGCAGTAAAGCAATGGGACATTGACGGCTAGAATACAGGAAACAGAATTCAGGAGTCAGAATTCGTGGGACTGAGGTCTGAATTCCGAAGCCATGCGTGTTATTCTGTCTCCTGAATTCTGTATTCTGAATTCTGATTTGATTGACTCCTGACTTCTGCGTTATGGAATCCAACACCCAAAAACTTATTCACTCGTTTGGCGCGCTCGCTGACCTGGGCCAGGAGGTTGCGGACACCGGCGACTTCATGGAGATGGTGCGCACCTCGCTGCTTCATGGAGATGGTGCGCACCTCGCTGCATCTGCTGCTCGGCACACTTGCAATCCGGCGCGGCGCCATCATTGAGTGTCCTACTCATCTGCTGCCAGAGGACAAGAGCACAAACCTGCTCGCCGTTTGGGGTCTGGGTGAAGATTATCAACCGCAGTTTGATGTCGAAGACGCAGACCGCGAGACGTTTCTGAGCGTTACCGATGGAGTGGTTGAAGTGTTGGGGTTGGTCCAAAGTCCAAAGTCCAACGTCCAAAGTCAGAGGAGCGACGTGGAACATGAGGTCAGTACCGTCCGCGGTAGCGGATGGGTCGAAGAGTCACTTGGGACTACAGCGGAATCCTCGCCGATTTTTTTTCATCGCTACGCGACTGAACTCACTCAGCAGGGAATCGAATTAATCATTCCCATGGCCGTGCGCGGTGAGCTGACCGGTTTAGTGCTGCTTGGCGGCAAAGCCAGCGGCGATCCGTTCACGGCCGACGATCTGGAAGTTATCAAATCCATGGTCCGTCACATCGGCGTAGGCGTTCACACGCATCGCCTGCTCGGAGAAGTGAAGCAGCAAGCGGTGGAAAATCGCCGGCTCTATGAAGACCTGCGCGCCATCTATCGCGACACGGTGCGCGCCTTTGCCGCGGCCATCGACATCAAGGACAAATACACGCAAGGGCATTCCGAACGCGTCGGCAAGTACAGCGAGATCATTGCGCGCGAGCTGGGTTTCGGTGAGGAAGAAGTGGAAGGCATGGCCATCGCCGGCTACCTGCACGACGTTGGCAAGCTCGTGGTCGAGCGCGACATCATCAACGCGCCTTATCGCATCGATGCCAAGCAATCAAGCGAACTCAATCGCCATCCGGCGGCCGGCTTTGAGATCCTGTCGCCCATTCACCATCCCTATGCCGACATTCCGTTGATGGCAAAGTATCACCACGAACGCATGGACGGTCGCGGCTATCCCGATGGACTTACCGATGAGCAAATTCCCCTCGGCGCCAAGATTGTCACACTCGCCGATTCGTTCGATGCGATGACCACGGACCGGCCTTACAAGACGCGGCGCACGTTTGATGAAGTTATTCTCGACCTGCGCTGCAACACAGGTTCGCAATTCGATCCAATTGTTGTGAGCGCCTTCTGCCGCGCACTGTTGAAGGAATTAAACGGTGGGACTAAAGAACGCCGCTTCCATAAGATGCTCGGCAAGAACTACCTCGACGCTACGAAAGACATCCCGCTTCTAAACCAACTCCTCGCCGAACTCGATCCGCGCCCGCCGCTCGCACGCCTGCGGAAACATCTATCCAAACTATGCCTTGAATATCTGAAGGCAGTTGAACGTCTCCCTTCTTCAAGGCAATCACCCGACCCTCTTTGCGACCCAAGAGGCCGTAGAAGAAACCAAATTCGAAAATCACATTTTGTCTGGCTCTACGTTTGTCGTCGTTGGTCTTAGGGTCGAAAGCACGGTCGTCGGGTGAAATAAGAACAAAGACCCAATCAGCAAATCCCGCATGCTCTTCAAACTTCTCTATGAGAGTCTTGCCGTTATTAGGCTGATCGCGCAGTACAATAGGTTCCGGCCACTTCAGTGTGTTTTGCAGGTAGTCTTTCAGTTCCGCCAACAGGGCTTCGTCATGCCCGTGAACAATGAACGCACGAGGACGCTCTAATTTGGGTGCTAATCCAAGGTCGGCCAGCGCGCTCAGAAGCCGAGTGGGTTTCTCGTCCTTCAAGACGAATGGGTGGCCCTGATCTCTTGCCCATTGGCGGGCCTCACCGCCACCGACGCCAGCCGACAAAAGAATAATGGGAAAATCTGATTTCTTGATTCGTAAACGCCTTGCTAGCGCAACGCCCGCAAGGTAACCCGCCCTGGATTCCTCTGAGGAAATCCCTGATAGTGCGGGGTCATTGGGTAACATGACATCAATGACGGCGGCGTCGTATTCGATGAGGTTCTCGCTCAGAGCATCTTGTGTGCTCTTTGTTGTAAGCGTGTCTATGCCATTGTCGGCTAAATACTCTGTGATTGCTTGCGCGAAGAACACGTCGTCTTCTACTAGTAGAATTTTCATTTGTTCACTATTCTCAGTAGTTCGTGTTTCCCGTTGCCTTGGACTCAATGAGACGCGCAGCCGTGTCTAAGGTAGTCTCCCCCTTTCGCAGGTACAACGCCCCTTGCCTCTTTAGTTTTAGGATCTTTGTTTGGTCCCCAATGACAGACAAGCAGATCACTCTGACTTCCGGAAATTGCTCCCGAACCATCAACATGAAATGAAGGCCGGTTTCGGACGAGTCAATTTCGGGGAAGGCATCACCGCTGGGCATCATTATGTCTGACACTAGCACTGACACTTCCCACTGTCTAAGGAAGTCCATCGCAGCACTCATGTCCGTCAGACTGACACAGTCAAAGCCCTTGGCCTCTAGTAACAGGCGTAGTGCCTCTGTCGAAACAGGCTCGTCGTCTACAAATAGAATTGTATGCATGCGTTCTCTTACTTCAGCCGATCCCGAGGAAAGATCAAGATGAAACGAGACAATCTGCCTTGGGTTTCAACGGCTACGCTACCGCCATGGAATTGCATCACCCGCGATGCAAGATAAAGCCCAATACCTGTTCCCGCTGCGACTTTCTGTCTGGCTGCTGTACCTCGAAACCGTCGTTCGAAGATGTGAGCCTTCTCCTGATCGGAAATCGGGATTCCTTTGCTGTCAATCATGATGCCAACGATCTTACTGTCGGCGCGCACTGATACGTTAATGGTTGACTTAAGGTCAGCATATTTTACCGCGTTCTCTAAGATATTAGACATTGCTTGTGCAACAAGATTCTTCTCTATCCAAAGCCGTTGATTGGCGAATATCTTATGAAATGAGTCGCTATCAACGATAACCTTCAGACCAGCCTCAAGGCCTTGTGGTTGAAAGTCATTTGCTAGGTTGATGGCTAGCTTCATTACGTCAATCGGTTCAGGCTTCTCCCGAAACTGACCGAGTTCGTAATCGGCTTCGAGATTCGACATCAAGGCAAAATTCTTAATAAGATGGACAAGTATAGTGGCTTGAGAGTAGATAGACCTTAGCAGGTTATTCTTACGACTCAACGGCACTCGCTCGTCCCTCAGACCCTCGATGCTCCATTTTATTGCTCCCAGCGGTGCGGTTAATTGATGGGCGACGTTCTGAAGATATTGATTAGTCACTGCGTTGACCTCAGCTAGCTCACTCTTCAATTTCTTATTTTCATCCCTCAGGGCTGTCAATTCGTTCTCATTCATCTCAGAAGTCCTCCGGACCGCATATCGCTGCATACTACCAAGGATGCATTTGTCCCGCTTTAGTATCTAGGCTTTACCCCAGGCCCAGTGATAGAGACCGACTACCTCGGCTGGATCCTGATAATGAAGTTGCAGATGGCGATTTTTTGATCGGGCAGCACTTCGGTGCGCTCTTCGCGCGGCAATTCGCGGCCGGCAATAACGGTTGGGTTGCGGCCCTTCGACACGAGCCAGTAGCGGCCATCGTTTTCGCGCGTGAGGATTGCATGCACCCGACTCACTTCCGGATCTCCTTTTAAAGGCAAGTCAACTGTGATAGTTCGCGAACCGCGTCCAATAGTGACTTCTGATTTAGTAACGGGAACGACTGATTCGCGCACGCCATCTTTCCAAATTTCCACGGTGTAAAGTTCCTTAACACGCGGCCGCACTACGGTCTGTTCGCTCTGTTCACCAGCACCCGTTTCCGTTGAGCTGCCGTCGGCGCGCTCACGTACGGTGTCGCCCAAGTTTATTCCGGCGGGCGTGGCAGGTTGTGAAGCAGAGACACGTGGAGTTACCTGGGTATAGCCACTCTCGGTTTCATCCCAAACGCCTTGCACGCGGAACTGGCCCTTTTCCAAAGTGCCGTCGACGCGCAACTCGACCACAAATGATTTCGCGGCCAAGTCCGTGTGACCGCTCAACTCCTTCGCGCGTTCCGAGAGCACATGAAAAAGGCCCTGCTCGAGCCCGCGTCGCTTGTCGCCCTGCCAGTCTTTGTCGTCGTCGTTGCTGAGATAGACGATGTACTCGCGCGGGATATAGGTTGGACCGCCCGGTGGCGTAAACATCTCGCGCTGCATGACGGCCTCAACTTCGCGCGCGATCTTTACCAGGAATTCTTCCCAGATGCGGCGCGGTTTGGCGTGTTCGTCGGCAGACTCGAGCAGGTCTTCGCCGGTCTCGCCGTCGATCCATTTTCTGATTGATTCTATTAGGCCCATAAGATCGTGAATCGTAAATCGTGAATCGTAATTAGTAAAAGCGAAGAAGGGACAGACAGGAATGTCTGTCCTACTAGTCAAATTTAACAAACTTCTTGTTTATCCAGCCGCGGTCGGAGGTGAACGGGCTCGCCTTTGGCCGTCCGTGTTGCAGCACCTGCACCTCGTACCAATTGTCAGTGGTCGCCAGGATTTTAACGCGCGATCCGTTTTCTGCCACGCCCACCGGCGGATTCGCCATGCTCGCATCCGACCGCAAATTTACATCCGTTGTTGTAACACCTTCGCGGCCAATTACAAAAAGGTCGCCCATGGCCGGCAATTCGACGAACGGGTTCCAATGCGACGTAACGTACTTGTGCGTCGCCAGGAGCATAATTGAGAACGCGACGATCAAGACTGCAGCAACGATGTAAGCGCGCTTTCGCGGAGGTCCCACCGGCCGGCGCGCGGAAACGGCTTTGCTGGGAACTGCTGCCGGCGCTGCTGGCCCCGGGAAAAGCTGTTCGCGCCAACTCAGTTTCTTGTTTACTTGCGTCTCGGCCACCGGGACAACGATCTTCGGACGCCGCGGAGCTTCTGCAAAAGCCAAGGCTGCCGGTGAAGTCACCGGAACGAAATGAGCTTGCGGTGCAGCCTGGGGAAATTCTTCAGGCTCAACCGCGAGATCAGCGCTTGGTTTGCGTCGCGCCTCTGCGTTGGTTTCACTCAACACTTTCGTTGGAGGCAGTGCCGCCTCGGAAAACTCATCCCAAAACTCCTGAACGGTCTGATAGCGCTCGCCCGGTCTTGTCTGCGTCGCCTTTTCCAACACCCGAAGCACCGGCGTTGACCAAAAGTGATTGTTGATAGATGCCGGCAACTCGCGAATTGCATGCTGTGCGAACCGGCGCGGCGATTCACCAGCAAGCAGCGTGTAGGTGGTTTTAGCCAGCGAATAGATATCAGCAGCGGGGCTCAAATGTTCTTTGTTGATGAGCAGCGCGCCCGTGTCCAATTGGCCGGTCTGGACCAGTGGGTTGTGTTCCGGCGCGGAGTAGACGTTTGTACCGACGCGCGTAATTGCGCCTTCCATGGCTTCGAGACGGGCCACGCCAAAGTCGGCAATCTTCACCACCTGGCGGTCGGCTGTTAATAACAAATTATGCGGCTTGATGTCACGATGAATAACGCCACACTCATGCGCGTGTGCCAAACCGGAACAAACCTGCTCGAGATAGAACAGCGCCCTGTCGATCGTCAACGGGTGTTGGCGCGAAAGCGCTGACATGTCGCCACCCGACAGATACTCGAGCACGATGTAATGAAAAGTAGTGCCGGCAAGATCGATGGCGGTGCCATGGCCCAGGCGGTTGATGATGTTTGGATGGCGCACGCGATCGAGCGCGACTGCTTCGTTCTGAAAATTTGCAATCAGCGTGTGTTCGAGATCGGCATCAGGCGCGTCCTGAAGAAACATGTTCAGGGCCTTGATGACCACGGTGGTGGGCGCGCCTTCCGGGGCAGCGTTGTCATGCGCTACATAGATCTCGGCATAGCTACCGCGCCCCAGGCATTCAACAATGTCGTAACGGCCATCGAGCCTGCTTTGTTGTAGCTTCAGTTCTGCCATCGTTCGCGCGTTGTCTTTGATGCCGGGCGGCGAATTGAGGGCTATGGGGTAGGCTGCGAAACTGCCGGGGAAACGGTTGCGGAGGGTTTCTGAATTATTTCATCAAGATGTGTTTGCGCCGCTGCCTTGTCCTTGTCTGACTTTAATGCTACTGCGGCGAGTCCGAGCGTCGCCTCTTTCCGCAAAGTTGCATTCTCCGGTGACAAATCTGTCTTTGCAATGACTGCCTCGAACGCTTTCGCTGCTTCATCGATATTTCCAGTTAAGAGGGAAGCGCGCCCGTAGAGATACAGAAATTCAGGCTCAGTAGCATCTAATGGTTTCTGAACGCCTTGTCGTGCTACCTCACCCGGTACCGTCGTCAGCCATGCAGTCGGATTCTGATCAACTTCGCGCCGATTCAGTTCAAAATCTGAAAACGCCTCCGTCAGGCTCGTCGGCAAGGGTGACGGCTGTGCCGCGATTTGATTGTCGGGATCGACGTAGGGTATGGGGCCTTTGTATTTCCTGCCGCCATAAAAAGCCGCGGCGACTGCGCCCAGCACGAGCAAAAATAGAATAAAGCCGCTGGCGAAACCACCACCGCCGCGCGGTTTCTCGGCGGACTTGGTGACGGCAACTTCATCTCTGCGCTCGAAGTTGGTCGGTTCTGCAGTCTGTGCCGCGACGCCTGGAAACACTCTCCGCGAAGCCGGCACGAATTCCGCCTGCGCAGTTTCCTGCGTTTCCATCCTTCGCGCGGCTGGCACAACATTAGCTTCCGGTGTTAGCGTCTCGTCCATCTCGGCGCTGCGCTGCGCGGCTGAGATAGAAGTACCGACGCGGACCACAACGGCAGTCAGGTTATCTTCGGCGCCGCGTTGGTAGCAACGTTCTTTCAGCGCGGCGCAGAGTGCCGGCAGATCATCGTTCAGGATCATCATCTGCCGCAGCTCGTAATCGGGAATGTGTCGCGTGATGCCGTCAGTGCACAGGAGAAACTGCGTGCCGTCTTCCACTTCCAGCACCTTCATATCAACTTCAACACCGTCCTCGGCGCCCAGTGCGCGACTGATAATGTTCTTGCTCGGGTGATTGGCGGCTTGCTCCGCGGTCATGCGGCCCGCGCGTACTTCTTCCTCGACGACAGAATGGTCTTCAGTTTCGCGCAGCAGACGGCCATCGGGTGTCAGGCGATACAAACGCGAGTCGCCAACGTGGCCGATGGTGGCAATGTTGTTTTTGATATGAAGCGCGACGATGGTGGTGGCCATCATCGCAAACTTGGCGTGCTCCTGGGCCATCTTGTGAATGGATGCATTGGCGCGTTGAATCGCAAGCTCCATCAAGTCTTCAACGTCGGCGCCGTCTTCCTTATGGCGAAACGCTTCATCGAGCACTTCAATCGCAGTCTGCGATGCAACTTCGCCGGCTTCAGCGCCGCCAACGCCATCGGCTACCGCGAAGATGCCGCGTTCACTGTCAGCCAAAAACGAGTCTTCATTGAGCGGCCGTTTCTCGCTTAAGCCACGATCGGTGACCGCCGCGGATTTGAGGATCAGCGCGGGCGCGGGATGATTGCTGGGTTGGCTCATTCGACCGCCTCCAATTTTAGTGGCGACACAGGCACGCCCGGCGAGGGCTTGGCGAGCATTTGGTCGCGCGCGTTTCGATGGGAAAAGGCCATCAGCATACCTAACATCGCAAAGCTGGTAACCAGACTAAATCCACCGTGACTAACGAAAGGCAATGTAATTCCAGTCATCGGCAAGGCGCGCAAGATGCCGCCGACATTAACCAGTGCCTGGAAGCCCATGAAAGCTGTTAGGCCGGCTGCGGAAAGCTTGGTAAACATATCACGCGCGTCGAGGGAAGTACGAACTCCGGCCACCACTAGGATGATCACTGCCAGCAGCACGATCGCGCCCCCCGTCAAACCAAGTTCTTCGGCAATTGCCGCATAGACATAATCCGAGTCGGCGATGGGAATGACTTCCGGAAAACCCAAGCCCAGGCCACGGCCCGTATTCTTGCCTGAAGCAATGCCAAAAACGGCCTGTGCCGGTTGGAAAGCAAGCTTATCAAACCAAACATCGACGTTAACAATCTTCTGCATCGCCGGACTTTGCTCGGCAAGTTGCTTAAGCTGCGGATCGCTGTTTAGTGCTTCCTGATAATCCTTCTTCCACCAGGAAACTTCCGGCGACGGCGGATCGAAACCGTCCAACCACAAATGAAACCGCTGCTGAATTCGCGCCGGCAGCATTGTCTGAATGGGACGCGCGATAGTCGGCAGCAGCGGCACTCTCTCTTGAACGTCGCGGGGCAATGCGCCAACGACGAGAATACTGATGACCAGCAACACCGAACCGACAAACAAGAGCAACTGCGGCCAGCGTCTAACGGCAACAAGATAAAGCGTCGTGTAAGCGCCGCTGAAGATCAGCATCTGGCCAAAATCTTTTAGGGCGAAGAAGGGAACGAACGGCAACATCGCCATCACGAGCAGAGGCACCACATCACGCGCGCGCGGAATGCCCCAATACGTTTCACCAAGATCTTTGTAGCGCGCCGTTAAGATTCCCGCGAAGCCCAGCAGAAAAGGAATCTTCGATGGCTCCCACGGCGTCATATTTCCCAGGGCTTTGCCGGCGCTGGAGGTGACGACCGCCGCCGCCAGTGGCACCAGGGTCAGCAGAACCACGATGAAACTGTTGCGTTGCAGCCATAGCAGAAAGCCATCGCGAACACAGAACATGTAGGCCACGGCGAACGCCAGAAAGGAAAAGATGGGAATCCAGGTATAACTCGAAGTTAGTGCGTCGCCGATTGAATAATTGGCTGCGCGGCGCGGCAATTGATCCAGGTCGATCGACGATGCGGGTGTGACCGGCAAAGCCATCATCTGTTTCTTTGCGGCATCATAGTTCTCAATGATGTAACGCGTGCGCAGCGCCTCCATCTTTTGCTCGCGTGCCGCCGATTTGTTGCGCGCGTTGTATTCAGGATCGCTGTAGAGCCGGTATTGGACCAGCAGGCCGATGGAGAAAAGCAGGACGGCAGTCGTAAACAGAATCCACTGCCCCCTGTAATTCATTACCCGCGAAAGCCAAAGCACCGCGGCCAACAGCGGTACGAACATCAGCAGATCCCGTATGGCGCCGATGGTGGACGTTTCATAACCGCGCAGCAGGCCTCCGCGGTGAATCGCCCAGTAACCCGCAATCTCGAAAAGAAAGATCAGCAGAATGATTAAAAGATGTGATGATGCGCGATTCTTCATAAACCAGAGGTCTGAAGTTAGAAGTCAGAAGAACCCTATTTCCATTCGAACGTTTTAAGTCATTTCACTGTGTTGGCGTTGCCGCCGCGCGCGGCCGCCGTTGAGCCGGAGCCTGGCCTTGATTTGGCTGCTGATTATTTGGTTGACTCCGGACCGAATTGAAATAGCCAAGATCTCTTGCCTTCAACACTAAAGCCGCCGCTATTGGGGCAGCGGATTTCGATCCGTAGCCGCCGCCTTCGACGATTACGGCAATCGCCAGTTGTGGCCGCTCCAGCGGAGCGATGCACAAAAACCAGGCATCAACGCGCGGATGCTCTTCGTCCATGATGGTCTCTTCATATTCACGAATGATATTGCCCTTGTTGTCCTTTTCTACGCGGTGCCGCGTTTGCGGTTCTCCCGTCTTCGGGTCGTAAACCGGAACGATCTTCTGCGCCGTGCCTGTCTTGCCTCCAGTGTTAATGCCAGCCGCTTGCACTGGAGCAAAAACTTCCCGCGCCGTACCCCTGGCCCCACCAGTAACGCGACCCATGATGCTGCGCAGCGTCGCCGCTACTTGCGGCGACATCACTTGCTTGAACATTTCCGGCGGGCGATTGAATTCAATCCTGGGCTTCATCAATCGTCCATCCATGTTTGCAATTGCAGCCGCAGCCAGCGCCATCTGAAATGGTGTCATCTGGCCCGCGTATCCCTGACCGTAACCCATCAGCGCCAGGTCGTACCTTGTCACGCCCTTACCAGTGACGATGGTGGCTTCGCGCGGGGCAAGTGCGCGCTTGACGGCATCGCTGCTGGCGTTCCAGATCTCCGGTTCCTTTCGACCGCGCAAGGCCTCCGTTGGCGTATCGTAAGTGCCAATGCCCAGCAGTTGCGCGGCGACTTTCAGCCGCTCGGCGCCGAGCTTCACGCCCATTTGTGCGAAGTATTGATTGCAGGAAACTTCAAAGGCGGTGTCGATGCCGATGCGTCCGTGCACTTCGCCGGCGCCGCCGTCGTCAAAAATAGCGTTTGCGCCCGGCGCTGCGACATAGCCGCCGCCGCTACAGGTGAACTGCGTGTTCTGTTCACCCGCGAGAAAAGCGGCCGTCATGGTCACGGTCTTAAAGGTGGAGCCGGGAATGTAATAAGCGCCAAGCGCGCGGCTCACCAGCGGGCGATCGCGTTGGTTGGCTTCGAGCTTAATCCAGGTGGCTTCGTCTTCCACTTCTTTCAAGCTGTATGACGGCTCGCTGTAAAGCGCCAGCACCTCGCCGGTTTGTGGATTGAGCACGACAACGGCGCCGTGCTTTCCTTTCAACTGATCCAGGGCGGTCTGTTGCAGGTCGCGATCGATTGTTAAGCGCACATCGGTGTTGCCTTTGATGTTGATGGTATGGCCCTCGGCAACTTCGAGCGCTTCGGGCAGCGCGCCGCTTTGCGTCCCAAACAGCGCGCGCTCAAGGCCCGGATCGCCGCGATCGGAACCAAAGATCTGGGCCATGGCCTGGTCCATCGGGTAGTCGCGGTAAATGTTGCCGCTGGAATCGCGACGATATAGCGCCAGGGCGTTTTCGAGTTTGCCGCTGCGATCCAAAATCCAGCCGCGCAATGTCGATTCTGACAGACGCCGGTTGCGCAAGTCTTTGTAGCTTAGTTCCTGAAACTTTTCGTTGTTTTCTGCGGCATAGTGGGTCCAGTAAACATGAAAGCCGAAAACACCCACAGCCAGCAACACGAATAGCCAACGCAACGCGCGCAGGCCACGGTTGGTTGAGGTCGAGCCGAGACGCCGCTTGACTGCTTTGGGTAGATCTTCAGCGACCGCGAGTGGAGTAATGACACCGCGCCGGCGGTTTCGAAAAAGCGACACCAGCAACAGCAAAGCGATTAGCGTAAGGCCAGCGAGATAAATCAGTGTCAACGTTGCCGGCACTCTTTCCGGCACGGTGACGGATGGCACGGGAGTGGCGGATTGAAAGAACAGGAAGAGTGTCATCGTTATTAGCTACTTTAATAACTCATTCATTTCTGCGAAAACGAACTTCGACGTCGCCAAATCCCACCACGTCGCCATCCACGATCTGCCGCGCTTCGCCATACGAGATGCGACGGCCATTTATAAAAGTTCCATTTGTCGATCCGGTGTCGGCGACCAGCAATGTTCCTTGTTGATTCATCAGCAGCGTGGCATGAATTTTGGAGACGCTTGTATCGTGCAAGGCAAGCTCGTTATCAGTAGCGCGTCCCACATTCAAACGACGGCCGCCGGGCTTGAACACGAGTGGCACTTCACGAGTGCCATTGCTCATCGTGACGCGCGCCGTCACGCCCACGTCGGGAATCGGCGGCACCCCTTTTGGCGGGGCAGGCAAATGCTTTGCGCGCTTTTCTTCATCTTCGCGCCGCAGCTTTTCTTCAAACTCGCCGAAGGTCGGGTCAACGGTAATGCCGCTGGTAAAGATATCCACTTCCGTTTCGACTTTTACCGGCCCCAGCGTGCGATAACGATGATCATTTATGTGGTCGATGGCGGCGGCCAGGACTTCAGTCTCCAGGTCTTTGATTATTTCTGTGGGCGCTTCCGAGTGCGTGCCCCATTCGACCTTCAGTTTTAGGTGATGAGGCGCGATGCGGCCACTGCGTCCTTCTTCGCGCACGCGGTCGTCAATAGTTTTCTTCATGCGCTCGATGAGTTGCGAAGTTGTCAGGCCACCTTTAGGCGCGATGGTGCGCCCGAATTTGCGATCGACGACTTCGCCCATGCTTTCCAGCACGCGCCGCAGCAAGCGTTCAGGCAGGGCCTCTTCGCGTTTCTTTTTCTTTGGCTGATTGATTTCGTCTGCCATCGTGTGCAGAAAACGCAGCTTGATCACGCTGCGCAAGAAACGAAAACTAAACTGCTCGGAAACGACGCTATTCTACTTTAAACGGAAGCTTCGACAATAGCGCGCTCGAAAATTATGAAACAAATATGGCGGTCGGGAGTGGAAAACTCATGAAAGGAATTAAGCTGCTTCTGGCGGTTATTGCCTCCTTGTTGTGCGGGGTAGTGCTCGGCGCTTATTTGTTTTCAGACACGCGGCCGCGTCCATTTCTATTGACGCGAAATTGTGAAGGGAACTGTTTCCGGCCGAATGAACTAGTTGGCCTGCTGACGAGCGTCGCAATACAAAGACTTCCCGAGTTTGTTCCGGGAGTGATAAAGGAAACTGACAAGACTATCGTAATCGAGCAACCAGGTGCGCACACGGGAATTCACTATCTCGTTATTCCAAAAAAAGACATCAGGAATGCCGGCGATCTGTCAGATTCTGACCGCGAGTCCCTGATTGATCTTTTTGCTGTGATGGGCGAAATAATTCGGGAGAAGAATCTTACTGATTATCAAATCATGACGAATGGGCCAGGGTACCAGACCGTGAGCTATCTGCATTTTCATTTAGTGGCAAGGTAGTCTCGCTGCCGCGCCGCCTCGTAAAGCAACACGCCTGCCGCCACCGATACATTCAAACTTTCAACCGGCGCTTGCATCGGGATTCTTGTAGCTTCAGCCGCCGCTTCGATTTCAGCGCGCGTCAAGCCACTTGTTTCCGGCCCCAGAATTAAGGCGCGCGGTATGGTCCAATCGATGTCGGTGTAGAGCGTCGTAGCATCGAGGTCAGCACAAACTGTCTTTATGGCCTGCTGCGAGCACCATTCAATTACCTTCGCATAACTTGGCCGAAACCAGATCGGCAGCCGGAAAGCTGCTCCCATCGCTCCGCGCAATGCTTTGGGCGAAAACGGGTCGGTCGCATTTTCAGTTGCAATGGCACCCGTTACACCTGTGGCTTCAGCAGTACGCAGTATCGCTCCGACGTTCACTGGATTGGTGATGCGATGCATTACCACAATCAAAGGTGTTCCGCTTTGTTGCCGCGTGAGCTGTACTTCCGTCATCTCCGGCCGCGTCGCAAGCATGACGATGCCCTGTGGTGTTTTGCTGTAGGAGATTGAAGCGAGCAACTTCTCACTGACAGCTGCGACGCGCTCGCTGGACGCAGCAAACTTTTCAATCGACTCGGCCGGTTTTGTTTTTTGTGCCAGCTCATCGGAAAAGATCAACGCGCGAATAGGCAGTTTGGAGTTCACCGCTTCTTCGCAAAGACGCAATCCTTCGACGAAGATCATTTCCTCAACTTTGCCGTCGCGAACGGTGCGTGCCTCGCGCAGCAGGGAATTGTCTTTGCTGGTAATTCTTTCCGTCATTTGTCTGGATAGCTACGGCTCGTCACTCAAGCAAGCAACCATGAGATTACTTGGATTGAACGTCTGATCGCTTGTCCAAGCCTCTGTTCCTTTCATTCGACAACGATCTCTGCCCAAATGGGCCAGTGATCGGAAACGTTCAATGGCCGGGCGACACCCCAGTTTGCAATCTTCAGATTCCGATAAAAAATCCAATCGGCGTGCAAACGAATTCCCGCGCCACGCCACGTGGGCGTGCCTGTCGGAATTGGTGTTTGAAAGCCTCGGGACTCCATGAAAGCCTTTGTCTCCGCGCATTTTTGTTGCGACAGGGTGTTGAAGTCGCCAACTACCAACGTAGGTCCTGAATGTCTCGCAGCTTCTTCAGTCAACACTTCAAGTTGTTCTAACTGCCCGTCAACTGCCGCGTGCGGATCAACATGAGCGTTAAGCATTCGCAGTTTCTTATTGCCCAGCGAAATGGTTGCAGCCATCGCGAGCCGCGGCCTCCAGGGACACTCGTGCCACGGCAAATCAATACGCGTCACGTCTTCCAGCGGGAAGCGGCTCAGCAAAGCAACGCCGGTGTCTCCGGTATCATGCAGCCCGATCTGTTCTTCAAAATCAAGCCACCATTGCCGCGCCACCGGTGTTTGTCCCCGCGGGATGCCGGCGGGCGCATGTACCCACGACACTTTCATCGCTTCCGCCAATTCGCGTGCGACATGATGTCCGCCTGCCCGCGTGGTTTGTTTATCTGCTTCCTGTAAAGCCACCAGGTCCGGGATAGGCATTAGTTTGGCCGAGCTGAAAACTTCCGCGGTGTGGCGAATATTTTCACCAACTTGATTCGCACGTCTGCGGTTTCCATTAATACCAAGCTTGCGCAGCAGTCCGCTCGATATCAAAAAGCGGCCAACTGCGTAGCGAATGTTGTATGATGCAAGCACGAGTTTTGAGCGCTCGCCGTCGCCCGTTGGCGGCGGTTGCGGATCACCAAACTCAAGCTTTTCCGAATCTCTCAGCGGGGGAATCGCAGTTAACATCGCAACGTATCTTTACGCGAAATGATTCCGAACGACAAATTCAAATGCTGAACGCATCGTTGGTATAAAGTGCCGTCCACATTTCAGCCCAATCTGGCTAGCAATTACAACAACGACCCTCAACCAGTTTTTATTCCGACAACTATATGATTCGAACCGTAATCGCTGTGATTGACGACATGTTTTTGGCCTCGAAAGTACGAGCCACGGCTAAAGCTCTAGGCATGATGGCTGTTTTTCCGCGCGGCCTCGACGCGCTGCGACACCTCATTGTCGATAGCACGCCCGACATTATCGTAGTCGATCTACAACACGCAAAGCTCGATGCTATTTCGGTGGGTAGGGAATTGAAAACTGACGAAAGCTTGGCGGGGATTCCGGTGATCGGGTTCTTTTCCCACGTTGAAGTCGAGCTGCAGCGGAAAGCAGTCCAGGCGGGCTATGATCAGGTGATGCCGCGTTCCGTATTCTTTGGTGAGCTGGCAAATATTCTGTCTGGCGAAATCAAGAAAGCCTAAGACATTCTTAACCTACCGGCGCCGGCGCGATGACTTCGTGAATTGCGCGGACTTCACTGACAAGCCGCTCATATTGATCCAACGTCAAAGCTTGTGCTCCATCGGACAGAGCGTTATTCGGCGAATCGTGCACCTCGACAATTAGCCCATCGGCGCCCACTGCAACCGCGGCGCGGGCCAGCGGAGTCACCATAAAGTTTTTGCCGGTCCCATGCGAAGGATCAACGATAACGGGCAAATGTGAAATTCGCCTGACAGCTGGAATGGCGGCGAGATCGAGAGTGTTCCTGGTGTGCTGCGAGAATGTGCGAATGCCGCGCTCGCAAAGAACCACGCGATAGTTTCCTTCAGCCATGATGTATTCGGCCGCGAGCAGCCATTCGTCGAGAGTCGCCGACAAGCCGCGTTTTAATAGCACTGGCAAACTCGACTTTCCCACGTGTCGCAACAGCGTAAAGTTTTGCATGCTGCGCGCGCCGATCTGAATCATGTCTGCGTAGCGCTCAACCAGATCAACTCCGGGTTCATCCAACGCCTCGGAAACAATCTTTAGTCCGTACGTTTCGCGAATCTCTGCGAGAATCTTTAAGCCTTCTTCACCCAAACCCTGAAACGCATAAGGCGACGTGCGCGGTTTGAAAGCGCCGCCGCGGAAAAAGCGCGCACCGCTGTGCCGCACAACTTCGGCAACCGCAAAAGCCTGGCTGCGACTTTCGACAGCACATGGACCAGCAATTATGGCCAACTCGTCGCCGCCAATGGCGGCATCGCCAACGCGCACTACTGTCTTTTCCATGTGCAAATCAAGTGTGACCAGCTTGTATGGCTTGCTGACGCGAATGGCTTCTGCCACGCCCGCGAGATTTTCGAAGTGCGAAGGGTCAATCGCGCCCGCGTTTCCGGTGATGCCAATGGCGGTTCGGGCGGCGCCAGGCATGGGATGCGCTTTGTAGCCGAGCCCTTCAATGACGCGCACAACAGCCTCGACCTGGCCGTCCGTGGCATCAGCTTTCATTACGATCAGCATGGTTTAGTTAGGAATCGCGAGAATGATCTCCAAAGCTCTATTACTTGCGATAAACCTCTCGACGATGGCGCACATAATGAACGAGCACTTGTCTGGCCTGCTGATTGACTCCATACACGAAACGATAGTCTCCGACCCTTACGCGGTATAGTTGCCCTCCGCCTTCCAACTTCAGCGCCTGTCGTGGGAAAGGATCTTCCGCCAACAAATCCAGACTGTTAATAACGCGGGTAATCACGGATTTCGGTATTGAACGCAAATCCTTTTCAAACGACGGTTTGAGGATGACTTTATATGAGGCCATCCTTCTTCAGACGCCGTTTCAATTCTTCCAGGGCTATGGGCTTTTCGGCTTTGCGCTCGGCAACGACTGCGAGGTCATGCAGATCTTCCAATAATTTCTCGTAATCTTTCAGAGACAGCAGCACCCCAGTCTTTTTTCCCGTTCCATCGATCACATACTGTGCTTGCGACATAAGTCTACTTTAACTGAAAGACGGCTAACCTAAAAGCGCGATTAACTACATTCTTTCCGGCACCCTAATCCCCAATGTGGACAGCGCCGCAGTCAACTGCTGCCGCGTAATGTTCGCGACTGCAATCAATACCGCTTTTTTCACTTCATCTTCCTCGGTGATGATGCGATGGCGGTGATAGAAGAGGTTAAAGGCGCGTGCGAGAGTGAATGCATACTTTGCCAGGTTCGCCGGCTCGGCTGACCCGGCGCATTGCGCGATGGCCTCTTCCAAACGCTCGGCCAGCATCAGCAACGACCAGACTTCCGTTCCTGCTTCTCCAGCCAGGACCTCGGAAACTCGCGATGCGATTTGCGAATCACTCCTGGCCTTCTGGATCAATTCTGCCGCGGCGCTGCTCGCTGTCTCATCGAGTTTGCGAAAGATCGAATTTGCGCGCACCGCCGCATACTGGCAATAAGGCCCGGTCTCGCCTTCGAAAGAAAGCGCTTCGTTGAAATCGAAAGCAATAACGGAATTGCGCGTGAACTTTAAGAGAAAATAGCGCAAGGCCCCGACTGCTATTTCATGCGCAGTGGTGCGTCGTTCATCCGCAGATAACTCAGGATGCCGCGTTTCAACTTCTTTCAGCGCGTCTTTTTCTAAACGATCGATCAGATCGTCTGCTTTCACGCCGAGACCCTTGCGCCCACTCATCTCGATGTAAGGGCGCGCGCGGTCCTCGGCGCTCAACTGGATCCCCAACTCTTCGCAAGCTGCCGGCGAGAGCGCCACCATCTCGTAACCAAAGTGAACACTGGCCTCTGCGCCGATTTCGGGAACAAGCGCGACGACGCCGCGCGCAACAATTTCCTGCGGATACGCCTGACGGGAATCGATCACGTTGTAGACCTTCACACCGCCACCGAAATTAGGGCGCGGCAGTTCCGGAAGGATTTCCGCGTTAGGTTCCGTAGTGGTAACCCAGGCGACGCGCCCATCAGGATAGGACCGAAAAGGTTTGTAGTTGAAATCCAAACCAAGCCGGCCCAGCTTCCACAATTGATAGGCGATGTCTTTGCCTGTGTAGGTGACGGTGCCGTTTGAGCGAACGATTATTTTGTCGGATTCGTGTTCATCGGTGCCGGTGTGCGATTCAAAAGGCATCACCCAACAACCCGCATGCTTGCCTTGCGATTCGAACCTGATAACGCCCGCGCTCTTCATCAGTTCAAACGCGCGATCCCAAAAATGCAGATGAAGAATATCCGACTCGCGCGCCAGCAGGTCGTAACGAATGTCGATCCGCTCCATCGTGTCGAGAATGCGTTCGACATTTCGTGTGGCGACGTAATCCGCCAATTCGGCCGTCGGATTATTTCCTGCCTCAATCGCGTGCAACACATCGCTGCGCAACTTGAGTCTTTCTGAATTAGTCTCGCCAGCGGCGGCTTCGCGATAAAACACGCCGACGCGCGTGTAGAGGTCCCAGCAGTAGTAATCAAACGGAGTATCCGCAGGCAGGGAACTGTCGAGCGCCTTTATTTGTTCGAGCGTCATTTTCTCGAGTTCAGTAAAACCGACAACTACATCCGCAACCTGAACGCCGGTGTTGTCGATGTAGTTTTGCACCTCGACGCGTTCGCCTGCTGCTTGTAGAACCCGGACAAAGGTGTCGCCGAGAACGGCGTTGCGAACGTGGCCAATGTGTGCCGCCTTGTTCGGATTGATGCTGGTGTGCTCCACCATCTTTTTTGGACGATCGGGCAGTGATGCGGTTTCAGCGACGCAAGCGCCCTGCTTGCCTGCAAACAGTGAAAGTAGTTTGGCGCGATCGAAAAACACATTGACGTAGCCGGCGCCGGCAACTTCGACACGCGCAACTTCGGCGGCTACTTCTAACTTTGTCTTTAGCTGTTCGGCGATTGTGCGCGGCGGGACCTTCGTGCCAGTGCCATGCTTGATTAGTTTCGCAAGTTCAAATGAAACTGGAAACGCAAGATCGCCAAGTTCAGGGCGCGGTGGCGTTTCAGCGCCTACTTGTTCGAGCTCGATGCCGAAAAGCTCCAGCGCCGCGCTGCGAACCACCGCCTTTAGTTGATCCTGGAGTTGGAGAAGAGTCACTTGATTCCTAAGCTGATAATTTACTTGTCCGGAAAAGCGCTGAGTATAGCTTAGCGGGTTTGCAATTCGCTATTAGGCAGCTTTGTGCAGAATGATTAGGTAACCACAGCTTTGCGCGGTGGCATGAGGTCAGTACCACCTCGCGGTAGCCGGTGGGTTGTTGAGAACGAGGCGAGTCACAGCCTTTGATGCTCGATTGTCCGCAGTTGCAAGCTTAAGAATCAATTACCCACCTGCTACCGCGAGGTGGTACTGATGACCTCATGCCACCCGGTTCACGTTAAATGGGCAAAGCCTGTTTAGTCATCACTTGGCGTTT
>WNFS01000997.1_pt1 | contig 20782 bp, 19 predicted proteins | sample 5400141 | NCBI WGS metagenome assembly WNFS01 (sample SAMN13153358, study PRJNA577476) | soil metagenome | isolation source: 60 cm saprolite under Madrone tree | place: USA:California | collected 2016-06-14
CGTTTCCGGCGAAACCTCGGCGGCGGTGTGGATGACGGCGCCGGCAATGTTGGCGCCGCCTCCTTGGCGCTATGTCGCGCTCGGAGCCGCGGGCGTGTACAGCATTGCCTTCGCGTCCATGCGCATGCTGGCCGGCGGGCATTTCCTGTCCGACGTCATCTTCGCCGCCATCTTCACCGGCCTGGTGATATGGACAGTGCATGGGTTTCTGTTCCGCTGGCCCGCCACTCGGGTGCAAGAAGGTGCGCTCAACGCCAGGCTCGAAAAGTTGGGTCGCAGCGTGACGCGGATTTTTGTCCCGATGGCGCAATCCCGTGGTGCGCGGCCCGACAAGCCGACCCCGCCGGCCTGATCTGCCTTGGCAGCCCCCTCCCCGACCCTCCCGGCATGCGGGATGAAGGGGCAACGCCGGAACCGGGAAGCGCTCGCAGCAGAGCGCCAGCGTGCCGGCGAAGGGCTGGGCAAGCCCAAGGCAAACGTGCCGCCTTGGGCGCCAAGGGCCGGCAGATGGAGACGGAGGCTGCTGGAGACGGAGGCTGCGCCCTTCCGCTACGTTGCCGAACGCGTGGGCGCCGACGCGGACAGCGAGCGGGCGATCCGGTGGCTGATTGCTGGTGTTGTGATCCGCTCGCCATCGCATTGACGGCCGCCGCTTCGGCGCGTCGGTAATTCCAAAAAATGACGCGGGCGCCCGCGCGCCTGCCGATCATCGGTTTATGAGACGATAGTCAGTCAGCCACGCTTATTGCCTGGCTCGCGAACCCATGAAGAACGGCGCTCCCACCACCCGTACGCCTTCGCCGCACGCCGTCAGCACCAGCCGGAAAGTGCCCGGAGGGCGGTAGACATTGCCCTTGCATGGGCGTGGGCATTGCCCATAGCAAGTGTATCCGGTCCACGGCACAGGCCGCAACACGGCGCCGGGTGCGAGCGTTACGCAAGCAGGCAACGTCGCGACCGCGCCGCAATTCTTGACGAGGTAGAACTCGTCAAACACGGTCTCCCAGCCGGCGGCCGTCTGCTGTTCGATCCGGCCTTGCCTTTCGAACGACGCCCCGGAAGGCGACGACGACTCGATCGCAAAAGCGCCGGGTTGCGCAAGATTGCGCACCTCCGCGATGGCGGCTTCCAAAGCTGCCGCATGGCTCAGTGTTATGGCGATCACCGCGGAACCGGCAATCATACACGAACGTCGAAATCTTTCCATACGTTGCTTTCCCGGCGGCCCGGATTCCCGACTGGCAGCACGCCATCGGGTGGCGGCGAATACAGCGGAATGATGGCGTTGCATCCGCTCACCGAGGTGTCGGTCAAAATGTCCTTGAAACGCTTGTCCGTTGGTTCGCCCTCGATGACGTGGCTTCGCGCCGAACCTTCGCCGGCGGCGATGGGCGTGACGAACCAACCGCCGAGCGGAGCCGCGAAATCATGTGGGAGGAAGCGCGCCTGCCAGCGCACGTTCCAGTAAAAACTCTTCAAATGGTGGAAATTTCCGGCGGGGTCGCGCGCTGACAATACGGCACAAAACAGAAACTCGAGTTGTGCCTCACGAATGAAATTGTCCTGGCCGGTCAGCGAATTCCTGACGACAGCCTTAGCAGAGTCTCCCGGCTTGTCGAAATGATGGACCGTCAGCTTTTTGGGAAAGGTGTCCCCCGCGGTAACGGTGGGCGGACTGCCGCCAAATTCGTAATAAATGTGGGTTGCCGCTTTCACGTCACGGCATGCCTTGATGGGGCGGGTAGGCGGGCGCGATCGCTGGAAGAAAATGCTACCATGATCGTTGTGTCTGCCACGGTAGTAGAGCCAGTTCGTGTCGACCCACTCGACCTGAATGAATCCGAGTGCCCAACCTGCCGCAGGCTGGCTGCCGATAAGCGTGACCGAGCCGGTCGCCTCAATCTTCGAGCATTGGAAAAGCGCTTGGCCGCCGATGACTGTCGGGCGGAAGACGTTGGGAAAGGCTCCGAATGCGATGTGGGAAGACCCCGGCCTTAATGTAGCTGCCATCGAATATTACCTCGTTTGCGCAAATTTTTCATAAGTCCGTTTCGCCGCCTTTTTTCAGTTGCCGAATGGAAATCGCCTTAATGTTTCGACTATTGGTGCAGCGATGTCAGCCGAAGGTTCAACAGACGACATGGAAAAATTAATCGAAGCTGCGTTCGAACACGCCAAGCATTTGCGTGAGTGCGTTCTTGGCGCCAACGACTACGGCGCCCGTGTTGCTGAGGCCGCGGCGCACTGTGGGGGAACGGATTCAGTTGTGCTTTGCGAGCAGCTGTTGTAACGGTGCGCCCGCCATCGGAATCGCAACCAGCGACGTCGATGTCTCCTGCGTTAAGGCCGATTTTCCGCCACGCGTTCCGCGTTCAAGAGCGAACCAGCGATAGTGATGCAACGAAACCGCGCCCGCAACGGCGCTACTGGAGGTCCTGCAATGTCTGCATCTCACGGCCGTTTCGTCTGGTACGAGTTGATGACGACCGACACCAGCGCCGCAAAGGACTACTACACCAAGGTGGTCGGATGGGGCGCGCAGCCCGCCCCGAATGCGAGCATGCCCTACACCCTGTTCAGCGTCGGCGACACTCCGGTGGGCGGCATGATGGATCAGCCTGAGGACGCCAAGAAGATGGGCGCGCCCCCAAGCTGGCTCGGCTACGTCGCCGTTGACGACGTGGACGCCACGACCGATCACGCAAGGCGCCTCGGCGGCGCCGTCTATGTCGAGCCGCGCGACATCCCAAATGTCGGCCGCTTCTCGGTCATTGCCGACCCGCAGCAAGCCGTCATAGGGCTGTTCAAGTGGTCGATCCCAATGCCGGATGCGCCCGCCGCGCCCGAGACGCCGGGCCGCATCGGCTGGCACGAATTGGCGAGCACGGACTGGGAGAAGGGATATGCCTTCTACAACGCGCTGTTCGGATGGCAGAAAGCCGACGCGATGGATATGGGTGCCATGGGCACCTATCAGATCTTCTCTACCGGCGGGCCGCCGGTCGGCGGCATGTTCAACAAGCCGCCCGTGGTGCCAGTCACCTTCTGGCTCTACTACTTCAATGTGGGTGACTTCGACGCGGCCGTGGAGCGCTTAAAGGCGGGCGGCGGCAAGGTCGTCAACGGTCCGATGGAAGTACCGGGCGGCAGCTGGATCGTCCAGGCCAAGGACCCACAGGGTGCGATGTTCGCGCTCGTCGGGAGGCGATAGCGGCCCTGCCTTGACTGGACAGTTCCCGACTACACTGCGCCATTACCTATGGGACTCATGGCCGGGCTTGTCCCTAGAGGCGCTAAGTTAAAGCCGCACGGACTCCCTCCCCCTTGTGGGGGGGTGGTGGGGGTCGTGCCGTGGGGCACTGACGTGCCACATCCCCCGACCCCCACCCCCTGACCCCTCCCCACAAAGGGAGGGGAGGAGTTCGCGGCAACCGTCGAAGCTTAACTTGGCGCCGATGGGGGGCCATCCATGCCTTGACCGCGCGGTACCGTAAGCAACACGGGGATGCCCGCGACAAGCGCGGGCATGACCAAGGCACTCGATCCGTTGCTCGGTCTTAGTGGCGAGGCCCTTGATGCGGGCTCGATGCAGCAGCGGCCTTCGGAATGATCGCCAGAAAATCAAGGCCGTGGTCGCTGAGGTTCTCGCCCGCGTGTCGGCGCGGCGTGATCCACTCGACTGAACCGGCGGGTCGCTTGTATTCGCTTACGCGCCCGTCCGGGTCGGTATCCTTCAGGTGCATATCGGTGAGCCAGATCACCAGCCGCGGGCCCACGATGTCGTGCATCGGGGTCCTCTCGTGGGGCGCCATGTGCATGCGGACCACGGTGATCATATCGTTTTCGAATTCAATTCCGCCGAATTCCGGCGACGTGGCCCTAGTCGGCATCTGCGCCGAGCTTGGTGCTGCACTTGACGTCAACCAAACGATGCTGATGAAGATAGCGACCTTGAGACAGCGGTAGCGCACGGGCAAAACTCCTTATCTTGAGACGCCGCATGTGGCGGCAATGCCCAGCGACGCTACGGTTTGAAGTCGGCTTTAAGTCAAGGAGTTTTTCGATGCCCGATCTGAGCATCGGCCAGGTTGCCCGGCGCGTCGGTCTGCGCACATCGGCGATTCGATACTATGAGAAAGTCGGCCTCTTGCCCCGCGCTCCAAGGGTCGGCCGTCAGCGCCGCTATGAGCCGCAGGTTCTCGAGCGTCTAGCTGTCGTGCGGTTCGCCCAATTCGTGGGGCTGCGACTAAGCGAAATCAAATGGCTTCTCAATGACGTTCCCGGCCGTCCACCACCTGAGCGATGGCGCCAGCTGGCGCGGCAAAGGCTCACCCAACTCGATGCCCTGATGGTCGAAGTCGGTACCATCCGGGAGTTGCTGCAGATGACGCTCGACCACAAATGCCCCAAGCTTGTGGAGCACGGATCACGGCTTCCGGAGGGGCGGCAGCACGTCGCGCGCGCCGCGATTGTTGCCGACGCTGTTGGCGGAGCTATTGATTGCCCAGCTTCGCGCGCGCCTCGTCGATGAGCGCCACGATCCGCGCCGGGCTGATCGGCGCCTCGTTGATCCTGATCCCGAATGGTGCGAGCGCGTTCTCGAGGGCCCCGATGATGGCGGCGATCGCCGCGATGGTGCCGCCCTCGCCGGCGCCCTTCACGCCGAGCGGGTTGAGCGGCGAGGCGGTTTCGCTGTGGAGGATCGCGATCGGCGGCATGTCGGTCGCTGCGGGCAGCAGGTATTCGCCGAAATTGGTGGTCTGCGGCTGCGCGCCGCCATCATGGTGCAAGCGCTCGAACAGCGCGTTGCCGATGCCGTGGGCGATGCCGCCAACCACCTGGCCCTCGACCACCATCGGGTTGATGACGGCACCGCAATCATGGAGCACCGTATAGCGAAGGATTTTTACCCCGCCCGTCGCGATGTCGACCTCGACTTCGGCCACGTGGGTGCCATTGGAATAGGTCGACTGGTCGGGCTGGAAATACGCGGTGTTCTCGAGTCCCGGCGACAGGCCGCCCGCCATCGAAAAGCCCGGCATGCCGATCGATTTCACCGCGATGTCGCGAAAGCTCTTCCTCAAGCCCGGCACGCCGCGCACCTCGGCGAAGCCGTTGCGCAATTCGAGGTCGTCGGGCGAGACCTCCATCATGTCGGCGGCAATCAGCTTGATCTTGCGGGCCACTTCGACCGCCGCGAGGTGGGCGGAGGAGCCCGCATTGACGGCGGTGCGCGCCGCGAAGGTGCCGACCCCAAAGGCGATGTCCCTGGTGTCGGCGGTCGCCACCGTCACGTCCTCGTAGGAGACGCCGAGCTGGTCGGCGGCGATCTGCGCCAGCGTCGTCTTGTGCGACTGTCCCTGGGGGGTGGCGCCGGTGTAGAGCACGATCTTGCCGGTCGTGGCGACGCGCACCGTTGCGCCTTCGTAAGGGCCGAGCCCGGTGCTCTCGACCGCATTGCTGATGCCGATGCCGATGTAGCGTCCGGCCCGCAGCGCCTGCGCCTGCCGCGCCGGAAAGCCCGCATAGTCCGCGGCGGCGAGCGCGCGCGCCTGGGAGCCCGGATAATCGCCGCTGTCGTAGGTGACCGGCCGGCCGTCGCGAGAAATGATGCCGACTTTGTAAGGCATCTGCGCGGGCGCGATGAAATTGCGCCGCCGTATTTCGGCGCGGTCAAGTCCCACGGCGCCGGCGAGGCGATCCATCATCCGTTCCATCACGAACACGCCCTGCGGACGGCCGGCGCCGCGCACGGGCGTCGTCGAGATCATGTTGGTATAGACCGCATTGAGCTCGATCTTGAAATTCGCAATCACATAGGGCCCCGGCACCGTGGTGGCGGCGATCCACGGCAGCACCAGGCCCCACGGCACGTAGGCGCCGGTGTCGTGCACCAGGCGCCCGCGCAGCGCGAGAATCTTGCCGTCGCGGTCGGCGGCAAGCTCCAGGTCCCAGAATTGGTCGCGCTCCTGATGGGTGCAGAGAAAATTCTCGCGCCGGTCCTCGACCCATTTCACGGGCCGGCCAAGGATTTTTGCGCATGCCGCGACGCATGGATATTCCGGATAGATCGCGCCCTTCGGGCCGAAACCGCCGCCCACGTCGGGCGTGATGACGTGCATCTGGTTGTCGTTGAGGTCGAGCACGTCCAGGAGCCCGCGCTTGATGCGATGCGAGCCCTGGGAGGACACGTAAACCGTATAGCAGTCCGCGACGGCGTCGTGGCTCGCCGCCACCCCGCGGCATTCCATGAAGAACGGCCCGCCGCGATGAATGAACAACCGTTCGCGCACCACATGGGCGGCGCCCGCAAACGCCGCGTCGGCGTCGCCGACCGTGATCGGCACGCGCGCCGCGATATTGGAGCTGCTCCCGGCGTGGGCCAGAGGACTGCCGGGCACCATCGCGGCGGCGCAGTCCGACACCGCAGGGAGCGGCTCGTAATCCACCTCTACGAGCGCGGCGGCATCCTCTGCGACGTGGCGGCTGTCGGCCACGACGATCGCGACCGGCTCGCCCACATAGACGGTTTCCCCGCGGGCGAGCGCATACGGCAAATGCAGCTCCGTGATGGCCGGCGTCGGAACGAACAGCGGCAGTGCGTTTCTTTGCAGCGGCTCCGGCAGGTCCGTAAAGCCGAGCACCAGGTGCACACCGTCGAGGGCTTTTGCGGTAGCGGTGTCGATGCGGCGGATCCTGGCGTGGGGATGGGGGCTGCGCACGAACGCTGCGTGAAGGACGCCAGGCAGCCGCACGTCATCGACGAAGCGCCCTTTCCCGCCGAGCAGCGCCGGGTCCTCCTTTCGCTTGACGGCAGCCCCGAACCATTTCGCTCCCATATGTTGCTCCGATATTTCGGACCTCATCCTGAGGAGCGCCGCATCTTTGCGGCGCATCTCGAAGGATGGACGGTTGCTCGGCCGTCCCTGTGCCATCCTTCGAGACGCGCGCAAGAGCGCGCTCCTCAGGATGAGGTCCTTGTGTTTTCACAAGCCTGTGTCGTCTGCGCCCCGGCCATGGCGCGATTTGCAATGCTGCGTGGCCCATTCCATTATCACGCCGCGCTCGGAATTGTCCTGGCGTCACTTCCGGTGCACCTATGCTCGACAAGCCCGCCCATGCCGCTGCCCCCGCGACCCAATTTCGTCCGGCGGCAGATCTGCAGTCGCACCTCGCCGACCTTGAGGCGCGTGGTCTTCTCGTGCGCATCGACCGTCCGATCGACAAGGACACCGAGTTGCACCCGCTGGTGCGCTGGCAGTTCCTCGGCGGCATTGCGGAGAACAAGCGGCGCGCCTTTCTGTTTACCAACGTGACTGACCGCACGGGCCGGCGCTACGACATGCCCGTGGCGGTCGGAGCGCTGGCGGCGTCACCCGACATCTATGCGGTCGGCATGAGCCAGCCGGTGGCGAATATCGGTTACGCCTGGATGAAGGCCATCGCCAATCCGATCGCTCCGGTTGAGGTTGCGTCTGCACCGTGCCAGGACGTGGTCGTTGCGGGCGACGACTTGCGACGACCGGGGGGCGGCCTCGCCAGCCTCCCGGTGCCGGTGTCGACGCCCGGGTTCGATGCCGCGCCTTATCTCACGGCCACGCTATGCATCACTCGCGATCCCGACAGCGGCATCCCGAACATGGGCATGTACCGGGCCGCCCTGAAGGCTACCGACCGGCTGGCCGTGCGCATGGTGGCACGCCCTTCAGGCGGCGCCGGCGGGTACTATCACTGGCTCAAATATAACGAGCGTCGCGCCCCGATGCCGATCGCGATCGTGGTCGGCGCGGCGCCGGTGGTGGCTTTTACGAGTCCGCAGAAGCTTGCCATCGACGTCGACGAGCTCGCGGTGGCAGGGGGGCTTGCGGGCAGGGCGGTGCGAATTGTCAAGGCCAAGACCGTCGATCTCATGGTGCCGGCCGATGCCGAGATCGTCATCGAGGGCTTCATCGACACGGAACGGCTCGAGCCCGAGGCGCCGTTCGGCGAGAGCAACGGCTATGTGGCGCTGGAGGCCTACAACATGCCGATGCGGGTGACGGCAATCACGCATCGTCGCGCTCCGGTGCTCTGTTCGATCATCAGCCAGGTGACGCCCTCAGAATCGAGCGTGATCAAGAAAGTGGCCTATGAGCCGCTGTTTCTCAATCACCTACGCAGCGATCTCGCCATCAAGGGCATCCGCCGCGTCGTCATGCACGAGCGGCTCACCAACCTGCGGCCGGTGATCTTCCTCCAATATACCGCGGAGACGCCGAAGAGCGAGGTGTGGCGCGGGCTTTCGGGCGCCGCGACCTTCATGGCGGGGTGCGGCAAGATCGTTGTTGCGGTGAGCGAGGACGTCGACCCGGAGTCGCTCGATGCGGTGCTGTGGTCGCTCGCCTACCGGTCGAACCCGATCGAGGACGTCCACATAGCGCCCTACCGGAGCAACTTGCAGGGCGCCCAATACGGCCCGCGCAGCGCCGATTCCAGCATGCTGATCGATGCCACCCGCAAGCGGGCGATGCCCCCCCTGGCGCTGCCGGCGCGGCAGTTCATGGAGCACGCGCGCACGATCTGGGAGGAGCTGGGCCTGCCGGCGCTCACCGCGCAATCGCCCTGGCACGGCTACACCCTCGGCGACTGGACCGACACCTTCGAAACCTTCGCGCGCCGCGCCGCCATCGGCGACTGGGAGACGACCGGCCGCGAGACTTTGGCGCGCCAGCGCACGGGGGTGATGCCGGAGACGCCGACCCGGAAGGGGGCGGGGGGGATGGGGGAGTAACCCCAAGTCGCGATGTGAGGGACGGTTCCGAATTAATCGGCGGATCGCGACTTTAAAGCGCGGGCATTGGCGGGCCATCTTTTCAGGATGGCAAAAGCGCCTCGCTTTTACTACCATGGGGGCAAGAAAGGACCAATCCGATGTCGAACGTCCAGAAAGTGAGCGTCGCCCTCACCCCAGAATTCATGGCCCTGCTGAAGGAGGCTGTCGAGACAGGTGAATATACCTCCGCGAGCGAGGTGATCCGCGACGCGCTGCGCCACTGGAAGGAGCGCCGCACCCATCAAGACACGGAAGAATTGCGAGACCTTTGGCGGGACGGAATTGAAAGCGGCCCTGGCCGCTTCAAGTCGATCGATACCATCAAGAAAGAGGCCCGGCGTCGGGCGGCCAAAGCAGCGCCGTGAGCAAGCGCAAGCCGCGTCTGTTGCGCACGGCGCAAGCTGAACAGGATTTGATCGATATCTGGGCAAACATTGCCCGCAACAATCCTACCGCGGCCGATCGGCTTCTCGATATCCTCGACAGGAAAAGCCAGGCGCTCACCCGTAACCCCCAGATCGGCATGGCGCGCGACGACGTCGCCGCTGGTGTTCGGCATTTTCCCGTTGGGAAGTATCTCATCCTCTATCGCGATCTCGGGACGGCATCGAAGTCGTGCGCTACGTCCACGGCATGCGCCGTCTACGAGATCTGTTCTGAGTTCGCCGTCGCTCTCACACCAACTCAAGCCGCACCTGGCGGCCGACGAGCGCTGCGGCGCGTTGCAGCGTTTCGATCGTCACATTGCCCTTTGCTTTGAGGATGCGATCAACCTGAGCGCGGCTTGTGTTCATCAATTCAGCGAGCCGCGCCTTGCTTATGCCCTGTCGTTTCATTTCCTCGCTGAGCTGCCACGCAACGACGCGCGTGACGGCTTCGGCTTTTGCCGCTTCCCGGATGCCCTCTTCGTCGAGGAACTCGTCCAATGTCGAGCCCCAGTGCGGATTCTTCTTCGACTTGCTCATTTCGTCATCTCCTTCATCCGCTTTTGCGCCAGAGCAATGTCGGCCGGCAGCGTCTTTCGCGTCTTCTTGATGAAACCGTGCACCACCCCGATCTGGCCTTCCGCGACAAAAAACACCAATCGCGCAATCCGGTTGCTCGACAGATTGCTGCGAACCTCCCATAGCCCTGCGCCGAGCGAGCGGCACAGCGGCATGCCAATAGGCCACCCGACCTGTACGGTCGCCAGATCAGTGCCGATTATCCTGCGATCCTCGGCCGACAAGCTTCGCAACCAATCCCTCACTGGCTCGGCACCTGCTATGGTGCGGTAGAAGGCAATCGGAATTTCTGTCAGCCGGTCCGCAGCCATTCCCGGTCCTTACCTAAATGTATCATATATGATACATTGCTTTCAAGAGCAAACTGATCGGCGAATCAGTATCATATAGGACTATTATTAGTCCTATCTAGAAAGAAAATGAACCTCGCCAGGCGGCGGCGCGGCCACACGTTCGGCGACGGGATCAATACCTGGGAAACCTTCGCACCGCGCCACTACCGGCGACTGGAGGTCACCTGCCGCGCGGCGTTGGCACGCCAGCGCGAAGGGGTGACGCCGGAGACCCCGACGCAGGAGGGGCTGCGGAGTACGGGAATTCGCAGCTCTTAGTTTGACCTTAAGCTTTGAGCTTGCTGTCGCGTGCACTGCCGAAGCTGCGCTACCAGAAGCTCCGCGCGGAGGGGCTTTGTCAGGAAAGCGCCACCGCTAAATCCGCTCGGCCGCTGGTCTTGAGAATAGCCTGACACGGTAACGAAGGGAGTGCCCTTATCGGACAGCAGTCGGGCAATCGGTTCTGAAGTTTCGGCGCCTAAATTGATGTCGAGCACGGCGGCGTCACAGCCGAACTCCTTTAAAAGCGCAAGCGCTTCGGCTACGCGTGCGGCCGGACCCACGACCTCAAAGCCGGCGTCTTGAAGATTTTGCTCGATCTCCAGGGCAACGATCGCTTCATCCTCGACAACAAGCACGCGAAGGCGCCGCTCGGACGCTTCCTGCCGCTCGGGCGCTCTCTGCTTCGGCAGCGCACTGGCGGCGGCCCTCTCCTCGACGACGCCGCGCGGGCATTGAAGACGCCAAGTCAGCCCCGTGCGGGGATAATTGAGTTCGACTTTGGCGTCGAGACTTCGTTCCGCCAGACGGCAAATCACGGTCGAACCGAAACCGCTGCTTGACGGCGCCGCAACGGGCGGCCCGCCGCTCTCGGTCCACTCGATGACAAAAACCTCCTCGCCCTCGGCGCTTTGCACGGTCTTCCAGCCGAGCTCGACATGGCCGCTTTCGCCCGAAAGCGCCCCATATTTGGTGGCGTTCGTCGCCAGCTCATGGAAAGCCATTCCGAGGGCCTGCGCGGCGGAGGCGTTGGCAAAGACCAGCGGCCCCGTAAGCTCGATGCGCTTGTCCATGAGGTCGCGGAAGTGCGCAAGCTGCGTCCTCGCCAGCTCATGGAGATCAGCTCCCTTCCATTTATTTCCTACCAGGATGTCATGACTCGCGGCCAGCGCCTGGACACGCGCCTGGAACCGGGGAAGGAAGTCATCCGGCCTGGTGTTGACGGTCTGCTGCGCGATCGCCTGCACAAGGGAGAGCAAGTTCTTGGAGCGATGATTGACTTCGCGCAGGAGAAGGTCGATCTGCTCCTCATGCTGCTTGCGTTCGGTTACGTTGGTTGCAAGCGTGATGATGTTTGCCGCCCGTCCGGCTTCGTCGCGGAGCAGCGACACATGCTTGTGTACCCACGAGACCTTGCCCTCCTTGGAAAGGCACCGGTTCTCGATCTCGAACGAAGCTATCTGCTGAGAAATCAGCTTCTTGACCTCGCACGCATGCCTGTCGCGATCCTCGGGATGCACGATCGCCTCGAAACTTGACCCACGAAGTTCATCTTCCGAGTACCCGCGCATATCGGAATAGGCGGGGTTGCAAGACACCATTCGACCATCCAGATCCCAAATGGCAATGCCTATGCTGGCATGCCGATAAATACCTTTGTAGCGTTCCTCGCTCTCGCGCAGCGCTTCATCGTTGCGATGCCGTTCGATAAAGGCCGCTGCCTGCCGCGCATACAGATCCAGGAGATCTAATTCGTGTGTGGTGGGCCGGTGCACATTGCGGAAATATGTCGACAGCATTCCCACCGGTCTTCCATCCCGTCCGACCAGCGGGGTGGATTGCACTGCCCGAACGCCTGCCGCGGAAATAAGGGCGCGGAACGGAGCGAATCCCTCGTCGGCCTCGAGATCCTCCACGAACGTGCGCCCGCCCGCGCGCAACGCTCGGCCGCAAGACGTATCAAACTCCGCCGAGACCTCTTTGAAGAAATCCAGGAAGGGTTGTTCGAATCCCTGGTGGGCCGCGATCACCAAGACTTTGCGAGTAGGATCAAAGAGCTGAACGTTGCCTTTGTCCGCTCCAAGCAGTTCGATGGCAACTCCGAGTATCTCATTCAACCCGGCATGCAGCTCGCGTGCTTGCCAGAGCCGCGAGCTTGCCGCATTCAGCTGTTTCAGTACCGATGAGTCATTTGCCAGTTGTGCTTCGACCGCCTGCAAGTCGGCAAGGTGAGCGCGGCTGCGCGCTTCACTTGCCCGGAGAGCCTTCAAGGAATCCGCCAGATCAGTCTGCGTTCCGTCGAGAAGAACCTTGATGTCGATGGCGTCCTGGATATCGGTCAGCGCGCCCAGCCACTCTTCGACTTGGCCTCTTGGGTCCTTGACGGGAATTCCGCGCGTCTGAAACGCACGGTAGCCCTTGTGTCTGGCGCTCCAAATACGTCCCTGGGTAAAGTACTGCGAGCCGGAGGCCAGCGCCGACGCCCAATCCGCCATAATGGATTTGCGGTCATCGGGGTGCAGGCAGGACACCCAGCGCGAGCCTTTGTACTGGTCCCATGTCTGCCCCGTGTATTCTTGCCAGTAAGGTTGCTCGTCAACGAATTCGCCCGCAGCGTCCGTCCACCACACGATGGAAGCTGACGCCAGGAGCAGGGCGTCAAATCTTCTGTCCGCGCGCGTGACCCGCGACTTTCCAGGAAAATTCAGCTGCTTATCCATGGAGCGAGTTCGCTGTTCGAGGGGATATCGCCGCCCATGCGCGGCTCCTGATTATTGAACTCACGGCTTCCTCGCCCCGCGGCGAAGACATCCCCCGGCCACCGACGCCGGAAACCAAGGCTGCAATCGGTAATTGGTACAATGTTGCACCGACCTGGCGGGAAATTGCGAATCTTTTTTTTGGCACGCGATGCCATCGCATGCCCCAGTGCCTTTAGATTTTCAGAAATATGACACGCTCACAAACGGCTGCTTTGACGCAACACAGCTTTTGTTGTGTCGATAAAGGCCAAACGTCGGAGCAACGTCTCGGGGCTATTTTCCGGAGGTTTCAATTTCCGGTACCGGTGCGGGGGGGGTGCGCAGCTCAGGCGCCTGGGGGGGTGTGTGCGGGGCCTTTCTGCTCCCTCTCCCCGCTTGCCATCAGGGCTTTTACGCCCGTCTTCAGCGGGGTCGGGGTGAGGGGGCCTCTCTACAAGGGCGGACTCGCGGAGAGCGAAGGTGCGTTTCCGCGAGCTCAGACTCGCGGAGAGGCACCTCACCGGGAATTTGCGCGAAGAGCGCGCAAATTCTGACCTTCCATAGCCCATTGAAGACGGGCGTAAACGCCCTGATGGCAAGCGGGGAGAGCTAAAGGCTGCCCGGCTGTCGCTTATCTTGGCGCCAATAAGGGTCAGAGTGACGGGCCGCGCAAGTTACTCCCGGTCCTCTTGGGCTTTGCCGCCGATCTGTTTGAGCCTGGCGAAGACGGCCTGGACGTCGAGCTCTTTGCCTTCCTTCGGGGCGGTCGCCGACTCGAGTTCCGGCGCCGGGCGTGCGGTCGTAATCTCGGCCGGAAGCAGGGTCGCCCCGGTTTCCGGCTCGATCGGCTTTTCCTTGGCGGCGCGCTGGACCTCGAAATCGAGATCGATCTGCGAGCAAAGACCGAGCGTCACCGGATCCATGGGGGCAAGATTGGGGGCGTTCCAATGGGTACGTTCGCGGATCGCCTCGATGGTCGACTTGGTGGTGCCGACCAGGCGCATAATCTGGCTGTCTTTCAGCTCGGGGTGGTTGCGCACCAGCCACAGGATGGCGTTCGGGCGGTCCTGCCGGCGCGAAACCGGGGTGTATCGTGGTCCCTTTTTCCGCTTCGGCTCAGGCAAGTGTACCTTCGCTTCAGCGAGCCGGAGCCGGTAGCTGGGGTCAGCCTCGCCTTTGGCAAGCTCGTCACGGGTGAGTTGTCCGGTCACGATCGGATCGCGTCCGATGATGCTCTGAACCCCCTCATCATCGGCAATCGCCTTCACTTCGAGGGGGTGGAGCTTGCAGAAATCCGCGATCTGGTCGAACGTCAAAGCTGTACTTTCAACCAGCCAGACTGCGGTCGCCTTCGGCATAAGGGGCTGGGCCGCCATGATAAATTCTCCTTGCGCTCCAGCCGCCCGCGGGGCGGAGCCTATTGCCATCGAAGATGACGAGGATAGCCGTATATAGGCGTGCCGTATCGGCTTGCGCAACCCCCGATGCCGAGAACACGTTGGGAAAATGAATAAATTCAGGGGGAGACCGCCCGCGCCCCGCCCCTGGGAGCGCGGGCGTCTCGCCCGCAGCCCCCTCCCTAACCCCCCGCAAGCCGGGGAGGGTAGGGGGAGGGCGGGCGGGACGCCCGCGCTTCCATGGTGGGATTGGCCCTTGTAGGGTCCGGTCGCCCGTTGTTTATCGTGTTACGATTCAACTTTGCCTTTTGGCGGGCGCAGTCTTGACATCGGTATGCGCAAAAAACCAAATCCTGCCCTTGCGACGTTGGCCGTTAGCCTAAAACCACGGACCCTCGACATGACGTCTTCCCGTCCTTCCGAAAAGCCGCAGTTGAAAGTGATGTTGTGTTCGCCGCGCGGCTTTTGCGCCGGCGTGGTCCGGGCGATCGATACGGTCGAGCGCGCGCTCGCCATCTACGGCAAGCCGGTCTATGTGCGCCACGAGATCGTCCATAACCGCTATGTGGTCGAAAGCCTGCGGCAAAAGGGTGCCGTTTTTGTCGAGGAACTCGACGAAATCCCCGACACCGATGTGCCGGTGATCTTCTCGGCCCACGGCGTGCCGAAATCTGTACCGGTCGAGGCCGGCAACCGCAAGCTGCTGGCCATCGATGCCACCTGTCCGCTCGTCACCAAGGTTCATCGCGAGGCCGAAATTCATTTTCGGCGCGGGCGCGAGATCGTGCTCATCGGGCATGAAGGTCATCCGGAAGTCACCGGGACCATGGGGCAGCTTCCGGCCGGCGCCGTCCGCCTGGTGCAAACCGCCGAGGAGGCGGCGACGTTCGAGCCGAAAAACCCCGACGATCTTGCCTATGTGACGCAGACCACGCTTTCGGTTGACGACACCGCCGAAATCGTCGCGACGCTCCAGAAGCGGTTTCCCAACATCGCCGGTCCCCACAAGGAGGACATCTGCTACGCCACCACCAATCGCCAGGAGGCGGTCAAGCGCGTCGCCCCGGTGGTCGACGCCATGATCGTGGTCGGCTCGCCCAATTCCTCGAACTCCCAGCGCCTCAAGGAAGTGGCGCTGCGTAACGGCTGTCCCCACGCCGAGTTGCTGCAGCGGGCCGAGGATATCAACTGGGATAAGTTCGGCGCGATCGGACGCCTGGGGTTGACGGCGGGCGCGTCCGCGCCCGAGGTGCTGATCGAGGAAATCATCGACGCATTCGCGGCGCGCTACGAGGTCAGCGTGGAGACCGTCTCCGCGGTCGAGGAATCGGGAATCTTCTTTCCGTTGCCGCGGCAGGTGCGTAGTAGCGGCGAAGCGGCGGAGTAAGCGTTCGGGAGCCGTACTGGGATCGCGCTTAGTGTTCTGCCTCCGGCGCTTCATCCCATTCGGTGTCATTCCGGGGCGCGGGCTCTTGCCCGCGAGCCCGGAATCCATATCCACAGTCGGTCGCAATACACACGGGACTGGGGTTGTGGATTTCCGGGTTCGCGCAAGAGCGCGCCCCGGAATGACACAAGCAACGGTTAGTTAGAGCCACCACACCAGGACCCGCAATGGCCGTCTATACCGATGTCAGCGACGAGGAACTCCAGCAGTTCCTCGCCGGCTACGATATTGGGGATTTGCTCGCCTACAAGGGAATTGCCGAGGGGGTTGAGAATTCCAACTTCCTGCTGCACACAAGCGCAGGCTTCTTCATTCTCACGCTCTATGAGAAGCGTGTCGCGGCAGGTGATTTGCCGTTTTTTCTCAATCTCATCGAACATCTGGCAGCGCGCGGGCTCACCTGTCCGCAGCCGGTCCGCAGCCGCGGCGGCGGGGCGTTGGGCCGCCTCGTCAACCGGCCGGCCGCTATTTTCACATTTCTCGACGGCATGTGGATCAGGCGGCCGAACGTTGCGCATTGCGGGGCGGTCGGCGAGGCGCTGGCAAGGCTGCATCTCGCTGGCGCCGATTTCGCCATGACGCGGCGCAATGCGCTTTCGATCGAGGGATGGCGGGCGCTGTACGATGCCGCCGGCGGTCGCGCCGATACGGTGCAGAGGGGACTCTGTGCGGCCATCGGCAGCGAACTTAAGTGGCTGGAACGAGAGTGGCCGCGCGACCTGCCGCAGGGGGTCATTCACGCCGACCTGTTCCCCGACAATGTGTTCTTTCTTGGCGATCGTCTGTCCGGCCTGATCGATTTCTATTTCGCCTGCACGGACGCGCTTGCCTATGATGTGGCGATCTGTCTTAACGCGTGGTGCTTCGAGCCCGATCATTCCTATAACATCACCAAGGGACGCGCGCTGCTTAAGGGCTACATGCGGGCGCGCCAACTCAACGCGCGCGAGATTGCCGCGCTGCCGACGCTGTGCCGCGGCGCCGCCCTGCGTTTCCTATTGACCCGGCTGGTCGATTGGCTGGAGGTTAAGCCGGGCGCATTGGTGAGGCCAAAGGATCCACTCGAGTATTATCGCAAGCTGCGATTTCATCAGGCCGACGTGAGCGCGCGGGATTACGGCATTGACTGACGGGCGGGGAAGCGACCGCGTAACCATTCATACCGACGGCGCCTGCTCGGGCAACCCTGGACCGGGCGGCTGGGGCGTCATTTTGCAATGGGGCGGCCACACCCGCGAGCTCAAGGGTGGCGAGGCACACACGACCAATAACCGCATGGAGCTGATGGCCGCCATTGTGGCGCTTGAGACGCTCAAGCGCCCGTGCGATGTCGATCTCCATACCGACAGCGAATATTTGCGGCAGGGAATCACCGATTGGATCAGCGGCTGGAAACGCAATGGCTGGCGAACCGCCGCCAGGAAGCCGGTCAAGAATGTGGATCTGTGGCAGCGACTTGAGGCCGCGGTCGCCCGCCACACTGTGCGCTGGCATTGGGTGCGTGGTCATTCCGGTCACGATCTCAACGAACGCGCCGACGAACTTGCGCGGGAAGCGATTACCGAGATCAGAGCCGGGGAGCAGGGCGAAGGCTGATCGCAAGCATAAAGGAAGGCCGATCCTGCCAGTGTCATTGCCCGGCTTGACCCGAAGTCGGGCCTGCCCGACCTCGGCATTAAATTGTCGAAATCGGAAACATCCGATTTCGATGCAATCCAGTATCCCCGGTCGGTGGTTACTGGATCGCCCGGTCAAGCCGGGCGATGACAGCATAGGGGTATCGGCGTCACAATTGCTTCAGCAATGTCTCGGCGCTGGAGGTTTCCGCCTTGCCGGGCGCGTCCTCGATGTTGAGTTGTTTCACGACGCCGTCTTCGACCAGCATGGCATAGCGTTTCGAGCGCAGCCCCAAGCCGCCTGCCGAGCCGTCCATGGTGAGATCGAGCGCTTTGGCAAAATCGCCGTTGCCGTCGGCAAGAAATTCGATCTTCCCCTCGGCGCCGGACGCTTTCTTCCATTCTGTCATGACGAAGACATCGTTCACGGCCGTCACCGCAATTGCATCCACGCCCTTGGCCCTGATGGCCTCGTTGTTTTTCAGAAAGCCAGGCAGATGATTCTTATGACAGGTCGGCGTGAATGCCCCCGGCACCGCGAACAGCACCACTTTCTTGCCCTTGAACACCTCGTCGGTGGACTTCCAGCCGGGTCCTTCGGCCGTCATCACGCGAAACTTTGCATCGGGAATATGATCGCCCACCTTGATGGCCATGGTTTTGATCCTCGTTTCTTCTCGGTGTTGGAAGATGACGCCCCCGTCCGCGGACGCCGACGGCGGCCCCCTCCCTACCCTCCCCCGCATGCGGCGGGGCAATCGCATTGGCCTCGGCCCTTCACCTCTCCCCGCAAGCGGGGAGAAGGAGCAGAGGGGCCGTACCAGATGCGATTTTCCTGCCCGGTGTCCCAGGAAGGATAGGGAGGGAGCGCGCGGGAGGAGCTTATAGCACCGTTCCGGCAAAGCGGTTTCGGTTGCCCAGAAAAAAATGCGCCGGCCTTTGATCGTTCCTATTCCGGGACGGCCGTCACCTCGATGGCGCTTCCCTCCGACACCAGGGTGAAACGCAGGCGGGCTCCAGTCGCATCGACGCCAGGCGGGAAGCCGTCGAGGTCGAACGCGAACCACCGCCTTCCAGGGGGCGCCCCCGGAATAGGCGCTGGCAGAGGCAACGCCCAGTCGGCGGTCGGTCCCTCAGCGAACAAGTCGAGCGGAGCCGTCGCAGGCGCTACAATTTCTACGACAATCCGCGGGTAGGGGCGTCCAGGCTCCTGCCGCACCGCCGCGATGCCAAAGGGCGCGGCCTCGCCGACGCGGGCCTCTCTGGGCGCCCGCGCTTCCGCCGCCTTGAGCCGCGAATCCTGAGGGGATGGTGTCGATGCGAGTTCCAGGATGGCCGCGCCTTTTGCAGGAACACAAAGCTTTTCGCAGACCGCATAGTCGAGGGTGAGGCGCAACGTCGCCGGCCGGTTCGGGCTTTCAGGGACGACATGGACCGGGAAGATCACGCCGCCCTTGTACCCGATCGAGGCGCCGCCATCGTCCGTGAAACGACGCGGCGCCGGCCACAGGATCGAGACGGACTTGACGTTTGCGGATGTGGAGAAATCAAACACCGGCGGCACGCCGCTATCACCGGGGTACCGCCAATAAGTCTTCCAGCCGGTCGCGAGCCGGATCTCGACACCTGCCCGCAGCGAGCCGTCCGCGCCGAGAGGGCCACCGGCGAGAAGCCGCACTGCCGAACGTGCATCGCCGTCCCACGACGATGCATCCGCCGCAGCCGCGGTGAAATTCGGCGCGGACGCCAGCAGTGCACCAAGCGTCGCTGTCGAGACACATTGTCGCAATATCGATGCACTCATAGACGATCGTCTAGCCGACATGGATTCCGCTGACCATTGAATTCCTCGTGACCGAACCGGGTTCTCGCATTGCCGTTCTACTAAGATGAGGTTACGTTTTCAGCCATGAAGGCAGCAAGGAAGAGTATAAGGGCAAGTTCCCCCCCGGGGGCTTCGCGGCGCGGATATCTCGACGGCCAGATGCTGATCGCGATGCCGAGCATGCGGGACGAGCGATTTGCCCGCACTCTGATCTATATTTGTGCACACTCGTCGGAAGGGGCGATGGGCATTGTCGTCAACCAGCCGGCAAACAACATCAAGTTTCCGGATTTGCTGGTGCAACTCGACGTCATCTCCGACAGCGATTTGATCCAGCTGCCGCTGAGCGCCGGATCCGTTCAGGTGCTCAAAGGCGGCCCGGTCGAGCCCGGCCGCGGCTTCGTATTGCATTCAAGCGATTACTTTGTCGAGAATTCGACGTTGCCGATCGATGAGGGCATCTGCCTGACCGCGACGCTCGACGTCCTCAAGGCGATCGCGAAAGGCAACGGTCCGGGGAGGGCGTTGCTGGCGCTCGGCTATGCGGGATGGGGCCGCGGGCAACTGGAGACCGAGATTCAGGAGAATGGCTGGCTGCATTGCGCCGCCGATACCGACCTGATCTTCGGCTCCGACATCACCGCCAAATACGATCGGGCGCTCAGGAAGCTCGGCATTCACGCCGGCATGCTGTCGAGCGAAGCCGGGCACGCGTGATCAGAGGTCAGTAATCAAAGGTCAGTAATCAAGTATCAGTGGCTAGGCGGTCGCACCGCCAACCCTCTTGATACCTGACCTCTGATTACTGACTTCTGATTACTGATACCTGCTTACTGATCCCTGACCTGCCGAGGATCAAGTCCTGCGCCTGGTCGGCCGACATCGGACGCCCGAATGCAAGGCCTTGGGCGAACTCGCAACCGAGATGATGGAGTTCGACGGCGTCGGCTTCGCTCTCCGCCCCTTCGGCGACAACGTCCATACCGAGATCGTGCGCTAATCCCACCATCGAGCGCAGCACGACCGGTCGTGTTCCTTTGGCGTTGGCGCGCACAAATGACCGGTCAATCCTGATCGTGTCGAACGGGAAGCGCGGCAGATACACCAGAGAAGAATGCCCGGTGCCGAAATCGTTGAGCGCGAGGCCGGCGCCGAAATCCCGCAGCCGCTTCAGGATTTGAGCCGCCTGTTCGGGATTTTCCATCACGGCGGATTCGGTGAGCTCAAGCTTGAGCGTGCCGCGCGCCAGGCCGCCGCGTCCAAGCACGGCGCGCAGGCTTTCGACGACGTCATTCTTGAGCAATTGCCGGGACGATACGCTCACGCTCGCGAACAGCGGCACGCGACTGCGCGCCGCCCGCTGCCACATCGCGAGTTGGCGCGCTGCGCGTTCGATGGCGAACACCCCGAGATCGGCGATGAGGCCGATTTCCTCCACCATCGCAACAAATTCGAATGGCGAAAGGCGGCCCATTTTCGGATGGTCCCAGCGCGCCAGCGCCTCGAAGCCGGCGACCGTGCGATTTTCCAGCCGCACGATCGGCCGGTACAGCAGCACAATCTCGTCGCGACTGAGCGCGCGGCGCAGCTCGGATTCCAGATTCAACC
>WNFS01000998.1_pt1 | contig 20780 bp, 18 predicted proteins | sample 5400141 | NCBI WGS metagenome assembly WNFS01 (sample SAMN13153358, study PRJNA577476) | soil metagenome | isolation source: 60 cm saprolite under Madrone tree | place: USA:California | collected 2016-06-14
CCGCGCGGATGCAGCAGGGCCAGGGTCTCGCGAGGCAGGAAACCGTAGTTGACGAAGAAGGCCTCTTCGATCGCCAGGCGCGGGTAGCGGCGCTCCAGCTCGCCGACGCGATAGTCCTTAACGCGCTGCGCGAGGATCAGATCCTGGGCGCGAGCGGGCGCCCGCATCGGGTCGGCCTGGACAAAGCCCAGGCGCGCAATGGCCCGCGGCAGGCTGGTGGCCTTGAAAAGGCTGCGCGCGATCGCGTAGCGGCGAAGCTGCCGGAGACTGGGGACTTTGAGAGGACTCACATCTTTTGTAGGGTGTCTGGATCGCGGGGCAGTGGACCTGCTACCGGATTTACCTCACGATTTGACAACTCTCCCCCTCCGGAGGAGGATCCTATCCTCAATGCGAATAAAAAGCGAAACGAAAAACCCTGATCACCATTTCCCCGAAGCATGAACGATTCGAAGCCAGTGCAATCGGCCGCGGGCGAGAAGGGTTTCAGAACCGGACAGCCGTGGAACTCCAGCCGAGCGGAGTCGTACAGCTGGACGCCGCACTGCGTGGTGGTTTTCCTCGCGGATCTCTCGTGGAATTGTGTGGCCCTCATTCTTCCGTACGAACGAGCCTAGCTCTCTCCTTGCTTGCGCAGTGCACGGAACGACAGGAAGCTTGTGCGTTTGTGGATGTTCGAGAAAGAATCGATAACGAAGGACGACACTGCGGTTGAAAGCCAAGCGCGGCTCGGAACAATACCAACCGATGGATTCATCGATGGCATGTCCATACCACTCCTGCGAACTTGCCGCAGCGAATGAATTCAGAACGGCGTTCTTCGACTGTTCCAAGTCGGGCAGCCGAAGTACTGTGGGGGTTGTTTGACTTTTTGCGATGTCCCATACTGGCGGCCTCCCGCGCCGCGTTCAGTATGGTCATCCGCTTTGAAGCCTGCGGACCCGAACCCCGTTTTCTGACCAGTGATCGGCACTTATCCGGTAAGCTGACTTCGTCCATGTAAACCAGCAATACGCAAATGGGCGGTGGGATCAACACTGCGGCAACAGGGAGCTGGAGCTGTGTGATTCGAGACGGCCTGTCCAGACCTTATACTGGGGGCCGAGCGCGAGAAGTAGAACGCATTTCTTGCCGGAAGATTGGCAGTTTGGCGGTTGGCATGATGCTGGTTGGCAAACACTTGACGAGCCAACGCTCGTCCGTGCCGCCAGAGTCTTTCAGCGAGCCACGGAATGGCAGAGACGCTAGCTCGCGATCACTGCGATTGCCTCTGGCTGCGGTTGCTCTGAACGGAAGGGCCTCGTGGGGAATAACGGGCGGCCATTTAGTGTCTAGTTGATACGGCTGAACTCCAGACCGGATCGAGGGATCGGGAGGCAATCATGAAGTTGAGAATTTCCATTGGCATTTGCACGCTTTTTCTACTGATGGCTGGTGGTTCAGTTCGTGGCGAGGAAACTCGTGCCACGATCATCTACGATGATCACGCAACCGAGATCAGTACTGCTAACGTAGATGCGGGCCAGCTATGGATCACGACTGTCGACCTTACACGTGCCACGCGCTTTGAGTTGAAGCCACAAGGTGTCTGCCGGAATGAGCTATGTTTTCCGCTGCCCAAGTCCCGAGAGCAGGAATTCGTGCGCAAGATCTCGGGGAAGGCTTGGTTCGATCTAGCGGCCTTCGCACGGCTCGTACATCAGCCGGTTGCCCATGATGAAGCTCTCGCCATGTGGTACTTCGGATTGCGTTCCGACCAGAGACAGGGTTTGTCTTCCTTTGAGGCTCCGGATTTCACACTTCCGGACATGAACGGCAAGATTCACTCGCTGTCAAATTTTCGGGGGAAGAAGGTTTTGCTGCTCACCTGGGCTTCGTGGTGAGGGTGCCGTCTAGACTTGCCAGGCTGGCAAGCAATTTATCAGCAGCTCAAAGACCAGAATTTCGAGATTGTCTCTGTCGCCCAAGATACAAACGGCGTCAAGGATGCTGGTCCGTGGATTACCGCCGCAAATCCGGCCTACACCGCCTTAATCGATGAGAAGCATCTTGTTTCCAAGCTCTACAACATGGTCAATGTTCCCACCGGAGTATGGATCGACGAACACGGCAAAATTGTTCGGCCTAACGAGGTCGCGTTTGTCGACGACCGGTTCAAGAACTTCAGCGGCTTGGATTCCGCTCCTTACCTGAACGCTCTGAAGGACTGGATCGAAAAAGGTGACAAGAGCATCTACGCGATGAGCGAAGAGCACCTTCGCGAGAAGCTCTCGGTCAACGATCCCAACATCATTTTAGCAACGGCTGAGTTCGGACTTGGCGAGCATCTCTACAAAACCGGACATTTGAACGAAGCCATTCCTCATTTCAAGAATGCGCAGCAGCTGAATCCCAAGAGCTGGAACTACAAGCGTCAAGCCTACGCGCTCTCCGATGCCAAGCGCGACTATGGAACAACCTTCATGGACGAAGTGGAGAAAGCTGGCGGCAGCAAAGTCTATTATCCGCCTCCTGATCTGACGCCCAACGCCACCACAAAAGCCAAAAAACCCTAAGAAAAACCGCGATGCGCGACCCACGGCGTCCCTATGTAATTGGCGAAGGTGTGTAGAAAATCGTGGCTGGCGCCTCGCCTTCGCGCTGCTCGTTTCACAACTCCCGACTTGCACTTTTCAACGCGATTTGCCGAAGGAACTCAATTGCGCTAGATTGGCACGAATTTCATCGAAGTGTCTTGCGAGAGAATGTGTAGCCGTCGAGGTTGGCAAATAAGGCTAGCGCACTCCGCGCGCTAACAAGTTGGACTCTGCGAAGTCCAAATCTACAAAGGTGCAAGAACACAATGAAGCTAAAGACTCGACGGAGCGCCCCAAGGAATAGAAGGCCCGTAAAGTCGTTAATCAAGGCTTTGCGAATCCTCGACACCCTAGGCGACGGCGTGGATGGCCTGGGCATTACGGACTTGAGCGGCGTGCTTAAGACACCGAAGAGCACGGTGCATCGGCTGATCGTTACTCTGGAAGCCGCTGGCTATGTGGCGTTCGATCCGCCGACCGCCAAGTACAGTTTGGGTAGTCGGGCGGCGAGGCTGGGCGAACAACTGAATCGCCAGTCTCCGCTCCTGACTTTTGGTGCGCCGATGCTCGAGCGCCTTACGAAAGAGTGTCACGAGGCCAGCCACCTGGCGATTCTTCAGGGAACGGAAGTGGTTTACATCTCCCACGAGGAGAGCAAAGAGCCTGTGAGGATCAGTTTCGGAATGGGACACAGAGCGCCAGCGCATTGCACCGCTCTCGGCAAGGTCTTTTTGGCGGGTCTGTCAGATAGCGAGATCCTGATGTTGTATCGCAACCAGAGAAAACTCGAGAAACTCACCCCGCAGACCATTTCAACGATGGAAAAGCTGCTGGCGGACATTTCCGTGGTGCGCAGGGAATGGATTGGGCACGACAACGAGGAATATACCCGAGGGCTGCGCTGCGTCGCTGCTCCCATCAGGGATTTTACTTCGAGAATCGTGGCGGCCATGAGCCTGTCGATGTTCAAGCACAAGATGACCCCGGAACGAAGAGCCTTTTTCAAGGACGCCTTGCTCCGAGCCACATCCGAAGTGTCCGAGAGGCTGGGATATATCTCCGCGCCGAGGAATGACCGGTAGGCAAATTCGCGTCAGGCGCCCGCCCCGCTAAGTTCCACTGCTCGTTTACACACGCAGTACCTATAACCAAAACCTCCATCGGGACACGTCGGCAATGTCAATCGTTCCGCAATACGGAACGGCGTTCCACAGATATTTGTTGACACCCACCGCCAGTGGTGTTACCAAACTTCTCTGCTCCAGAAATGGAACACTGTTCCGTTTTGGAGGCGGGGTTCAAGCGAGTGGGCTACTGGGGGAGGTGTTCGGTGAGTTCTCGATGCAGACTTGTCTTCGGAATCGCTCTTCTATTCGCACTTGTTCTTATCTCCATACTTCCTGTGTCACGGGGCCAAACCGCGGCAACAGGGCAGATCGCCGGGACAGTTACGGATCCGTCCCAGGCTGCCGTAACTCAGGCAACAGTCACAGTGAAGAACGAAGCCACGGACCTGGCTAGAACCGTGAAGACCAACGCCGAAGGGAGCTATGCGGTCCCATTGCTTCCGCCCGGCACCTATACGGTCACCGTCGAAGCCTCGGGGTTCAGCACACAGACCAGTTCCGGAGTCGTCGTGGAAGTAGCTAGTACGGCGACCATCAACATCCGGCTAAAGCTTGGCGCAGCTTCGGAAAAGATAGTGATCGAGGCCAATGCGGAAATCTTGCAGACCGAAAGCGCCGCCAACGGCGGCACGGTGAACGACAAAACCGTTCCCGCTCTCCCACTCAGCAGCCGCAACTACACGCAGATCCTGGACCTTTCTCCCGGAGTGTCGGGTTCGGTGCCGAACGCCGGGAGCTTAGGAAAGAATTCCGTGGATGTTTTCGTCAATGGCGGACGCATCATGGACAACAGTTATCAGATGGACGGGCAAGATGCCGGAAACATGGAGACCCAGGGCACTGGATCTATCCTGTCCATCGGCGGAATTTCGATTCCCAACCCGGATGCCATCCAAGAGTTCAAGGTGCAAACCAGTTTGTACGATGCCTCCTACGGACGCGGCGCCGGTGGCAACGTCAATGTGGTTACCAAGTCCGGGAGCGATCAACTTCATGGCGCACTGTTCGAATTTCTCCGAAACGACGTCTTCAACGCCAATGACTTTTTCTTGAATCGAAATGGAGTTCCGCGGCCGCCGCTTAAGCAAAACCAATTCGGAGGAACGATCGGCGGTCACATCATCAAGAGCAAATTGTTTTATTTCGGTTCCTATCAGGGAACCAGGCAGATCAACGGGCTCAGCTCGAACTCCGTGGCAAACGCCATCGTGCCGGGCCTCACCGACGACCGCTCGGCGGCCGCCATCGGAAAGTTATTTGGAGGACTCCCGGGCGCTAACGGCGGAGTCGTTGCGGCAAACGGCTCAAACATAAATCCGGTTGCGTTGAAGCTGCTTAACCTCAAGGTCGCCGGTGGCGGCTTCCTTATCCCAACACCGCAAAAGCTTACCGGTACGGACCCACAAGGAGGTCCCGAAGGACAATCGTCGTTCAGCATCCCGTCCAAGTTCAATGAGGACCAGTACATCGTGAATGTGGACTACGCCCCGTCCAACAAGCAGACGATTTCCGAGAAATTTTTCTACGCGAAATCACCGGAATTCTTGGCATTTACATCGTCGAACGTTCCTGGCTCGGGCACGCACGACCTCTTTAAAAACTGGAACGGTATAGTCAAGGACACGTACGTGATTACGCCGACGCTGATCAATGAAGCCAGCGTGGGATATCACCGCGCCTACGGCAGAGTTGCCAGCGAAAACGCCATAACCAACCAATCCATCGGTCTTAGCCCCGGGTGCTCCAGCCCGTTCATGCCCATCATGGTTATCGGTTCGGTGGAATTGAGCGGCAACTTCAACGATGGGCAATTCACCGCTCCGACAGCATGGACGGCGCAGGATCAGGTCTCGTGGACTCACGGACGGCACAATGTTCGCGCAGGCTTCGGATGGGAGCGAGACATTGCGGATTCGGCCGACCAGGAAGTTACGCGCGGCGATATCTCATTTCTGAGTTTCGAAGACTTTCTCCTGGGAATGAGCGCGGCACAGAACGGCGGGAAATTGAGCAACATCAACGTGTCGGATGATCTTTGCGGAGATACGACAAGGGCGTTTCACGTGAGCAGTTTGTACGGCTTCGCTCAGGACGACGTGAAAGTGAACTCCCATTTGACGATAAATGTTGGGTTGCGTTGGGAAGGTCTGGGCCAAACTTCGGATGGCAAAGGGAAGTTGGTCGATTTCTGGCCTACTCTGGCCTCCAACGATCTGGTCAACAAACCGTTCTCCGGTTTCATCGCCGCGTCGAATTTCCCGGGTACGCTTCCGACCGGAATACAGCGAAACTCCAACCCCACCTTCGCAGCCAATGCCTGGGCGCTGAACAATTTTGGCCCCAGGTTGGGATTTGCCTGGACTCCGCCACGCTTTAACGACAAGCTCGTGCTGCGTGGAGGCTATGGACTTTACTACACGCATCCACCGGTAAACGACGCCTTCCAGTTGATTGTCAATCCGCCGTTTTTCTCGAGGCAGACAAACGTTGGCGCTCTAAACGCGCTGGCAACTCTTCAGGTTCCATTCAATCCTCCCTCCAACGAAGTATTTCCCAACTTCGTTCAGAGATCCGCCAATACCGCGCTTACCATTAATTCCATCAGCCCTGATTGGAAGCCGCCGGTAACCCAGCAATATAACTTCGGTATTCAATACGCATTGAACAGCACGACTTCAGTGCAAGTCGGGTATGTCGGGACAAAGTCCAGCCGCATTGAAACCACCAACCAGATTAACCAAGCGCAACTCGCCAGCCCTGGAAACCCGGTCAATGGCCTCACCACCAACACTTTTGAAAATGCAGCTCAACGAGTGCCCGTTCTTGGCATTGCGCCTAGCGGATTAAACCAAGCGCAATGGAGCGGAATTTCGAACTACAACAGTCTCCAGGCTAACGTCCAAAAGCGCCTCAGCCACGGACTGCAGTTCGGCCTCGCCTACACCTATGGGAAAACACTGACGGACGTCACCGGCGTTGGGACGTTTCCACTCGGCGGAGGCGTCTACAACAATCAGTTCGACCCGATGAATGGCTACGGACCCGCGGACTTCGACACCCGGCACCGCTTCGTCGCTAACTACTTATGGGATTTGCCCAATTTCCACAACAACGAAGGTGTTGCAGGCAGGGTGCTAAGCGGATGGGGAGCGTCTGGCGTGATCGTCGTGCAGACAGGTCCCGCCTTGACGTTTACCGATCCCGCCGCCGGCAGCATCTATGGACTTGCCGGAGCGTTTGGAACCTTTGGTGCAACCCTTTGCCCGGGCATGACCGCTAAGGACATTCTGACGCCTGGGCCCGTGCAGACAAATCTGAATAACTTCTTCAATGCCAATGCATTTTGCGCACCTCCACAGATCGGCGATGGCACCGGGTTCGGTACGTTAGGCCGCGGTGTCGTGTATGGCCCTGGTCAGCACAATATAGACATGTCCATATTTAAAGACACGAAAGTTGGAGGCCTAAGCGAGGCCGGAACCGTTCAGTTCCGCGCGGAGTTTTTCAACACCTTCAACACGCCGCAGTTCGCGAGCCAGACGACAACGCAATTCTCAACAGCCATCACCCAATTGCACGCACCAAGCTTCGGGCAAGTCACCGCAACCACCGTGTCTCCGAGAATTATCCAGTTCGGGCTCAAGTACACGTTCTGACTCCTGGGTTGGGGTAACAAGCAAAAGCGGGAAGGGGAGCGAGAGGTGTTCGCTCCTCTTCTTGGTTAGTTAGGGTTTGATTGGAGAGGAACAGAGATGCGCAAAATCTTGTTTGGGTTGGTGTTGGCAGGCGGCTTGGCGGCTGTTTTCGAAGCGCAGGATAAGCCAGCGCTTTCTCCCCTAACGAAGGGCTTCGTCACCGTGGACTCGTCCGCGGTGGCGTTGAAGCACGTGAAGGTCATTGACGGGACCGGCGCAGCGCCTGCCGACGATCAGACGGTTCTGATCGAAAATGGAGTCATACGAGAAATTGGGCCTGCTTCTTCGGTGTCGGTTCCCTCGAGTGCGCAGGTTCTCGATTTGACGGGGCGCTCAGTGGTTCCGGGGCTGGTCGGAATGCACGATCATATGTTTTACCCGACGGCCTCAGGGCAGGGCCCCGTCGAAGGCGCGCCTGCACTTTACGGCGAAATGGGATTCAGCTTTCCGCGGCTCTATTTGGCGGGCGGCGTGACCTCGATTCGAACGACGGGCAGCCTCGAACCCTACACCGACCTGGCGCTAAAGAAAATGATCGAGACCGGCAAAATGCCTGGCCCGAAAATTCACATCACCGGACCTTATCTTGAAGGAGTTGGTTCGTTCACGCCACAGTTGCACGAGCTTACGGGGCCTGAAGATGCAGTGCGGCTGGTGAATTACTGGATTGATGAGGGCGCTACATCTTTTAAGGCGTACATGCACATCACGCGTGCGGAGTTGGGCGCGGCAGTCAAAGCGGCCCATGCCCGAGGAGTCAAGGTCACCGGCCATTTGTGTTCCGTGGGATTCAGCGAAGCAGCGGATTTGGGAATCGACGACCTGGAACACGGCTTGGTAGTGGACCAGGAGTTCAACCCCAAGAAGCAGCCCGATGTCTGCCCAGCCGATGCTGACCGGCACCCGAGCATGGAAAAGATAGATATAGAAGGCGAAGCAGTCCAGGCGGTGATTCGCAAGCTAGTGCAACATCATGTGGCAGTGACTTCCACGCTCGTCATTTTCGAGACGTTTGCCGCGAATCGCCCGCCGCTTCAGGACCGTGTGTTACAGGCCATGTCCCTGCCATCGCGTGCGGATTATCTGGCAGTACGCGCCAAGATTGCGGAGGGCAACGACAACGGCGCAATTCTCCTTAAGAAGGAAATGCAGTTTGAATACGACTTCGTGAAAGCGGGAGGATTGCTGCTCTCCGGCGAAGACCCCACAGGATACGGGGGAGCGCTGGCAGGATTCGGCGATCAAAGACAAACGGAGCTGCTGGTTGAGGCTGGCTTCACGCCGCTCGAAGCGATTCACATCGCTACTCAAAATGGGGCTGAATTCCTGGCGGAGGCGGATCGCATCGGCGCTTTGAAGGCCGGCAAACAAGCCGACATCGTGGTGATCAAGGGCGATCCCAGCCAGAAGATCGAAGATATCGAAAACGTGGAACTCGTCTTCAAAGACGGAATCGGATACGACTCGCAGAAACTTATCCGTTCCGTCCAGGGTGCAGTTGGATTGCACTAGATGTGTGACTCGAATTTGTAGATGGCGTCCGTCCTGAACTTCCCATAACCCGATCACGGTAAGGTAAATCGTGGTCGCTCAAGGCTCAAGAGGCGCTATCAGTTCGACGCGTTGCGATTCTTCGTGCCGTGGCTGTCCCGAGTCCCGTTCGAGGAAGTATAGCGATGACGAATTCTTGGTGCACTCTTGATGCACTATAATCTGCAAATGTGGACATTGCGGCGCAACTGAGAGCAGCGTAAATTACTGAAAAGAGGTGAAAATCAGCGAGTGCCAACAGGGCAGGTAGGTTTTTAGCAAACCGCCGCATTCAGCCGCTCTCTCACCTCTCCGCGGCGTGCTTTCAACGGTCATCCCGCGGGAATACTCCAGTGGCGGACAGCAGCGGCTCGCTGTGCTTAGTAACCTAGGGTGGAGCGTTTGGTCACGCAGGCTGCCACAATTCGATCGGATCCCTCAGGGTCATGCACGCGGGCAAACCGGCCGATGGGAGACGACTGCGGGTCTATCTTGACCTCGATTCCTGCGGCCCGTAGCTGTGCCGCCATTTTGTCGAGATCCCGGACTCGAAAGTTCACCATCCAGACCTTTTGGGCATCCCCGAAATATTTGCTCGTCTCAGGAAAAGGCGCGAAAACGGTGGGGCCTGCCTCTTGCTCCCAAACGGGATCCCCTTCGCTCGATGGTGTGAGCGAGATTCCCAGATGCTGGTGGTACCAACTCCCCAACGCTTTCGGATCTTTGGCTCGGAAGAAAAATCCTCCCATTCCCGTCACTTTTTCCATTTCCATTCCTCCAGCGATCCCATCGCGAACAGCGGCCCCCGCAGGGGAAGGAGAGAGCTTTGGCGAGACGGCTGTCTGCGCCGCTAAGCCGAGTTGCTTTCCGCTCAAGATGAAGCTTGACCCGAAAGCAAATGACAGAGTTCGAAGCAGTTGGCGTCTTTGAAAATGCATCCCATCCTCCTTTTTAAAGGAGCGCGAATCGGTCTACGATACCTGCATAAACGGGGTTATGGGAAGCGTAAAGATGAGGCTCTGGGCGAGTTTCTGCGGCGATGTCCCGCTTGTGATTCAAGAGGGATCGGAGCAGGCATGGCACGTTCCGCGTCCAATCTGAGTGCGTGGAAATCGTGCGTGCCGTATCGAACGATCAAGCCAATCACCTTGCCTTGTTCGTCCTCGTCGGCAACAATATGCCCGAAGAATTTGCGCTCGAGAAACTCAGTCGGACTTAGCGGAACTAGAGGTCGGCTGTCGTTCGCCAATTGCAGAAGCAGGTAGCCCGGCTGCGCGATCAGCCGAAATTTTGCATCAGGGGCGAAAAAATCCGGACCGAATTGGTAATGGCCCTCGTACGACAAAAGAATGGACTGAGGCAGGACTGCGGCGCGCACATTCGGAACCGTCACCGTTTGGCCAAACACAATCGCGGCGATCGCCTCTGCAACCGGATCCTGTGTCACGCTGCTGTAGCTGTTGCTCAACAGAATTACCGTGAGATCATCATCCGGGTACCTATCAAGTTCCGCAGCGAATCCAGGGCTGCGACCTTTCGCGGACATGACGCGGTGTCCTAACCGCCGTCCAATGTACCAACCGTATCGGTTGCCAACTCCTTCGACAAAATAGGTTCGACACGTGGACGACTTGAGCAGGGTCTCAGCTTTGAGCGCGCGGTCGAATCGGAAGAGATCGTCAACGGTGGAGAACAGAGAACCGTTGCCCGTCTTGTTCGACCAATCCACGTACGCGGCTTTGTTGTATCCTTTCACGCCAGCTGGTACGTATCCAGCCGCCGCGAGGGGAATAGGCTTCGCTACATCTCCGTCAGGACCCGAATTAGTCATCCCCGCCGGTTGGAGGATGCCCCGGCGCAAGATTTCCGAGTACGCTTGCCGCGTAACCGTTTCTAATATGAACGCCAGCAGATTGTAATTAGAGTTGCTATAGCTGTACTTTGTGCCCGGCTCATATTCTAACGGCAGGTTAGCAAACTTCGCGATTATCTCGGAAAGCTTATGCGGGTTCCGACTGAATGTATCGTAGTCGGGCAAATCGTTAATGTCAGGTATTCCGGAGGTATGCGTCAGGAGGTTGTCGAGAGTGATCTCGTTACCTCGCGGGAAATCTGGAACGAAACGAGAAACACGGTCGGAGACGCTCAGACTACCCTCTTCCTGCAATTGAAGGATCGCCGCGGCTGTGAAGGCTTTCGAGACCGAAGCGATATGGAAGCGCGTGCGTGGTGAGTTCGGAACGCTTAACTCGTAATTCGCCATTCCGTATGATTCACGCATCAAGACACGACCGTGACGAGCGACAAGGACTGCTCCAGACAAGTTGCCGCTCTCCGCGAATGGTGCCAGGTATGTTCTGATACGCGTTGCGAGCTCAAAATCCGAAGTGCTTCCTTGCGCCGGATGCCGCGAACTGCCCGCGGCGTACGCTCCGATTAGGCACATACTAAGGACGATAAGCGCAATCTTCGGCCCCGAATTCTGGCTCACCCGATCTAATCCCATAGTTACAATCCCTACGTTCTAGGCAACGCTCTTCGGCGCAATCGCAGATAGAAGCGCGGTACTGGATATACCGACTTCGAAGCAGAAGGTTACAGCGGCGCCATGACTTGGACTCGTGAGAGGGAGCTGGCGATATGGATCTGATCCATCTCATAAGGTGGGCTCCACGTCCGGGGCAACTTTGGCCCAAAGTCCTCATACGGTTACCGGAAAAGTGGTTTTCAGTACCGACCTAAGATCGCGAGGTATTTTCCTACCGCTCGAGCAAGATCGTTACATGTCACTTCTTGACGGCAGCGTAGACTTGACTCACAAAACTATCCGTCGTGACAAGACCGTGGCCCCAATGTTCGTCGAAATCAGATGCCGGATGGGCTGCGAGCACTTCGCTTTCGGTGTGACCCTCGTTGACCATGCGTTGAACTCGGTCGCGCACACTTACGATCATGTCTCGAAATGCCTTCAAGTCTCTGCCGTCCGTCACTTTTCCTCGTGCAGGGACGATGCGTTGCTTACTGTCCGTCCAGGTTAGTTGGTCGAGTAGCCCTTCGAGTGTGCCGCCTTGTGCCGCGTCGATTCGTGGGTAACCGTCTCCCGGAAATGCTTCGCCGAGATAGAACACATTCGCCACATGAAAGTGGGTCAGCGCGTCGGCATCGCTATAGCCTGGCTTCTGGTGGACAACGTGAATTGAGTCTCCGTTGAGATCGAAGGCAAGGACTTGGGAGAAGGCGATTTTCGGACGGTCAACTCCCAAGTCAGCGAAATGACTTGGCAACGCCCCTGCGGTGCCCATCGCGTCTCCGCTCAACCGTCGCAATGCGTTCTCGTGCATCGCGACAAACGCTCCGAGTTTACCCCATCCGGCGTCGCCCTCAGATTTGGCTACGCTCTCGGGATAGATGACCACATACCGTACTGAAGACTTAGTGCGTTGCTTCAGGATGCTGTCGACGAGCGGAGTGCTTGCGGCGGATGCCTTTCCGACCAGCAGCACACCGTCTGGCCCTACCGAGGCGACGACGTTACCTGTGCTCGTGGCGAACACGAGCACAGTCGGGGTGATTTCAGTGACGCCGACTTTCTCTTGGGCTATCGAGGCGGAGCTGACCGCAAAAGTGAAAAATGCAAACACCAGAATTGTACTGGACTGGCGAAAAACTCTGAGGGTTTCCAAAGGATTGCTCCTACCAGGGAAGTCGCGCCATTCTACCTCGTGTGGTGCGCAAAAACTCCATCCGGCTCCCATCCGACAGAGATGTTCGCACTTATTAGCAAACCGCCGCATTCAGCCGCTCTGCCACCTCTCCGCGGTTTTGGGGTAGAAACCTCTCTGAACCGGCTACGGCTTCAGAGATACCAACCGGCGAGCAGCAAAAGTATGGCATCAAACTAACCGGGCAATCGGCCAAAATGCCGCGGCAGGTAGGATTTACCGTTAACAAAATGCAAAGTCGTACGTCATAAAGGTGTAGGTCGGCTTCCCGCGAGGGCACTTAGCAGGTTCCGAGAGGAGTTCTTTCCTTTAGACTCTTTTGATTCTAGAATATAGAGGAGAACCGCGCCTAACTTGCTGAAGTTGGGTTGAGCTGTCCCGTCGGTCGGCCCCAGGTCCTAACGGCGGGAGCGCAAACCGCGTAGTGCTCAGCAACCCCTTGCGAAACATTTCGACCCATACGGGCGTATGTAATGTAGCGGACGGGCGGGAGAACAACGCAGTCGTGTCCCATCCCAGGTCGTTTGTCCTGGGGACGTTTAGGGCGACCCTTCCAGGGTGGATTAAAGAGGAATGATATGAAGACGTGGAAGAAAGTACTGATTGGGATGGTTGCCGCTGGGGTGCTAATCGGTATTGTGGTGTTCAGCGTCAACCAGGCAAACAAGGGTGTGGTAACGGTTCAGACGGCCAAAGTGGCGACTCAGGACGATTTGGTTTCGCTGGTGACAGCCTCTGGGGAGATCAGACCGACCACGTATACCAACGTGACGGCACAGGGATATGGCAGAATCACGGAGATCTTCGTCAAGGAAGGCGACCACGTCAAGAAGGGTGACAAATTGCTCCTTCAGGAGAATGTGCAGGCGAATGCAGACGTGCAAGCGCAGTCGGCGGCGGTCAATACCGCGGAATCCGGTGTGCAGGCGGCTCAGGCGAGCTACACAGCAGCGCAGGCGGACCTCGTTTCTCAGCAGGCGAACATGGAAAAGGCCAAGCTGGATTGGGAACGCGGGCAAGGGCTCTTCAAGGACGGGTTGGTACCGAAACAGGATTTCGACCAGCGGAAAAGCTCGTACGACGCTGCCGCGGCGGCGGTGGATTCGGCCAAGGCGAAAGTGCAATCGCTGAAAGCGCAAATGGAACAAACACGGTCGCAGGTAAATCAGAACGAGGCGATGCTGGTACGGACCAAGGACGTTTTGTCGAAGACAACGTACACATCACCCATCAATGGAATTGTGAGCTATTTGCCTGAGCGCGTTGGCGACTACGTCGTAATGGGCATGCAGAATGCGAACGGCAGCTTCATCATGACACTGTCGGACATGTCCGTGGTAACCGCGGAAGTCAAGGTCGATGAGACGGATATCGTTAACGTGAAGCTCGGACAAGATGCCGATGTAACGATTGACGCCGTGCCCGGAAAAGTGTTCAAGGGCAAAGTGACGGAGATTGGGTCGCAGGCCACTTTGCGGAGCTCTGGCTTGGCCACAACACAATCCACGACGAGCACGCAAGAAGCCAAGGATTTTAAGGTGGTGGTGAGGCTCGACAGCCCGCCAGACAACTTGCGGAACGGGCTTTCGACGACCGCAAAGATCAAAACCGCGGAGAAGAAGAGCGTCATCGCCATTCCGATTCAGGCACTGGCAGTACGCACGCGCAAGGATCTGGAAGAAGCAGCCAAGAATGCGAAGGGGCAAGGCAGTTCGGGGGTTACGCTAGCAGCGCCCCCGCCGGCTGCGCCTGGCGATCCCAAGAAGGATGAGGTACAGGGCGTATTCGTGGTGAACGGCAAAAGGGCGTTTTTCCGGCCAGTGGAAACAGGCATCACTGGCGTTACTGACATCGAAGTCACCAAAGGCTTGCAAATTGGCGATGAGATCGTTGTTGGGAGCTACAAAGCGCTGCGAACGCTGAAACCCGAGGCGAGCGTGAAGGTGGATAACTCCGCGCCCAAGAAACAGGACGACCAGCAGAGCTGACGAGGCTGGAACAGCGAGGGAGAAATTAATGCCTGTGGAGACAACGACATCCGAATCGTACCGGGAAGATTTAGTCAGCTCCGGTATTGTCATCAAGACGGAAGCCCTCACAAAAGTATATGAAATGGGTGCCGAGCAAGTGCACGCGCTCAGCGGTGTCGACGTGCAAATTCGCAAGGGCGAGTACGTGGCCATCATGGGGCCTTCCGGTTCGGGGAAGTCCACGCTGATGAACCTCATCGGGTGCTTGGATTCTCCAAGCGCGGGAAAATACTGGCTCGCGGGGCGCCTGGTGAGCGATTTGGACGACGACGAACTTGCGTATATTCGGAATAAAGAGATTGGGTTCGTCTTTCAGACGTTTAATTTGTTGCCTCGCGCAACGGCGCTGCACAATGTAGAACTTCCCCTGATTTATAACGGAACGCCGGCTGAGGAACGCATCGAAAAAGCCAAGAAGGCGCTGGAGCGCGTCGATTTGCTGGACAGGATGACGCACAAGCCGAACGAGCTCTCGGGCGGCCAGAGGCAGCGCGTGGCCATTGCCAGAGCACTTGTAAACTCTCCATCGATTGTCCTGGCGGACGAGCCGACTGGAAACCTCGACTCAAAAACCGGTGAAGAAATCATGGCCCTGTTTGAGAATCTCTATCGGCAAGGCAACACAATTATTCTCGTCACCCATGAACACGACATCGCGCAGCACGCGCACCGGATTATCTTTATCCGCGACGGCAAGATCGCTTCCGACGAAGCTGTCATCAAGAAATAGGCAGACAATTCGGCTCTTTCCTTCCCTTTGCAATCCTTTAGTCTGAACCCCGGCATGAGAATACCGGCGCAACCGCGCCGTCTCGGTCGAAGTGTTGCTTCTTTAAAACACTGGCCTGTGGGAAGGTGTCGAATGGCGACGCAAGCAGTCCCAAATGAAATATCCAAGAGAGATGAGCTCTTGCGGCAAGCAGCGGAGATTGCGCGCAAATACGCCCGTGGAATCGGCGAGCGACGAGTTGCGCCCGCTGAAAAAGACTTAGATAACCTGAGAAAATTCCATGAACCCTTTCCAAATGCGCCGTGCGATCCAATGCAGATCCTCAAGAAGCTAGATGCCATTGGCTCTCCAGCGTCAGTAGCGACAACCGGCGGCCGATACTTTGGCTTCGTAAATGGCGGAACCCTGCCTGCGTCTCTCGCGGCAAATTGGCTGGCGGGGGCGTGGGATCAGAATGCGGCATTGCGAGTTATGTCGCCGGTGGCGGCAGAGCTCGAAGAGGTGGTGCTGCGATGGATATGCGAAGCGCTCGGCTTGCCGGCGTACTGCGAAGGCGGACTTGTAACTTGTGCCACGACGGCGAATTTTGCCGCGCTGGCGGCAGCGCGTCAGGCCCTTCTTGCGCGCGCGGGGTGGAACGTCGCGGATGATGGTATGTTTGGAGCGCCGCCAATCGATGTCGTGGTGGGTGACGAGGTTCATGCTTCTATTCTCAAAGCGCTAAGTCTTGCGGGGTTTGGCAAAAAGCGTCTGACGCGCGTGGAAGTGGACGGTCAGGGACGGATGCGCGCGGATAAACTGCCGCGGCTGAGCGATCGCACAATCCTTTGCATGCAAGCCGGCAACGTGAACAGCGGAGCGTTTGATCCGGCTGCTGAAATTTGTGCTCGTGCGCACGAGCAAGGTGCCTGGGTTCATGTCGATGGAGCTTTCGGTCTGTGGGCCGCCGTTTCTCCGAAGTACCGTCACCTGACCGTAGGTTTCGAGCAAGCGGATTCCTGGGCCACCGATGCGCACAAATGGCCAAACGTCAATTACGACAGCGGGATCGTCCTGGTGAAAGACGGCAGGGCGCTGCGCTCGGCGATGACGATAGCAGCCGCTTATCTCGAGGGAGGCGCGCGCCGCGAGCCTATGCACCACACTCCCGAGTCGTCGCGAAGGGCGCGCGGAGTGGAATTGTGGGCGGCGCTCAAGTCCATGGGGCGCGAGGGGCTCTGCTCCTTGATTGAACGAACTTGCGCACACGCGCAACGGTTCGCGGAGGGATTTCGCAAGGCAGGCTTCGACGTGCTAAATGACGTCGTGATCAACCAAGTGCTCGTTGCTTTCGGCAGCCCGGAAGCCACGCAGAGAGTAATTCGCGGCGTTCAAGAAGACAGCACGTGCTGGTGCGGCGGAACGGTGTGGCGGGGAAAGTCCGCAATGAGAGTCAGCGTCTCTTCCTGGGCGACCACGGAAGCTGATGTGAAGCTGAGCCTTAAAGCTATCTTGCGCATCGCTCGGAAATCCCGTGCCTAGAAAAGGTCTCTCAGAAAATAGATGCCTGGCCGAAGGCTTCAGCGGCTATGAGCTACGTGAGTGGCATCGATGTCGGCGAATGCCGGAGCGGGACAAAGATGCGTGCGGGACAAACGATCGTGCCACGTCAAGGCATCCTCGTCCCACATGGCCCAAAGAAAACCCATAAAAAAAGTGCCCGCGGATAACATATAGCCCACGCTGCGCCAGAGCATCTGCCGTGGAGTGGGAGGTTCGCCTGAAAAGCTGACGACTTGCAGGCCACGCAGCATCATGCCGGGAGTTGTACCGCCGAAAACTGTGAACAGCGCAAAATATTGCAAGTACACGATAACGAATGTCGCGACACACATAACTACGCTTAGCTTGCTGAACGTAAACTGTCCCCCAAGTGAGCCGAAAAGTGTGAGGAAGCCGCCGTATGCGAAGAGCAAGCAGCCTGTGTCTATTAACCCAGCAATTCGGCGCTCGTCGATCGTGGCCACGGGATACAAGCCGGTCTGTTCCGAGCGTGTGTCTGTTAATGGTGTGGCGTCGAAGCCCTCCGGGACCGGAGGAAGGGATACGTCGATGACCATTCGCGATTCTTCACGAGCCGCCGCATTCCGGCCGATTGCGATGGTGAATGAGAAATCGTCATCGGCCGCGGGCGAAGCTACAGCGACACCCACCGAATCGTGAGATGACTGTTCTGCCGCTGGCTCCTCGAAAGGAAGTTTTGACTGAGCGAGATTAGGTGCAAGCCTTCGCCTACGGGCGCGATAGGTTTGGAGACGCTGTGTGAGTTCACCACGCCAGGCGGGATCCGAATCGCGGGCAGGCGGAGCCTGGGCGTAATTCTGGCCAATCTGTAATCGGTGTTTTTCGCGCGCACCAGGCGCGGAAACAGCCGCGTCAGAAGAAAGATCAAGCGTAAGGGATGAATCGCAAAAATTGCAGACGCGTATGCTCGAAGGCAGTACCGCGCCACACTGCAGACATGTTTTTGTCACCGGTCGTTTTTGCGCTGCGGACGCGTCCACTCCGGTGAGGAGGGAACGAGGTCAGGATAGCACGAGACTGGAAAAGTCAAGCCTAGATTGAGAGTAGCAGGTGGCTAATTAGTCAGCCGATGGAATCGCAGGGAATCGCCAGCAACAGCCAGAAGTTAAGATTCGATCTGCTGGGCGAACATGTCTCTGCTGAAGGCGATGCGGCGCTCGAGCGTTACTGCCGCGAAATAAGTACACTGACCGCGCTCGGTATCCGTCCAGGCAAGCAACGAAGGAGCGAGTCTCGCTACGCTGGAGCGCAGGAAGCCCAAAAGCCCAAAATAGGCTCCGATGGCCTGGATCCCGTTGCGATCTTCCGGGCGGTCCGGGCAGAGATGCAGAAGCTGAACGACGCGAGCAAAATCCTCACCGCTCGCGGAGTTCCTAATGCCCGTGACATCTTGCACTTCCGCAGAAAGAGGATGCTTGATCGAAGCCGCAATCAGAGAGCGGCAATAAGACACGAAGAACTGCAGCAAGAAAACTACGGAACAAACGAAAATGATTGCGGCCATCATCGGGGGATCACCGCAAGGCGCGAAGGCACCAGCCTGGCTTCTTCAGGCAAGCGCCAGAAAGCGTATGCCCAAGCCAAGGGGAGGAATGTCCCAAAAATCTGAACGAGAGGGGTAAACAAGGAACTGGAACTCAGCGACGGGTACATGTTCCGTATCGCATAGTTGGCGGCGAGTAGGCTGAAATAAACACCCAGCGAGAGTACAAGCTGGACGAGCCTAGTACGCGTCTCTCGTAACTTCAGGATTGCGCCCCAGAGAACATAGGTCAAAACAACGCCAACGAAGTAGAGATTCTGGGAAAGCTCGACGACGAAATGAGTGACAATCCTGGCAGTCGATTGCTCGACAACAGCATAAGTGAAAAGCGCCGTCCCAGCTAGAAGCAGGAGCGTGCCCATTCTCACATAGCGTTCCGCCTTCATTTCGCTGAAAACGTGGGAGTAGAGGGAACTAAGGGCGAAGTAAAGAAAGATCGTGAGGATAGCGTCAGAGTAATAATAGAAATACACGTATTGCGTGGAGGCTTGCCCGAATTCGCTGAGGATTTTGTAACGTCCCAGGTCACTGACTATCAGTCCCGCCATGTACAGATTCAGCAGGAGATACCGCCGGAAGGCGCCTTTTCTGAGTGCGCACACTACAACGGCGGCTTCACAAAGAAAGCCAACGAACCAAATGAAGTACGCGAATGGACCAGGCACGTGTTTCCTGCCTATCTACGCCCCTGATCCCCGATCCGCAGAATGACCCAGTTAGACTCTGCGGTAATGCCCGGCAATCAATAGGGCGTTACTGATGCCAAGGCGTTATGGGAGCCGGCGCGCTGCCATTCTTCCAAGGCGTTATAGGTGCTGGCGCGCTACCGTTTCTCCATGGCGTGATCGGTGCTGGCGCAGAACCGTTCGCCGTAATCAAACTACCGTCACCGTGCGCCATAACGACGGTTTTCAAGCCCATAGCTCCCACCAAAACGAGCATGGCGAGAAATACCACTGCGAGTTTCTTGGACATTTTGCCTCCGGGAATGACAGACACCCGGAGACACTGTATCCCTAACTACAGGGATGTCAAGTAGCTCGCACTACGGGCCTGTACCGTATCGGTACATACGGACCGCCGCATTCTTTCGCCAAGCTTTCGCCTGGTGAAATGGGAGCGTTAGTTCCGTACTCGGTGAGGATAGGTTCTGGGACTTCTAGGGTCAACGGTACGGCAGTACTAAGAGCTATGGGACTCTAGTAGTGTCAGCAGCCCGGCAAATTTGAGCAATAAAATGGGAAAGTTAGAGAATTTTCCGCGTGGCACGGTCCGCATCCGTCTGCATCTCTGGTTTGCACCAGTCGCGGCCCATTCTTCGCGATGTTTCAACCGATCATCTGTAAGCCGAGCGAGCTTTGCGCCTCTGTGAGCCGGGATACACAAGCCGCACAGCAAAAACTCCAGGGGCCCCCCCCACGCTCGCCTCGCCCACGCTCGCACGTTCGCGGGAATGCTTGACACATTTGCGACAGACTCCGTAGCATGGGGAATTGTCTTTGTGCCGGCGTAGCTCAGTGGTAGAGCGAGGGTCTCATAATCCCTAGGCCGTGGGTTCGATTCCCTCCGCCGGCACCACTTATTCCCATACTCTTTTCTAATGGAGGTTCTCGTGGCGCTCGATCGAAGCGGAAAGGCTTGTTTCGCGCTGCTGATGGTTTTGTGTTGGAGTTCAGGGGCACACGCACAGCAACCGGACGCAGACGAAGATGGCCAATTTCGCTTCCGCTTCGTTGGTCCGCGGGTGGGAAACCGCATTGCGTCGGTTGCCGGCGTGCCGGGAGATTCGAGCACTTACTACGCCGGGGCGGCTTCGGGCGGCGTATGGAAATCGACGGACGGCGGCAATCGTTGGGCGCCCATCTTCGACAAGCAACCCGCCGCCGCGATTGGGGCTCTTGCTGTCGCGCCCTCGGACACCAGTGTCGTGTGGGCGGGAACCGGCGAGGCTTGGGTGATCCGCGACAGCGACGTAATAGGAAATGGAATTTATAAGTCCACCGACGCGGGGAAGACCTGGACCAATATGGGTTTGCAGGAAACCGGCCGCATTGGACGGATTATTGTGCACCCCTCGAATCCGGACATTGTTTTTGCTTGCGCGCTTGGACGCGCGACTGGACCGCAGCAGGAACGCGGGGTCTTCCGCACGGCGGACGGCGGCCAGCACTGGGAACGCGTGCTTTTTGCGGGAGATAACATCGGATGCTCAGGTCTTTCCATGGATCCGCACAATCCGCGGGTGCTTTTCGCCGGAATGTGGC
>WNFS01001000.1_pt1 | contig 20779 bp, 16 predicted proteins | sample 5400141 | NCBI WGS metagenome assembly WNFS01 (sample SAMN13153358, study PRJNA577476) | soil metagenome | isolation source: 60 cm saprolite under Madrone tree | place: USA:California | collected 2016-06-14
AGGCCCGGCCGACGGCGTTGCACCGGGCGCGCTCGAGCCGGGCGACGGCGCGGCGGGCGCGCCGCGCGCCTCGGCCGCCCCCGGCTCCAGCGTCAGGATCAGCGAGCCCTCGGACACTTTATCGCCCTGTTTGAGTTTGACTTGCGTGATGCGGCCGGACATCGGCGCCGGCACGTCCATTGCCGCCTTTTCCGTCTCGAGCGTGATCAACGGCGCTTCTTTCTCGATCTCTTGACCGTCCTTGACCAGGACGTCGATGACATCGACGTCTTTGAAGCCTCCGATGTCGGGAACCAGAACTTCGATTGGAGTAGTCACGGTACCGCCTAGACCGACAGGGGATTGGGTTTTTCCGGATCGATGCCGAAAGCCTGCATGGCATCAGTCACCGTCTGCTTGTCTATCTTGCCTTCGTCGGCAAGCGCCTTGAGCGCGGTGATGGCCACGTAGTGACGGTCCACTTCGAAGAATCGCCGTAGTTCCGCGCGGGAATCGCTGCGGCCATAGCCATCCGTGCCCAGCACCGCGTAGCGGCCGGGTATCCACTGCCGAATCTGATCCGCGACGGTTTTCATGTAGTCGGTGGCGGCGATGAACGGACCCTCGCGATCCGCCAAGGCCTGTTGAATGTAAGTCTGCCGGCGGGGCTCGTTCGGATGGAGCAGATTGCCCCGCTCTACGGCCAACGCGTTCCTGCGCAGCTCGCTGAAGCTGGTGACGGAATAGACGTCGGCAGGCACGCCATAGGTCTTTTCCAAGATCTCCGCCGCTGCCAATACCTCGCGCAGAATCGTGCCGGAACCGAACAGCGTCACCCGCACCTTGCCGCGCCCGCCGATCTGCAGCAGATACATGCCGTTCAAGATGCCCTGCGCCACGCCGGCAGGCATCGCCGGGTGCGCGTAGTTCTCGTTCATGCAGGTGATGTAGTAGAAGACATTTTCCTGTTCCTGGTACATCCGCCGCAGGCCATCCTGCACGATCACCGCCAGTTCATAGGCGTAAGTCGGATCGTAGGCCACGCAGTTCGGCACCGCGGTCATGACCAGTTGGCTGTGTCCGTCCTGATGCTGCAATCCCTCGCCGGCGAGCGTCGTGCGCCCGGCCGTGCCGCCCACCAGAAAGCCCCGCGCCTGACTGTCGCCCGCCGCCCAAATGAAATCGCCGACTCGTTGAAAGCCGAACATCGAGTAATAAATATAAAAGGGCACCATGCTCACGCCGTGGTTCGCGTACGCCGTCGCGGCCGCGAGCCAGGAGCAGAGGCTCCCCGCCTCATTGATGCCTTCCTCGAGAATCTGTCCCTGTTTGTCCTCGCGATAGAAACTGAGCTGTTCGGCATCCTGCGGCGTGTAGAGCTGTCCCACCGACGAATAGATGCCGACCTGGCGAAACATGCCCTCCATGCCGAAGGTGCGCGCCTCGTCGGGAACGATGGGCACCACGTGCTTGCCGATGTTCTTGTCCCTGACCAGGGCGGTGAGCATGCGCACCAGCGCCATGGTGGTGGATATTTCGCGATCGCCCGTACCCTCGAGCAGCGCGCTGAATGCCTCGAGCGGCGGCACGACCAGGGGCGGCGCAGACGAATTGCGCGCAGGCAGATAGCCGCCGAGAGCGGCGCGGCGCTCCTGCAGGTACTTGTGCTCTTCGCTGTCTTTGGCCGGCTTCCGGAACGTCAGGCCTGCGAGCTCCTCGTCGGTGATCTGAATATTGAAGCGATCGCGCACCGCCTTGAGATCTTCATCACCCAGCTTTTTCTGCTGGTGCGCCACGTTCAAGCCTTCGCCCGCCTTGCCCATCCCGAAGCCCTTGACGGTTTTCGCCAGGATCACGGTGGGCGCGCCCTTGTGGGCGACGGCGGAGGCGTAGGCCGCGTGCACTTTCTTCGCATCATGGCCGCCGCGATTCAGGTACCAAATCTCCTGATCCGACATGTTGGCGACCATTTCCTTGAGCTCAGGGTATTTGCCGAAGAAATGCTCGCGCACATAGGCGCCGTCCTTGGACTTGAAGTTCTGGTATTCGCCGTCCACGCACTCCTCCATCAGGCGCTTGAGCAGACCTTTTTGATCGCGTTCGAGCAGCGGATCCCAGCGCGAGCCCCAGAGCACTTTGATGACGTTCCAGCCCGCGCCGAGGAATGCCGCTTCGAGCTCTTGAATGATCTTGCCGTTGCCGCGCACCGGCCCGTCCAGCCGCTGCAAGTTGCAATTGATCACGAAAATGAGGTTGTCGAGCTTCTCGCGCACCGGCATGGTGAGCGCGCCCATCGACTCGGGCTCGTCCATTTCACCGTCGCCGAGAAACGCCCATACCTTGCGGTCGGAGGGCGGCACGATGCCGCGATGCTCGAGATAGCGCACGAAACGCGCCTGAAAAATCGCCGTCATCGGACCCAATCCCATCGACACCGTGGGGTATTGCCAGAAGTCCGGCATCAGCCATGGATGCGGATAGGACGACAACCCATCGCCTTTGACTTCCTGACGAAAGCGCAGCAGCTGGCCCTCGTTCAAACGGCCTTCCAGGTAGGCGCGCGCGTAGATTCCGGGACTCGAATGCCCCTGCATGAAGATCATGTCCCCGGGATGCGCGGCGCTCTTGGCGCGCCAGAAGTGATTGAAGCCGACTTCATAGAGCGTCGCCGCGGATGCGTACGACGCGATGTGGCCGCCGTACTCGGAATTCGAGCGATTCGCCTGCACCACCATGGCGAGCGCATTCCAGCGAATATAGGCCTCGTTGCGCCGTTCCAGCGAGCGATCGCCGGGATAGTCGGGCTGCTGCGCCTTGGAGATGGTGTTGAGATAGGCGGTATTCGGCTTGAACGGCAGATACGCGCCGGAGCGCCGCGTAAAGTCAACCAATTTCTCGAGCAGAAAATGCGCGCGCTCCGGGCCTTGCGCGCGCATGACCGAATCGATCGATTCCAGCCACTCCTGGGTTTCAACGGGATCGATGTCTTCGAACGGCGATTGTTGAGTCATAAATGCACACGCCCACGTGTCCTGTTAAGATGGCCGGCACGTTACAGCGCCGATGCGCTGACCGCCACTGCGTTATAAACCGGAGCTATCTTCGGGGTTTGGTTTTTCATGGTCAAGCAAGGGATAGGCTTGCGGTTTTTACGATATGCCCACTCGCTTGCCCTATGACCAATTGCTCGTGCCCGTGCGCCAGATCGGCGCACGGATAACCGTGTCGCTGCTGGCCCGATACTCCAGCGCCCTGGTGTTCCTGCCGCTCACGCCGAGCGAGGCGGATTGGAGGGCCTTGCCGCACGGCGCCGTGCTGCGCGGCCTGTACGCGCAGAAAGTGCGCAAAGCCGGCGATTGTTTCCACCTGCGGGTCGGAGCGAGCGCGCAGACGCTGTTGATCGTGGCGTGCCTCGCCGAAGAGGCCAGTACCTTCGAACGGCTGCAAGCGGCAGGCAAGCTCGCGCGCAGCGCCCTGGACGGCGAACCGCAATCGCTGCTGTTGTGGCAGCAAGGCTGCTCCGCCGAAGCGGCGAATGTGACCTTGAGCTCCGCCGTCGCGGCGCTCGAGGCGGGCGCGTTTCGCTTCGCATCGTTCAAGACCAAGCCGAAACCGCGCGCGCGGCTGGTGCGCATCGACATTGCCTCGGCGAAAAAACTGCCCGAGCTCGATCTTACGCTGGCGACCGCCGCCGGGAATAATCTGGCCCGCTGGCTGACGGCGTTGCCGCCCAACACTCTCGACGCGCGCGGCTATCGAATATTGCTGCAAGAGCTTTCGCGGCGCCTGAAGCTGCGCTTCAAATTCTACGGCGAGGCCGCGCTCAAGCGCCTGGGCGCAGGCGCCTTTCTCGCGGTCTCCCGCGGCAACGGCACGCGCGACGCCGGCATTGCACATCTGTCTTACCGGCCGCGCGGCGCAACGGCGCCCGCATTGAGCCTGGTCGGCAAGGGCATATGTTTCGATACCGGCGGGACCAACCTCAAGCCTCATAAGAGCATGCTCGACATGCACATCGACATGGAAGGCAGCGCGGTCGCGGTGGGAAGCCTCTATGCGCTGCACGCCCTGCGCTCGCCGCTGGCGGTGGATTGCTGGCTGGCGATCACGGAAAACCGCATCGGTCCGCTCGCCTACAAGCCCCAAGACGTGGTGCGCGCCCACAACGGTACGACCATTCAAGTGATCCACACCGACGCCGAGGGCCGCATGGTTCTGGCGGACGCGCTCAGTCTCGCAGCCGCGAGGCGGCCGCGCGCCATCATCGATTACGCGACGCTCACCGGCGCATGCGTGTATGCCCTCACCGAACGCTACAGCGGCGCGTTCACCAACCGGCCCGAGGCGCGCGATTTGATCGAATCCGCCGGAACCAGCAGCGGCGAGCGCGTCTGGTGCTTTCCCATGGACGCCGACTACGACACCGACCTCGAGAGCAGCGTCGCCGATGTACTGCAGTGTGCGGCCGAGGGCAAGGGCGACCATATCTTGGCCGCGCGCTTTTTGAGCCGGTTCGTGCCCAAGGAAATCGCGTGGCTGCATCTCGATCTCGCGGCCGGTTCGCGCCACGGCGGCCTTGCCCACATTGCCACGGAAATCACCGGCTTCGGCGTGCGCTACACTCTCGATTTGGTGCGCCGTGGCTGGCCGCCGGCCCCCTCGCCCGGCGCGGCGCGCCCGGCGGCGGCCTCGCGCAAATGAACACCCTGAAGCTGCGGCGACCCGACGATTGGCACGTGCATCTTCGCGACGGCGCGGCGCTCGCCGCGGTGGTGAAGTTTACCGCGGAGCGGTTCGGGCGGGCCATCGCGATGCCCAATCTGAAGCCGGCGATCGACACGGCGGCCGCGGCGCGCGCATATCGCGAACGAATCCTGGCGGCGCTGCCGGCCGGCACGAGCTTCGAGCCGCTGCTGACGCTGTACTTGACGGATGCCACGGCGCCGGGGGAGATCGATCGTGCGCGGGCTTGCGGGTTCATCCACGGTGTCAAGCTGTATCCTGCCGGCGCGACGACCCACTCCGATGCCGGCGTAACCGGCATTGCCAAGGTGTACCGGGTTCTCGCGCGCATGGAAGAGATCGGCATGCCCTTGCTGGTGCACGGCGAGTCGCCGCAGCCCGAAGTGGATGTGTTCGATCGAGAAACTCACTTCATCGATACGGTGTTGCAGCCGCTGCTCGAACGGTTCCCCGGCTTGCGCGTGGTGTTCGAGCACATCACGACGGCGCGCGCGGTTGAATTCGTGGTCAATGCCCGGCCGGGAGTCGGCGCGACCATCACGCCCCAGCATCTGCTGCACAACCGCAACGCGATTTTTTCCGGCGGCATCAGACCCCATTACTACTGCCTGCCGGTTTTGAAACGCGAACGCGACCGGCAAGCGCTGCTCGCCGCGGCCACCGGCGGCAATCCGCGTTTCTTTCTGGGAACCGACAGTGCGCCCCACGAGCGGGCGAGCAAAGAGAATGCCTGCGGCTGTGCCGGCATGTTCACCGCCCACGCCGCCATCGAGCTGTATGCCGAGGCGTTCGAGGCCGCGGGCCGCCTCGACCGCTTGGAACCGTTTGCCAGTCATTTCGGCGCCGACTTTTACGGTCTGCCCCGCCACGAAGACACCATCACTTTGATCAAGGAGTCCTGGGTGCCCCCTCAAGTCTATGATTTCGGCGATGGCGCGCTGGTGCCGTATCGCGGCGGCGAACCGGTCGCGTGGCGTCTCGCCGGTGCCGGCCAAGCATGAGTCAGATCCCTCCGATCACCTTCGCGACGCGCTTCCGCGGCTTCCTGCCCGTGGTAATCGATGTAGAAACCGGGGGTTTCAACTCGCAAACCGACGCGCTGCTCGAAATCGCCGCCGTATTCGTTGAAATGCGCAGCGATGGGACTTTGACCCGCGGTGAGACCATCCGCTATCACGTGGTGCCGTTTCCCGGCGCCAATATGGAACCTGCGTCGATGGCGGTGAACGGAATCGATCCCCACCATCCGCTGCGGCCCGCAATCCCCGAAGAGGAGGCGCTGCAACGCATATTCCGCGAAGTCCGCAATGCCATACGCGCCGCGGACTGCACGCGCGCGGTGCTGGTCGGACACAACGCGTTCTTCGATTTGAATTTCCTGAACGCGGCCGTGGCGCGCGCGCAGGTCAAGCGCAACCCGTTCCATCCCTTCACGAGCTTCGATACCGCGACCTTGGGCGGCGTTGCCTTTGGGCAAACCGTCTTGATGCGCGCGACACTCGCCGCGGGCCTCGAGTGGGACACCGCCTCAGCGCACTCCGCGGCCTATGACGCCGAACGCACGGCTGATCTCTTCTGCATGGTGTGCAATCAGTTCCAGGGGGTGTTCGACGCCAGCCGCCGGCGCTTGGCCGCGATGGGTCCGCTGGAGGTCGAGCCCTCAACTGCCGGCGAGTCCTTTACCCCGGACGAGCCCATAGAGCGCGAACCCTGAACGACGGCCTATGCGCGGGCGCCCTGGAGCCGGCCGGCCTTACGCCGGTACGGCGCCGGCTTCCGCCAGCAGTTGTTTGAGCTCGCCGTTCTTGTACATCTCGATCGTGATGTCGCAGCCGCCCACGAGTTCGCCGTTGACATAGAGCTGCGGAAAGGTCGGCCACTTGGAGTAGGTCTTCAGCGCCTCGCGCACTTCCGGGTCCTCGAATATGTTCACATGCGCAAAATTCGCCTTACAGGCTTTGAGCGCAGCCACCGTCTGTGCCGAAAACCCGCATTGCGGAAAATCGGGCGTGCCCTTCATGTAGAGCACCACGGGCGAAGCCGATAGCTGGTTCTTGATCCGTTCGATAGCGTTCATAATCGACAGTCTCCAGATTGGTCATGTTCCTCAAGCCTACGATAGCAGCCCGGGCGGCGCCCGTATGCCCCCAAATGCCACATTGACAGGGGAGGACATACGGCCAGCGCCGGACATCGTTGAATTATTGGGGTCAGTCCCCTATTCTTCCAGGCCGCCGCAGTGCAAGATCCGCGCGGCGGCTAAACTCATGGTTTAGGCGAACCGGGGTCCGACACATATTCAAAAATAGAAGGGGAATCGCATGAACCCATTAACCACAGTGAAATGGCCGCTCATTATCGGCTTCGCGGTTGCCGTGATCATTGCCAGCCTGATCGGGGGTTTCGCCTTCAACGAAATGAGTTTCGCGCGCTGGCTGCACATCGTGTCGGGAATATTCTGGATCGGCCTATTGTACTATTTCAACGCGGTGCAGACCCCGGCCATGGCGGCGGCCGCGGCGGACAAGGGCGGCCCGGGCGGCGCCGGCGTCAATAAATACGTCGCACCCCTCGCCCTGCTGTGGTTTCGCTGGTCGGCGCTCGCCACCTGGCTGATGGGCGCGTGGCTCCTGTCCCTGACCCATGGCCGCTTCGTCGACACCTTCACCTTCGGCCTGCTGCAGAACCCGGTCCAGGACTCCAATATCATCATGGGGATCGGCGCCTGGCTCGGCACCATCATGTTGTTCAATGTCTGGGTGCTCATTTGGCCCAACCAGAAGAAGATCTTAGGGATAGTGCCCGCGACCGACGAGCAAAAGGCGGCGGCCCGCAAAGTCGCCCTGTACGCCTCGCGCACGAATTTCCTACTGTCCATTCCCATGCTGATGTGCATGATCGGACCGTCGCACGGACTTCCGTTCTAAATCGTTGCCGGTTCCCGCCGACCTGCCGCAACAGGTTGCCCGCGCTCTGGCCGAGGACGTCGGCAGCGGTGATTTGACGGCTGCGCTGATCCCCGCGGATCGCATCGGCCGGGCCACCGTGATCACGCGGGAGCGGGCCATCGTCTGTGGCCTACCCTACGTCGAAGCCAGCTTCCACGGCGTCGATGTGCGTGTGCGGCTGGAGTGGCGGGTGGCCGAAGGCGACTCGGTCGCCGCCAATCAGCCCTTGGTCGATCTCGAGGGCCCGGCACGCGCACTGCTGACCGGGGAGCGCACGGCGCTCAATTTCCTGCAACTGCTCTCCGGCACCGCCACGGCCGCACACACCTATGCCGCGCTCCTCGAGGGCACGAATTGCCGCCTGCTGGACACCCGCAAGACCATTCCCGGCCTACGCTCCGCGCAAAAGTACGCGGTGCGCGTCGGCGGCGGCCACAACCACCGCATGGGCCTGTTCGATGGAATCCTCATCAAGGAAAATCACATCATGGCCGCGGGGTCGATCGCCGCCGCGGTAGCCGCCGCCAAGCGCGGCTCCGCTCAAGTCCCGATCGAGGTCGAAGTCGAAAATCTGTCCGAATTGCAGCAAGCCATCGCCGCCGGCGCCGATATCGCCATGCTCGATGATTTCTCCCTCGATGCGATGCGCGAAGCGGTGGCCGTCAACGCCACGGCCAAGAAGCCGCTCAAACTCGAAGCCTCCGGCGGAATCACCACCGCCACCATTCGACGAATCGCCGAAACCGGCGTCGACTTCATCTCCGTCGGCAGCATCACCAAGCATGTGCAGGCCGTCGACCTCTCCATGCGCTTCGAGTGGAAAACCTAGCACGTCGGCGTGGGATTTTGCCCGCTCGCATGGCCCGTGGGGAGGGGGACCCCGAAGGCAACGGGGGAAGCAGTTGCCTTCGGGCTCCCCCTCCCCCCAGGCCTTTCGCGCTGGGCCGCATGACCTCACCGTACAGAAGCCCGAGTCCAACACCCGCCCGTAACCTCGGCACCGAGTGTCGACCGGTTCGAGTATTCGCGCGGTGGGGTCAGGAGAGCCGGCGGGCAACTGTGTCCCCCGTTGCCCGCCGGCTCTCCTGACCCCGCCACGCGACTGCTACCTGTAGCCGGCCGAACTCAGGCGCTGTTGGCCGCCCTCAGCACCCGCTGCGGCTGCGACACCCCATAGCCCTGCGCGTAATCGACGCCGAGGCTCTGCAGCATGTTGATGATCTCTTGGTTCTCCGCGAACTCGGCAATGGTCTGCTTGCCGGTCAGATGCCCGATTTCATTGATCGAACGCACCATCTCCCGGTCGATGGGATCGTGCAGTATCTCTTTGACGAAGCTGCCGTCGATCTTCAAGTAATCGACCGGGAAGTGCTTGAGATAGCCGAACGACGACAGCCCGGTGCCGAAATCATCGAGCGCGAACTTGCAGCCCAATTCCTTCAGCGCCTGAATGAAGCGATTCGCCTGCGAGAAGCTCGCGATCGCCGCCGTCTCCGTGATTTCGAAGCAGATCTTGGTGGCATCCAGGCCGCTGCGGTGGAATTGATCGATCACATAGGGCAGGAACTTATCGTCGCCCAGGCTCTGCCCCGAGAGGTTGATCGAGCACATGGTCAATTTCTCGCGTTCGTCGGCCTCGGAGACCAGCCACCGGAACGCGTTCTCGATGACCCAGCGATCGATGCTCGGCGTGATGCCGTAGCGTTCGGCCGCCGTCATGAACTGATCCGGCGCGACGATCTTGCCGGCTTCATCGCGCATGCGCAGCAGCAGTTCGTAGTGGGCGCCGGATTCCGCCGTCTGCAGCGGCAGAATCGTCTGCCTGAACAGCTCGAAGCGGCCCTCCTCCAAGGCATTGTTGATGCGCGCCGCCCATTGCATTTCACGGCGCCGGCGCATCAGGTCGATGTCGTTCTCTTCGAAGCTGTGGACGCGATTGCGGCCCGCCTCCTTGGCCGCCTGACACGCACTGTCCGCGGCGCTCAATACCGACGCCACGTCGGCATTGTCCGCGGAGAGGGGCACCACGCCGATGCTCGCGCCCAGGCGGAAGGTGCGCTCCTCCCAGGTGAACTTGAAGTTGCGCACCGCCTCGCGCAGCGCTTCCGCGGTGCGCATGGCCTCATCCAGAGAGCAGCTTTCCAGCAGAATGCCGAACTCATCGCCGCCCAGGCGTGCGAGCGTATCGCGCCAGCGGACTTTGGATTTCAGCAGCGCTCCGACCTGCCCGAGCAGGGCGTCGCCGGCGCTGTGCCCGCAGGTATCGTTGACGATCTTGAACTGGTCCAGATCGAGGACGCACAGCGCGTACGAAGTCTCGCGCGCCTTGGCGCTCTTCAGCGCCCGTTCCATGCGGTTTTCGAACTCGCGGCGGTTCACCAGCCCCGTCAGGACGTCGTGGCTCGCGTGATAGCTCAGGCGCCGGTTGAGCTCGCGCGCCTCGCTCACGTCGTGGAACACCAGCACACCGCCCGAGACCGCGCCGCTGCCGTCGCGTATCGGCGATGCCGTGCTCTCGACGTAGATTTCGTTGCCGTCGCGCCGAATCAACAGCATCGGCCGCACCGATTTGATCGACCGCGTGCGCCGAATCGCCACCGCCAGCGGATTCTCCAGCGGCTCGCAGGTTTCTTCGTGGAAGGCGCGGAAAATCTCTTCGATGGCACGGCCCTGGCTGTCCTCGAGACGCCACCCCGTGAGCGCCTCCGCCACCGGATTCACATAATCGATCACCCCTTTGGCATCGGTGGTGATGACCCCGTCACCGATGCTTTGCAGAGTGATCTGCGCGCTCTCCTTCTCTCGAAACAGCGCTTCCTCGTACAGTTTGCGCTCGGTGATGTCGAGCTCGACTCCGACCAGGCGCAGCAAGCGGCCCTTGTCGTCGACCTTGGCCTTGGCGCGGCTGATCACCCACCGCCACTCGCCGGTGGCGTGGCGCATGCGGTGCAGGCTCTCGAAAATCGGCGTCTTTCCCGCCACGTGATCGCGAATGGCGGCCTGCACGCGCGACATGTCGTCCGAGTGCACCAGGGTTCGCCAGTCCGGCGCCTGCCCCACGTCGGCCTCGTCGTACCCCAGCATCGCTTTCCAGCGCGGCGAGAGATAGACGCGATTGTTGAGGGTGTCGAAGTCCCAAAGCCCGTCGTTCGCGCTGTACAACGCGAGCTCATTGCGCTCCTCCAGGTCGCGCAGGTGGTGCTGGATCTCGATGCGTTCGAGGCCGGTGGCGATGCTGCTGCCGACCAGCTTCAATAGGAGATGCAGCTGAACTTCCCAGTTCTCGCGCGGCTGCGCACCGGCTACTCCTAAGAGGCCGGCCGCCCGGCCTTCGATGAAATAAACGATGATCAGTACCGATCCCACCCCAAGCTGATTCCACACGGCGGCGTCATCGGTCTGATCGCCGCGCGGCTTGGCGGTATCGCGCATCTCCGACACCCGCAGCGGCGCCAGACGCGATTGCAGCCACGGGAAGGATTCCAGGGACTGGCCGCGCAGCTGTTCCGGGTTGCCGGTGGCGAGCATGCCGCGCGCCACCTGAATCTCGTTGAACAGTCCCGACTCCGCGTCGAGGGGGATATGAAAGGCGGCGTCCGTGCGCGTCGCCTCGCGCAGCAGCTCCAAATTGGCGGCGATGACCTCGAGAGCAGTTACCGCTGTCATCGATTGGAAATCAACGGCGATCTTGGTGCAGATCACATCGAGCCCCGTGGCCGGACGAATACCGCGCTTCGGCCATGTCTGCGGGGACAATATGTCCGAGGCGGTCAAGTCTGGGTGGCGGGGATCGTGGGGTGCTATTGCCATGCGCCTTCGGAGGTCCCAGATGAATTGTTGCGGTTATGAATCAACAGTTTGCCACTGGATTCAAGCGAAAAACCGAATGCGCCACACAGTTCCTTTGATTTCGCTTGTTGCACATGCACCCGGATTCTCGCATATGTTATAAGGAATACAAGCTAAGCAGTTGATTGTTAGGGCCTGATGACAAATCTCACCCGAGAGCGCTCTGCGCCTCCTCGAACAGCGCCGCCAAGCGATGCTCCATGTCCGACTGCAGGCGTGCCAGCCCATCGGCATTCAACCCCTTGGCAACATACACCGGTTCGCCGACGGCGATCACGATTCTCGAGAGCGGCCATGGAATCACGAAGCGATCCCACTTGATCTTCCAGGCGTGCGACGCAGCGTAGCTCAAGGGGATCATGGGCCGCCCCGACAGTTGCGCGAGCAGCACGGCCCCGGGTTTGAACTTCCACGGCGGACCCCTCGGACCGTCCGGCGTGATCGCGGGGGACACGCCCTCGTGCGCCAGCGCCTGATAGTAGTCGCGCAGCGCCCGGGCGCCGGTGTGCGAGGACGAGCCGCGAATCACCTCGCCGCCCAGGTTCCGCACGATCATCGCGCCGATCTCCCCGTCGACCGACGGCGAGATCAAGAAGCCCAGTTTCAATCCGGCGCGGCGCTCGCGCAGCAGCTGTTTCACGCAGAAAAGCGTGTGTTGGTGCCAGTAGACCGGTATGAACGAGGGCGCGCGCTCGAGCGCCGCGGCAATGTGCTCCGCGCCCGTGACTTGTATGATGCGCGACCAGCGCCACACCAATCGCAGCAGGGACACGCCCACGGGCACGAGAATCTTGTACAGGAACAAGCGGCCGCGGGTCAGCCGCCTGCCGGAGCGGGTCTGCTGTTCGTAAATGGTATTGCGAAGGCCGCCACCGGGTTTTTCTTCCACGACGGGCATTGTCGAGAACGCCGCTGGGCTCCGCAAGCCTTGTCCCCCTCCTACGTTACAATATGACGATGCAAACCCTGGCACTGCCCCCCGGCCCCGCCGAAGGCTTCGATCTCGGCGGCAACGACGAATCGCTCGCACGCTTCCGCCGCTATTTCGCGGAGTTCGGCGACATCTATCGAGTCTTCGCGCCCGGCCGAGGCGTTTACAACTACGTCATCAACCACCCCGACGACATCAAGCGGGTGTTGCTGTCGAACCATCGCAACTACACCAAGGGCGAAGGAATGGATCGCGTCAAGATCCTGCTCGGCAACGGCATCATGACCAGCGAGGGTGATTTCTGGCGTAAGCAGCGGCGCATGATGCAGCCCTCGTTTCATCGCCGCGTCATCGATCAATTCAGCGCGTTGATACGCAATGTCAACGACAAATTCGCCGTGCGCTGGGCGGACAAGGCGGCGCGCGCCGAGGCTGTCAATCTGAGCGACGATGCCAGTGAATTGACCCTGGAGATCGTGCTGCGCTCGATATTCGGCACCGACCTTGCGCGCCTGGAGGCGCAGTTCGGCGCGAATCCTTTCGAGGTCGTCGCCAAGGAGCAGAACCGCGACCTGAAATTCGCGTTCCGGTTCCGCTCCTTGACCAAGCTGGTGGCAGAGCTCATCGAGCGCCGGCGCCGCACGGGTGAGGAGCATTTCGATTTCCTGAGCATGCTGATGGCAAGCCGCGACCGGGAGACGGACGAAGCCATGAGCGACAAGGAGCTGATCGATGAGGTATTGACGCTGATCGTCGCGGGGCACGAGACCACTGCGGCGGCGCTCACCTGGACCTGGTATCTCATCAGTCAGCATCCCGAGACCCAGGCGCGGCTGCAGGCCGAAGCCGATCGCACGAGTCCCGATCGGACGCTCGGGCTGGACGCCGCAGAGGCGCTCGAGTTCACCCACCAGGTGCTGCAGGAGGCGCTGCGGCTCTATCCGCCGGGTTGGCTGATCACGCGCCGCACGCTCGAGGCGGACGAGCTCGGCGGCTATCCCATTGCGCCGCGCACCGATGTATTCATCAGTCCCTATATGCTGCACCGGCATCCGGCCTTCTGGAGCGAGCCGGAGGAATTCAGGCCCGAGCGCTTCGCCGGCCCCGACGCCGAAGAACGCCATCGGTTTGCCTACATACCCTTCGCGGTGGGACCGCGGCACTGCATCGGCGAGAATATCGCGATGTTCGAGATGCTGGTCCACGTCCAGGCGATGTCACGTCGCTTTCGCTTGACTCGCGCCGGCGACGATCCCATTGAACTCGAGGCGCAAATCAATTTGCGCCCTCGGTCCAACCTCATGATGACGGTACAAGCACGTTAGGAGCTATGTAGTGGTAATTCAAGTTACGGAGCGGCACTCTTCACCGGCCTACAGACCCGGGTTTCCGTGCCGAATATCTGATGAATGATGTCAGCAAAATGACTTACGCGACCTTGGTCGACATTTTGGAGAATAACCGCGGCGTCGATCGCGCCGTCACCTACGTCGACGGCGAAAATTCCGAGCGGCGCGTGCCCTACGGCGACCTTCACTCGCGCGCGCTCGGCATTTTGTACCACCTGCAGGCCATGGGTGCACAGCAGGGCGACAAGATGATCATTTTCTTGAGCAGCAACGAGCAATTCCTCGACGGCTTCTGGGCCGCGGTCTGCGGCGGCATCGTCCCCGTGCCCCTTGCCGTCGGCATCAGCGACGAGCACCGGCACAAGCTGCTTCGAGTGGCGCGAAAGCTTGGCAGGCCGCTTCTCTACACGGACGCCAAGAATCTCGAACGCCTGGAAGCCCTCGCCGCCCAGGTGGGCGAGACCGACACGTTCAACGAACTGAAATCGCGCGCCTTCCTGGTCGGCTCCATCACCGACATTTCGAAGCCGGGCAAGCTGCATCGGCCGGCGCCGGACGATCTGGCCTTCATCCAGTTCTCCTCCGGTTCCACCAGCGAACCGAAGGGAGTAATGCTCACCCACGGCAATTTGATCGCCAACGTCAATGGCGCGGCGGCCATCGGCAAGTACAACGAAAAAGATGTCACCTTGAGCTGGATGCCCCTGACGCACGACATGGGATTGATCGGATTTTTTCTGATGCAATTCGCCTATCACGCGCACATCCATCTGATGCCTACCGAGTTGTTCGTGCGGCGGCCCCTGCTCTGGCTGCAAGTGGCCTCGAAGAAGCGGGTCACCATTACCTGTTCGCCGAATTTCGGGTATCGGCATTTCCTGAAGGTGCTGGGAGACCGCCGGCTCGACGGAGTCGACTTGTCCTCCATCCGGCAGATCTACAACGGAGCCGAACCGATCTCGGTGCCGCTGTGCAACGAGTTCATGAGCACCCTCGCGTACACGGGCCTCAAGCGCCATGCCATGTACCCGGTCTACGGACTCGCGGAAGCCTCGCTGGCCGTGGCGTTTCCCGAACCGGGGGTGGACTACCGCTGGGTTCGCGTGAATCGTCACAAGCTCGGAGTGGGCGCGACGATCGACTTGAATCCCGCCGACGCACGCGATGCGCTCGAGCTCATGTGCGTGGGGGGCGTGGTGCCCAACGTTGAGCTGCGCATTGCGGACCCGACGCGGGCAGCGCTGCCCGGCGGACAAGTCGGGCATATCTTGATCGGCGGCCCCAGCGTGACCCGCGGCTATTTCGGCGACCCGGAAGCGACGGCGCTGGCCATCGGCGCCGGCGGCTGGGTCGACACGGGCGATCTGGGTTTCATGCACGAGGGGGCGCTGTACATCGCCGGGCGCAGCAAGGAAATCATTTTCGTCAACGGCCAGAATTACTATCCCTACGATTTGGAGAACATCGCGCAGCGGGCGCCGGGATTGGATCTCAATAAGCTGGTGGCCGCGGGCGTCGCCAAACCCGGCTCCCAGGGCGAGGAATTGGTGGTGTTCGTGCTCCATCGCGGCAGCATGGCGGATTTTCTGCCGACCGCCGCGGCGGTCAGCCGTCTCATCAACGAACACACGGGGCTCGAGGTCGCGCAAGTCGTCCCGACCAAGCGCATTCCCAAAACCACCAGCGGCAAAGTCCAGCGGCATTTATTGGAACAGGCCTACATCGACGGCGAATTCGACGCGGAACTCCAGGAGCTGGAGGCGCTGCGTCAGGCGCCGGGAGCGGGGCCCCAAGTTTCCGGAACCGAGCTCGAAACCCGCCTGCAATCGATTTGCGAAGCGGCGCTGCCGGGCAAGAGAATCGACGCGAACGACAACTTGTTCGAGATCGGCGCAAGCTCGCTCAAGCTGATCGAGATTCACGAGAACGTGGACCGCGAATTCCCCGGCCTCATCGATCTGACCGAGCTGTTCGATCACCCGACCATCGCCGATCTTGCGAGGCATCTCGACGCCAAGCTCAAGGCAGCGCCCGCGCGCGCCTAGGTTTCGGTGCCGAGATTGTAGCCGGTAGCAGGTGGCGGTCGCCCGGCAGGGTTAGGAAGCCTCACGGCAACGTAAGAACACAGTTGCCGTGAGGCTTCCTAACCCTACCGGGCTGCTACTGGACTCGGTCAGCGGTACGGTGCCGCAAGGGGCGGGTGGATGCTGAGGACCACGTTTAAAGCGACGTGCCCGCGCTGAAGGTGTCGCAGTTGTCGATTTTTCCGGAGTCGAAGCCGCGGCGGAACCAGCGGACACGCTGCGCCGACGTGCCGTGCGTGAAGCTGTCCGGAACCACCGTTCCCTGCTCGCGCTTTTGCAGAGTGTCATCGCCCACGGACGACGCGGCCGTCAGTCCCTGCTCCAAATCGCCGGGCTCGAGGATTTTGCGCGCATTGTTGGCCTGCGCGGCCCACACTCCGGCGAAGCAATCCGCCTGCAGCTCCATGTCGACGGATACACGATTCGCGCCGATGTGCCCGGCGCGCTGCTCGGCCTGATCGGCCTTGCCGGTGATGCCCAGTAGATTTTGCACATGGTGTCCCACCTCGTGCGCGATGACATAGGCGCGCGCGAAGTCGCCCGGTGCGCCGAATTCCGTGGCGAGTTGCCGATAGAACGACAAATCGATGTACACCTTCTGGTCTCCCGGGCAATAGAACGGTCCGGCCGCGGAGCTTGCGAAGCCGCAGGCGGATGCCACCTGTCCGCTGAACAGCACGAGCTTGGGGCGAACGTAGGTCCTTTCCATATTCCTGAAATAGGCGCCCCAGACGTCCTCGGTCTCGCCGAGAATGGCGCGGACGAAGTCGACTTGCGGATCGTTGCCCGGCGCGCGGTCCGCCGGGGTCGGCGCAACGGCCTGGGGCTCGCCGCCGTTCAACAAGCTCAGCAGGGTCGACGGACTCACGCCCATGAAATAGCCGATGACAATGACCGCGAGCGTGCCCCCTAGTCCCAGATGGATGCCGCGGATACCGCCCCCGCCGCCGCGGTCATCCTCGACATTGTCGCTGCGGCGGCTGTCGTCCAGTTTCATCGGAATTCTCCGGGCCGGATACCGGCCTTGATCCTGTGGAGAAGGCACGGGCCCGATACTATCATTCGGCGCCGTACAAGGGCTTTTTCAAACGCCAGCGGCGATACGACCAGAGCCAATCGGCGGGACTCTTGAGCACGTCGATTTCGCAGGCGCGGGCATAGCGCTCGGTCACCGCATTGGGTTCGGTCACTTCCCGTCCGTCCCACAACGGCCTCAGCTCGACATCGTAGTAGCCGCGGCGAATCCGGCGCACCGCCACGTACAAGATGGGCAGGCGCGTCGCGCGCGCAATTTGCTCCGCACCAATGTAGAAGGCGGTGTCCTGCCCCAGGAATTGCGTCCAGTAACGCTTGTCCGTCGACACCGGGGCCTGGTCGGCGTTCATGGCCACCGCGCGCACGATGCCCCGCCGCCTTAGAAAATCCGCCAGCAATTCCTTGGCGGGCACCAGGCGAGCCCCAAAGCGAGAGCGGATCTTGAGCATGAGCCGCTCCGCCCATTGATCGTGCAAGGGCTTGTACGCGGCGTCGACGGGGTAGCCCAATTGCAGCGTGACCCCGTGCAGCAGCCACTCCCAATTGCAGAGGTGAGAGGTCACGAGCATCACCGATTGGCCGGCGTCCAAGTGGCGCCGGGCCTCGCTTAAGTTCACGATGTTCACATGGGCGCGCATGTCGGCTTCGGTCATGGACACCGACTTCAGTACCTCGACCACGACATCGCAGAAATTCTTGAGGAATCGCTTGTGGATGCGCTCGCGCTCGGCGTCGCTCGCATCGGGAAAGACCTTCTTGAGCTGTCCGCGAATCACCTGGTGCCGGTGTCGAACCACATAGAACGCCAGCAGGTACAGAAACGAAGAGAATGCATAGAGCGCCCGCAGGGGCAGGCGGGAGAAGAATTTGATCATGGGCAGCTCATTTTACGTTATCTGCGGCAACGGCGGACGACTTGCCTTGCAGTGTTCACCGCGCTGCGTCAAACTTCAACGATAATTAGCCAAGCCCGCGGTACCCACCGTTGACCGGCAGTGTTATATGAAATCATTGCCCGTGTTTTGTTCGAGTACACAACCCGGCTTCTCGAGCGTGGTCAGCAACGACCCGCGCCGAGTCTTTGCGCGCAAGCTGGAGCGTGAAATCGACGTGCGCTTCACGCCGATCGCCTGCACCGTGCAAACCTCCGAAGGCCTGGTGCATGCGGGACCCGGCGATGCCATCATCACCGGTACCGCGGGGGAACACTGGCGCGTCTCGCGCGCCCGGTTCGCCGATAAATACCGCCCCGTGCCGCCGACCGTTGCCGGCGAGGCGGGACGCTACGTCAGTCTGCCCAACCGCATCATGGCAGTGCCGATGACGGAAGCGTTCGAAGTGTTGCTGGCGGATGGTTTATCCCGCTTGAGCGGGCGCGGCGGCGAGTGGCTGGTCGACTATGGCGACGGCAGTCTCGGGATCGTGTCGCAACCGATCTTCGCCACGACTTACGTAATCGTCGATTGAGGCCCATGGCGCTGCACCAGGGCATTCAGCGGCTGCTGCTGATCGGCGCGCAGATCGAATCGCTGCCGCCGCCTCCGGTACCACAGCCGCCCCCGGCGCTATTGCCGCTCATCGAGGCCATCGCGGGCACTCATCGACGATTCGATGAGCTCGCGCTCCACTTTGGTCACCGGTATCGGAGCGGCTTCTGGGCGATTTATCTGCTGAGCGCGATTGCCGTGTTGTGTGCGGTGATGCCGCTGGCCCTCGGCTGGGATAGCGCGAGCCATTTCCTGCACCCCTTCGCGGGACTATGGGCTGTGGCCGAAGTGGGGGTGATCGGCACGGTCAGCGCCATTTACTGGCTGGGTCACCGGCGCGACTGGCAGGCGCAGTGGCTGCGCGCACGGACCACGGCCGAGTTGAGCTGGTATCTGCCCATGCTGGCGCCCCTGCTCGACTTTGCGGCGCCGGCGGCGGATGCCAATTGGTATCTGCGCGTATTCGATCCCGGGCAGCACCTGCGCGGCTCCGACGACGTCGCCGCGCTGTGCACGGCCAACGAGCCGCTGGCGCGGAAGCTGCTCGCGACGGCATGGTCGGATGTGGCGTTCATCTCGAGCTACGCCCGGTGGACGGTCGACATTCTCGAGCAGCAGCGGCACTACCACTACCGCATCGCGAGCAAGCACCACGCCCTGCGGCATCGCGTACACATCGTGAACACTAGTCTATTCGCGCTGACCGCCTTGGGCGCGCTGCTGCATCTCGTTCTTCATACGCTGTGGCTGTCGCTGGTGACGACGTTCTTCCCCGCGCTCGGCGCCTCGCTGCACGGAGCGCTGGCGCAATCCGAAGCCTACCGGCTCGGCACGACGTCGGAGCGCCTGGTGGCCGAATTGCAGGGAGCGATCGATCGCATTCGCGCCGCGCTCCATTCCGTGGATCCGCCGCGCGACGTCAATGCGCTCAAGGCGGCGATCGAAGCGGCGATTGCGCTGATACTCGAGGAGCATCAGGACTGGCATCTGCTGGTCCGGCCGCACAATCTGCCGCTGGGGTGAGCCAGGAGCCCGTCTGACTAATGATCGCCGTCGCGAGGGCGATCATTAATCAGACAGGCTCCTAGTGCTGAGCACCGCCGATGGAGACTTTGAGAAAGTCGACGATGATGCCCATGGTCTGCCTCGTGGACCAGGGCAGGCCGGACTTGGCGTCGCCGAGGAATGACAGATCGCCGTGCCCCGCTCCGTCCAGCACGTAGCGCGTGCTCCGGCCGCCGGCAGCGATCAGCGCGTCGTGAAGGATGAGTGTTTGGCTCGGTGAGACCAGCCGGTCTTGGCTGCCGTGAAAGATCAGAAATGGCGGAACCGATGCTTTGACATAGGTCATCGGGTTTGCGGCGGTGCCGGCGATATGCGTATCAAGTACATGGGTTCCCGGCGCCATTCCGATGTATTGAGCGATGGGGTTGTCGTTTGCATTGTCCGCCTCCTTCGCCTGCTCATCGAAATCGGCGGCAAGCTTCGACATGTCGGAGGTGCCGAATTTGTCGACGACGGCTTGAACGTCGCTGCTTTGTTCGAGGTTATTGCCGACGTCAAAGGCCTTGATGCCGCTGGTAACCCCCGCCATCGCGGCGAGATAACCGCCCGCCGACTCGCCCCACACCGCAACCTTGCCGGGATCGATGCCATATCTGTCTGCGTTCGCGCGCAGGTGCCTGACCGCTGATTTCACGTCGGCGATGCCGTCGCGATAGTTCGCTCCATTGCGCACCGTGCGGTACTGAATACTGGCGACGACGAAGCCCGCCTCGGCGACATAGGTCCGAAGATTGAGCGCGGCTTCCTTCGGCGCCTGAATGAACCCTCCGCCCGTGACGTAGACGACCAGGGGTTTTCTCCCGGGCAGCTCCGGCATCTGTATGTCCATCAACAGATCCAACGATTTGCCGTTTGCCAGCGTGCGTGTGCTGAAAACGACGTTCTCGACCGTCTTGATCGCAGTCTTGCCGCAGGTGATCTGGTCATTCGGATCGGGGCGGATGACGAGGCTGGTGCTCGTGTCGCTTGCAGCAACCGTCGACGCCATGACCGGCCGCGGAAAGATTCCGATCCAGATCAAGAACGGAAGCAGGCCGTGGAGCGGCGTCACCGTCGGGCAAGCTGCGGACGAGTCCGTCCCGGCTTGCGCGTCGGCGCCCGCGGCCGGCAATGAAGTCCCGATGAGGGCGCTCAAGGCGAGAGATGCAGTGCCCAGAGTGACGCCGGAAGTGTTGGCCATGGTCATATGCCTTGGTGAGATCGCGACAATCGTCCTGCGGCCGCGCGCTTGCGCAATCATCGATACATTTTATTTGTAGAGTATCGTCATTATGACGATTAGTCAATATGACTTGAATCGCGTACAGGC